>Ga0315273_10008915_pt1 | contig 12688 bp, 5 predicted proteins | sample YL17G02_0_MG_FD_205753 | JGI IMG/M metagenome (GOLD analysis project Ga0315273, IMG submission 205753) | Sediment microbial communities from Yellowstone Lake, YNP, Wyoming, USA - YL17G02_0 | ecosystem: Environmental > Aquatic > Freshwater > Lake > Sediment | place: USA: Wyoming | collected...
CAATGAGCTGCCCGGCAAGGATCGAAAGCGTCGCGAACCAGAGCATCGCCGCCACGAGGCCCCGTACCGGGCGCCCGAAGTGGTGCTCCAGCAGATCACCTGTCGTGAGAAAACCATATGTGGACGCCTGGCGCCACACGCGCGGGCCAATCCAGAAGGCGAGCAGCAGAGATCCGATCGCGGCGGATCCGTTCCACCACCAGGCGCTCAACCCGTCGCGATACCCGAGCCCGGTCGCGCCGACCGTCGAGCCGGCGCCGATGTTCGCCGCGAGGACCGTGGAGAAGATCAGGACCGCACTCAGTTGCCGGTTGGCGACGAAAAAGCTGCCGACGGTCTGCACGCGCCGGCCGACGGCCAGGCCCAGCGCGATCAGGGCCGCCGAGTAGCAGACAAGCAGCAGCAGGTGCAGGTTCACGTCAGCGCGGAGGAGGCTGGAGGTCGCGAACCGCAGGCAGGCCAGGCAGACCTTTCGCCTCTCGCACAGCGCGCAACACGGCGTCGGCTACTGCCTCAGCGGCCAGCGCGCCCACCACGCTGACATCCGCGTCGATGGCGAGTGCGCCGGTGGCGAGGGCAAACAGCGCATCGCCGTCCGACTGTGTATGGATCGGCGTGATGGCGCGCGCAAGGCCGTCGTGCGCCATTTGTGCCACCTTCGTCGCCTGCGTCTTCGTCAACCGGGCGTTGGTGACCACGACACCGATGCTGGAGTTCTCGCCGATGGGGTTCTTCTGGGACGCGCCCGCCCGAAGGAAAATCCGCGCGTCGGCCAGGCCACGGCCGTCCGCGGTGCGCACGCCGGCGACGACCCGGCCCGTGGCCGGATCGATCACATCGCCGAAGGCATTCACCGCGACGAGCGCGGCAACCGTCAGCCCGTTCGGCAGCGTCAACGCCGCCGTGCCGACGCCGCCCTTCATCGCGCGCTCCATGCCGCGCAGTTTTCCGACCGTTGCGCCGGCTCCGGCGCCCACGTTCCCTTCGGCGATCGGCCCAGACGAGGCAGACGAGGCCGCCGCGTAGCCGCAGTCGGCACCCGGGCGCACCTTCGGATCGCCGACACCGAGATCGAACAGGACGGCCGCCGGGACGATGGGCACCACGCCGTAGGAGGTGGGGAATCCGATACCCCGCTCGTCGAGATAGCGCATCACGCCCGACGCGGCGTCGAGACCGAAGGCGCTGCCTCCCGCGAGCACGATCGCGTGCACCTTGTCCACCAGATTGAGCGGGTTGAGGAGGTCCGTCTCACGCGTGCCTGGCGCCGATCCGCGCACGTCCACGCCGGCGACCGCGCCGGCCTCGGCCAGGATCACCGTGCACCCTGTCGGCCGGGCGGCGAGCGTGTGGTGGCCGACCTTGATTCCTGCGATCGCGGTGACGCCGCCTGCGTCGGTGTTCGACATGGTATGGACCCCTGGCGACAGGGCGAAGATCGCGGCCAGAATGGCCGCTACGGGCACGCAGCCGGGGCTGGAAACCGTTCGCATGAATGGCACCGCGCGGATCGTACCACAGCCGCCATGCAGGGCAGGCGTTTCGGCGGTGCGCTCTCTCACCCGCGTATCTGCGCGATCAGTGCGCGCGCTTCGGTCGCTTCGTCGGTGGTGCCGTCAATGGCGACGAGTTTCTCCAGAGTCGCAAGGGCGGCCGCCCGATCGCCCTGCTCGTGCTGCGTGCGGCCCAGTTCAAGGAGCGCCTTCTGGTTCCTGGCGTCGCGCTTGAGGATCTCGCCGTAGGCGGCCGCCGCTCCGGCGTAGTCTTTCTTCATGCGCAGTGCGCGGCCGATGGCCAGGTTCACGGTGTCCAGCGGGGGCGCCATCGCGAGGATGGCTCTGTACTCGGCGATCGCATCGTCCCACCGTTCCTCGGTCATCATCGTTTCCGCGGTGCTGAGCGCCGTCTGCAGCCGTTTGGTGTCCACGCCTTCGAGGGCGCCCCGGATCGGCGCGCCGACGAGGACGAACTGGATGGCGGGGTTCGCTTGCAGCACCGCCACGCGAACCGCGATCGTTGACGACTCGAAGCCCGGCGCGCTGGCCGAGACCTCCCACGCTCCCGTCCGCAGGCCGAGGATGGCCCACTGGCCCTTCTGGTCGCCCGTTGCCGTGAACTCGTTCGGGATCGCGACCGGGCTGACCGCGCGGATTGTGGCGCCCTTGATCGCCTGCCCGGTGATGTCCTTGACGGTGCCTGCCAGACGGCCGACCGGCTGTTGCGCGGCGGCCGGCAACGCCAGGAAGACAACGAACGACCAAGCGGCTGCGCACGCCAGGGCGGGGTGGGGGAATCGGGTCACTCGAACTCCTTTCAGGGTCTGTGCTAGCTTACCATCCACAGCAGCCCCCTGGGAGGCCTACGTGCGCCGTTATCTTTCGACACTCGTCCTGGCTGGAGTGACCACCGCAGTCGCGATGGGGCAGACACCCGTCGGGCCGGCGGGCAAACCCTCTGGCACAGAGGCGCCACCGCGCGCCGCGAACGTGGACGCTGCGCGCCTCGCAACCGTCGATGCCGTCATCGAGAAGGCCATTGCGGAAAAGCAGGTGCCCGGGGCCGTTCTGCTTGTCGGCCGCGGCTCCGACATCCTCTACCCGAAGGCCTACGGCATGCGGGCGCTGGTTCCCCAGGCCGAGCCGATGACGCTGGACACGATCTTCGACATGGCGTCGTTGACAAAGGTGGTGGCGACGACGACAAGCGTGATGATCCTCGTCGAGGAGGGACGCATCCGCCTGAATGACCGGGTGGCCACCTTCATCCCCGACTTCGGACGGTACGGCAAGGGCGACATCACGATCCGGCACCTCCTGACGCACGTGTCCGGTTTGCGTCCGGATCTCGACCTCAGCGACGACTCGTGGAAGAGCTACGAGGAAGCCATCAGGCGCGCGTGCGAGGAAGTGCCCACCTCCGCGCCAGGCGAGCGCTTCGTCTACAGCGACATCAACTTCTTCCTGCTCGCCGAGGTCGTGGCGCGCGTCAGCGGCGTGCCGTTCGACCGGTTCGTGCGGCAACGGGTCGCCCGGCCGCTCGGGATGACCGACACGATGTTCAACCCGTCGCCGTCGCTTCGGGCGCGGATTGCGCCGACCGAGATGTGCACGCCGTACGGATGGCCGTGCGAGGGCCCGAATCAGGTCATGCTCCGGGGCATCGTGCACGACCCAACAGCGCGTCGCATGGGCGGTGTCGCGGGCCATGCAGGCCTGTTCAGCACCGCCACGGATCTCTCGCGCTTCTGCCGCATGATCCTCGGCGGCGGCGCGCTGGGCCGCGTCCGCGTCCTGTCGCCGCTCACCGTCGTAAAGATGAGCACGCCCGCCACCGCGGCGGGCCTGGCCAGCGTGCGCGGCCTGGGCTGGGATCTCGACACCAGCTATTCGTCCAACCGCGGCGAACTGTTCCCGGTCGGGTCCTTCGGCCACACGGGCTTCACGGGTACCTCTCTCTGGCTGGACCCGGTCACGAAGACCTACGTGATCCTCCTGTCCAACCGCGTGCATCCCGATGGCAAGGGCGACGCCACGCCACTGCGCGCCCGCGTGGCCACGATCGTCGCCTCGGCGCTCCGCCAGCTGCCGGGCGAGTCCGCGCTTCGCAAGCAACGCTGGACGGGGACTGACTTCGGCGCCGCCGGTTCTGCCCCGCGCCGTTCGGACGACACGGATGGCCGCACCCTGACCGGCATCGACGTGCTGCGGGCCGACGGATTCAAGCTCCTCAAGGGCAAACGTGTCGGGCTCATTACGAATCACACGGGCCGCGCCCGCACCGGCGAAGCGACAATCGACCTCATCGCCGCGGCGAAGGACGTGACGCTCGTGGCGCTCCTCAGTCCCGAGCACGGCATCCGCGGCATCCTCGACGAGAAGGTGGAGTCGTCCACGGACGAGAAGACAGGCCTGCCGATCTACTCGCTCTACGGCGCGACCACCAGGCCGACGGCCGACATGCTGCAAGGCACCGATACGCTCGTGCTCGACCTGCAGGACATCGGCGCGCGTTTCTACACCTACACAACGACGATGGCGTACGTGATGGAGGAGGCGGCGAAACGCAAGATCGGCGTGGTCGTGCTCGACCGGCCGAATCCCGTCACCGGCGTGCAGATCGAGGGCCCGACCGTCGATCAGACCGAACTGGGTTTCACGGCGTACTATCCGATGCCGATCCGCCACGGGATGACGCTTGGTGAACTGGCGAAGCTGTTCAACGCGGAGAACAAGATCGGCGCGGATCTGACCGTCGTCGAAATGAAGTACTGGAGCCGCGATGCCTGGTTCGACGCCACCGGGCTGACATGGGTGAACCCCTCGCCGAACATGCGCAACATGGTGGCCGCCAGCCTGTACACGGGGATTGGCGCCATCGAGGCGTCCAACGTGTCCGTGGGCCGCGGCACCGACTCGCCGTTCGAGCAACTGGGCGCGCCGTGGATTGACGGGCCGCGCCTTGCCGCCGAGCTGAATCGCCGTAGCCTGCCCGGCGTGCGATTCTACCCGATCAGCTTCACGCCAACCTCGAGCAAGTTTGCCAACGAGCTCTGCCACGGCGTCTTCGTCATCGCCACCGACCGGGATCGCATGCGTCCGGTCCGCGTGGGGCTCGAAGTGGCGTCAGCCCTCTACCGGCTGTTTCCAACGACCTTCGAGGTCGACAAGGTCGGCCGGTTGTTCGGCGCGGACGTTGTGCGGCGAATCCGGAACCAGGAGGATCCCGCGGCAATTGCCACCACATGGGCTCGCGCAGAGGGCCAGTGGCGGCTGCGCAGATCGAAGTACCTTTTGTACCGGTAGCGCCTGAGACGGATTCCGAAGCGCTCCGCCGCGGCGGCGGCCATCGCTGAACGCGAAGAAGAAGGGGACGGTCCCCGCAGGGACCGCCCCCTTTCCAGCCTGTTGCCGCTCTACTAGAACGTGAACTGTATGCTCGCGTGGACGTAGCGGCCCAAGGAATCGTACGTGCCGTAGAAGCCCGCCCCGTAGTCGTTGGGAGACATGCCCGGCGCAAGCGGGGGTTCCTTGTCAAAGATGTTGTTGACCCCGACCAGGAACACGTAGTTCTTCTTCAACCTGTAGGTTGCCGCGACGTCGAAGTAGTTATGGGCACCGATTGTGTAGATGTCATTGGCCTGCAACAACGCGACGTTGCCTGGATCTCCAATAGCCGGGTTGGGGCTGCCATCGTCGTTGGTGACACCACCGACCATGCGCCATCCGAGAGAGAAGACGGTTTGGAAGTTGGTCTCCCACGAGAAGCGGACCATATGCCGCCAGGTGGGAGTCGGAACACCACACTGGTTGCCGAAGTAGCCCTTGCAGTCATAGCTGTACAGCCCGGTATCTATCGAAGACTTCATCAGTATCGTGCCGATCAGGTTGGCCGAGAACGACCCGACGCTGCCGAGGCCCCTGGAGTAGTCGGCGTTCAGGTCGACGCCTTCTGAACCGAGCTTGCCGACGTTCTGATTCGTCGTCGTGGTGTAGGCGTCGCTTGTCAGCCACAACGTACCGGCCCTGTCACGGTGGATCAGGCCGCACAGGAGGGAATTGCCGGTGGCGGCGCACTGGTTCTGGATGTCATCGGCTCCAAGGGCGCCGATGGTATTATCGATCTTGATGTTGTAGTAGTCGATCGCGGCCGTGAAGCCCCGGAGCCCCGTCGGGGTGAGCACCAGCCCGACGGCGTAGGTATCAGCTTTCTCGGGAGTCAGGTTCGGGTTGCCTCCACCGATGGTGTTGTACTGGCCGGCCGGGTTCTCAGAGATGGTACCGTACTGGGCAGCGGTCACGCCCTGTAGCGCACACTGCGCCCGGGTTGCTGTGGGGGTCGTGCCCGCACAGGTGTCCTGGCTACCTCCGAGACCAAGCCCCTGCGGAGTGAACAGTTCCGTGATGTTGGGTGAGCGAGTCGCACGGTTGAAGCCCGCACGGATCTTGAAGTCGGCGGCTGGCGCCCAGGATGCCTGCACCTTGTAGGTGGGGTACCTCCCGGTGCTGCTGTAGTCGGACGAGCGGTAGCCGAGTTCCAGGCTCAGATCCTTGAACCCCTTAGCGTCCTGAACGATTGGAATCAGTCCTTCGACGAAGAACTCCTTGACGTTGTAGGTGCCTTCGACGGGAAGCGTTGGACCACCCTGACCTGAACCAAGGGCCGTCCTGTACGCCAGGTCGGGATTGACAAACAGGAGTTCCTGCCGGTACTCGCCGCCGAAGGCGACCTTAATGCCCTCGGTAGCGCTGGGGAAAACCCAGCCATAAGCCTTGAGGTCAGTCGTGAGCTTCCCATTCACTATCCGCGTCCTCGTGCCAGAGTTCAATAGCATTGGCAGCGAGAGGTAGTCCAGCGCTCCCTGAGTGACCCCGCCCTTGCTGAAGATGTTCCACGGAACACAACCGGCATTGCCGGAACGACAGTGCCAGGTGCTCGGAACTCCCGGGGTGCCGTCCACGATCAAGGAATCCTGCAAGGCCGTGACGCTGAGGTCGTTGGCGTACGATTGCGGCGAGTGCACCTCGGCCTGCAGAGCGTAGATGTCATAGCTCCAGGCCTTGTTGAGGTCGCCCTTGAGGCCGAAGGAGTAACGGAGATCGGTGTGACGGATCTGGGCAACCCGGCCGCCACCCTCGACGTTCCGCCTGCCAATATAGACTTCCGCCAGGTCGGTTGACTTATAACCCATATCCGTACAAAGGGCCTTCCGCGCCTGGGCGCTCAGCATCGGGTTGTCGCAGTTGAGCTGTGATGTGCTGTTGAAGTCTGCTGACGGCGCGATCTGCGCATCCGTGTAGTCATCCATGAACATGACATCAAGGTAGCCCTGAATCTTCTTGTTCCACTCGTAGTTCAGGAAACCACCACCAGCCCACCTCTGGTCAGGACGCTGCATGAAGTTGTACGGCGCATAGTTGAAGACGTCTGCACTCGTGCGGGGCCTCATCTGATCGATGTTTGGAGAACTCGGGTCCAGCACGTAGATCTTACTTGCACCGGCCCCCGCTGGAAACACCTGGAAACGACCATACTGCCACGTGCTTGAACCGCTACAGATCGGGCCGGTCGAGCCCAGACCGACAGAGCAGTTGGTGTAGTCGCGCTGATCCTTGGTGATCGCCTGGGTATCGCGGTAGTCGAGGTAGACAGACGCGTGGCCCTTACCGTCGCCAAACTTGCTACCGAGCGCCACGTTGTAGTTGGACGGGGCCTGGTTCCAGATACCCCCAGTGGGATAGGTGAACGCCTTGGCCTTGTTGATGTCCTGCGCCACGGTGTTCGCGTTATTGTGCTGGTAGGTGCTGAATTCAACACCGCCTCTGATGCCCTGGAAGTCCCTGTCCAGGACGAAGTTGACAACGCCAGCGACGGCGTCGGCGCCGTAGACCGACGAGGCGCCGCCCGTGAGGACGTCGACCCGCTTCACGAGCGCAGACGGGATGAAGTTCAGGTCGGGAGCCGTCGCGAACGCGTCACCACTCGACATCCGGCGACCGTCGATCAGGACCAGCGTGCGGTTCGCGCCGAGGTAGCGCAGATCAACTGTCGCAGTACCAGACGCGCCGTTTGCGATCGTGGAGTTCTGCGCGGCGAATACCTGCGGCAACGTCTGGAGAAGGTCTTCGACGCGGCTTATTCCGCGATAGGTGAGCTCTTCAATGTCCAGGGTAGTGACAGGGCTCATCGCCTCCAGTGTCGGGCGAGGAATCAACGTCCCAGTCACCTGGACCGCCTCCACCTGGCCGCCGATCTGAAGCTTCGCTTCGTGGGTGACGGACTGGCCGGCCGCGACGACCACCTTGCTCGCCTGCCTGCTGAACCCAGCCAGTTCGAAGCTGATGTCGTACGTGCCGGGCGCGACGTCGGCGAAGGCGTAGCGGCCTCCAGAGTCGGTCACCGTCGAGGAGACCTTGCCCGTACCCTCAGCCTTGAGCGTAACCGTCACACCGGGCAGCATCGCGCCAGTCGCGTCGCTGACCACCCCTGTCACGCGACCGGTCCCTGTCTGGGCTGCGCCTGCGAGCGGCAGCGCCAGAAGCATGAGAGCAGCCATCAGCCATGCCATTTTCCTCATTGCGTCCTCCTCTCCGATGTCAACCGATGGAATCAGCCAATCAACTAGAAGGGGCACACAAAATGCGGGGCACTGTCCCTGGTACGGGAACTCACAAGACCCACGGCGACTCCGACAGGTCGCGACAGATTCTAGCTGCACACGCTATGCCAGAATCAGGCGGATGCCAGCCACCGAGAAGCTGCCACAAATCTCTCGGTGTGTCAATAGTTTAGCGGCTGAGCGTCTCATGCCGACGTGCCTGCAGGAATCCAGCATCTACGCCATTGGATCCAAACGACTGGATTCGCATGCTCTCTGTCGCGGACTCGGCTGGTCTGCGGGTCTTCGGCTGGGCCCTGTCGAACTAGTCCGGTCCGCCCAGCGCCTCGAGGCCCGCCAGGTGCCTTCAGCCGTCCCGCGGCGCGCTTGCTGCGCACGAAGTCGGAGCGGCCGCTCACGGCCGAGCTTCCTTGCTTATCACTTGCCCAATTGCTTCAGCATCTCACGCGCGGTCTTGGCCTCCGGGCTGTTCGGCGCAAGCGTGAGGAAGCGTTCGAGGTGGCTCCGCGCCTCCCCGGCGTCGCCCTCGTTCACGTACGCCATCGCCAGATAGTAGTGGGCCAGCGGCTGGTTCGGATCGACCTCGAGGACCTTGAGGAATCTCTCCTTGGTCTTGACCTTGTCGTTGGCATCGTAAGCTTCGAAGGCCAGCTTCAGGAGCCCGTTGGTCGCAATGGCTGGCTCCACGGCAGAGAGACCCATGAGCGCTTCGACGAGCCTCTCCTTGTCCCCCAGGCCCAAGCAGGCGTTGTACCGAAGCCGTATTGCCCGCTCGTTCTTGGGATCCGCCTTCAGGACGGTCTCCGCGGCGGTTGCCGCCTCCTCATTGCGGCCTATCTTGACACCGGCGGTAGCGAGCCCGATCAGTGACGCCTGGAGGGTCGGGTCGATGTTGAGGGCTTCCTGAAACTTCGCAAAGGCGCCCGCATTGTCTCCCGCCTTGACCAGGGCGACGGCTTCGTTGTGGAACTTCTTGGCTTCCTCGGTCCGGCGACCGACTTTCTCCAAGTCCTTCAGCGCCGCTGCCGCCTTGGCGTCATCTTTGAGGTTGCGGTAGGCCTGCCACCGCGACGTCAGGACCGCCTCGTCCTGAGATCCGAGCGCTATGGCCTTCTCCGCGGCCTCCGCCGCCTGCTGGTTATGCCCCATCTGCAACTGGACCGCGCTCAGTGCTATCCACGCCCGGACCAGGTTGGGGTCGTGCCCCACGGCCTCCTTGAATTTCGCCTCGGCGGTTGGGTAATCCTTGGCTTTGAGGGCGGTGACGCCGCCGTTGAAGGCGAGGGCCGCCGGCTCCGACGTCGAGGCCGGGACCAAGTCGCCAGCCGCCGACGCCTTTGCGGGGGACAGCGTCCACTCATGACGCTCGGTGCCCTCCAGGTGCCACTCCTGCTGGGTCTCAAGGGACTGATATCCAGCCTTGTCGAATCGATAATGGTACGTCACGTCGATCTGGCTGAAGTCCACCGTGAAGAGGCCTTTCTTGTCGGTGGTGAGGACTTCCCTGAATTTCGGGAGCTGCGGCGACGTGGCGGTCACGGCCACGCCTAGAATCGGCTTGCCTTCCTGGTCGATGACCTTGCCAATGAGCCTCCCTTTTTGCCCGGCGAAGGCCAGCCCTGGGATCATCCAGATCAGGATCAGGAGCCATGCCATTGTGCGCTGGCTGGCGGACATCGTGGTCACCTCTTCTTCCAACTCGACGGCGGAAGTATAAACGATCGGAATTTCCTCTGCCACGACAAGAGGGTACTCCCAGGCGACGCGCTGTCAAGGTCTTGCGGGGTCTTGCGGGGGCACTTCGTTGACGGGTTGATGCAGGGACAAGCGCAGGTCTCGCCGGCGAGCAAGCCGCCACGCCACGTGTCGCCCTCTTGCGCGCGCGGCCAGGAGCAGGTAGAACTGTCAGGGTGCCAGGCGGGGCGCAGCGTCGTTCGACCAGTCGAAAACGGTTTCGGCATTCGCGTGTCCCCGAGTGACGGATCCCCGAGGTGGTTGAGATGGCAAAACGGGCCGATGTCAGCAGACCTTCACGTGCATTGAACGCGGGCCTGATCCGGGCCTGGCTGGGTGTGCTGGTCGCGCTCGTCGTCGCTCTTCCGGTCCAGGCCCAGGTGTCCACTGGCCGCATCGAAATCGTGGCGGTCGACCCGTCCGGTGCCGTGCTTGCCGGCGTGCGCTGTGAATTGAGCGGACCGCAGGCGCGATTGGTCACGACCGAACCGGACGGCGTCGCGCGCTTCCTGAATCTGCCGCCAGGCATCTACGCCGTGAAGGCGTCCCTCCAGGGATTCGCCGACTACGTCAACCCGAATGCTCTCGTGGTGGCGGGCGGCACGGTCGCGCTGAAGGCCACGCTGGCCCTGGCCGGCGTGGACCACCGCGTGGACGTCACGGCGGAAAGCCCGATCATCGACGGAAGGAAGGCCAGCGCCTCGACGACCGTCAGTCTCGAGGAACTCCAGAACATCCCATCCGCGCGCGACCCGTGGGTGGTGATGCAGACCGTGCCAGGCATCATCGTGGACCGCGTCAACGTGGGCGGGTCGGAATCCGGCCAGCAGTCAAGCTACCTGGCCAAGGGCGCCGCGGGTTATGACGCGACCTGGAACATGGACGGCATTCCCATCACGGACATGGCCGCGACCGGCGCTACGCCGACCTACTACGACTTTGACACGTTCCAGGAGCTGAACGTCACGACGGGTGGCGCAGACATGACGAGCGCGACGGGCGGCGTGGCCCTGAACCTCATCCTGAAGTCCGGCACCAACACCCCGCACGGATCGGCTCGTGCCTACTTCGAGAACGAGTCGATGCAGGGCAACAACATGTCGCCGGAGCTGGCGACAGCGCTGGGCAGCCCGAACGGCCGGGGCAACCGGATGAGCCGGCTGTGGGACGCTGGCGTCGAACTCGGCCTGCCGATCGTCAAGGACCACCTGTGGGCCTGGGGCTCGCTGGGAAAGACGGATATTCGCATCCTCACGATTCGCCAGACGCCCGACAACACGACCCTCGAGAACGCTGCGCTCAAGCTGCAGGCGCAGACCTCGCCGCGCGTCCGCGCAGGCTTCACGTACTTCCGCGGGAACAAGGTGAAACGCGGGCGGGACGCCGGCGCGACGCGTCCGCCGGAGACGACGTACAACCAGAATGGGCCGTCGACGCTGTACAAGGGCGACGTGAATTTTGTCGTAGGAAACAACATGTTTCTCACGGGGCGCGGTTCGTACTTCCCGTCGGGTTTCACGCTCGATCCGCAGGGCGGCATGGACAAGGACGTGTGGCAGGACGACAGCGGCGTGTGGCACGTCTCGTTCGACAGGTACACCACTGATCGTCCGCAGCAGGCGGCCATGGCGGAAGGGTCCTGGTTCCGCGGAAAGCACGAGGTGAAGTTCGGTGTCTCCTGGCGCCGCGTCACGATGAAGACAACCTCCCGCTGGTCGAGCAGCAAGGGCAACGGGATCGTCAGCTACCATGTCGGCTACCCGGACATCTTCGTCACCGTGGTCAGCCCCTGGGAGGCGGCGGCCCTGGCTCACTACAGCTCGGCGTGGGCTGGCGACACCATCGCGCTGAATCGCGCGACCATCAACGCCGGTGTGCGCTTCGACTGGCAGCGTGACGGCGTGCTGCCGGCGAGCGAGCCGGCCGTGCCGGGCTTCGAAAAATGGCTGCCGGCGGTTTCCGCGCCGGCTGTGCCCGATGCGATCACGTGGAACTCGTTCTCGCCGCGCGTTGGCATCACCTACGCCCTCGACGAGGCGCGACGAACCCAGCTGCGCGGCAGCTACGCGATGTTCGCGTCGCAGCTCGGCAACGGGGCCTCCAGCGTCATCTCGGCGGTCCAGTACCGCTACGCCGCCTTCTACGCGGTTGACAGGAACGGCAACAAGACTGCCGACCCGAACGAGATCGACACGTCAGTGCTCGCGGGCTGGAGCGGGTTCGATCCCTCGAATCCGGGGAAGCTCGAGAGCGACAACACGATTGGCGGCTACCACGTGCCAAAGACCCACGAGGTGGTCGTTGGCATGGACAGGGAAGTGTTCAGGCACGTGGGCGTCAGCGTGTCGCTGACGTGGCGGAAGTTCGTGGATTTCAACTGGCAGCCGCGCATCGGCGTGCGGAAGGACGACTACGCTCGGGTGGGCACGTTGACCGGCACTGGACTGCCGGATGGATCCTCCTACAGCGTCCCGTATTACGCCGTGGTCACGAACGGCTTGAGCGCGGCTGCCCTCAACGGCGGCGTGGAATACACGGGACGCGACGGCTACCACCAGCGATTCTGGGGCCTCGACGCCAGCGCCACCAAGCGGCTGTCGGACAAGTGGATGGCCCGCGTCGGTTTCTCCACCAACGATCACCGGGAGTACTTCGACAACCCGGCAACCGCCATCGGGGACCCGACCCCGAGTCCGGGCAACGCGAACATACATGGCGGGCTCGTGACGGTCCAATCCACGGGTTCCGGGAAGAGCGGCGTGTGGCAGTTGCTCCCGACGTACCAGTTCATCGCGAACGGGCTGTACCAGGCGCCGCATGGCATCGATCTCGCCGTCA
>Ga0315273_10008916_pt1 | contig 12688 bp, 7 predicted proteins | sample YL17G02_0_MG_FD_205753 | JGI IMG/M metagenome (GOLD analysis project Ga0315273, IMG submission 205753) | Sediment microbial communities from Yellowstone Lake, YNP, Wyoming, USA - YL17G02_0 | ecosystem: Environmental > Aquatic > Freshwater > Lake > Sediment | place: USA: Wyoming | collected...
GTCGGGCCAGGCCTCGGTCAGGGCCGCCAGAAAACCGGCGCCGTCGGTGTTGTCGCCGAGGAGCCGCTCTCCCTCCCGCCAGAGCGTGTTCACCGCCCCGATCGCCTCCGCCTCGGCGGTCCGGCCGTCCAGGAGAGACGCCACCGCTTCCTTGTGGGGCACGGTGACGTTGGCCCCCAGGAGGTTTTCCAGGCTGCGCAGGCCCGTGACCGCCGCGGCGAGGCGTTCGGGGGCCACGCCCCACGGCAGGTAGGCCGCGTTCAGGCCGGCGGCGGCGAAGGCCGCCTGATGCATGGCGGGCGAGAGGCTGTGGGCCACCGGGTAGCCCAGCAGGAACGCCAGGGAGGTGCGGCCGTCAATGGGCATCGGGACTCCTCGTGTTGCCAATAAGCAATCAAGCAATAAGGCAATGAAGCAAAAGGAAGATCCGGCTCGCGCGGGCCCCCATTGCCGCTTCTCCGACGGGCGCCGAAGGCCGAGCGAGGCGTACTAGAGGTACGCCGCAGCGAGTGGCGAGGTGGGCCAACGCAGCAGATGGGCCTTTTTGAGCAGCCTGCTATGCGATGCCCTCGGCGATGGCGTGGACCAGGGCGTCGTGGATGGCGGCCATGCGGACCTCCCCGGTCACTTTTCCCCCATCCTTCTCGGTGACGTAGAAGACGTCCATGGCCTGGTCCGCCTCCGTGGTGATCTTGGCCAGGACGGTGTCGATCTCCAGGCGGGACAAGGTGCTGGTGATGACGTAGAGCAGCCCCAGCCGGTCCTGCGTGCGGATGTCGATGACCGTGTACCGGTCCGAGACGACGTTGTCGAACTCCACCCGGGCGTGAATCTCTCCCTGCAGGAGCGGGGGCTTGGCCAGCAGCTCGCGGCGGCGGCTCCGGATCAGCTCCCGGACGGTCGCCTGGCCGGCCATGAATCCCCGCAGGTCGTCGCGAAAGCGTCGCCAGACCGCCTCGTTCTCCAGCGCCGCCCCGCGGCCGTCGCTCACCTGGAAGGCCCGGATCATGACCCCGTCCGCCCGGCTGAAGAGCTGGGCGGACAGAATGTTGATCCCGTTGGCGGTGAGCGTGCCCACCACCCCGGAGAAGCGGCCGGGGGCGCCCGGCGTGCAGACCAGCACCTCGGAGTAGCCGGCGGCGGGGTAGGCGGTCCAGTGAACGGCCATGGGCTCGCCCCGGCGCACCGCCTCGATCAGTTCGAGGTGCCGGGCCACCTTGGCGGCGGAGGTGGTGAGGATGTAGCGGAGGGGCATCAGGACGAGATGTTGCCGCACCACCTCTGCGCCGAAGTCGGCGGCCAGCTCGGCGACCAACGCGTCGCGGAGGGTGTCGGCGCGCCGCGCCTCCGCCTCCCCCTCGGGGACGCCGCGGCTGAGCACGGTGTGGGTCTTGATGAAGAGCTCCCAGAGGAGGCTCGCCTTCCAGTCGGTCCACACCTGGGGTCCCACCGCGTTGATGTCGAGGTAGGTGAGGAGGTAGAGCAGTTCCAGCCGCTCCTTCTGCTCCACCTGCCGGGCGAACTCGATGATGAGCCGCTCGTCGTCCAGGTCCCTCCGCTCGGCGATGTGGGCCATGCCCAGATGGTGAGCGATGAGAAAGCGCACCTCGGCCACGTCCGCCTCGGCCACACCCATCCGGGTGAGCGCGGCCTCGGCGAGGGCGACCCCCCGCTCGGTGTGTCCGGGGCCTTCGCCCTTGCCGGTGTCGTGGAGCAGGATGGCGAGCTTCAGCACCTCGGGCTTCTGGACCCCAAGGGCAATCCGCTGGAACTCCTGCAGGCGGGGATCCTGGGCGTCCAGCAGGGCCTCCAGGTGGTCCAGCAGGACGAAGGTATGCTCGTCCACCGTGTAGCGGTGGTAGTAGTCGAACTGAACCAGACAGGTCACCCGGGCGAACTCGGGCAGGTAGGCGGCCAGGAGCCCCAGCTGGTGCATGAGGCGGAGCGTGGCGGCCACGCCGCGCGGGCGCTGGAGGATGGCCAGGAAAAACCCCAGGGCCCGGTTCGAGCGGCGCACTCGGTCGTCCAGGAGATCCAGGTTGGCGCGGACCGCCTCCTGCGCCTCCGGGGAGAGCTCGTGCCCCAGCTCCTGCCGGTACCAGAACAGCTTCAGGAGGCGCACCGGGTCCTCCTGGAAGAGCCGGCGTGCGTCCGGGGGGACCTGGACCTGGTGATTCAGCTCGCTGAACCCGTCCCCGATGTCGCGGGCCCGCAGCTTTCGCATGACGGCCTCCACGTGGGATGCGGGCCGGGCCGTGCACCGCTCGACCACGCGCCTGGCCAGTCGGTGCAGGCCTCCGGCCCGCAGGTAGTACTGTCGCATGAATCGCTCGACGCCGAAGCTCCCCCCCTCGTCCCGGTACCCCAGCGCCGTCGCCACCGGGACCTGCACCGAGAGGCCCAGCAGGTCGTTCCGGCCGCCGTGCAGGTAGTGCAGCTCGCTGCGCACCCGCAGGAGGAAATCCAGCGCCTCCAGGGCCTCGGTCAGCTCCGCGGCGCCCAGCAGCCCCAGGGCGGTGAGGGCCTCCAGATCGGCCAGGCGATGCCGTGCGCGCGCGGCCCAAAGGGCCAGGTGGAAATCCCGGAGGCCGCCCGGCCCTTCCTTGACATTCGGCTCCTGCAGGAACACCGATCCCCCGTGCTTGGCGTGGCGCTCGGCCTGCTCGACCAGCTTGGCGTCGATGTACTGCTGGGCCCGGCGGCCCTGGAGGGACCGCCAGAGGCGGGCCTGGAACTCGGCGAAGACCGCGGGGCTGCCGGCGAGGAAGCGCGCTTCCAGCATGGAAGTCTTGGCGGTGAGGTCGGTTTCCATCATGTGGGCCGCATCCGCCAAGGAGCGCGTGCTGTGGCCGACGGTGAAGCCCAGGTCCCAGAGCACGTAGAAGAGGAGGTGGAGCACCGCGTGCACGTAGGCATCCATCCGGCGAGGGAAGAGGACCATCACATCGATGTCGGAGGCGGGGTTCAGCTCGCGCCGGCCGTAGCCGCCCAGCGCCACCACGGCGCAGCCCTGGCTCTCGCTCTGCATGGCGGGCGTGACGAGCGCGGCGTCGGCCAGGCGAACGAGTTGCCCGACGAGCGCGTCGATGAGATCGGCGTGACGGGCCACGATTTCCAGGCCGCCGGCGCCGGCCCGGTGCGCCGTGGCGATCCGCGCCCGCTCCTCGGCGATGGCTTCCTTCAGCGGCGGCAAGAGGGCGCTGTGCAGGCGCTCCCCGGCACCGACGAATTGCCCGCGCACTTCTGCGTGCACCAGGGCGGCCAGGCGGGCCGCCACCTCGGAGGCGGGCCCGTAGTGGGGGCCGCCGGCCGGGACCTCGGCGCCCCAGCGCAAGAGGCGAGAAAGGATGTGAATCGGATCGGGCATGGAGCCTCGCGTACGATCATGGGAGGTATCGGCACTATAGCCACCTGACCCCACACGGTCAACCCGGACTATTCACCATGAAGCGCATGAAGAACATGAAGAGGAGACTGGGCGAACGGTTCGCATCCGATGCACGCATCCCCCGCTCGGCTGACCCGCTGTCCGCTGGGGAAAGTCCGGCCCGGCTCTCTGTGGCGCCCCACTTCAAGATCTTCATGTCCTTCACGGTGAAAAGGCGTTTCGTGAAAAGCTCCGGTTACGGTCGGCCGTCGCGGCCGACCTGGACGGGCAGGCGCGGGATGCCGCCGATGTGGGACAGGGGACGGAGATCCGGCCCCCACACCGCCAGCTCCAGCTCGTACTGCCCCGGCGACGGCGGGGCGGGGACGACCCAGGCGACGGGGAGGCTCTGGCCGGGGAACACGTCGTTGGGCAGGGGGACGAGGTCGGTCGAGACCGCTTCCCCGGCCTGGAGCCAGCGCGACCGCAGGACGAAGCGCCCCAGGTAGGACTGCGGCGTGGCCAGCCAGAGGGCGCTCCGGCCGGCCCCCCAGATCGGCCATTCCTCCCCCAGCTCCGGAAGCTCCGCGGATGCCCACCAGAGCGTGAGGTCGTTCAGGCCGGCCAGCCGCCGGAGCGGCGTCTCGCGGGCCGCGCCGTGGGCAACCGCCTGCCACGGGCCGGGGCCGGGGTTATGCACCCCCATCATCACCTGGACCGGCTGGCCGGCGCCGACCCGGAGCGCTGGAGGCCCGAGCCAGGTCAGTTCCGCGCGGGTTTCGCCCTGGGGGAGTGGGTCGGGCGAGACGACGACCGACCGATCCAGGCTGAAGGCGCCGCCGGCGATCTCCAGGCGATAGCTGCCGGGAGTCGAAGGGATGTCCACGGTGAGGGCCAGCGGGTGGTCGCCACCCGCGGGCACGAGCGTCGGCAGATACGCCGAGGCGCGCTGCTCGATTCGCGGGGTGCCCGCCGCCGGAGTCCAGGCCACACGGATCGGCTGGATCCCGAGGGGGCCGGGATTGACCCACGGCCCGCCGGATCGTTCCCGGAGCAGGAGCCGGATCTGCAGCGGTCGCCCCGCGGGAAGACTGGCCGGCAGCGACGCCTCGGCCTGCAGGGTCGCCGACCGGCGCGCGGCGGGCGGGATCCGGTAGAGCTGGACCTGGGGCAGCGAAAGTATCCGCTCCAGGCCGGGGATCGGCGGAGCGCCATCGTGCCAGGGCGCCCGCGCCGGCGCGGGGAGAGCATCGAGGTGCACCACCAGGGTCCGGACGCCCAGGGCCCCCAGCGCCTCCACCACGCGCGGGGACAGCCCCTCACTGTTCACCAGGGCGGCGATCTCGTAGTAGGAGCCGGGGCGGAATCCGGAGTAGCCGTTGACCAGGGGGGCCCAGTGGCGCGTGCTCGTGAGCGCGTAGGTCGCGTCGGTCAGCGGGTCGTAAATGGAGAAGGGGATTTCGAGGACGGCGCCCTCCTCGGTCCGCTCTCGCAGGCGGCGCACGACGGCGTCTTCCGTCAGGGGCATCGGTCGGAGGGGGACGGGCAGGTGGAGTGCTTCCAGCGCCATGAGCGCCAGGGCGATTGCGCAAAGGATCGCGCCGGGATGTGGGAGGGCCGGCCGGCGCTCCCGCAGCAGATCGACGAGGCGGGCGAATCCGGCGGCGGCGAAGAGGGCGAGGGGGACGAGGGCGAGGAGCGCGAAGCGGGCGGGCGCGCGGATTCCGCCCAGCCCCGGCACCCCCAGGAAGACGGCGAGATAGGGGAGCGGCCACTGCGCCGGGGCGTCGGCCCAGAGCAAGATGGGGCCCAGCGCCAGGACCAGGGCGGTCAGGCCGACCAGCGCCTGCGCGCGCGCCACGGCGGGCCAGACCGCGCCCCCGAGCGGGGCGGCCCGCCGCAGGGCCGCCACGCCCCGGGCGGCCAGGCAGAGCGGCGCGAGGCCGAAGAAGAGGGCACTCTCCCAGGGAACGTCGCGGCGGCGAAGCGGCGCCGTGGCGGCACCGTAGAGCCAGTTAGCCCCGTCGGCAGCGAGGAAGCTGCCCAGCTCGGCGCTGTAGCGCACGAGATCGGCGAGCCCGCGCTGGTGGCCCCACTGGGCCTGCGAGCGCACGTAGGGGAGCGCCACCGGAGTGAACAAGAGGGCGCCCACGGCAAGCGCCAGGCCCAGGTGGCTGAGGGTCCGGGCGAGAGGCAGACGCCCGCGCTCCGCCCAGAGGCGCAGGGCGAGGTAGGGCACCAGCAGCAGACCCAGCATGATGCCGAGATAGGCGGAGCTCAGGAACTGGCACCAGAGCAGTCCGGTGGCGGCCGCGGCCAGGGCCCAGCGCGGCCGGCGAAGCCACGCCTCCACGGCCAGGAAGACCAGCGGCGTCCACCAGGCAGAGAGGAGTTGCAGGTGGATCAGGTGGGGGAAGCGCGGCAGGGCGAAGGCGTACACGAATCCCGCCAGGAGCGCGGGCGCCGGCCGGGCGAAGAGGAACCAGGCCAGCCCGGCCATGCTGAGCCCGTTGAGCACGAACGCGGCCAAGAGGGTCAGGTTGTAGGCGAGGACGGGGTTTCCCGTCAGGAAATAGAGGGGGGCGAAGAGCGGTTGCGTGCCCAGCAAGCTATCCGAGAATGCGAGCGCATTGGCGGCCGGGAAGAACATGTTGGCCTGAAAGAGCCGGAGTGGGTTGTGCGCCAGCGCGTGGGCGCCCCAGCTCAGGATGTAGGCATTGAGGGGGGAGTCGGACGCGCTGGCCAGGTTGGCGTGCGTGACGAGATGGTCGGAGAGGTGCGCCGCGAGCGGCCAGGTCAGGGCGCAGGCGGTGGCCGCGTAGAGGACGAGGGCGCCCTGCATCAGGCGGGCCGGCGGCCGTCCCGCGTGCGTTGGCACAGGCTGGGGCATCTTCAGGCGTCCCAACGGGGCTTCAGCCCGAACACTTCAGTTGCACCGCGGACGCGCAGAGGGCGCAGAGAAAAAGACAGCATTATCATTCTCGGGTGTGAGTCCATGTGGACCTGGAGGGTCTGCGAATTTTCTTGGGGTCCCCATTGCCCGTCCACGCTCTTTAAATCCCGGGCCTCTGCGACCTCTGCGCCTCCGCGGTGAAAGGCCCGGCTGCATCTGTCGCGATCCTCTTCATGGACTTCATGCCCTTCATGGTGAAAGGTCGTGAGTCAGAGCACGCCGCAAACGGTGCAGGCCGGGTTGCGCCGGACCTTGGCTTCGAAGAAGCGCATCTCCTGGTAATCGCAACACAGGAGCCGCCCCTTGAGGAGCGTGCCGACGCCTGCCAGGTACTTGAGCGCCTCCATGGCCTGCAGCGTGCCCGTGATGCCGGGCGTGGCGCCCAGGACCGGAAAGACTTCGCGCGGCGGCGAGCCCGAGAAGATGCAGGCGAGGCAGGGGGTCTCCGGGGGGTGGAGGAAGGTCACGCGCCCCTCCAGGCCCCAGATGCTGCCGTGCACCAGGGGAATGCGCTTGCGCACGGCGGCCGCGTTCAGCGCGAACCGGGTCGGAAAATTATCCATGCAGTCCAGGATGATGTCGGCGTCCCCCACCAGCTCGTCCACATTGCCCTCCTCGATGCGGACGGGCAACGCCTCGACGACGACATTGGGATTCAGCCGCGACAGGGTGAGCTTGGCGGACTCCGCCTTGTTCATGCCGAGCCGGGAATCGTCGTGGAGGAACTGGCGATTGAGGTTCGACAGCTCCGGCGTGTCGAAGTCGCAGATCCGGAGGGTCCCCACGCCCGCCACGGCGAGGTTCACGCTCACCGGACTGCCCAGCCCGCCCGCGCCGGCGACGAAGACCGTCGAGGCCTTGAGCCGCCGCTGCCCCTCCTCGCCCCAGCCCGCGATCAGCATCTGGCGGCCGTAGCGCTGCCGCTCCGCCTCCGTGAGATCTGTCACTCCGCCGGGATCCATGGCATGCTCCCCTCGAGTGCGCCGTCCGCGTCTGCCCCGTTCTCAGGCTTCATACAGGGAAAGCGGCAAGTGTCGAATCATCGCACGGAAGTGGGCGTCGTACGAGAAGAGGTGGAGACGATTCCGGATCGCCGGCGCCCCGGAAATACGCAATCCAGACCGAGCTATCGACGAGCACGCTCAACTGCGGTCGCGTAGCGCCGACGGATCGATATCCAAATGCACCCTGCCCCTGAACCGCTTCAGCCCCTGGGTTCTCTTCTTGCGCACGAACTCTTCTAGGGCGGTGACGATCACCGCGGTCTTGGTCCGCTGGGGCGATAGCCGCATGGCTTCGTCAATGAGGGGTCGCGGAAGATCGAGCGTCGTTCTCACCCATGCCTCCGTATGCATATTCTGGATCGCTTATGCATAACCAATTTAGGCGGTGGCAACCTCAAGGGCCAGAATCTTCTTCGCGATAGCCTTGGGAAAATTGACGAAGACGAAATGGCTCTTGTGGTAGAGATAATCCTCCCCGCTTTCGTCGACGATCCGGACCAAATCGTCCTCGGCCGCCCGAGGATCCGGGATGATGCGGTAGACCTTCCCGAGAATGAGCGATGCCCTGTATTCAGTATTGTCGACGCACAGGGCAAAGAGTGTCGTTGGGGCTTTCATACCTCCTCCACATACCGCTTGATCCTGAGATCTCTCCGGCCGATCCCATGGGCTTCGTACCAGTGGAGTTCCACCTTCCGCAGGGCGCCATTGGGCAGCCGTATTGTGGTCATCCCCTTCAACTTCCGCCAGCGTCCAGGCCCATACGACCTGCGAAGATACCGCCGGAGCCTTACTCCTGCTCCAGATGCGATGGTTTCGATATCAGCGATCCGCCCAACCACCTCAAATTTCAACGCCATCGAGACTGCTCACATGGTTCGCGTAAACAGCGGTCAGTCGCCGAACGAGAAGCTTCTATCCGGTGAGCCGGACGCGGCAAGGGCCAATGAATGCAGAGCCGGGCCCGCTGGGGAAACCGGGGTGACCAGAACCGCCCGGCCTGTGCCTTCCACGTCTGTCTGCCTCGCCCACGTGAGGAGCAGGCGCAGCCAGGTGGCCAACCAACTCTGGAGATTGTATCGGAGTCGTGAGGCCGAGGGAAGGGCATTCCTCCTGGACATGCGAAGCGTGAAAGAGGCAAGGGTATAGGCTTGGGGCACGAAGCCTCATGGCCCGCGCCGGGTCGGGCGCCGGCACTGGTTCGGTTGGAGGGTGGCTACGGATTACCCAAGGCCACTGTGCGGGAACACGCCACGACAGGGAGCGGGTGCAAGGTAATGAAGGGAAGCACGTCCCACCCTCTGCATTTCAGGGTTCGAGGAGCTTACAAACCAGCGCTACGTCGCATGAGCACGCGGAAGGGGGAGTCGGAGGCCAGACTCCCAGAGTTTCCCCTGATACTGTCGTCAGACTTGCCCGCGCTCGGCGGGGCGTCTCGTCCTCCTGATACGGGATCGGCTTGAAGCCGGAATCCTCGCCCTGGTGGAAGTAGATGTGGCCGGTCAGCGAGCCATCCTTCAGAAGTTTCGCCCAGCCCCGGCCGCTCGCAGGATCGCACTCGTCGTTGCCCTCCCAGGTGAAGTCGACGTAGGGCCGGCCGCTCCGCTGCCCGAGCCGGCAGTCCATCCACCCATCGACCGCGATGAAGTGGAACTGGCCGCCTTCGCCGTGGAACTCAATGAACCCAGGGCCGACGAGTTCGATCGCCTCCCGGTCCCACACGTCCATCTGGGTGATGCGCCACTTGCCGCTGATGTTCATTGTCCCCTTATGTCACCCCCATCGCCATGGGCCCAGCAATAGTCTTTGGGGAAATCATACTTTCGGACGAGTTCCGAGTCGCCGCTTTGGGCAACCGTCAAGGATGGGCTGCTCCGCAACGCCTCGCGGGCTCACCAGCGGTGGAGCAGGCTCCAGAGGTGCTCCCAGATGGTTGCCGCCTCAGCCTCGGTCGTGCACCGGATCAGATCATAGTAGCGGTCAATCAAGGCCTGTTTCCTTCTCTTGAGGGCCGGTCCGGCCTGATTATCCTCGACAAAACAGCACCTCATCTCCTCGAAATTCCTTCGGGCGTTCGTCAAGGGATAGGCATAGTAAGATGGCTGCGGTCCGGCGCCCAGGTCCTGACCGGCGTTGTGTTCGTCCTGCCCGTTATCCAACCACCGGCACAGGATACACGCTTTGCCCGACAGGTATCCGGACAGCGTGGGGAAACCGCAACACGGACAGGTCACATGCCCCCGCAGATACTCCGGATGGACGTCGAACCAGATTCGGCGGATGGCCTGCGGCGTGAGCATAATATCCACGGTCCAATCGGTGGGCGTCATGGACCAGGCGATTGCGTTGCGGATTTCCCGCTTCATCGACCGAAAGACGCCGACGCATCCTGTGCCCGTCTTGGTGAACCAGAGCAGAAGCCACGGCGCACCCTCCACATCCAAGTACCACCGCGCTGGCCGGATGGACGAGCCCCAGGTCTCCCACTTGAACTCGTACTGCCGTCCTACCACATCGTAGTTTTCTCGGCATGTCGTAAACGCCTCTGCATGCTGCTCCTCGAATTGCCGGAGGGCTGTCAGCAAGGCTGTTCGTGCTTGCTCCGCCTCCTGCCAGAGCAGGTAGAGACGGCCTTGGCCCGTGTCGCCGACCATGGCGTCGAAGTGGGTCCGGAGGGTCTGCTTCAGCGTGCGGATCGCCTCGCCCGTGTTGTACTCGTAGTAGATCCCATCCGTCGGTCGGTAGATCGAGCCATGCTCCAGGAAGTGTGCCTGGGCCTCCGCGAGCGAGTAGCCGGCATTGGCGTCGTTGGGCTCTATTTCGGAAGACTCGGACGGACCACACGCGTCATTCTCGTCGGCCCAATCGCAGATCGGGCAGATCTCGTAGTAGGTGCCGTCGTCCGTGTTGATCGTACCGTTAGCCGTATGGGTGGGGTATCCGCAACAGGGGCAGGTGTAGTAGTGCGAATGATCGGCTTCCATTCCCTGGAATGTCACCAGGGGTACCTGCCGATACTCCGGATGGAGGTCGAACCAGGCGCGGCGTCGCTGGATCGGTGTGGTCATGTCGTCCTCCGGGAGGTCGGCCAGGCTGAGCAAGGGATCATCGGCACTCCGCCGCTCCATCACTCGGTTCCGGGGGTCCCACAGCATCACGCAGTGCTCGTCCGTTCCCAGGACCCTCCTGAGCCATGGAGCCGCCACCGGTTGAGTCTCGTACCACTGGCGGGTTTGCACCCATTGCCCGGGGCGGTACTCCCCCGGGGACTCCCAGCGGAACAGGGGCAGCGCCGTGCCGTGTTCCAGATGATCGGCCAGGGCCCCGAGCTCCGCCACGCACGCCAAGGCCTCCGGATCCCAGGCTTGACGGGCCTTGGAGCCGGGATCGCGTGCGGCGGGCTCTTTGGGGACCTGTTGTGCCAGGAAGCGGAGCTTCGCGCCCAAGACATGGAACTTCGACCGGAGAGCCGGAGGCGCCTGCGCCTCGAATGCAGCCCACTGGCCCCACTCGGTGTCCGATGCGGCCGGCACATGGCCGTGCATCGCGAGCCAGACATCCCGACATCGCGCCAGGGCCCGCTCCAGATACGGAATCTCGCTTCTGGGATCGACTCCCTTATGCCGGATCAGTGACGAGAACGACCCGACGTATTGGTGGACATTCAAGAACGCATGAAGAGCTTCGAACGGAATCCGGCCTGGCGACGCAGGGGAAGCGACCGGGAAGACCGGGCACGGCCCATAGAACTCCATCAGTTCACCTTGAACACCTTCATCACCTCGTCCCCGAGGTGGTTGATGACTTTCACGGCGATGCGGCCGGACTTGGGTTTGTCGAAGGCGCGGGAGGTGTCGCTGTGCAGCGTGGCCCAGGCGTCTTCGTTGACCTCGGCCTTGAGGGTCGTCTTGAGGGCGCTATAGGGATCGTTCGCGCCGAGGAAGTAGGCGTGGCGGACGAAGAAGCTTTCCTCGTTGTAGTCGGTGTCGATGAACCAGCAGGCAATACCCTCCGGGCCATCGCTGCGGACTTCGCCGGTGTTGGGGTGGAAAACGTCCACACCGTTGACCTTCACCCGCAGCTTGCCGTCTTTGCCTGGGAGGATCGTGATGTCCGGCTCGCCGAAGATGACGAAGAGGTTGCCCTTGCCGGTGTTCTTGAGGTCGTCCGCCATGTGCAGGTCGGCGTTCATCCGCGCCTTGAGCACGGGGATGCGACCGAGCTTGCTGAACTCCGTGGCGTGGGCCTCGTAGTTGAAGGCGCAAGCGATCAGCACGTCGAAGTCGGCATCGCCCGCCTCGCGCGCGGCGGCGACCAGGTCGGGCCGGGTGACCGTGCCGAATTCCGGCCCGATGAAAATCGCGGCACGTTTTTCGACAGGATTAACAGGATGGACAGGATGGGTCGGAGGGCCGGAACTGACAGGATTGACAGGATCGCTCTGAATATCCTGTAAATCCTGTTCATCCTGTCTAAACCGGCCTTCGGCGCAGACCAGATCGCCCGGCCAGGGGGTGAGGGCGGTGAAGGTGATCCTGTCCTCCTTGTGTGCCTGCTGGACCCCCGCGATCTTGAGGTTTTCCAGGATCATCTGGGGGAAGGATTGCTTCGCGGCATAGTCCGCACCGGACTGCGCGACGTGGTCGATCAGTTCATCATTCTCGTCTACCCCCAGCACTCTATGGGGCGAGAGGCTCTCGACCGTGAAGGGGCCGGCCACGCGAACCTTCTTCTTGTCGTCGTACGGCTTGTCGTAGAGGAACTCGAACTCGGCCTTGGCGGCGATGGAGGCATCGATCTCCTTCTGCCGCGCGATGCGCGCCTGCCACCAGTCGGCGTGCAGCTTCTTCGCCGCGTCCGGCCACTTTGAATCGGCTTCCCGCGGAACCTCCCATTCCTCTAAAGACCTTTTGACAGGATTAACAGGATTTACAGGATGGGCTTGATTTCCTCTCTTCTTGTCCCGAGCAGATTGAATATCCTGTCCATCCTGTAAATCCTGTCCAATAGCTTTGGATAGTTCCTCCCGCAACGGCTCCAGCTTGGCCTGCCACTTTTCCCAGATCACGTCGATCTCGGCGTTGTTGACGACGGATTTCAGCGTGATGTGCGGCACTCGCTCGTACACAAAGCCGTGGCGAATGCTGCCGCGCACCGGCTGCGTGGACGGTATGGTGCGGGTGACTACCGCCTCCTTCATCTGACCTCCGCGCGAATCCGCAAGCAGGTAATAGGAATAGCGCGCGCCCATGATGCGGGCGCGGGCCAGCGCCAGCGCCACGCGAGATGTGTCGATTGTGATCCACCGCCGCCCCCATTGCTCGGCCACATAGGCGGTGGTACCGGAGCCGCAGGTCGGGTCGA
>Ga0315273_10008919_pt1 | contig 12687 bp, 8 predicted proteins | sample YL17G02_0_MG_FD_205753 | JGI IMG/M metagenome (GOLD analysis project Ga0315273, IMG submission 205753) | Sediment microbial communities from Yellowstone Lake, YNP, Wyoming, USA - YL17G02_0 | ecosystem: Environmental > Aquatic > Freshwater > Lake > Sediment | place: USA: Wyoming | collected...
TAAACAGTGTGTGTTTGGCCGGGGCGGGGGGGTGTGCGCGCGCGTGCGCGCAGCCGGAGCGCACGCCTCAAACCCCCACACCCCTCCCCCCCCCCCCCCCCCCCAAAACGCACAGGAACCCGCTCTGCCGCCCCATCAGTTTGACCAGCCCCACACCCCGGTACGCGGACGCCGCCTCCACCTTGGCCGCCTGCAGCGCGCGCTGGGCTTCCTGGACCGCCGTCTCAAAGCCAAAGCACCGGTCCACCAGGAGGACGTCATTGTCAATGCTTTTGGGCACGCCCACCACGCTGCACGTCACGTTGCGGGCCTCGCACTCGGCCGCGATGGCGGCGGCCGCCGCGTTGCCGCCATTGCCGCCCACCACGAAGCACATGTCGATCGCGTCCACGGCCAGGCGGCGGACGATTGATGGGATGTCGGCGCCGCCCCGGGACGTGCCCAGGATCGTCCCGCCCTGCAGCTGGATGCCGTCCACGTCGGCCTTGGTCAGGGGGATGGGCTTGCGGTCCTTGTCATAAAACCCGCGCAGGCCGCCGCGGACGCCCAGGATGTTCCCCTTGGGCACGCCGTAATTGGAGAGCTTCACGACCAACCCCTGGACCACGTCGTTCAGTCCCGGGCACAACCCCCCGCACGTCACTATGGCGGCCGTAGTTTGTGCGGGGTCGAAGTAAATGACTTCCCGGGCGCCCGCACGGACGGCCCAGGGCGGGAGCGGGACGCAGACGTCGTCGCCGCCGTTCTCCATGAGGCGGGAGGTTGAGGCCGCGGCGGCGGTGGAGGGCGGGGTCATCGCCCCGCCCACCCCTTGGCAGGTCGCCCCCGCGGACTCAGTGGACGCAAACTTCATAGACGTCAGCGCAACCCGGTCCGCATCGTCGGCGAAGCCGCCCCCAAAGTTGTTGTGCAGGCTGAAGGGGGACGGGCTGTGTGTTTGTGGGGTGTTGAATTGGTGATGATAAAGCGGTACTTTCGCGCCCGAACCACACACCGCACACTCACACAAGCACACTGCCCAGCTCACCGTGGGGCCAGCTTGTGGCGGATGGTCGGGCATTCCAGGACGTCGTCGGACGAGTCTAAAAGAGCGGCAGCAGGTGACGGGAGAAGGGGGAAGGTTGAGAGAAAAGAGTGAAAAGAGAGAAAAGGGGAATAAGAACAAAGGCTACCGCGTTGTTCGCCGGGGCAGAGAGAGATCCGACCCAGGGCACCCCGTTCGCACGTTTGTCCACTACCATGAACTGACCTGGCGGCGGGATGCGGAAGGTGGTCCTGGACTGGTCGTCCGCCGGGCGGGTAGAAGCGGCAGTGCATGGGGCTGCGCGGCGTGGTTGGGGGCCGGCGGGGCGGGTGCTGTGCAACGAGGCGGTGCCTGGCCCAGGGTTGCGAACGCCGGGATGGTTGCGAACCAGGTTCATGGTGCTCATCGGACCTGGCGTTTTTCCTGGCTTCCGCGCGGCAGCACGACGCGCGAAAAAATGAACAAGTGAAGGGGAGCTGAGCGCGCAGTGTGCCCTCGCCCCCCATCATCGCGTCTTGTAATCCTTTTGCACACTTTCTCCCCGCGCTCTCACTCTCTCTTCTCTCTCTCTCTTGTGTCACCACGTCTGAGACCCGTCCGCCGAAAACTGATCGTAAGGGATCAACAGCTCTCGGGATTGGAACCGGAACAGGGCGGCCGCCTCGCCCGCCGCGATGCGGCCCGCCAGGTCAAAGGCCGGCGCGACCCGGGCGGCTTCGGCCAGGGCGGCCTCCACGCCTTCGACGTCCAGGTACGCCGGGAAGGCCGAGATGAGGCCGGCCACGTCTGTGCCGGGCGGTAAGAGGGTCGCGAGCTCCCTGGCGGCCGCGCCCAGGGCCGCGGGCCTGGCTTCCAGCGCCAACCGGGGTTCAGCTGTCAGGAGGGCGGCCACGTCCACCCCGGGCAGCTCGTGCTTGAGGCCGACCACGACCTCCGCGATTCGGTCCAGGCCTAAGCTCATCCTCGCCAGCAGCTTGGGGTCAAGCGTCGGAATGCGTGGGCGCAGCGCGGGCAGCAGGATGGCCAACCTCCGCAGGCGGTCGCCCATCTCCTCATCGTCCAAGCCCGCCTCCACCGCCGCCGCGCGCACCACCAGCCGACTCTTCAGGCCGTCATTCCACAAGAAATCCGTGCGCTCGGACAGCTGGAATCCCAGCTCCCATGGCGCGGCCGCGGCGGCGGTGGTCAGGGACCCGACCGGCGCGTCCTCGATGACGGCCTTGCGGCGACCGTCGGACGAAATGTAGAAGGGGTGAGGTTGAGGAGGGGCGGGTCGCTGCGAGCCGGATGAAGGTGAAGGGGCGGCATCGTCCACGTTCTGAGGCGTGGCGCGTGGGGGACGGGTAGGGTCAGGAAGCCTCCTGGAGCTGAGTGCTTGAGAGAGCCGGGAGGTGGGCGAGGGGTGCGACGGGTGTGAGGGCCGCATCGGGGGAGAGGCGCAAGACTCAAGCCGCTTGCTAGCTGACAAGTGACGAAGACGGAAATGCGTTTCTCTTTCTCCCCGTCAGTCCTTCATTCTCCTTTCAAACGAACGCCCATCTCGTTTCCCTCCTCCTACTCGCGCCATGAACTTTGAGGCTTCTGAATTTGCGGGCGGCGGCTTCATGCCCAGGTCCGTGGGGCAGGGCGGGCTGGCGGGTCCAGCAATCCCCCCCGCCGGCGGGCTCGCATTGCGTATCGCGCCCAGCATGCAGGCGCGCATTTCCTCGGCTCCTTGTCTCTCAACGCGCCGCGCCGCCTCACACTCTCTCTCCTCCACCCATCCACCCATCCACCCACCCAAATACATAGCCCCGCTGCCGGCGCCGCCACTACGCCGGGCGAGAAGGTGAGTGGATCAAGGAGAGCCATCTTCGCGCGCGGCGCGTTTTTTCTTCTCCACTCTCGCTGCTCGACAAGATTTCCGCCGGCGTTTCTCTCACGCTCCTCCTCCTCTCTCCCTCCCAGACCCGGGAATCCAACACCCAGTCCATGCGGGCGGTCACCATCAAGCAGCTGTATGACGTGAGTCTTTTGTTTGTGGGAGGGGCGTTGAGAGGGAATGGGTGTGCTGCTCTTCTCTCCCCAGTTTTTGAGCGCGCGGCACTCACTCTCTCTCCCTCTCTCTCTCCCTTTCCACGCTCCCAGGCCACCACCCGCCAGCCATCCACGGATGACGAGCTGGTTGTCGATGGGGCACCCATCCAGAGCGTGAGTTGTGGTGAAGAGAGAGAGAGACAAAGAGAGAGAGGCGGAGGTGGAACGAGAGAGCGCCTTGCGTCATGCTCTCGCTCGAAAAAAGCAAACAGCCGTTCCGACCCTTCATCACCCACACTTTTCACACACACGCACACACACACACAACACAGGTCACCCTCGTCGGCAAGGTCGTCTCCGTCACCGAGCACGCCGCCTGCACCGAGATCACGCTGTCCGACGGCACGGGCACCGCGCCCGTCAAGCACTGGCACGATGCGTCCGAGGACGGCGGCGGCGCGGGTGGCGGCCGGGCGACCTCCGCCCTCGCCCCCGGCACCTACATCCGCGTCCACGGCTCCATGCGCCTGTTTGACGGGGTGCGCTCCCTGGTCGCCTACGCCATCCGCCCCATCCTTGACGGCAACGAGCTCACCTACCACCTGCTGCAAGCGGTTTTCCAGCATGCGCACCTGAAAGCGACGGGCGGGGTGGGCGGGCCTGTCGCGGCGGCGGCGCCCGGTGCCGCGCCGGCCGCTGCCGGCGTGTTTGGGGCTGGTCCCAAGGGCGCCGCCGCTGTCGTCGACGACGGCGGCGTCGGCGCGGACGGGCTGACCGGCTTGCAACGGGCGGCCAAGGCGGCAGTGGGCGAGCTCGGCGCGTCGGGCGCCAACGGCGCGTCGGTCGACGCCGTCTGCGGCGCCCTGGCGCCCGCTGGCCACGCCGCTGCGGCGGTGCGGGACGCGGTCACCTTCCTGCTGGAGGAGGGGCACCTGTACTCGACGATCGATGAGAACCATGTCAAGGTGGCTTGAAAAAAGGGGGTGTGAAAACGGAGGGATGGATGGGAGAGAGGAAACCAAAACAACACGAGAGAGGAAGAGCCGCCGCGCGAGCCGTGGCTTACAGGCTCGGTGCGCTTAATCAGCGCGCGCTGTCCCTGGAGTGAGAGAGGCGTGTTTGCGTGGGTGCACAGCAGACAGAAGAGATCTCTTTCATGCAACCACCCCGACCTCTCCTCGTTCCCTTTTTAAAAGCGCGCCCGCCGCTTGCGCCCGCTGTACTTGGAATCGCCTGGCAGGTCATCGTACCCCCGCGCCCGCATGCGGTCCTTCTTGGCCAGCACCCAGGACCGCCCGCCTTTGGCGTCCGGGTGCCGCGCGGACCCCAGCCCACCTGCCCGCTCCTTGCCCCCTCTCTTCCGCCCGCGCGCCCGCCCGGCCACCCGCACTGCCGCCTCCTCCTCATCCGACCCGCCGTCCAGCGCGTTCGGCACGCGATCCCCCTCCACATACGCGCCCGCACCCCCTCCACCACCCACCATCAGCACCAGGTAGTGTTTTTTAGCGCGCGTGGAGTGCGGGTAATCAACGACCAAGCCCCCGCCAAAGCCCGCCCGCATGGCCGCGCCCACCAGCAGGGCCGCCTGGTCCGGGCCGTCCGGGTAGATTTGGAGGACCGCCCGGGCGCCCCGGGTGAGGCAGGCGTACAAGCTCTCAAAGAAGCGGCGCAGGCGCTTGCGCGGGTCGGCGGCCGAGGAGTCGGCGTGGCAGAGCCATTGGACGGCGGAGATGGAGACGGCCCCGTCAAAGGTGCCCGGCCGGAAGGGCAGGCCATCCCCAAGGTCGCCCCGCAGGAGGTCGCCCTCCACGCCCCGCGCCCGGGCGACGTCCAGCATGGCGGGCGCGATATCGGAGCCGACCCAGTGGTGGCCGGCCTCCGTGAGCGCGTCGCCCGACAGGCCGGACCCGCAGCCCAGGTCGAGCAGGAGGCGGGGCCGCCCGTCGGTGGGGAGGGCCAGTAGCTCCAGCGCCCGGGCCGTCAGCGCGGTCTGGATGGCGATCATGCGGGAGTTGGCCGTGTACTTGCTGGCCTCCACTTCGCCATAGTATATGTCAGGCGGGCTGACCAGTTCGGGGCGGTCGCCCCGGCCCATGGTCGGGGGCGAGAGGACGAGTTGAGGAAGGAGGTTGAAAGAAAATAGAGAGGGCCGGCGGCGGCCGAGTGCGAGAGCACGCCAGGGCGTGGTCAGAGTCGTTTCAGTGGCTGCCTCGCCCCAGGCAGGTGTGGATGGCGCGTACTAGTATACGGCCCGGTGAGCAGACGGGCCAGGCGAGCAGGGTAGGGCGGTGGCGCGGGCCGCGAAATAAAAAAGAAGCAGCCGCGAAAAAAGAGAAGTGAGAGAGAAGAGAAGCCGTTGCACGGTCTCCTCCTTCACTGGCTCACTCTTTTCTTCGCAGCAGGCCGCCCAGCTCCTCGGGCGCCTCATCCCCTGCCGACATCTGCAGCTCGCACACACTCACACACGCACACCAGCGCTGTCGCGTGTGCGCGTAGAGGTGAGAGCGAGTGGCGAGGGAGAGCGGAGCGGCAAGCGCCGCGCCGGGTGTCTCGCTTTTTTTTTTTGTTGGGCCGTGCCGCGGCCCCTGGTCCACTCTGGCCCGGCTGCACACGTACACCGATGTGTGCGCAGGCGGTCGGGCTCGGCGACCGGTGAACCATCGCCTACCCCACCAGCCCCACATCGCTCACGCCCTCCTCCTCCAACTATTTTCAACCCGCAAGACCCCGCGCCAAGGGACCCTTCCGTTCGCGTCGCCCCCACCTGCACTTTCTTCGCCCCTCGCCCCATCACCCCATCCATGTTCAAGCGCATTTTTGGCCAGGGCTCCGGCGGCGGCGGCGGCGGCGGCAACTCGACGACCAAGACGGTGGACGCGATTCAGAAACTGGGCGAGGTGAGCGAGAGAATGGGGCGGGCGGGTTTTGTTTTGTTTTTGGCGAGCAGCCGGGGTGTCTGCCGTGTGGCCTGCCTGGTACCTCGCCCAGGCGACGCGGGAGAGACGTGATTGACGCGTGCTGCGGTCGCTGCGTGGGCCAAGTGCCTGCGTGCGGCGCGTCAAACTCGGTGCCCACACTTCTGGCATGCGCCCCCTTCACATTCCTCTCACTTCTCCACCTCTCCACCCCGCCCATATCCGCGGCAGACCGAGGAGCTGCTCATCAAGCGGCGGTCCCTGCTTGAGAAGAAGATCGTGGCGGAGCTGGAGAAGGCCAAGGAGCAGACCCTACTGAAGAACAAGCGCGGTAAGAATGGGAGCGGCGCGGAGCGGAGAGGGCGGGGAGGAGAGGATGGATGGAGGGGAGGCAGTGGTCGGGCAGCGCAGCGCTCACATCACATTCATTCAATCCTCTCACGGCACCTCTTCTCTATCCTCCTTCACCCCCACCCCCACCGACCGCCAGCCGCCCTCATGGCCCTGAAGAAGAAGAAAATGTACGAGGTCCAGCTAGAAGCGGTGGAGAACAACATTCTGCGGGTGAACGAGCAGCAGATGATGCTCGAGAACCAGCGGACGACGGTGGAGACTGTCTCCGCCCTCCGCAACGCGGCCCAGGCCTCCAAGCAGACCATGTCGGAGATGAAGATCAATGACGTGGACACCGTGCTGGACGAGATCAACGAGCAGACGGACCAGATGCAGCAGATCCAGGACGCGATGGCCCAGCCCATCGGGGCGGCCGCTGACTTGGATGAAGACTCGCTCATGAACGAGCTGGAGGCCCTGGAGGCGGAGCAGCTGGACGCGGAGCTGTTGGCACCCGCCGCACCGGTGCCGACGACGCGGGTGGCTGCGCCGACGCAGGCCATGCCGGCCGTACCGGCGGGGAAGGCCAAGGCGAAAGCACCTGCGGGCAAGAGCGCAGAGGAGCTTGAGCTGGAGGCCCTGGAGAAGGAGATGGCGGCCTAGAAAAAAAAAAAAAGGAGAGGAGAAGAGAGAGAGCTGCCCGTCAGCCATGCCCTCTGACTTGTGTTTTTGTGCGTGCGCGCGCGCGCGTGTGTGTGTGTGTGTGAGAGAGAGAGAGAGAGAGAGAGAGAGAGAGATAAAGGTCGGGGCGTGTTCGTGGCGGGGGGAGAAATGTCGGTGGGGTCTGTGTTATGTGAGTGTGTGTTCTCTTCGGGACCGACCCCCTTTCACGGAATCTTCAGCACAAAGCAATCAAGGCGTCTCATCTATTGCACACGGGCACTTTCTAGTAGAGTCTAGGGAGAGGCACGGGACTCCATCAGCGCCCGCACAAACGCCACCTCTTCTGGGGACCGGATGTACTCCGCCCAGTCGTCGTCATCCAGGGAGTCGTTCCCCGAGTCAGAGGCGGTACCGGCGGCTGCTGCCGGGCCACCCTCCTCGACGTCCGCCACCCGTGCTCGTGTGCGCGGACGGGGAGGTGGGCCGCCGTCGCCGCCACGTCCGCCTCCACCGCCCCGCTTTGTGCCGGGCGTCACGGGGGACAGCAGCAGAGGCGGTCCCCCGTCCCCACCACCCGCCAGACGGGGCGCCGCCCCCGCCGCCGCCTTGCGGGCGGCGACAGCGGACGCCGCGGCCACCAGCGTGCCGAGGTGGAGGTGGACATGCCTCAGCTTCACCGACCCCAGCCAGGGCGCGGCCGGCGCTGCACCCAGGAGGGCCTGTTTCAGGGACCCCACGGCGCGGGAGATGGCCCGGGGCGGCACGTGGAAAAAGGCGGACGCGGCCTCGAGGGGGTATGCGAGGCCGTGGGCGGACGCGGCCAGGGCGGCCACGCCCGCGCGCAGGGCGGCCGAGCCGAGGGGCTTGGCGGGCTGCGGCCCGCCGGGGCCTTCCGCCCAGGCCAGCATGGCCATCGCCTCAGCGACAACCGCAGAGCGCACGGCCGCCGGGTTGACGCCCGGCGAGCACGGGACGGCGCCGCCCAGCGCCCTGCCCAGTCGCTCCGCCTCACCCGGCGCACCGCCCGCCGCTCGTTCCTCCCGGTGGCTGATCCCCAGGTCGCACACCAGGTGGTGGTGCGCGCTGACCAGGGACGCCAGGGCCACCCCCGCCGCGCCCGCGATGTGGGAGGCCGGGGTCAGGGGGTCGTCCGAGCGGGCGCAGGCGAGGAGGGCCGCCGCGGCCAGCAGGCGGTGGGGCGTCCGGCCGACGCCCGCCAGGGAGGGCGTGGCCAGGGCGGTGCGTAGCAGGAGGCGGGCGGGGGGCAAGGCGGACGGCGTGCGGGCGATGCCCGCCATCTCGGCCAGGGCTGCAAAGGTCGGGGTCTGCGGGAAAGAGGGGTGGGATGGAAGAAAATGTGGATGGGAGAGGAGGCAGTGAGAGACATGACGCACCCCGGCCGCTCCTCTTTACTCTCAACAACTCACGTCCTTGGACTTGGCCAGGCCGCGTTCGGCGTAGCGCAGGCTAGGGGCGCCTGTGCGGGCGGCGGCGGCGACTGGGTGTGGGGGAAAGGGATGGGATATGATGAGAGGGAACGAGGGGTTGGCGAGGGGTGGGACGCATGCGTCTGGGCGGAGCAAGTGATGCTGGCGTTGTTTTTTTTAAGGTTGCGAGCCGTGCAACGGGCGCCCCACGCCCTCCTAGCCCCTCCTCCCACACCCTGGCAGGCTGTCCCGCCCTGCCACTGCACGCACCTGCCGCGGTCAGCGCCCCCGCGTGGGCGGACACGAAGAAGCCCTCCCCGCCACCACTGACGCCCCCGTTTCCACCGCCGCCTCCACGCCCGCCCTCCTGCTCGCCCCGCCGGGGTGGGGGGCGCCCGTCCAGGGGCGTGTCATCCATGATGAAGCCGCAGGAGGTGCAGGCGGCGACGACGCCGCCAGCGGTCTCCTGACCGGCCTCGTCGGGCTGGGAGCTGGGCTGGCTCGGCGAGGGGCCTCCACCGACGCCGCCCCCAGCGGCGCCGCAGCGAGGGCAGGCGGGTTTCTGGGGGGGAGCCGGCGGAGTGGCCATTATGCTTTCGGGGGTGCGCCAGCAGTCTGTCCCTGTGCTTCTCACCCTCGCTTCACCCTACCAGCGCAACGCGGTGCGTGGGGGCTTTGGGAGGGAGAGAATCCAGGGAGGATCAGAGAAAAATGGTGTGAGGCAGGCAGGCGGCCAGGAGATTTTCTTCGCTTTCTTTCTTAGGAGAGCGAAGAAAATCGAGCTGCACTCTCCCTTTCCTTTTCCTCTCGCCTATGCCCCCCCCCGCGCACGCCTGAATTGCCATGCAACCCCCCGACCCGGTCGCCCACGGCGGCGGCCCGGGTCCCCTACCAGACCCCTGGCCTGACGCGTCGGCCTGGGACGTGTCGGACAGCGAGCAGCAGCCGTCCTCGCCGTCTGGTGTCGGCGCCGGCGGAGGCCGCTCGGCGCAGGGAGAGCGCGCGACTTCCGGAGCCAAGCCCGCCCGCATTGCCTGGACATCCACCGAGCACGCCGCCTTTTTGAGTGGCCTAGGCGCGAATGGGCGGAACTGGCGGGCGATTAGCAAGCTCATCGGGCCGACCCGGTCGCTGGCGCAGGTGAGGAAAAGAGGGCAGGAGGGGAGAGGAAAGCGAGGCGGTGAGAGACGACGCTGGGCCCGGGGGCGTATCACGACTTGGGCGGGCGGGCCGGCCGCGAGCGGGCCTGCTCCGCCCCCAGGAGCCCGGGGAGACGTATTGGCATGCCGAATCTGGGGGTGGCGGGCCGGGTTTTCAGGGGGGCGACGGCACGGGGCGGGGCTGAATGCCCCTGCCCCGAGTGCCTCGGCGCCGAAGGCGGCCGCCCGCTAGATTTTGTGTCCGCGCGGGAGGCCCGCGCGCCCCTGGGGCGGGCCTGCCAACCCTTTCAAAAGCCGAACCGGGGCACGTCATCAGACTGGAGGGGGCGGCCCGGCCCGGCCAGGCCCCACGCGGGGCGCCCGCGGAGGGGAGCGCCGGGCTGCTTCCCTCTTTTCCCCGCGCTGTCCCCCCCACGGCCCCCCACCCACGCGCTCGCCCCCCACCAACCTCCCCCTCCCTCCCGCCTTTCTTCCTACCACCAGGTCCGCTCCCACGCCCAGAAATACTTTCTCAAGCTGGAGAAGGAGGGCCGGGGGGCCATGATCCCCCCGGCCCGGCCCAAGCGCAAGCCGGAACCCAAGGGCGGCCCGCCCGGGCCCTCCGCGGCGGGCTCGCAGGCCACTGGGCCCCACCACCAGGCGGCGGCCGCAGCGCCTACCCAGCAGCAGCACCACCACCACCAGGCGGCCGGCCTGTTGTTCGGCACCGCCTTTGACGCCGACGGCGGGCACGGGCACGCGCCCGGCCCCAAGCGGGTGCGCCTGGCCGATGCCGCCCAGGGCCCGGCATCCGGGTCAGGGACGGGGACGGGCACTCACCTGGGCGGCGGCGGCGGCGGCGGCGGCCCCACCACCACCACCGCGGCCGGCCTGGCATCGCCGACCTCGCGCTCGGCAGCCGCGACCCGGCGGTCCAGCCCGACGGGCGGCGTGGGGCCCGCCCTCACGGCCCGCCCGACCGGCACGGCCACCACCACCGCCCGGGCGGCGTCCACGCCCTCCCCGCCCGCGATGGCAGCGACCGCGGCCACGCACCAGCAGCAGCAGTTGCGGCCGGCCAGGCCGCCCCTGCCCCTGCCTGGCGGCGGGTCGCGCTTGAGGAGGGGTGCTGCGGGCAGCGCGCCGCACCCGGCGACGTCGGCCGCTGTGGGCCCCGGGGGCCGCCCTGGCACTCGCGGACCGTCCAACGGCGGGACGACCACATCCTCCTCCGGGGGCGGGTCCACGGGCGGCCTCCTCTTTGACGCGCACCCGTCCTCCGCGGCCGCCCTGGCCTCCGTGCCTCCCGCCCACCCCACCGCCGCGGCCGACGCGACCGTGGCGGCCGTCGCGAACGCTCTGCGGGATGAGCAGGCCCACCAGAACCGCGGGCTTGACGGCGGCGCGGACGGGTCCGGCCGCGGATCGGGCGGCGGGTCAGACGGCTCCGGTTCGGGCGGCTCGGGCTCGCCCGCGGGGTCGGGTGGCGCGCCGCCGCCACCGCTCCCACCGGCCGGTTTGGGCGCCACCCGCGGAGGCGCCCTCGGCCGCGGGCCGGGTGCCGCCGCCGCCCTGGGCGCCTCCGCGGCCGCCTCCCCGCGCCGGGACAACCCGCTGGTCGTCGGCCTAGACCCTGCGTCCTTCCTGGTGCCGTCCGCGGGCGGTGGCGGTGGCGGGCGGGCCCGGCCGAGCGGCGGGCCCGACCACGGCCCGCGCCGGCCAACAGTCGCCCCGCCGCCCCGGGCGCCTGCCTCCGCCCCGCCCGTCGCGCCCGCGGACGACCTGGCCGCCATCGCGGCCCGCCTGCCCCCCGCCATCGCGGCGGGGTATGCCCGCCTGGGCGTGGCGTCCGAGTGGGCGGCGCTGGGCGCGGTTGGGGGCCCCCAGCAGCCCGCCTTCTTCCGCCCGGGCACCTCCTCCGGGCAGCAGCAGCAGCAGCAGGGGGCCCGGGCCGTCCGGAACTCGGGCTCTCCGCCCATTGCGACGGCCACGACCCGCCCAACCGGCGTGGCCACCCCCGCCGACGCGGTCGCCGCGGCCGCCCTGCACCGGTCGGCCGCGATCGACACTGCCTGCGATTCCATGGACGACTACCTGGCCGCCTGGCGGGTGGGCCCCGGCCAGACGTACAGCGGCGGCTGGAGCGTGGGGGTCGTTTCCGGCGGGGGGTCGCCCGGCGAAGACGGGCCCCCTCCACACCCGAACGGGAGCAGCCCGCCGGCAGGTGGGGGTGGGTCTGGCGGCGGTGGTGCCAATGGGCGGCCCGCCAGCGGCCTGCCCGTGCCGGGGGGCGCCCCTCTCACTGCCACCGCCGCGAACGCCAACGCCCGCCGGGTAGGCGTTTACGCGGGCCCCGATTACGATGAGGACGCGACCACGCCCCGCCCGCCGAGCTGAAAGGCCAGCACATGGCCCGGGCGGTCGCTGCCCGGGCCCGGGCCCGGGCGTGCGGGGACGATGACGCGGCCGCGCGACCGATGAGCTGCGGGGGTGAGAGAGCGCTGGGTTCGACCACCCACGCTTGCTCTTCTCTCCCTCCTAAAGACGCCAAAAAAAAAAGTTTTGAGCAACAATCCCCTCCATTTTTATGCGTGCATGCAATGCGCGCGGTGTCTTTGATTGGTGAGCTGGTGTGTGTGTGTGTGTGTGTGTGTGGAGGGGTGGCGTTCCTGCCGCCCTGTCCCTACCCCCCCCCACCTGTTCCCATCCCTGGCCAAAAAGCATGATTAACACAAAGCACCAACCGCACGCGCATGCACGGCCAGGCCCGTGCCGTGTGTCGTCCTTTTTTTTCTTGGTTGTGTTGATCTGCAATCCCCTTTTCCCCCCACACAAACGTGGTGGGAGCGGGAGGCGAGGAAGAAGTTTCTCCTCCTCTCCCCCTCCCCCCCCCCCCTTTCTTCCCCACAGGTTTTTTTCCTTGCTCCATCTTCTTTCAAGGCCGTTTTTTTGCGGGGCCGCGGCGACAACGAGCTCCATCCGTTCGTCAACGATCGCTCTATTTCGTGCCCGTATACACTCCGCTTCTCGGGGGGGGGGGGGGGGGGGGGGGGGGGGGGGGGGGGGGGGGGGGGGGGGGGGGGGGGGGGGGGGGAGGGGGGGGGGGGGGGGGGGGGGGGGGGGGGGGGGGGGGGGGGGGGGGGGGGGGGGGGGGGGGGGGGGGGGGGGGG
>Ga0315273_10008920_pt1 | contig 12687 bp, 10 predicted proteins | sample YL17G02_0_MG_FD_205753 | JGI IMG/M metagenome (GOLD analysis project Ga0315273, IMG submission 205753) | Sediment microbial communities from Yellowstone Lake, YNP, Wyoming, USA - YL17G02_0 | ecosystem: Environmental > Aquatic > Freshwater > Lake > Sediment | place: USA: Wyoming | collected...
GGGCGACTTTAGATTGAAGAGATTGTTTCAACGAGACTTAAAATGAGGGCACACAGCGCAAACGTGACACAAAAAAACATGCATGTCTTTATTCCCTCTATTATTTATTGGCATAAATTTATCATTTTTTTCAGGTGTGTCCGGCGCGCGTTCTTACTGCCATGCGACCGATTTCATTTATCATGGTGTTGGCGCGGCAGCTTTTGGATTCGATTTTGAGGACGGGGGCTGAGGCGGGGGCGAGGGTGAAAAAAAGGGTGGGTTGGAGTCGCACGCCACGCAAATCGCCTGCGCTACCAGCCGGTCTAGCGATTTGCCGGCATAGATGGGCTTGACATTGGTGGCGGAGCAGGAACACACCCCGCCACAGGTCGGCTGGACACTGGTCAGCGCCCAGGACACGGACGGGGGTGGCGGCTTGAAATTTTTCTCGTCCCCGCCCTGTTCTTCACTGTCCTCGTCCCAGGACGGCTGCTGGTTGCCGGCCCAGCTCTGTGTGTCCACGGCCGAACCGACCCACGCAGCGTCCGCTTGCTCCACCCGGCACAGACAGGCATCCAGCCTGGTGCCGGCTGGGCACGTGGATTCGGCCGTCTTGCAAGTGCACGCTCCCACCGCACCAGAGTAGGCCCGTACAGATTTGGGTTTGGACAGGGTGCAGGCGGGTCCACCGGCACAGTTCTGGGAGACTTCGAGGCCCGTAGTGCAGGTCGAGCCTGCCAATGCGGCTTCGCATGTGGCGTTGGGTCGAGGGGCAGGGGGGGCTGGCGGGCCTGGCGGGCCGGCCGGGCCTTCAATTGATTTTGAAGGGGAGAGTGGCAAGTGGGTGAGTTGGCGGGTGTGAGGCACAAGAGTAAAAAAAAGAGCGTTGCCGTCATGTCCCTGGGTCGTGGCCAGGGACAAGGACAAGCGCGGCCAAGTCGTCTACCACGCTCCATTCTGTCGCTCCTCATCTCCAAATTACTCACCGGGTGGCCCTGGGATGCCCGGGTCAGTGTCGTTTGAAGTACCGGGCGGACCTGGGGAAGTAAATGAAAAGAGTGAGCTAAATGTGTGTGTGAGTGCGCCTTTCATTATTATCTTCTCTGGCATCACCGCTCTCCCATACTACCTGGCGGCCCCGAGGGCCCAGTTGCGCCGGTGGCACCCGTGGCCCCAGTTGCGCCGGTGGCGCCCGTCTCGCCTGTAGCCCCAGTTGCGCCGGTAGCGCCCGTCTCGCCGGTGGCGCCCGTCTCGCCGGTGGCGCCCGTAGCACCAGTGCTACCAGTCGCGCCACCAAACTTCTTCATGGCAGCACTTTTCAAGTCAAAGTGCGGCATCTCGGCCATGGGTAGGACGACATTGTATACAGGGCGCTGATTGGATTGCTTTATGTTTTTGGGGTTTGCGAGAAATGTGAAGGGTGGATGGGTGAGGTGTGTGGCGTAAGGTGATGAAGTGGGCTTTGAATTCATGAAAAAGGCATAAAATATTCTATGCTCACTATGGCTGCAATTTGCCATTTTCTGTTTTTTTTTTTTAGGACATCGCCAGCACGCTTGTTCTTCCTTTCGCTGTTCTCCGTCATTCTTCAGGTGCATCACTGTCCACTTTATTGCGTCGCTTCGCTCGGGGGGTCGAGGTATGTGCAAGCCTTGTGACACACACCACGGCGCAGCATGCATTTCAATATGTGGTCGTTCTAAAAACCTCTCTCTTACTCCCTTCAAATCTCACGCACCTCGGGCGAGGGCGCATACTCTCCTTCAGCCTGAACTCTAGCCGGAGACAAGGCCATGACGACAATCAATAGGGCCGCCACGGTACCGGCGGCAATTCGGAGGGGACGCATGCGCGCACGTGGAATTTGTGGGCTAAGGCAAGACAAGTAATGCAGGTTGACCTCGTGTGTGTTTGAATGTGTGTGTGTCCAATCGCTCTCATTTGTGTGCTTACTACATACATATGCTTGGCAAATAAATAAGTCACTTTACAAAAAAAAAAAAAAAAACGTTAAGATTTCCCTTCTTAAGGTCTTCCAAGTTTGAACCTGCACAGTTGTACAGAAGTGTAGTGCATTAACTCGAGCAAGGAACGGGTGGCCACCGTTTCATATCGGGCCCGCCAGAAATTCTTCGACGCCTTGGTGCCTGCAAAAGGATAGCCGGCGGTTATACTGTCGGTTTGAAGTGGATGCTTCATATAAACGACGGGCCAGACACAGCCCGCCGAATCCCGGAGGGTCAAGTTGGATCGGAATGCTAGGTGGTGATTGTGACTTGTGCACACAGTGTTTGAATTTGATTCCACCATTGTCCATCCTTGTAGGCATGATGATCGGTCGTCAAACACCTCTGTCGCTCCATGGCTTAAGTGACGTACATGGAGCGCATTACGGTAGAACTGGTGATTTGACGTCGAAACATGGGCCGTGTGAGTCGTGGGCCGGCACGAACACGAGTCGTAGCCATGGACTGTCGAGATCGTCATCGGAGATAGAACGATGCCCAGCATGCAAAATCGCAGGTTCCAGTGTCAGACTGGACAAGCGCAAGCGTCGGGTCACGCGACAAGTGCCCACCGCTGCTGCTGGTGCCAGCCATCGAGAGAGTGCTCATGATGCCAACCACGCGGCAGTTTTTACTGCATGGTCTGCGAACCAATTGACATGTATAAAAGTATAACCAACGCAGAAATGTTTGATGAAACAACATTACAGATAAATTCTTCCCTATGGCGCGATGTAAGTTTCAAAGAAATGATCTACTATGTGTAGGTAGGGCACTGGTAGAGTCAAGATTTCGAGGCGACATCAATTTTGAAACTGAGTTGCATCAAAGTAAAAGAAAGTTGAAAACAAAAAAACGTGAAGTTTAGGCTCAGGAGATAGAATTTAGAGCGGGTTTGACCAATGAGAGTGCATGCCAGTATTGGAACTTAGACTTTTGAAACTAATATAATTTCAGAGCAATTAGAATTCGGACCTAAGCATTGTCGAAATACTATTTTAATGACAAGAAAGCCCATTCATTCTCTACATCCCCGCATGGAAAGAAAGATATCCCACCTCCTTGTCCCGCTGACCGCCCTGATTGTGCTTTCTTGTGTGTGTCTACCCGCACATGAGCGCTCAATTCATATCAATGGTGCACTTTACACGTCAAGCTTGGCGATCCCGCGTTATCACGGTCGCTGTGCTTGTTGTGGTCTGGCTGATTGCTCGCCGGCCCAGCTTGAATGTTCGGGCTGGCGACGTGTGCCAACGCCAGTCCCGCCAGTCCCGCCGGGCGGTCATGGCCGGCGACCTGGCCGCTCAACATGAGGCCGCCTACCGCCGCCAGCGCACCGCCGCCGCCGACCTGGTGGCCCGAATGCGGACCCGGCCTGACGGGTGGACACACTCTAGTTTCCACAGCCCCACCAACGCCCTGTGGGTCGATCCGTTTCGCGATATTTACCGTTGCCCGGCGGTCATGGAAAAATTAGGCAAGCTGTCAGATGGTGGCAAATGGGTGTGCGGCGTAGACACCTTTTTGCAACGGCCCGGGTGCGTGGTCTATTCGTTCGGGTCCAATGGTGACACCAGCTTTGAGGCGGCCATCCTCAACCGGACATCCTGTGCTGTCTTTACGTTTGACCCCACGCTGGCGCCCGAGGTGCAAGCTGCGGTCGAGGCGGTGCCGGGCATCACTTTTAATGCAGTCGGATTGAGTGCCGTTGACGGCAATGCCGTCATTGGCGGCCGCACTCTGCCCGTCCGCACGCTGGCCACCCTCATGAAGGAGAACGGGCACGCGTGGATCGACCTGCTCAAAATTGATGTGGAGGGCGCCGAATGGGAGGCCATGGAGAGCCTTGTCGCACAGAGTGGCGGCCAACCTCTGCCCATCACCCAAGCTCAAGTCGAATTTCATGTCGGCTGGGGTGGGCACGGCCCGCAGGACGCGGTCAACCTCTTGGAAGCCCTGGATGATGCGGGCATGCGCGTGTTCCATGTTGAAGAAAACGCGGTGTGCGACACTTGTGCCGGCCAGTTTGAGGAGATTGCGTTTGCGAACGTGGGCGCAGGTGGACGCATGGTGATGGGGCCGGCTTAAAAAGGCGGAGAGAGATCCCCGCCCGTGTAAAAAATAGATTGACATGGCATTTGACCTCGCCCTTGTCTCTCCCCTCTTTTGTTTTGACTTCTCTTCCTTGCCAATCTCTCTCCTCCTCCACTCCTCATGCCAGCCCCAAGTCCTCATCCCACTCCATGCGGGCGACATCCAGCAGCAGCATGTATTTCTGCTCTGGGTTGTCTTCTTTAATGACTTCCATCGGGGCGGGGCGGATGTTAAAGGGCGGTTTGAGAAGGTCGATGTCGTACACATCACCCGCGGCAACGTCTTCATTGCGCCCGCCCGTCACTTGCTGGCCACCCGTCAAGTAGCTGCCCACCAACAAATATTTAGCCCCCGACTGGCGAACATTGTGTAAGAATTTGTAGGCCGACGCGATGGGCAGGTGCTGTAAAGAGTCCCGGCTGAAGATGAGATCGCGGCCGGAGGGTAGGGGCTCGTGGCTACCATCCACACACGCGAAGGTCATCCAGGAGCTGTTGGTGGCGAACGTGGCTTGGTGTCCCTCGATGAGTGAACAAACGGCGTCAGACCCCGTAAACCGGAAAGCAGGATCCGCTTCATGCGCTGCTTTCGCGACCAGCGGCATCCAGTGCATGCTGCCGCACGACGAATCCAGAAAAGATTTGATGCGGTACTTGGCGATGAGGTCGGTGAGAGATGTGCGAAGACTGGCGGTGGCGGCCAGGGAGGAGCCCGTGCCGGACCCACCGCCGTCGCTGCCCCATAATTGCGTGGCATACACTTTTGAAAACGTCCCCTGCACCGTGTTGACGGACAGGGCGTAGAATGCGTGGCGTGCGGGGGACGCGTTAATGACCTGGAACCCGGGCGCCCGCGGCTTCTTTGATGCAGTCGGGGCGCCGTCTGCGCCGAACGTGTTGCCGGTGTCCACCAGGACCAGGCGAGGAGGAGGAGAGCCTGCAGATGCCAGCGATGTCATGAGCGTCACGTACCGGACCGGCATGCTCTGGCCGTCCGGGCTAGCGAGGGCCAAGATGGTGCGGGGCGGGGAGCGGGATGATGGTGATGATGAGGAATGACCGCCACTTTTGCGTCCTGTTGTGATGGACTCGGCCAGTTTAGCGGATGGGGTCGACGCCCCGCCACGAGGCGCGTGATTGATATGGACGAGGCTTTTGCGATGCTGCAGCCATGGTACGGACGGTGCGGGTGCTAGGGGCTCCCCGCCAGCCGCCCCATCCCCAGCATCGGGCGCCCCAGAAAAGTCGATGCACACGACGTCATCCACGACCACTTTGGGCGACCCAGCAGCAGCACCGCCACCAAGGCCAGCCCACACGCTGGCCCACCGCTCATCCCAGCAGTCCAGGACGGAGACGGCGATGTGCCCTCCCGCCTCACCCAGGACGCCCTGCAACGCGACACGCAGGTCGGGCACAATGAAGCGCTGGACAAGACAGGATATGAGTGCTCGTGGCGCCCATCTGACCAGCACATCGGAGCTTGACAGCCTTGGCGTCCACACTAAAAGTTTCAGTCCGACCGCGGTAAGTACGGCTCCCCCCAGAAGGCGTGTGAACCGCCTCTTTTGAGGAGAGCGACGCGAATGAGGCGTCCTCATTTCAAAGCCATTATTTTTGCAACACTGAATACATTTCCCTTCAAAACAAATTTGGAGACGTAGGCCCGCTCAGAAATGAACCATTTGCCCATCAACACACACATGTGGTCATTATAAAATGCGCGGCACATTTCTTCCAGGACGCTGGTTTGGCGTCCAAGCAGCAGCCGTGGCCGTGCTAATGTGGCCGCGGCTTATCCTCGGGCGCCAGCAATGGGGTGACGCCATGCCAAATGCCACCGCGATGGATGATAAGCACACTTCTGTGCGTGGGCGAGGCCATGCGGGGATTCGCCCAAGCTTGCCCTTGCGCATCAATGCGATGGGACGCGGCGAAACGAAATGGGAAAATCAGGGGTGGGCCAATGACAAACAGGCTCCATCTTTCTCGGCAGTGCAGACTACCGCGCCTGCAAAGACTGCACCAAGGCACATAAACATATCCGTTTACGGCCGAAACATTGCCAAATATATAGGCCTCGCCACGGAGGCGCGGATGTCAATGGAAGTTGCCTATGACTGGGCCGGCGGAACAGGCCGCCTGTCGGGTAGCGTCAACACCAATGTAGTACCTTCATCGGTGCGCATTGCCCAGTACAGCCATGTTTACGGACCATCACCAGTGTGGTCGACTAATTTTACGGAGTGCGACCGAGCCTGCGATCCTGTCGGACGGTACGGCGATGTCGCTGCAGCCGCCCAAGCCGACGTCGTCATCTTCAATTTGATGGCTCCACCTCAGCGCCCATTCTGGCCCCGCCCGCCCGGCCAGCTCTGGGTGGGCACCTATTTCGAGTCACCCGATCATTATCCATCCTTGCGCAACGCCTCGATTCTGGCCCAGTTCAATTACACAATGGGCTACCGCCCGGATGCCGATTTCCCGCTCTTCAACATGGTCCTGGACACGGCAAAAGATGTGAACAAAACGTTGGCGTGGCCTTTACCACCGTACCACCTCAAGCAGGGCCGCCCCATGATGGCAACCTGGATTTCTAATTGCCTTGTCGACACGCTAGGACGCTTACCTTTACTAGACGAACTCGAGGCGCGTAATGTGTCCATTGTCTCGTACGGCAGGTGCGGTCCGGGGCTAGCAAAGCCCAAAGTGGGCCCTGACTTAAACGCATGCTGGAGAAAGTGGGCAACCACTGGTGGACCTGGCGCTGAAAAAGCGGCGGTCTCGACCCAGCACCTGTTTATGTTTGCGGCTGAGAATTCTGGGTGCGCGTATTACAACACTGAAAAAGTGTTCCATGCCCTCGTTGCCGGGTCTGTGCCGGTGTATTTAGGAGATGGCACGTCCCTAAAAAAACTTGCCCCTCTAGGCTCTGTCATTTACGCAGCCGACTTCAAGAGTGCGGCAGTTCTGGCGGAGCACCTGCGTTTCCTGGCCGGAAATCGCACCGCCTATGAAGCTTACCTGGCTTGGCGAAGGGATTTCAGATCTCTAGACGCTCTGCACCGAGTCATGGCTTTTCCAGCGTGGGAAGTGGACAATGCCGGCACGCGGGCATGTGCACTTTGCGAATTTTTATGGGCGGCGCCGCGGCGACAGTACCCAAAGGCGTCTGCAGATTTGTGTCAGCATGTGGGAGGCAAGGACTCTGGGTTTCGGCTTTTATAAATCACATTTTTTTGTGTCCACATTTCTTGTTCAAGCCCCTGGCCCATCTCGCCCCTTCAAGAAAAAATACCCTTCCTGTTTTATGTATAGCTTATATTCTAGCGCGGACGCTCTGGGTTGAGGTGCGGCATCCACGCTTTACCGAGGACACGCCGTAAATCATCACCGAGGTCCGCCCAGTTGCTGGACAGGGTGCCCACAAAGACGTCTGCTTGGACTGTGATGAGCAAGTCGGCAAGGGCGAGCCGCACAAGCTCCGCCATGCGCTACGAGGTCCGCGATGCCATCACGTCCTGGTATGTCAGCTCGGCAAAGTGCGAGTCCACAGACTTGGGCGGCGCCTCTTTGAATTTGTCGCCCGCCCGAATAAACACTGCCGCCAGGGGGTGGGGGAGGACGCCTTCCGTGCGGTAGAATGCGTTTTGCTGTAACGGCCAAACCAGGTGCTTCAGGGTAAAATCCGACGGCCGCAATGCAAACTTCTCAAGCTGATAAATGTCCAGCGATGCCAGAGATGGCGTAGCGGAACGACCGGGACAGGGCTGGCCTACCTGCTAATGCTGCCTCAAACGAGCTAATCTTGCGGGTTGGCATGTGAGCAATTTCTACGTGGCCTCTCAACAAGTTGCCGGCTATGAAAACGCTTGCAAGCATTGCCATACATGCCAGGACAACTTAAGTTGCCACGATTCAGCGTGCCAAACTGTTTTTTTGTAATCAATACGCCATTCAAAAGACTAAATAAATGAAAGAAAAGGAGAGTGTCGCAAACTGCAATCGAAGTCGGTGGATGAATCAACAAAAGTATGTTGACACACCGTCACGCTACCCTGCTCTTGGCTCTAGCCACCATGTGCCGGTCCACGTCGGCTTATAGTGGTGGCCATGCCAGACGCGTCACTCCCCATGCTCGCCATGCCCTCACGCATCCAACCTGGGGCCTTACTCACAACGCTGGGTCCTTCCGCTTGCACAGCCAAGGCAAGCAAGATGGCATCCTGCTCTACCTCTTTCAGCACCTGGGCATTACCAACAAGTATTTCGTAGAGTTTGGCTTTAATAGCCAGACATACGAGGGCGGGACGGGCGCCAACACGTTTACCCTGTGGAAGCATTTTGGGTGGAAGGGGTTGCTGCTGGATGGCGACAACGAAAACAAGGCCATCAACCTGCACAAGGAAATGATCACGCCCGACAACATTGTGAGCTTCTTTGACAAGTACCAGGTCCCACTGGAGCCTGATTATGTGTCCATAGACATCGATTCGTCCGACTTGTGGGTGTTTCGTAGCCTCATCAAGGGTGGGTACCGCCCGCGAGTGGTGACCATGGAATACAACATCAACCACCCCATTGATTCCGCTCTTGTCCAGGCCGCGGACGCGGGCGTGCCGGCGACAGGGTTTGACTATACATTTGGCGCCGCTTTAAAAGCGGTGGCCCTGGTAGCCGAGGAAATGGGGTACGTCCTGGTCCATGTGGTGAAAGGCTTAGACGCGGTGCTGGTCAGGAAGGACCTCATGCGTGGCGTGGAGGTGCACCCACTCGAATTCTGGACCGACTGCTGCACCAACCAGACTTTGCACGCCGTGCCCCACCCCGAGCGGGTGGGGGTTCTCCTGGATTACAGTGTCTATCAGGTGACGGGCAGCGAAGATGAGGCCAAAGCAGCGGCCCGGAAGTACCTGGCGGCCAGGCCTTACCTGATGACCCGGCCGTCGAGGCCGACTGATTTGGACCTCTGACTTTCAAGAGATGGCTACCTTCCCGTCCGACGTTGCTTCTTGCTATACATACATTTGGCGCGCCGCAGAGCGTTTTAAACGCGATTGTACTGATTGTTGATAATATTTTGTAACCTCGGGATTGACATGTCAAGTGGTAGTCATTATTTTGTCAAATCACTTCTCCATCACAAAACATGGTATCGCCCGCACGCCATCCTGGCTTTGCCGAGACATACGTTCGCACAGGTACCCGCGTTCTGCGAGCCGGCGCGTTACCCAATATTCGTATAATATCTGGCCTTGCCCTGGTATTGATACTCGGTATGCTGCTTGTCATGCGGCCAGGGCAGCATCAGGCACGGGAGTACACGCGCAGCCGAGCAGAAATGCGCGCGGGAGGAAGTGTGCATCCTACAGGCCATGCATCATCATCATCAACCTGCCAAGCGTTGCGCGGGACAGGCTTTCACCTCCTAGATGATGCAACCAATGTGCCGGACGCGTGTGGCCACCTGCCTGTCCCCGCTCTGCGCATTGCCAACGATGAATACTCCATCTGCGCACGGACTGCTCACAATCTGATGGATTCCCACCTGCGCGCCAGCAAGGGTTACTGGCCGGACTGCGCCGAGATTTTCCATGTTCTTGACAAGGAGGCTGCACCCGTGCCCGTTGGCATCACAACGCGTACACCGGCCCCTACGAAAGGCTTGGTCGTGGATGTGGGCGCCAATGTGGGGTCGTGCACGATGTGGCTGGCCGCGCGTGGGTACGATGTCGTTTCCTTTGAACCCAAACCGATCCACGTTGCCATGATCAAAGCGTCTGCATCCTTGAATGCTGACATCGGTCGCCGCATCACCCTGCACGGCATGGGCTTGTCAGACAAGCCGGCATCGGGCGTGGTTCTTGTCAGCGAGAGCAGCAATTCGGGCAACAGTTGGATCTTTATGGGATCGCCGCAAGAGGCCACGAACTCCTCAGAAGCCATCGGCGGGCCTAGAGCCTCGACGGTGTCCGCCGATACTGGCATCGCCCTGGGCCGCCTGGACGACTTTTGTGTTGAACCCATTGAAATACTTAAAGTCGACACCCAAGGGTTTGAGTTGCACGTCCTGCGCGGGGCGACGCGCCTGCTGCACCAAGGCGCCATCCGGCGCATTAAGCTCGAGTTTTGGCCTTTTGGCCTGCGCAAGCACGGGTCGGACCCGGTCCAGTTGTTAGAGCTGCTGCACGAGCATGGGTATGCCCTGTCTGAGGGTGGAAATGCCTTGCGGCGGACTGAATTCCAGGCCCTGGTGGACAGGTTGTGTCCGCGTGATGACCTTCCCGGGTGCGCCAATCATTTTGTGGATGTAGTAGCCATTCGACACCTGTGATGCTGGCTGTCAAAACTGATATTCTGTTTCCGGACGGCGTAGAGTGTCAAGCATGCAGTAAGTAAAATGCACGCTGAAGACGGCTTCACTGGCGACGAAGTGCGAGGTGGATATGGCGGCGCAGATTCTACTGTGCGCAGGAGGAGCGTACACAGCCTGTCGCTGCTGTGTTCAATGGTGGGATGTTGAATGGGATGGGAATGAACCAACACATATAAAGACGTGCATGTTTTGCCAAATAATGCGGCACGTTCTCTTTTCTATTCTTGACCTGCTTCGTCGGCGGGCAGGCGGGCGAAAACATTTCTTCGCTCAGGAGCGGGAGAAATGACTCATACGTGGCAGCCTGGAGCCAGCCGTTGAGCACGCGGGTGTCGTTGACGCGACTGCATCGATAAAGTCGTTAATTTCTGGGCTGCTTACCCGGGCGTACACGCCCGGGAAGTTGGCATCCGCACACCCGCTGCCCCAGGAAACAACGCCGGTCAGAATATCTGACGGCGCTGTAGAATTTTCTTGAGGGTGAGCGGGCCACCTGAATCGCCTTGACAACTAGGGGAGAGAGTAAGAGAGAGAAGGGAGGGCAAGGGCGTTGGTGAGCGCGCGGAGCAAATGTGGCAAAAATAAATGAAAAAAAGAAAAAAAGTGGGAGAGACGAGGACCAGCAGGTTTCATCCTGTGCGGCGGCCCCGCCTGGGCTGCCATTTCATCATCCTGAGCATGAGGTGGCGGAGTCCGCCGCTCCCGCGCACCACTCTCTTATCCCCTCTTTTTTCATTCTCTTTCACCTGTCAATGCCGTTCTGGCCAGCGCACAGCATGCGGGACGTGATCGCGCCATTGTACGATGCCGCTCCGTTGCAGACGATGCGGCTAACGACAGGGACGACAGCTCCGCGGAGTTGGGTCGGCCAAGACGGCGTGCCGGCGGGCGAATTCTCAGTGGCACCCCAGCCCGTCACCGTGGCCTGGAGTCCCGCGGCGGGATCAACATCCCGGGCTGAGAGCATGGGAACACTGGTGACGTTGGTGACGTTCACGGCCAGCTTCCACACGGCAACATCGTAGTCATAGGTGGACGGGTTCCACATGGGGTGAATGGCAATGCTTGCCACAGGCACGCGGTAACCCTTGCCCGTGGTGCTCAGTGTCTTGGTCCCGACCAGGACAAACACTTCCGTAGGATTGTTAATAAAGTCACTGCAATGGGCGGCGGTGATGACGTATTGGCCCTTGTACAGGGTGCCACCGCAAAACTGCCCGACTGCGCTATTGCCGGGTCGTGCGACCAGTGTTTCAATGGGTACTTCCCCAACCCGGCCACCAAGGTCTGCACCAAGTGCTCGGACAACTGCCGGGTGTGTGACAGCGTGGCGGCCTGCAATGTTTGTGCTGAGGTAAGCGTTTTTTATTTTTGTTGTACACAGTGGATGTCGGACCCTGCACTCCTCGCATCCCCACTCAATGCGCTTGAAAGATTGCAATCGCATGCCGTAATTTTGCGCGTGCTAGCATGCGTAACGTTCTGAAAAATTAGCCGACACTCAAAGCACCCACACGCACACGCTTTTATGAATGAATGCGACAAAATATCCCCTTTCCACCCCATTTTTATTTAATAAGATGAAAGCTGGCGCGCGGACCGTCGGCTGTGCGTGCGGTGGGCGGCGGGAGGGCGCACTGCGGTTCCCCTCTCTCACTGCTGCACACCAACCTCCTCCTCCTTTCCCGTGTGTGTAACCACAGACGCGTGCCCTTTTACCTTTTCAATGACCCGCTTGGAGCATTCCCTGGCTTCCTCTCATGGTGGGCAGCATTCGGGCGGCACGGCTGCCCCTCCCCTCAAAAACAAAACTTACCAACGGACCGCCGCCGCCGGCGTCAGTGGCAGCGCAACAAACGCCGGCCGGGGCGGCGTGCACGCCACCCGCGGGCGGGCGGCGCTACAGGGCAGGGCAGAAACCGGCCGCATGATGTCACCCAGGGGAGCGGCCGAGCTTCGTGTGCGTTTTGTTGGGGGAGTCGCGGGGCCGGGCACGCAAATTGAGAGTCTGGAGCAAGAGCGCGGCCTTTCTCTCCTCTCGCCCCTTTTTTTTTCCTCCTTCGCCCTGATGTATTCCGCCGGCCCTACCGGCACCACTACCACCACTGCCGCCACCACCACCACCCAGCCCTCCTCTCCCCCTCCACCCAGCCCCCCCGCCGATCCGGCCTTGGACCCGGGCATCGAAGAAAAGTCAAGAACGATGTGTGTGTGCGGTTGCGCGAGGGAC
>Ga0315273_10008921_pt1 | contig 12685 bp, 9 predicted proteins | sample YL17G02_0_MG_FD_205753 | JGI IMG/M metagenome (GOLD analysis project Ga0315273, IMG submission 205753) | Sediment microbial communities from Yellowstone Lake, YNP, Wyoming, USA - YL17G02_0 | ecosystem: Environmental > Aquatic > Freshwater > Lake > Sediment | place: USA: Wyoming | collected...
TGCCCCTACCGCGGCCTCGGTCGGGCGCCCACAAAAAAGTCTTGGCGGGCGCGGGGTCGTCGCCGTCGCTGTCGCCGGAGCCGTCGCCGCCGGTGGCGGTGCGGCCGCGGGTGGAGTCGGGGCGCGCGTGGATGGCGGGGAGCGTGCGGGTGGGGGCGGCGCGGGCAGCACCATCGCCTTCGGTCGGGCGGTGGGCGAGGCCCAGCGGGGGCGCGCCGCGCGACACGCGCGGCGAGCCGGTCGCCATGGGGAAGGCCGCCGCCGGCCGTGAGGGGCGAGGCGAGGACTGTTCAGCCCAACGGCGCGCCGCACATCTCGCGCCGGCGTCCGCTCTCCCTTAACGGCCACCGCGCCCCGGCCGCCTCGCATGCGGTCGCTATGATCGCCGCGCCCTCGATGGACTGTCCCCCAGGCGCCGCCGCCGCCCGCGTCGCGCGCGCGGCGGCGACCCTGCTCCGCTTCCCCTTCCCCGCCGCGGCCGCCGCGACGGCCTACATCGCGCGCTGGGCGCACGTGGCAGATGCAGAAGGCGGCGGCGGCGGCCACCCCTTGCCGCCGCCCGCGCGCGCGGCGGCGGCCGCGCTCCTCCTCGCCTCGAAAGTGGAGGACGCGCCCGTGCGCGCCAACGACATCGTGAACGTCGTGGCGGCCGTGTGTGCGGACACTGGCGAGTGGCGGGACGCGGCCGACGCCGCGCTGCGAGGGGTGGCGGCGGGCGGCGCCGACCCCTCGTTCCCGCCCCCGCCGCTGACCGGCGCGCCCTACGCGCGGGTCAAAGCCGCCATGCTGCGGGACGAGGGCGCGCTGCTGGCGGCTTTGAAGCACGAGCTGGTGACCGACAGCGCGCCCCGGGGCGCGGGGGGGGCGGGGGGGGGGGTGGGGCCGCGCGGGGGGGCTGGCCCCCCCACCGCCCCCCCCCCCCCCCCTTCCCCTCCCACCAGCTACCTGCTCAACTACTGCCGCCTGCTGCGCGTGCCGCCCGCCGTCGCGGCGGCCGCGGTCGCCGCGGCCAACGACGCCGCGGCGGCCGCCGTGTGCGCGCCGCCCGCCGCCCTGGCGGCCGCCTGTCTGGCGTCGGCCGCGGAGGATGCGGGCCTGGACCTGCCCCCGGTGCGCGGCGTGCGCTGGGAGGCGGCGCTGGGGGTGGGGGTCGACGCCGCGGCCGCGGCGCGCGCGCTCTTCGAGGCGGCCTGCCCGCGGGCGAGCGACTAGAGCAGGGAGAGAGAATGAGAGAGTGCGAGAGAACGGGAACCGTGCGTGCAGGGCCGAGACTGCGAGACTAGAGCGCGGCGAGGGAGAGGCGCGGCGCGCCGCCCGCCCCCCTCCTCACTCCTCTTCCCGCCGCCCGCCCACCCTCCGGCGCGCGGCCATGATCATCCCCGTGCGGTGCTTCACCTGCGGCAAGGCGCGCCTGGGAGGCGCGGCGCGCCGCGGCGGCCGGGCGATGCGGGCAGGGGGGATGCGGCGGAGCTCGCGCCGCGCGCGCGCTGCCGCCGGTCGTTGCACGCGGCGCCGGGAGAGGCGGCCCGGGCGCCGCGCCGCCGCGCCGCCGCCGGCCGCCGCTGCCGCCGCCGCGCGCCGCCCCTGCCTCACCCGCCCCGCCCCCCCCCCCCCCCCACCAGGTCATCGGCAACAAGTGGGATACCTACCTCGAGCTCCTGCAAGCCGAGTACTCGGAGGCCGACGCCCTCGACGCGCTCGGCCTCGCGCGCTACTGCTGCCGCCGCATGCTGATGACGCACGTGGACCTCATTGAACGCCTGCTGAACTACAACACGCTGGAGCGGGCGCCCGAGCCGGCGGCGGGGCGGTGAGGGAGGTTGGGGGGGGTGTCTGGTTTTCCGTGGCCCGTTCCGGCCCTTTCCCGCGCCTCCCCTCCCGTGTGACGGCGCGCAGCATTGCACGATCGCCCGCGCGGCCGGGAACGCTCGCCGGCGCCGCGCCCCGTGTCCCGCGCCCTCCCCCGCCGCCCCTCCCCCGTCACACCCGCACCACCTCGACCCGGCACCGGTCCCCCACCGCGTGCGGCGCGGCGTCGTCCGGGTCGCCCCCGGGGGCGAGGCCGAGGGGGGCGAGGGTGAGGAGGGCGTGGGTGCCGGCGCCGCCGCCCGGCGCGACGGCACGGCCGGGGTTGACCGCGACAGCGGAAGCGCCGCTCCCGCCGCCGCCCGCGGTCGGCGGCGCGACCGCGGTCGCGACCCGGGCAAAGGGCGCGAGGGCCGAGGGCAGGATCAGCAGGTCGGGCGCGACCCGCATCCGCAGGCCGCCGCTCGCCGCGGCGGCGCCCGCGTCCAGGAACGAGCCCGGCGCGGGCGGGTAGAGCGGGTAGAAGGAGGCCTGCTCGAGCAGGGCGCCCGCGAGCGAGGCGAGGCGGTCCCGGGGCGGGAGGGCGGGCGCGCCCGCGGCCCCCGCGCGCGCGCGCGCCGACTCGGCCTGCGCGCCAGACAGGTCGCGCAGGACGTCGTGCCCCGTGACGCCGATCACGACCTCGTTGACGGCAAAGGTGGCGGGGTTGGGGAGGGCGAGCACGTTGGGGGGGGTGGTCGGCGGGAGGGTCAGCGGGGGGGTGGGGAAGACGGGCGCGGCGACCGCGTCGGCCGGCGACGGGACCAGCACGACCGGCGGCGGCGCCCTCCCGGCCGCCTGGCACGCGGCCGCAAAGCGGACGAGGCGCCCGATGACCTCGTCCTCAAACACGGCGTCGAGGGTGCGGTCGAGCGCGCCGCGCGCGACGGCGGGGTGGTCGGCGGGCACAAACGGCCCGACGAGCACGACCGCGTCCGCCGGCCGCCCGCCGCCGGCGCCGTCGCCCGCGGCGGCCGCCAGGACGGCGTCCAGGCCCTCGAACGCGACGTCGGCGGGGGAGGTGAAGGGGCCGGCGGCCGCGACGACGCGGACGCCCGCGCCACCCGCGCGCGCAGCAAACCCGGCCAGTTCGCCGCGGCGCGACCGCGCCGCGGGCGGCGGCGCCGACGGCGCGAGCGCGGCCGCGACCAGGGTGTGGCCCGCGGGGCAAGCGCCGGCGACGGCGAGGGTTTGGCCGGGGAAGACGCGCCACGCGCCGTCGACGGCCGACAGGTCGAGCCGGGCGCGGCGCCCGTCCGACCGCGCGACGCCGCCCTCGAGCCAGACGGACCCGGGGTCGAGCCGGCCGGCCGCGTCGGCGTCGGCGGCGACGCGGCCGACGAACACGCCGGGGGCGTGCGCGGCGACGCCGACCGCCGCGTCTGCCGCCGGCGCGCCGGCCGCGACGAGGGCGGCCTCGAAAGTCGCAATCCGGCCGTCAATGTACGCCGCGCGATCGGCCAGTCCGTCGGTCAGGGTGCGGGCGGGGGTCGGGAGCGGGGGGCCCAGAGCGCGCACGACCGCGCGCGCCGTCTCGGCCCTCTCCTCCGCCGGCGCCGCCTCCAGGTGCCCGTTGAGCGTGGCCACCACCTCGCCCGACCGCGTGCGCGTGGCGAAGGCCGACCCCGGCGTCGGCGCGGTGGGCGTCGGCGCGGCGCGCGGCGTCGACCGCGGCAGCGCCGCGCCGCCGCGCTTGGGCGCGGGCGTGCGGGCGGCCGCGCCCGGCCGCCGAAACATGTGCAGGTTGGTGCCGTCGGCCAGCGCGTCGGCGGCGCTGCAGAGGAGAGGGGGTGGTGGGCGCCCATCTTGCGCCCGCCGGGCCCCTCCCCCTCCTCTCCTTGACTCACTCGTCCCAGCTCAGCCCCCCCACCACGCTCGGCCGCTTGGACGCGGACGCGGCGGCGACGACCGCTTCCCGCTCAAAGGCGGCGACCAGGGCGGGGGTCAGCTCCGACGGCGCGATGCCGCTGGGGAGAGGAGGCGGGGTGGTGGTGGGGCTCCCGCCCGCGCGCGATGGGGGCAGAATCAATGCGCGCAGCGCCCGCGGCGGGAGCGAGCATCGGCGGCCGCCAATCGCCCCCCCGCGCGGCCCGCCACCATCCAAACCCCATCGCGCGCGCCGCTGCCCGCGCCTCCTCCCCCTCCCAATGCTCCCACTCACGCCGCCATGGTGTACGCCTCAAACTCGCGCGCCAGGCCGTCGGCGCCGGCGTCGCCCGCGAGGGCCGCGAGCTTGGCCGCGACGGCGGCCGCGTCGCCGCCCGCGGGGAGCGCGAAGCCGCGCCGGGCGAACGCGGACGCGACGTCGGGGCGGCAGGCCGCCATGGTGGTGCGGGGGAGGGGCGGAGGCGTGGCGGGCCACGCGCGGGGTGTGAGCGCGCGCGGCGCGACCGTCGCGCTCGGGTCACACGGCGGCGGGCGGGGGCGGGTGGCCCCCGCCACAAAAGGAGTTGGGCGCCTAGCGCGCGCGGCAAAGACTCGGGGGAAACGAAACGAGAGACCGGGGCGGGCGCCGCCGCCCCAACCACCACCCCCACCCGCCCTCCCCTCTCCCCATCAGCAGTCAAACCCCGTCGACCGCAGGTACGCCTTGTACGGGTCCGTGAGCACGGAAGTGACCCCGATGGGCGCGCGCAGGATGGCGTCCGGGATCGAGAACGCGGCGACCATCGGGAGCGCCGCGCCGCGCAGCTGGGCTTTCAGCGCCGTCGCCACCTTGGAGATCGCTTTCGCCTTATCCGCCGCGACAAACTCGTCGTTGCGAAACATGATGTCGGCCTCGATGCGGTCCAGGGCGAACAAGTCGGCGGCGGCGGTCAGTGCCGCGCGCGCGCCGCCCGCGGTCGGCGCGGCGGCCGCGCCGGCCGCCAGCTCGTCGTGGATGACGGCCTCGACGTGCGCGGTGGCCAGGTGCAGCAGGTGGGGCAGGCATTTGGACCAGGCGGCAAACGCGCCGACGCGCTTGGTGTGCTTGGCGAGCCGCGCGGCGGCCGTGAAGAGCAGCCGCCGCGCCCGGTGCCGCAGCGCGGCGCGCAGAAAGGCGCGGTCGCGCAGGTGCGCAGGCGACGTGTCGTGCGCGAGGAGCGGGTTGGCGGGCAGCGCGCGGCCGGCCCACGCGCGCACGTACGCGGTCGACGCGGCGAGCGGGTGGGACGAAAACCGGTCCTTGTACCGCTTGAGCAGGAGCCCCGCCACCTGCTGCAGCAGCACCGTGTTGTCCCCTTCAAACGTTTGAAAGATGTCGTGGTCGGACCGCCACGCGCCCATCCGGTTGGCCGCCGCGTAGCCGTGCCCGCCGCAGCATTCCCGGCACGTGGAGAGCGCGCCCGCCGTGAACCGGGTCGCGTACGCTTTCAAGCCGGCCGACAGCGAGTGCACGTCGGCGACGGCGTCGTCCGCGGGGGCGGCCTTGGCGGCGACGTAGAGGCGGACCAGCGTGCGCGACGCGAAGTGGAGGCCGTACGCCGTCGCCAGCGCGGGCATCAGCCGGTCCTGTTGCGACGGGTAGTCGAGCACCGCGACTTCGGGGCCGCCGGGCGGGCCAAACTGGACGCGCGTCGCGGAGTACCGGATCGCGACGGTCAGCGCCGCTTTCAGCACCGCCACCGACGACCCCGTGAGGCCGACCCGGCCCCCCGTCAGCTCGCCCAGGGTGGCGGCGAAGCGTTTGCCGGGGGTGTGGGGGGAGGCGTAGGCGCCGCGCGCGTCGACGGTGGCGAAGCGGTCGAGGAGGTGGTCGCGCGGGATGCGCACGTCCGTGAAGCGCAGCGCGCCGTTGTCCACGCCCTGCAGGCCGACCTGGCGAGGGGGGGCGCGGTGGGCGGGGGTGAGGGGTTGGCGGGGCGCGCGCCGCGCCCTTCGCCCTCGCGCCGCCGACGCGGCGCCCCTCGCGCGCTCCCTGACGCCCCTCCCTCTCCCTGCCTCCCCTCCTCGCACCTTGTAGCCGCAGTCCAGGATCTGCACCCCCGGCAGCAGCCCCGCCTCGCCCCGCCGCCCGTCCCGGATGGGGACGACAAAGGCGTGCACGCCGTGGTCGGCGACCGCGCCGCCCGGCGACGGGATTTTGAGGCGCGCAAAGACGGTCGCCATCTGCCCGTCCTCGGCCGCGTTGCCGATCCACCACTTGAGCGCGGCGTCGTCGGGCGTGTTGACGACCCACTCGTCGGTGGCGAGGTCGAGCACGGCCTCGGTCTGACAGGGGGAGAGGAGAAGCAAGAGGGCGGTCGGCGCGGCAGCTTCCACCGGTCGGCCTCCGACCCCGACACCACGCGCACGCACCCCCTCCACGCCCCTCCCCTCCCACCTGGAGGCCGGCCACGTTGGAGCCGTGGCCGAGTTCCGTCATCGCAAAGCACCCTGGGATCCGCATCTCGTCCACCCCCTGCGCCCACCGCGCGCGGTGGCTGGCCGTCCCCAGGTTGAGCAACGACGCGCCCCACAGAGAGTACTGGACGCCGGTCTTGATCGTGGCGGAGAGGTCGACGAGGGCGAGGAGTTCGCCGAGGAAGAAATAGGTCGACAGGTCGGCGTCGTACAGCGACAGCGGCCGGTGGCCGGCGTCGACCATGGCGGCCAGGATGCGGCGCACGAGGTCGCGGTGCTGCTCTGCAGGGAGGAGAGGAGGCCGGGTGGCGCGGGGTGGGGGTCGGCGTGTTTGCCGTTGCCGCCTCGCTGGCGCACGCGGCACGCGCCCGCGACATGGCCGGCGCGGGCGGGGCGGCGGGCGGGCGCGCCGCGGGCCGCTGCGTCGCGCGGCGGCCGGGCGCCCATGCCCGCGCGGCCGCCGGCGCGCGTCCAGGGCTTGCCCGCCCCCTCAGTCGCTCCGCGACAGTGGAACGACTGGCCAGCCGTCTGTCGGGGCGGCGGGAAGGGGACGCGACCCCCGCCCGGCGCCGCGCGGGCGCCGCAATGCGTACGACACGGCCCCTTGCTCCCTCTCACCTTTCGTCAGCCCTTCCACGTGCGGCACCAGCAGGTCCGGCCTCGCCGCAAACATGGCATACACGTCCCGCTTCATGGACCGCTTGGCCGCGTCGGGGTCGAGCACAGCCTCGAGCGTGGCAGCGTCGACGGGGGGGAGGGAGCGCGCGGCGGCCGGGGCCGGGACGACCGCGGGGGCGGCAGATGCAGCCCCCAGGTGGGCGGCGAGTACGCGCAGGCGGTCGGCCATGGCGGCAGGGGGACGCCGGCGGGGTCTGCACCGAGCGCCGCCGCTGCCGCCACACACCGCGCCGGGCTCCCGCCCCGCTCTTTCTCTCATCCGCCCGCATTGCCCTCATGGAGCCCCCTCAGTGGTCGGCCATCGTCACGGGTGGCGCGGCCGGCATCGGGCGCGCGATTGGGGAGCGGCTGGCGCGCGCGGGGTGGGCGGTCACGGTGAGAGGGGAGAGGAAGAGGCGCAGAGGGGTGCTGGAGCGTGGGCGGGCGGCGGGCGGGCCCGACCGCACCCCTCTGTCTTCTTCGCAGCTCGCCGACCTCGACCCGGCGGCCGCGGCCGCCGCCGCCGCGGCCCTCCCCGGCCCCGGCCCCGCCCGCGGCGCGTCCCTGGACGTGCGCGACGACGGCGGGTACGGCAGAGTCTTTGCGGCGCACGCGGCCGCGTTTCCGGGCGCGCGCCTGGCCGCCGTGTTCCTCAACGCGGGCGTCTACGAGACGGGCGACGTCGTGGCCGGCGACGCGTCCACGTGGCGCAAGCCGCTCGACGTCAACCTGACGGGCGTGATCGCCGGCGTCCGCCACGCCGCGCGCGCCGCGGCGCCCCCCCCGTCCCCCCCGCTCGCCGTCGTCGCGGTCGCGTCCGCGGGCGGGCTCTACCCCATGCCCGCCGCACCGGTGTACGCCGCGTCCAAGGGCGGCGTCGTGCACTACGTCCGGTCGGCGGCGCGCGGGTTGGCGGCCGCGCGCAACGTGCGCCTCACCGCGCTCTGCCCGGAGCCGGTCGACACGGCGATGGTGTCCTCGGCGTCCTTGGCGTCCAACCCGGCGACCGCGGCCGCGGGCAGGGCGCTGCTGGCGGCCTACCCGCGGCTGCTGGGCGCGGGCGAGGTCGCGGCGGCGGCCGTCGCGCTCGCCGCCGACGCCTCCTGTGTTGGCACGGCCCTGATGGTGGCGTCCTCCGGCGCTCTGTACGAAGCGAGGCGGGGCAAGGGGGCGCTCGTGGACGTGAGCGAGCGCTTTGGCGTGGCCAAGACAGGGGGGGCGGCCGGCGCCCCTGCTCCCTCCCCCGCCCTGCGCGCCGCGCGCGCCGCGTGGGCGGCCGCCGGCGACCCCGCCGCCACCCGGGCCGCGATGGTCGTCCGCCTGACGCCCGACTTTGGGCGCGCGGTCGACATCGCGCCGTCCGCCGCGCCCTCGACCCCTCCCCCCGGCCACCTCCTCGTCCGGCGCGCCTACGCCGGCGTCAACGCGTCCGACGTCAATTTCGCGGCCGGCCGCTACGCGCGCGCTGGGGCGCCGGGGGTGCCGCCGTTTGCCGCGGGGTTCGAGGCCGTCGGCGCCGTCGCCGCGGTCGGCGCCGGCGTCGCCGGGTGGTCCCCCGGCGACGCCGTCGCCGAGCTCTCCTACGGCTGCTTTGCCGAGTACGGCGTCGTGCGCGCGTCGAGGGCGCTGCGGATTCGGGCGCCGTCGCGCGAAACCGTCGCCCTGCTGACGTCGGGCCTCACCGCCGCCCTCTCCCTCAAGCTCGCCCTCAAACCCCGCCCCGGCGACACCGTGCTCATCACGGCGGCCGCGGGGGGGACGGGCCAGTTTGCGGTGCAGCTGGCGGCGGCGGCCGGCGCGCGCGTCGTGGCCGTCGTCGGCTCGCCTGCCAAAGCAGCCCTCGCGCGCTCGCTCGGCGCCGCCGCCGCCATCGACTACAAAGCCACCGACCTGGCGACCGAGCTGAAAAAGGTGGCGCCGGGCGGCGTGGACGCGGCGTGGGAGAGCGTCGGGGGGTCGACGTTCGACGCCGCGGTCAAAGCCTTGAAGCCCGGAGGCCGCGTCGTCATCATCGGCATGATGTCGGCGTACGCGGACGAGGGCTGGGGCGACGTGCCCTCGTCGGGGGCGCGGCTGCCCGAGGCGCTGCTGTGGAAGGGGGCGACGGCCTCTGGCTTTTTCCTGCTGCGCCACGCGCCCGCGTTTCAGGCCACACTCACCGACCTCGAGGCGCGCGTCGGGGCCGGCACACTGCGCGTCGCGCTGGACGGGGTCGCGTTTCGGGGCGTCGCGGCCGTGCCGGCCGCCGTCGCGCGGCTGCAGTCGGGCGCGTCCGCGGGCAAGGTGGTCGTTCAGCTGTCCGACACCGTGCCGCCGGGGGTGGTGGGGGACGCGAAATTGTGAGTGGGGCCGTCGTTGTTTGCAGTCGCGGCGCGTCGCCCTCGTCCTCCGCTCGTCCCCTCCCCTCCTCCCCTCACCCACCGCGCCGCCCGCCCCCCGCTTCCCGCGTCACCACCAGCACGCCGGACTCGGGGTCGCCGCCCATGGGCGCGAGCGTGAGGCGGTCGCCGGGGCGGAGGCGCGCCGCAAAGCGTCCGCCCCACGCCAGAGTGCCGTGCACGCGGTCCCCGACCGCGGCCACCGTCTCAAGAGCGTCGTAGAGGGCGCCCGTGGAGGCGTCCACGATGGACACGGGGTAGGAGAGCGCTGGGCGGGAAGGGGCGGTGGCGCGGCGGCCGCGCGCGCCGCCGGACGCGGCAAAGGTCAGCTCGGCGGTGGCGGCGGCGACGGAGACCATGTGGAGGTCTGCGCCGCGGTTGGGGAGGCAGGCGGCGAGCGCGGCGCCGACGGGGACCGAGGCCGTGGACGCCGCGTTGAGCACCAGCGTCGCCGACAGGGCCCCGCCCGCGGCCGCGGCCGCAGCGCCAGCCCGAGGCGTCGACGTCGGCGCCAAAGTGGGGCTGTGGCGCTTGGCAGGGGGGGCGGCGGCGGGCAGGCGGGCGGGGCGGCCCTCCTTCGCGCGGTACGCTGGCGGCGCGGCCGGCGCTGCGCGCGCGCGGCGCGGCGGTGGCGCCCCCTCGTCGAAGCGGGCGCCGGCATCCATGCGTGCGCCGACGGCGCCCAGGACGGCGGTGGGAGAGAGGGCAAAGGCGCCGCGCCGGGCGCGCGGAGCGAAGACGGGCGGCGGCGGCGTGGAGGCGGGCGCCGCGCTCGACGCCTCGCGCGCGTCCAGGGCACGCAGCAGGATGGAGGCCGCCGTGATGTCGAGCAGCAGCGCACTGCCTTCCTCGGGGGCGGCGTCGTGCGCGCGAGACGAGCGCCACGCGTCGGCGGCCGCTTCGGCGCTGTGACGCCCCTCGGGCGGGCCGTCACCGGCGCCAATAGTCCCGCCGGCGCCGCCCCGCACAAACAGGGGGTAGCGCGGGGCGGTGGCGACCAGGGGGGAGCGCGGCGTGCGCTCGCCGCTCGGGGGTGCGCCAAACCCGCGCTGCGGGCCGGGTCTGCCGCCTTCCATGTCGAGAAGGGGTGGGGTGGAGCTCCTGGGCGCGGATCCGAGGCTGCGGGGCGGGCGGGCGAGGGCGCGGGAGAGAGAGTGGCGGCGGCGACGCGGGCGCGCCTCTCGACACACGCCGCCGCCGCCCGCCGGAGTGGAGACGCGCGGTGGCTACACGGCGCCACAACCATCTCTCCGTGCGTCACGCCCCCCCCCGCGCGCGCACGTGCGCCCGCAGCGCCACCACCTGGTCCCGGTGCTCCGCCGGCAGCGCCGCCACCTGGGCCTCGGTCAAGGACATGACCTGGGCCAGCATGGCGGCCTGCTGGTCGGCGTCCGGGGTGGAGGTGGGGGGGGGGGGCGCGTGGTGGTGGTGCGGCGGCGGCGCGTGCAAGCGCGGGTCGGCGCCGCCGTACGGGTGCAGCGGCGACGGCCCGCCTCCGTACGGCGGCTGGGGCGGTGGCGGGACCGCGGCGTGCGGGTGCATCGGGGACGGGCCGCCGCCGTAGGGCGCCTGCGGCGGCGGCGGGTAGGGTGGCGGCGCCTGCGGCGGCGGCGGCCCCACCCCTCCACCCGGCGGCGGCGGCGGCACGACCAACCCGAGCATGACCTGCGCCTGGAAGAGGGCGGCGGCGAGCTGGGGGTGGGCCACCAGCAGCGCGCGCGCCGACCCGGGGTCGCGGGACGCCATCTCCGCGAGCTGGCCCACGACGGCGAGCAGGTCGCCGCGGGACGCGCGGGCGAGGACGGCGGAGACGGCGTCCGAGGCGGAGCCGGGAGGGGGGGGTGGGGCGCCCAAGAGGGCGGCGGCGCCGGCCGCGGCGGCCGCGGCGGCGGCCGCCCCAAACGGTGGCCCTCCGCCCCCACCACCGCCGCCAAACGGCGGCAGCATCAGTGGCAGCCCTCCAGGCCCCCCCAGCACGGCCGACACGGCCCCCGTCGGCACCGCCGCCCGCTGCCCCCCGACGACCGCGCCCGGCGGCGGCGCGCCCATGCGCACGCCGGGGCCGCCGCCGGGGTTGGCGGAATCTTCGGCAAACGCGACGCGCAGCGCGCGGCCGCCGAGGTCGCGGCCGTGGAACGCGCGCTGGGCGGCGATGGACGTGTCGAGGTCGTAAAACTCGCAGAAGCCGTACCCCTTGATCTTGCCCGTGTCCTTGTCGGTGGCCAGGCTGTGCAGGGGGGTGGAGGGGAGGGGTGGTTTCGCGGGTGAAAAACAACCACCGAACACCGCCCTCCACCCCCCGCGTCCCTCGTCCCCCCCGTTCTCACCGGCTGGCTTTGACGGGCCCCACTTCGGCGAACAGTTCGGCCAGCATCTCTTCCGTCATGTTGTAGGGCACGTTGCCGACTGGGGGGAGGAGGGTCGAGGGGTCGGGCCGCGCCGCCGGACGGCGGCCGCCCGCGGCCGCGCGGGGGGCGCGCTGTGCCGCCTCCCACCTCCCCGTCCCTCTTTTCTCACCAAACACGGTCTTTGTGGGCGCCGACGGCGCCTGGCGGTTGGCCATTTCAGAGGGCCGCGCCGCGGCGCGTGCAGGCGGCGGCCAGGCGGCGGCTCTCTCGGCCCTGGGCGCGGCGGGACGCGGTCTGAGGTCCGCGCGGGGCCTCGGCGGGGTTCACAATCGGCGGCCGGCGGCGCAGAGGTGTGCGCGATGGCCGCCCGCACCACTCCTCTCCTCTCCTCTTGATGGACTGGCTCCAGGCCAAGCTGGCCGTCGCCAAAGCGGACGCCGCGTCCGCCGCCGACGCCGCCGCGGCCCGGGCGCGCGAGCTGGCGGCGGGCGCGCGCGCGGCGCGCGACGCGGCCGCGGCCCAAGCGCGCGAGCTGGCCGCTGCGTCGACGATCGCCGCGACCCGCGTGGGCGAGCGTGCGGCTGCGGCGGCAGCCGACGCGCGCGGCGCGGTCAAGGGGTTGGAGCAGCGCGCGGCCGCGTCGCTCGCCGCGGCGCGGGCGCCTGGGGGGGGCTTGGACGCCGTTGCGTCCAAGTTCGCATCGCTCGACGTGTCCACCATGGGCGCCGGGGCGGCCGCCGCCCTCGCGGGCGTCCTCCACACGCCGCTGCCCGCCGACGCGGCGCTGCCGACGCGCGGCGATTTGATCGGGGCCTGCATCGACGACGCCTACGCCGCCTGGGCGCGCTCGCTGACGTACGCCCAGTTTTGCGACACGGGAGGAGGCGAGGACGAGGGCGGCAACGGCGCCGCGGCCTCCTCCTCCTCCCCTCCTCTCACCCCCTGGCAAGCGCGCCACGCTCTGCTCCTCGTGCAGGCCGTGCCCGAGGTGGACGAACTGCGGTTCGTGCTCGTGCCCAAGCGCATGGCGGAGGGCGCGTTTTGGGCGAGATTCTTTTCTCTCGCCCGCGACCGCCTGCCGCCCGCCGCGTTCGACCCGGACGCGCCGCCGCCCGCGCGCTCGTGGCGGGCGGG
>Ga0315273_10008922_pt1 | contig 12685 bp, 15 predicted proteins | sample YL17G02_0_MG_FD_205753 | JGI IMG/M metagenome (GOLD analysis project Ga0315273, IMG submission 205753) | Sediment microbial communities from Yellowstone Lake, YNP, Wyoming, USA - YL17G02_0 | ecosystem: Environmental > Aquatic > Freshwater > Lake > Sediment | place: USA: Wyoming | collected...
CGACGGCCCCGGCAGGACGCTGGCCCATACGTTCTATCCTTCGCCGCCCAATCCGGAGCCGCTGGCCGGCGATGTCCATTTCGACGACGACGAGGGCTGGCGCATCGGCGCCGATACGGATCTTTACAGCGTGGCGCTGCACGAGCTGGGCCACTCTTTGGGCCTGGGCCATTCCGATCTGCCGGGAACGGTGATGTATCCGTTCTACCGGCGCGCGGAAACGCTGACGCCGGAAGACGAGCGCGCGATCCAGGGATTGTACGCGCCTCCCGCCGAACCGCCTCAGGCCGAATCGCTCCGCCTCACCATCACCGCTCCCCAGACGCAGTACGTCACCTCGGCTGTCACGCTCACGCTGGCCGGCACGTTGAGCGGGGGCACGGCGCCGCTGAGCCTGTCATGGTCCAGCGATCGAGGCCCGTCGGGCACGGCCGCGGCCGCCGGCCTGTGGCGCATTACCGGCGTCCCGCTGGCTGTCGGACCCAACCTGATCTCGGTCGTCGCGGCCGACGCGCGCCTCCAGCAGGCCGCTCAAAGCGTTACCGTCACGCGGGAGGCCGCCCCGGCCTCACCCACGGCAGACACCGTGGCGCCTTTGTTGACTATCCTGTCTCCAGCCGGATCGAGCGTGCTGGTTTCCAGCGCCACGATTACCGTTCGAGGCTCCGCGCGCGACAATGTCGGCGTCACCGGGGTGACCTGGTCTCTGTCGTCCGGGCGTTCGGGCGTGGCGCAAGGAACAACCTCCTGGGTGATCGCCGACCTGCCCCTGCTGGTCGGCGCAAACACCGCCACCATCCGGGCGCGAGACGCGGCCGGCAATGTCGGCTGGCGCTCCGTGGCAATCACCCGCCGCTAATCCCGGAAAATGCGTCAGCCTGGTATGGCCCCTTTTCTCCCCGGGGGGACACGCCTGTGTCCGTGGCCAGGCGATGGTTTGCGTAAGATTAGCCCGGAGTGTCCCCAGAGTCCCGAAAGAAAGGGGCCATACCAGGCTGACGCATTTTTCAGGTCAGCCAGTCGGCGTCGAGCTGCGCGTCGGTGCCGTCGAGGATGCTGGCGATTCGCTGGTTGAAGCCGCTGACCAGATTCTGCAACTGCTGGTCATGGATGTTCGACACCAGTGGCCCGGGCTGCGTCGTGATACGGGTGTCGGCCAGCAGGTTACGCATCTGGTGGGGATCGGACTGAAGGTCGTAGAGTTCGTTGATATCCCACACACCGTGGTAGCGCATATAGCTGTAGCGCGCGGTTCTCAAACCGGTCACGGTCGGCGTTTGAGGAAACGTCCGGTCCCAGAAGTACTCGTACAGGAAGTCCTGCCGCCACCCCGTCGTCCCTCGCAGCAACTCGAGCATCGAGCGGCCGTGCATCGAGCCGGGAACATCCAGCGAGGCGGCATCGAGCAGCGTCGGGGCGAGGTCCAGGTTCAGGACCATTTCGTCCACCTGCCGGCCCGCGGCAAACAGGTCCGGGCAGTGAGCGATCATCGGAACGCGGATGGATGGCTCATACATGGTGCGCTTGTCGATGAGCCCGTGCTCGCCGAACTGGAAGCCGTTATCGCTCATGTAAACCACCAGCGTGTCGTTGAGCTGCTGCCGGGACTCCAGCAGGTCCAGGACACTGCCGACGCTGTCGTCCAGCGCCATGAGCGTGCGGCAGTAGTCGCGATAGTGCTGCTCGAACGTCACCTGGCCATCGTACATTCCATCGACGCCATGCCAGCTCCGCCGCTGCCGGCGCACCCAATCCGGCTTGCCCGCATAGTTCAGCTCGGAATCCGGCATGGATTGCGGTGCCGGGATCGGTTCGGTTTTGTAAAGATCCCGGTGCCGCCCGGCGGGGACGCAGAAGCTGTGGGCCGCCTTGTGCGAGAGCATCAGGAAGAATGGACGCCGATCCGGCTGCCGCAGAAAGCGCAGAGCTTGCTCGGTGAGCAGATCGGTGGTGTAGCCCCGCGCCTGTGACCGGACTCCGTCGATGTTCAGCTCGGGGTCGGTGTAAGTGCCCTGCCCGCCAAAAGCGGTCCAACGGTCGAAGCCGGCTTGCGGCTCGTCGTTATCGCCTCCGATGTGCCACTTGCCGGCGAACCCCGTCCGGTAGCCGTCCCGCTGCAACAATTCGGGGAACGTGACCGAGCCATCCGCGAACCACTCCTCGTTGCCAATGACTCCATGCGTGTGGGCGTACTGGCCGGTCAGGATGGAAGCGCGGCTCGGCGAACACAGCGAGGTGGTAACAAAAGCGTTGCGGAAATGGACGCCGCCTTGCGCCATGCGGTCCAGATTCGGCGTCTTCAGCCAGGGATGCCCCGCGCACCCAAGCATACCGGCGCTGTGATCGTCGCTGAGGATCAGAACGATGTTCCGCCTGGCCGGCCCCCCCAGGAGAGGCATCGCCATCGACGCGGCCATCGACTGCAAAAAGCGCTTGCGGGTCATCGTTTACGCAGGCACACAAACTACAACAGAACAGTGTAGTACGGTTTTTCATGAGCGGCCATACGGCAAATGCCGTACTTGGGAGACGCAGGTCAGTTTCCGGTCGAGGAGCGAAAGTGCAGATCCACGGTGTAAACCAGCAGGTCGACGCGCCTGATGTAAAGGACCCGGAGGCGATAGCGCTCGCCCGCGCGTTCCACCGCGATCTGATCGGAGCGGACCGGAAGACCCAGCTCGGCCGCCGCGTTGAGCGCCCGCGTTCGGACGACCTCAGCCGGCTGCGTAGCGGCGTCGGACTGCTGAGCCAATTGCTCCAGGCGCCGCTGGAACTCCAGATTCCGGAAATAGGGTGGCAGCATCAGGACCGCCGACACCGCCAACCCGGCCAGAATCACGAGAGCGGCGCCGATGCGCAGGTAGGATGTCAGCACCTGGCCTCCTGAGAAACAGTGTCCCACGGGGCGCTGTGTCAGTGCCGGAAGAGATTGCGGGCCAGAAACAGCAGGTTGGCCGGGCGCTCGGCCAGCCGCCGCATGAAATACGGGTACCAGGCAACTCCGTAAGGCACGTAGAGCCTCAGGCGGTAGCCGCCCCATGTGAGCATGTTCTGCAGGTCGCGGCGGATTCCGTAAAGCATCTGGATCTCGAACTGCTCGGCTTGAACACCGAGCTCGAGCGCGGCGTCGAGCGTGGGGTTCACCATCTTCGGGTCGTGCGTCGCGATGGCCGGGTAGACGCCCTTCCGCAACAGAATCCGCGCCAGGCGCAGATAGTTCCGGTCCACGTCGCGCTTGGACGGAAAGGCGAGGGTGGCCGGCTCGTTGTAGGCCCCCTTGCACAGCCGGACCGGGATCCGGTCGCCGCACAGCGCTTCGATATCGGCTTCGCTGCGGCGCAAGTACGCCTGGATCGCCGCGCGCACGCTTCCATGGCGCGAATGCATCGCATTCACCAGGCGCAAGGTGCGGTCGACGTAGCCGCTCGCCTCCATGTCGATCTCGACGCAACTTCCAACCCGGCTGGCCGCCGCGACCAGCGGTTCCACGTTGGCCTGGCAGATCTCCTCGGAGAGGTCCATGCCGAACTGGGTCGGTTTGATCGAAACGGTGGACGGCAGGTTCCCGGCCGCGACGCGCTCGAGCGCCTCCAGGTAGGCGTCGCGCGAGGCTTCGGCCTCGGCGGGGGAGGTGACATTCTCTCCCAGGTGGTCGATGGTGGTCAGAATGCACTCGGCATTGAGCTTCCGGCAGACCGCAATCCCCTGTTCCAGCGTCTGCCCGGCGATGAAGCGTTTGGTGAATCTCCCCGCCATCGGCGAGGTTTCCATCCAGCGGCGGAGTTGCCTCTGGCGCGACAGGTACAGCAGCGTGCTGCGCAGGATCACAACTCAAATGATACAACTCCGAAAACCCGGGACACTACACTCAAATCCTGGTTTCGGGCATCAGGCGCTCAAGGGCGACGGGCGGCGCTGGTCATGTAACCGGTCGCTTGGGCGCTCAGAGAGCGGATCGCTCCCGTGCCACGCCGACCCATCGGCAGCCTTTTGCAGTCACACGAACCTTACAGCTTTTCCTCGCCGAGGCGCTGCAATAATTCGTTTGCCGCTCCCACGGGAAAACGGATGCGACGGTATTTGAGCTGCTCGAGACAGTGTCGTAGCACGCCCGGGGTCAGCAGGCCAAGCAGTTGCAGTCGCTCCAGAACCCAGATGGCGCCGTGGTACTCAAGCGAATATCGCTCCGCAAGCCTCCGGCCGAACGGATCATCGACGATGACGATTGCTCCCACTGCCGCGGCCTGCACCACGGCCTCCGTTTCCCCGCGATCTTTTTTGCCTGATGAGGTCCGCCCGCTCAGGAGTACGTCGACGGCGCCCTGGTCGTAGTCGTCGCACGGAACCACAAAATGCTCATACTCCCGTTGCAGCGTCCTAAGCCGGTCCTTGGTGATCCGACGCCGATACAACTCGGCGCGAACGGCCTTGGGAATGAGAAGCCGTCCGAAGAGCCAAGTCAGCCGCGGGAGCAAATTCAGCGCGTCCAGAGCGATCACACACGACGCGTCAATGACTCCAACGGGCTTCCTCACCGACGTCTTTCCATCAATCCTGAGGAGCGAATAACAGAAGTCCCAGCGCGAGGGTCCCCAGCGCAATGAGCGCCGTCTTGGCATCCTGCTCCAGTTCGGTCTTCTTCAGGAACTGCACGATGCCCGACTCCGCCTGGGCTGGGTCGGCTGGATCGATCATCAGGACGTTCCCGGGGAAGTGCGGTTCCAATCGGGAGGCGGCAACAGGCTCGGCCATCACAATGGTGTTCCTCCCCATCCTCTTGGCGGAGTTCAACTCCTGCCAGCAGGCCTCCGATATCGCCGAAGTGATGACACCCAGAACGACATCCGCCGCGCGAAGATTGGCCTCGGACTTAGGGTCAATGGAAGCCGGTGTGTCGGTCCGAGTATAAGAAGGCGGCACATACACGTTGAGCCCGTTTACCGCTCCAAGTGCCTGAAGGCGCGACGCTGTCACCTGATCCGAAGCAGTTCCGTAGGCGACATAAAGCCTGAGTGCCACACCATCCTCGCTCTCGATTGTATGCTATCTGGGCGAGTTTCACGCGTGCAGGGCCCCGAATGATTGGAAGTCCGGCCGACAGATCCCGCCAAACCCCGGAGCCGGGAATTGGCGCCCTCTTGCCCGGCAGGTCGAATCCGATCGAAGCTGTTCGTCAGCCAATCGCTGCCGATCCCGCGCATCTTTCAGCCAAGGCGTCCGGATCGAACCCTTCAACGGCGATCTTCACTTCGCAACTCTGCCTGGGCCGGTTGGCCTCCGGAAGTTCAAGCAGCACATCGATCCCCGGCCGGCCAAGCGCCTGGATCGCCTCGCTCATGCGCCGTCTCTCGAACCGCTTGTGCGCGGGGTTGGAGAAGGACACCAGCAGCATGCCGTCCCACCTGCCGGTGGCGGTGTAGTGGTTGTACCAGTTCGAGCCGGGGATGCCGCGATTGATCTCGCTCTCCAGTTACTGGCGGAGCGCAGGATCTCTCAACCGCTGGATCGGCGCCTCGGCGCCGCCGTCGTGGGCCCACGGCGGGATGATGATCGAGAGGTTGTTCTGGCCGGCGCGATAGGGGTACAGGTTGGCCTGCACGTCCTGGCCCTGCGCGCGGGCGGCGGCGATGGAAGCGGCCAGCTCCGGCATCCGGCCCCATAGTTCAATTCACTTATTGATTATGAAACCGGCCGGCGCCGTGACGCATCAACTGAACAGGCGCACAGCCTGAGACCAAAGGAGGTCTTCAGTGAGAACAAAGATGGTGGTGTTGTTCAGTCTCTTGACCCTGCTGACGGCGGGGTTTGTTTACGGGCAGTCGAGGATGGTCAAAGCGGACATCCCATTCGCCTTCAACAGTGCGGGCAAAACGCTCCCGGCGGGGCCGTACGAATTCTTCGCGGACAACGCTAAGGCGACGATGAGAATAGTCGGCGCCGGCAAAGGTTCGGCTGTCCTGGCGATGGTACAGACCAGGATGGCGGCGGAGATTCACACAACCCAGAACGACTCCCACATCGTCTTCGACAAGGTTGGGGACCTTTACACCCTTTCCGAGGTTTGGATACCGGGTCAGGATGGATACATGCTCCACCTGACCAAGGGAATACACGAACACAAGGTATTGGATGTTCCGAAATAGCTCACCGGCGTGAAACGGAGTTGAGCATCGTCAAGATCCAGGGCGCGGGCTTTCAGGCTGGCGCCCTTTTGCAGTTCAGCGGTACGCCCGCCCACCTTTCCCGGTCGCCGCACTCTCCAACTGGAAAACCTGGCGCTCCGCCATCCGATCCGCCTGGATGGCCCTTCTGACCGCCGCCTCGCTCGTGTTCCTGGTGGTGTGCGGAGCTTTGCGGTGGAAGCCGGCGCCTTCACTTCGCGACTATGCCTGGACCATAAAGAATCAGGCCCGGACGCGCACCGGTGTGGCGGCCTTTCTCCAGCACCAGCCCGCCGTTCACGATGACGTACTCGACGCCGGTCGGGTACTGGTGGGGCTTTTCGTAGGTGGCGTTGTCGATGATGGTGGCGGCGTTGAAGATGGTGACGTCCGCCGCCAGGCCGGGGCGCAGCAGGCCGCGGTCGTACTGATGAACCTTGGCGGCGTTGGCGGAGGTCATTTTGCGAATGGCTTCTTCGAGCGTGATCACTTTTTCCTCGCGCGCGTAACGGCCCAGGACGCGGGGAAATGTACCGTAATAGCGCGGATGCGGATGGCCCGCCGCCAGCGGGCCCTCGGTCTTGACGGCGGTACCGTCGGAGCCGATGGATACCCAGGGCTGGCGCAGAGCGAAACGCATGTCCTCTTCGGAGTGGTGGAAATAGACCGTCGGGACCGAGCCGTGGTTGGCCTCCAGGAGTTCAAACAGCACATCGATCCCCGGGCGGCCGAGCGCCTGGATCACCTCGCTCATGCGCCGGCCCTCGAACCGCTTGTGCGCGGGGTTGGAGAAGGACACCAGCAACATGCCGTCCCACCCGCCGGTGGCGGTGTAGTGGTTGTACCAGTTCGATCCGGGAATGCCGTGATTGATCTCGCTCTCCAGTTGCTGGCGGAGCGCGGGGTCTTTCAACCGCTTAATCAGCGCCTCGGCGCCGCCTTCGTGGGCCCACGGCGGGATGATGCTCGAAAGATTATTCTGGCCGGCGCGATAGGGGTACACGTTGGCCTGCACGTCCTGGCCTTGCGCGCGCGCGTTGGCAATGGATGCGGCGAGTTCCGGCATCCGGCCCCAAAGTTCATGCTCGGCGATCTTCAGGTGAAGGATATCCACCGGCAGGTTCGCGCGGCGTCCGATCTCGATCGCTTCGGCGACCGAGGCGAACACGCCGTGGCCCTCGGTGCGCATATGAATCGAGAAGGCGCCGCCGTAGCGCGAGGCCACTTCGCACATCGCCACCAGCGTCCCGGTGTCGATCCAGGAACCCGGCGGGCCGCTCAGGGAACTGGCGACGCCCAGCGCGCCCTGCTCCATGGCCTCCTGTACCAGCGCGCGCATTCGATCGAGTTCCGGCGCGGCCGGCGGCCCGGCTTTCTCGCCGCGCACCCAGGTCCAGATCTCGCTGGATCCGATGTAGGTGCCGATATTGGTCGAGACGCCTTGGCGGCGGAGTTGGGCAAAGTAGGCGCTCAGGTCCTTCCACCTCTTGCTTGGCGCGGCCGAGCCGCCTTCGCCGAGGATCATGGAAGTCACACCCTGACGAACCATGCTCTCGGCGTTGCCATCCTCGACGACGGTGTAGTCGGAGTGATTGTGGACGTCGATGAATCCGGGCGAAACGGTGAGACCTGTGGCCTCAATAGTGCGGGCCGCGGTCCTGCCCGCCAGATGCCCCATGGCGGCGATCTTGCCCTGGCGAATTCCGATATCGCCGTGCCAGGCGGGGTTTCCGGCGCCGTCGGCAATGCGGCCGCCGCGGATGAGAAGATCGAAATCCGGCGCGGCGGCAAAGGCTGAAACGCCCAGAAGCAAGAGCCCGAGTCTCATAAAGGACATACTACGCCCTGGCCGCCTGGAGGGTGGCCTTCAGGCCGGGCTTTAGCCAAGCCCGCGCTAGTTCTTGCTCGCGGCGGCGCGGGCAGCGGCGTCTTTCGGGATGGTCCAGAAGTAGATCTTGCGCCCGTCGACGTCTTCGGTCTTCTCCGGCTGCCAGTCGCCCATGTCGAAAGCGTGGGAAACGATGCGCGTGCCGGGCTTGAGATCGCGCCACAGTTTCGGCCGCAGCTTCTGGTTGAGCGAGGTCAACAGGTAGAGCGTCACGACGGTGGCTTCCTTGATGTCGGCTTCGAACAAGTCGCCCAGGATGAACTTCACCTTGTCGGTGACGCCGGCTTCCTTGGCGGTTGCGTTCGACTCGGCGATGCGCTCGGGGTCGATGTCGACACCCACCGCGCGCAAGGCGCCGAACTTCTTGACGGCGGTGACAACCGTGCGCCCGTCGCCGCAGCCCAGATCATAGACCACATCCTTCGGCCCGACGCCGGCCAGCTTCAACATTCCGTCAACCACATCCTGGGGCGTCGGCACGAAAATCACGTCCGGCTCACGCGTGGGAGCCTGAGATTGCTGCGCGGCGACCGGAAAAGCCAGCGCGGCCAGCAGCAGCAACAAACAAGCGAGACTTGCGATTCGAACTCGCATCCATCCTCCTTCTTGGCGGACCTTTGGTCCAATGGGAAAATTACAGCTTATCAGAAATCGGCCGTCTAAATCCTGACGCCCGCCGACCACAAAAGGTAACCCGCCGCCTGCCGCAAATACAGCCACCACTGCCGGAAGCCGCTGCGCGGCGGCGAGGGGCGCGGCGAGCCGTATACTTTAAGCCCGCGGAATTCGAGCATTTTCTTCACCCGGAAGATATGGTAGCCGTCGCTGACCACAATGGCCGATTCGAGGCTCATCCGGCGCATGATCTCGGCCGCCGCGACAATCGAATGGGCCGTGCTCGCGCCCTCCCGTTCGACCATGATGGCGTCGGAGGGAACGCCGCGACTCACCAGGTGCGCCCGGCCGACCTCGCTTTCGGTGAAGTCCGGATCGCCGCCGGCCCCGCCGGTGGTGAGGATGCGCGGGGCGAGTTTGCGCTGGTAAAGCTCGAAACCGTGATCCAGCCGCGCGCGCAACACGGGCGAAGGCCGCCCGCGGTATTCGGCCGCCCCAAGGATGACGATCACGTCCGCGGGGCGGGCCTCGTCGATGGTCGACTGCCGCTCGATCTGGCGCGCGACGCTCACCAGCCAGGCTGCCAATGCCGCCGAGGCGACGGCGCCGAGGATCCAGGCAAGTCGTTTCATCCGCGATCCGTGGGCGGGCCGGGCGTGCCCGCCCCCTGCGTTTTTCAACGCCCTGTTTCAGTCTACACTTGAGTTGACGGGAGGTGGCGCCGCCGGCGCGGCAGGATGCTGACCAGTCCCAAGAACCCGCTGCTCAAGGAAGTCCGCAAGGCGATTGTGCACGGCTCCCTCACCGGCGACGGGTGGGCCGTCGCCGAGAGTTTCCATTTGCTGGAGGAGGCGTTGCGCAGCGATTGCCCGGTGCGCGCGGTGCTGGCGGCCGAAAGCGTACGCACGGCGGTGGAATCGCACGTGCGGCGGCTGAAGGGCGTGCCGGTCATGGTCCTGAGCGACGACCTGTTCGCCAGGCTGTCGAGCACCGAGACCAGCCAGGGCGTGATCGCGCTGGTGCGCCCGCCGGCCTGGAAACTGGAGCAACTGTTCCGCGGCCGCTCGCTGGTGGTGGCGCTGGATGGGGTGCAGGATCCGGGCAACGCCGGGGCCATCCTGCGCGTGGCGGAAGCTTTCGGCGCCACCGGCGTCATGTTTCTCAAAGGCGCGGTGAGCCCATACAACCCCAAGGCCATGCGCGCCTCGGCCGGCAGCGTCTTTCGCCTGCCGCTGGTGATTGGCCTGGATCCGGACCTGGCGCGCGCCGCCTTCGAGCAGCAGCGTCTGGACGTTTACGCGGCGACGCCCGCGGCGCGCAAGAACCTCGCCGACGCCGACCTCACCCGCAAGTGCGCCCTGATCGTCGGCAGCGAGGGCCGCGGGGTGAGCGAGAAACTGCGCGCCGGCGCCATCGACCTGCGCATCCCGACTTCCGGCGTCGAGTCGCTCAACGCCGGCGTGGCCGCCGGCGTGATCCTGTACGAGGCGCGCCGGCAGAGGGCCTTGCGCGAATGAGCCTCTTCGACACGGCGCCCGGCGCGGTCGAACGCGGCCGCCCGCTGGCGGACCGCATGCGTCCGGAGCGCATCGAGGACTTCGTCGGACAGGAGCACATCCTCGGTCCCGGCAAGCCGTTGCGCGCTCAGATCGAGCGGGACCAGCTTTCCTCTCTCATCCTGTGGGGACCGCCCGGCGTCGGCAAGACCACCCTGGCGCGCTTGATTGCCCGCCTGACGCGCTGCGATTTTCTCCCTTTCAGCGCGGTGCTGGCCGGCATCAAGGAGATCAAGGCGGTAATGCTGGACGCCGAGCGCAACCGCCGCCTGGGCCGGCGCACGTTGGTCTTCATCGACGAAATCCACCGTTTCAACAAGGCCCAGCAGGACGCCTTTCTGCCCTACGTCGAACGCGGCGACATTGTCCTGATCGGCGCCACCACGGAGAACCCTTCCTTCGAGGTGATTTCGGCCCTGCTGTCGCGCGCCAAGGTCTACGCGCTGCGCGCGCTCACGCCGGAGGAGATTGTCGCGCTGCTCAAGCGCGGCCTGGATGCGCTCAACCTTCGCGCCACCTCCGAGTTGCTCGACCAGATCGCCATCCACTCCAACGGGGACGCGCGGGCTGCCTACAACGTTCTGGAATTGGCGGCGGCGGCTTCCGAGAGCGGCGAAATCAGCGCGCAGACGGTCGAGGATTCGATCCAGCGCAAGCTGCTGCTCTACGACAAGTCCGGCGAGGAGCACTACAACCTGGTTTCGGCGCTGCACAAATCCGTGCGGTCTTCCGACCCCGACGCAACGTTGTACTGGCTGGCGCGGATGCTGGAAGGGGGCGAGGACCGCCTCTACATCGCGCGCCGCCTGATGCGCATGGCCATCGAGGACATCGGCCTGGCCGATCCGCGGGCGCTCGAACAGGCCGTGGCCGCGATGCAGGCGGTCCACTTCCTCGGCATCCCCGAAGGCGACCAGGCGCTGGCCCAGGCGGCCATCTATCTTTCCGTCGCGCCGAAATCCGACGCCGCCTATCAGGCCCTGAACCAGGCGCTGGCCGACGTGCGCGACAGGGTCGCCGAGCCCGTGCCGGTCCACCTGCGCAACCCGGTGACCCGGCACATGAAGGAATGGGGATACGGCGCCGGCTACCAGCACGCGCACCAGTTCGAGGACGCGATGACGGACATGCAGTGCTTGCCGCCGTCGCTTGCCGGGCGGCGTTATTACGAACCCACCCAGCGCGGCATCGAACAGCGCATTACCGAGCGCCTGGCCGAGATCCGGAAGCGCCGCGAGAAGCAGACGCCGCTCGAAGGCGGCATCTGAACGGGACCGGCTGAGCCCGGCTGAGCCCGGCTTGACAAGCGACAATTGTCAGTATACGATTAGGTGTGATCCGGAGTTTCCGGCACCGGGGCCTCCAGCGGTTCTACGACAGCGGCGATCAGAGTCGGATTGGCGCTGCGTTGCGCGCGAAGGTCCAGCGTGTACTCTCTGCGCTTGACGCCGCCCAATCGCCCCAGGCGCTGAACATTCCCGGCTTTCGCCTGCACCGGCTCAAAGGTGACTTAGAAGGTTTCTGGTCCGTGACTGTGAGCGGAAACTGGCGGGTCATTTTCCGTTTCGAGGACGGCAACGGTTTTGACGTCGACCTCCTCGATTACCACTAAGGGGGAGCATCCATGCCCATGAAGAATCCAGTCCATCCCGGCGCGATCGTCCGGTTCGACTGCCTTGAACCGCTCGGCCTCTCCGTGACGGAGGCCGCCAGAGTTCTCGGGGTGAGCCGGCAGACGCTGAACAACCTCGTTAACGGAAAGGCCGGCGTCTCGGCCGAGATGGCTGTCCGCCTTTCGAAGGCATTCGGCAGCGAGCCGGGATTCTGGCTGCGCCTGCAAATGAACTGCGACCTGGCCGAGGTTCGCCGCCGCGAGGCCGAGATAGATGTTAAGCGCTTCAAGAAGGCCTCGTAGCTGAAAGCGGAACTTTCTACTTTGCCGCGGCGGCGGGTCTACTTCTTCGCCGTCACCGTAATCTCGATCCGGAACTCGCCCGCCAGTTTGGCCACGCCGACCGTCGTGCGCGCCGGCCGCGGTTCCTTGAAGTAGGTCACGTAAACCGCGTTCATCCGCTGGAACAGCGCGACGTCGGTCAGGTAGACGCTGACCGCCACCACATCGTCAAACGACGTTCCGGCTTCCTTCAGGATGATGCCGATGTTGTCGAAGGTCTGGCGCACCTCGGCCTCGAACTCCTCCGGGGTCTTGCCGGTCTTCAGATCGCGGCCCACCTGCCCGGACACGTACAGCGTGCCGTCCGCCAGGATGGCCGGACTGAACGGACCGCCCTTGGGAAACTCCTTCGGTTGGATGGCCTTCCTGGGAGCCGCGCCGGCGGCCAAAACGCAAAGCAACAGCAGGGGAATCAAATAGCGCGTGAATTGAAACATAGCCGCATCATAACAGTGGCGGTCCCGGCGCCGCCGGGATCGTCTGCGATCCGGGCTAGGGGTGGGCCGAAGTC
>Ga0315273_10008923_pt1 | contig 12685 bp, 10 predicted proteins | sample YL17G02_0_MG_FD_205753 | JGI IMG/M metagenome (GOLD analysis project Ga0315273, IMG submission 205753) | Sediment microbial communities from Yellowstone Lake, YNP, Wyoming, USA - YL17G02_0 | ecosystem: Environmental > Aquatic > Freshwater > Lake > Sediment | place: USA: Wyoming | collected...
GTTGCCGATCTGGTTCCGCTTAAGCAGACACTCATCGTGACCGGCGAAGGCATCAAAAGCCAAATACTCGAGCATATCCCCTTTCTTAAGGAAGAAAACATTCTTGCCGAGCCATTCGGGAAGAACACTTGCCTGGCAGTCGCATTCGCAGCCACGCACTTGCTGAAATCCGATCCGAACGCCACGATGGTTGTGCTGTCAGCCGACCATTTTATCCAGCCCAAGGAACGCCTGCTGGAGTTGCTCAGGTGCGGAGCCACCATCGCTGAGCGTGATGATGTGCTGATTACAATCGGCATCAACCCGACGCGTCCGGAAACCGGCTACGGATATATTGAGCAGGGCGAAATCTATGACACGTTTGACGGCATTTCCACTTTCGTAGTAAAGCAGTTCAAGGAAAAACCAAGCCGGCCGCTGGCGCAACAGTACTATGTCGGCCGCTCGCATCTGTGGAACTCCGGAATGTTTGTCTGGACGGCAAAATCGTTTATGAAGGCAGTGTCTCAGTGCCGACCGCAGATGTATGCCCAATTGATGGAGTACCAGAGCAAGATCGGCACGCCGGAGGAGTTGGATGCCCGGTTGAAGTTATTCGAAGAGGCGGAAAGCGTCTCCGTCGATGTGGCGATTTTGGAAACTGCCGCTAATGTCCTCGTGATCAAAGGTGATTTGATTTGGGATGATATAGGTAGTTGGCTAGCGCTGGAACGGATCAACGCAAAGGACAAAGACAACAATGTGACGATGGGCGAGATGGTTCTGCACGACTCGTACGAGATTACGGCGGTGAACGCCGGCGAAGGGATTATCGCCACTCTCGGCATTTCTGATTTAGTGATTGTCAAGACCGATAGGGTGGTGCTGGTCGCTCACAAGACCAAGGTCGGTGAAATCAAGTCGCTGCTGGCGCGTCTCAAAGAGGACGAGAAGTTTGAACAGTACCTGTAACAGGGTCGGGAATGATTTTCATACAACAATGACAGCACTAATATGTTGCGTGGAGGAGGAAGGGAGTCTTGAAACCGCGACCGGCTTTGTCGCCCTTGGTGAGGCCATCGTAGTACCAACCGAGACGATTTTCGGTTTGACCTGCGACGCCGAGAACAAAGGCGCCATAGAGACCGTCTGTAAGATAAAGGGGAGAGCGAGCGGGAAGCCGTCTGCGGTTTTCGTCCCCTCAACTGATGCGATTGCGGAGTATGCGCAAATCGAGCACGAATATGCCGAACGCATAGTTCGCGAATTCCTGCCGGGACCGCTGACGATTGTGATCAGGAGCAAACGAAAGCTTTGGCCGGGCGTCGTGGGTGAAGACGGCAAAATCGGAATCAGGGTCAGCTCGGAACCATTTATAGGCGCACTGGCGTCGGGTGTGGGCAAGCCGTTACTGGCGACATCAGCCAATAGGTCGGGACTGCCCGACTGTCTGAGTCTGTCGGCACTGATTGACCAACTCGGCGATGCGGTTCCGCTGATTCTGTACAGGCGGGAGTCGGCAGTTCATCAGGCCTCGACTGTGATCGATCTGACTGGGAGCAAACCGATACTGCTAAGAGCCGGTGCGATCATATTCGAGGAGATTCTTAAAACAGCATGGTCAAAAGATGGGATCTAGATGTATAAGATAGTGTACGTTTGCACGGGCAATACCTGCCGTTCGCCAATGGCGGAGGGAATTCTGAAGAAGAAGCTGGCTGACGCCGGCCACAAGGATGTGCAGGTGTTATCAGCCGGAATCGGCACTTTGGACGGCTATCCGGCGACGCCTGTCGGGGTGAACACGGCCCAGAAACACGGGATCGATATTTCGGAGCACCATTCGCGACGGCTAACCGGCAAGCTATTTAGTGAAGTCGATCTGGTCTTCGCCTTAGCAGACAACCATTATGAATTTATGCGCAACTTCCCGGACGCTGACAAGAAACTGTTCATGGTAAAGGGATTCCCGCTGCCAGAACTCGCCGACAAGGAACTCTCTGTTGACGATCCTCTCGGTGGAACGCCCGAGGAGTACGAGGCTACCTTCTTAGAGATTGAACGAGAAATTGAGCGCGCCCTTCCGGAAATCCTGCGGAGGATCGATCATCAGTAGTCGTAGCATTATCAGCCGCACGTTGCTCGCCATGCTTATCGTAGCGTTAGCATTGGTGATCGGTGATGCCGTCCAAGGCGGATCTGACACAGCGCCGAGTCCCCCTGCCCTGCCGGCAGACAGTCTGACACGCCAGATCACAAACGATGCGTTTGGGCTTGGTGAACGGCTGAAGTTCTCGATTGGGTACGGTCCGATCACGGCGGGAACGGCATGGTTGGAAGTGGCTGACACGAACAGTTACGAAGGCCACCTCTGTTACAGGATCAGTTCGCACACCTCTTCCAACGGCTTCTTTGATTCTTTCTACAAAGTGCGCGACACGATTCTCAGTCAACTTGATGTAGATGGGCTGTTTTCACGCTACTTCTTCAAGAGACTGCACGAAGGTTCCTATCACTCGTCGCGTGAGATTATTCTCGATCACACCACTCGACGCGCTTTCTTTCGCAAAGGTAACGACAGTCCCGACACGGTAGCGCTTCTTCCTTTCGCCAACGATGAGCTTTCGGTTCTGTACTATGTGCGTACGCAACCGTTGAAGGTCGGCACCAGCTTTCGGGTACCCGCGATTTCGGGGGACACCAGCCAGATGATCGAAGTGCGGGTTCTTGCGAGAGAAACGGTGGAAGTGCCTGCCGGTGTGTTCAAATGCCTGGTTGTGGAACCGATGCTGGTCGCCGCCGGTGTGTTCAAACAGGAAGGCGCCATTAAGGTATGGCTTACCGATGATCGACTGCGCCTGCCGGTGCTGATGAAGAGCAAGGTATTGGTCGGTTCGATTTTTGCCGAGTTGGAAGAATACAAACTGGGGAATCTGGACTGGTAGGTAGTATGAAACAGATCGATTTCAGCAAGCTTAAGGTCAGCAGCATCCACAGTCGCAAATCGAAAGTCGATCGCTCGCAGTTGGCGGTCGGTCTTGAGAGCAAGGGTCTGGCCGCGTTTATCGATTCCCTGCCCGACATTCTCAGGGCGCGCGATCTGAAGGCGCTCACAGCGGCCATTATCGCCGCGAAGCGCAGCGACAAGCCGATTCTGTGGATGTTCGGCGCGCATGCGGTAAAAGTTGGATTGGCGCCCGTATTGTGCGAGATTATGCAAAAGGGATTTGCTCAGCAGATCTCGACCAATAATGCCGGTCTGATTCACGATCTGGAATTGGCGTTCTTCGGCTCGACATCGGAGGATGTGGAAGCGGCGATCACGGACGGACAATTCGGAATGACTCGCGAAACGGGGGAGTTGTATGCGGGTATTCTCTCTCTGGCAGACGAACGCGAGATCGGTCTCGGTGAGGCGGCGGGAATGTTGATAAACGATTACAAGGCAAAATACCGCAGCGCGTCGGTTTTTGCCACGGCGCAACGGTTGCAGATACCGGCGACGGTGCACGTGGCAATCGGCACCGATGTTGTCAGCGCCCATAGCGGCTATGACGGCGCCAAGGCCGGTGCGGCATCGCAGATCGACTTTCGGATATTCTGCGAAAACGTCAGGCACTTGAAGAACGGCGGAGTCGCCCTCAATTTTGGCTCGGCGGTGATTCTGCCGGAAGTCTTTCTGAAGGCGATCGCGATTGCGCGGAATCTGGATCCCAAGTTTACGAAATTTACGACAGCAAACTTTGATATGATCAGTCTTTATCGACCGCACAACAATTTTGTCAAGCGCCCGCGTTTGCTGGGGGCTACGGCTTACGATTTTGCCGGGCATCATGAAATCATGTTGCCGTTGATCTGGGCGGTCGTGCGGGACCGACTCAAGCTGCGTTGATAATGTCACCGAGGTATTGAAATGGCGAAAATTGTTGAATGTGTTCCGAATTTTTCTGAAGGCAGACGGCCGGAAATCATCAAGAGTATTACCGATACCATTACGTCAGTCCCCGGGGTCGTGTTGCTTGACTCGGAAATGGACAAAGACCATAACCGCGCCGTAGTCACTGTGGCCGGCGAACCGAACGCCATGAAAAAGGCGATGTTCCTTGGGATCAAGAAAGCGGCAGAGGTTATAGACCTGCGGACGCACAAGGGAGAACATCCGCGCATGGGCGCGACCGATGTTTGCCCGTTTGTGCCGATCAGCGAAATGACTACCGAGGAGTGTATCGAGTTGGCCAAAGCGCTTGGCGAACAGGTCGGCAGGGAGTTGGAAATTCCGGTGTATCTCTACGATCAGGCGGCAACGCGACCGGAGCGACAGAGTCTGCCCAACATCCGGAATAAACATGGTGAGTATGAGGGTATCAAGGCCAAGATCGCAACCGAGCCGGAACTGGCGCCGGATTATGGTCCGCGCAAGATGCACGAACAAGCGGGCGCGATCGCGATCGGCGTGCGCTTCCCCCTTATCGCGTTCAACGCTTATCTCGCCACGAACAATATTGATATCGCCAAGCGGATTGCCAAGGCGATTCGATCAAATACCGGCGGCTTTGCTTTCTGCCGGGCGCTGGGATTCGAGATCGCCGACCGTAATTGCGTGCAGGTCTCGATTAACATGACCAACTACCTGCAGACACCGCTGTACCGCGTGCTGGAGACGATCAAGTCGGAGGCGGCGCGCTGGGGTACGATGGTGACCTCGACTGAGATCGTCGGGCTGGTGCCGAGTGAGGCGATCAGCAATTCCGCGCGGTGGTATCTGATGCTGGAGAACTTCAGCAAAGAACAGATTCTTGAGGAGCGTCTGAATCAGGCTACGGAAGGTCAGGGCACGCGTCAGGGGCTGTCGACATTCGTCGAGAGTGTGGCATCCTCTTCGCCTGCTCCCGGCGGCGGCTCGGTTTCGGCGGCGGCAGGCTCACTCGCGGCGGCATTAGCCTCGATGGTGTGCCGATTGACGCTCGGCAAAAAGAAATACGCCGAAGTGCAGGATCAAGTGACCGCGATTCTGAGTCAGGCCGAAAAGCTGAAAGATGAGCTATATGAACTGGTGCAGCGCGACGCATCAGCGTTTGATGCCGTGATGGCGGCGATGAAACTGCCGAAAGAAACCGATGAACAACAGAAGCAGCGGCATGAGGCAATCCAGAAAGCAACGATCACGGCGACGCGAACCCCCCTGGAGGTCATGAATAAGTCATTGCAGGCGCTTGACCTGGCGATTCAGATTGCGGGCATCGGCAACGTCAATTCGGTGAGTGACGCCGGAGTCGGTTCGCTCATGGCACGCACGGCGGTTGAAGGGGCGTTCTACAACGTACAAATCAACCTGCCGGGCATTCTGGACAAGGCCATTTCCGAAAAAATCGATAAAGAAGCTCGGCAGATTCTGGCGGAAGCTGAGACCAAAGTAAAGATCGCGCGCGAAATGGTAATCGAGAGGATCGGATGTCGGAAAGACTAATAGACCTACACTTACACACACGCCACTCCGATGGATCGTGTTCCCCTGAAGAAACGGTGCATCGTGCCCGCCAATTAGGACTATCGGCTCTGTCAATCACCGACCATGACAGTCTGTCTGCGATTGACGAAGCGCGGCAGTTTGCCGAAGGTATCGAACTAATCACCGGCGTGGAACTGTCGTGTCATTATCAGGAAGCCGATATTCACTTGCTCGCCTACTTCATTGATCCTGCTTACGCGCCATTAGCCGACAAGGTGAAGTTCTATCAACTGGAGCGGCTCAAGCGCGGAATCCTGATCGTAGAGAAGCTAAACGAGTTGGGAATCGATCTGAAAATGGAAACAGTCCAGCGCATGGCGAAAGACGCCACGCTCGGCAGAGTTCACGTCGCCGATGCGCTTTTGAAAGAAGAGTATGTGCACACTTTCGACGAAGCGTTCAGCCGTTATCTTGGCTACCACGCGCCGGCCTACGTCCCCAAAACCCATTTTGATCCGGCGGAGGCCATTGAGTTGGTGCATCAGGCGGGCGGTATCAGCGTGATGGCGCACCCGGGCTCAACGCGCCGCGATGATGCGATTGCTTTCATGAAGGGGGTCGGGATGGATGGCCTTGAAGTATATCATTCTAAACACACACCGGCCCAAGTACGTCATTACAAAGAGATAGCCGCCCGCAACAGTTTGCTGATTTCAGGCGGGTCTGACTGGCATGGCCGCAACGACCCGCGATCAGAAATGGGAAATCAGCGCGTACCCTATGGGGTGCTGGCACGAATGAAAGACTATATCCAAGCCCGCAATAAATGACAATGAACCGAAAGGAGTTGCCGTGACTTTCCGAAGCATCGTCTTAGCCGCCGCATTGCTCGCAGTAGTGTTGCTGCCGGCTGTCTGCATTGCTGACGAGATGGCGGACGCGTATCAAAGCATCAAACCGTTCTTTGATCGTCTGAACAACCCGAGTGTATCTGCAGATGACAGTCTACCGATTATTAAGTGCGGTACCCCCTACATTTTGCAGGCGATGGCCTTATCACCGGAATACCGTCAGGCACTTGGATACACAGCGAGCACGATGAGACCATACATGCAGGAATTGTCGGAGTATTTCGACTCCCCCGGTGGGCACTTTCGAATTCATTATACTGCAAGTGATACCAGTCGTCACCAGATCAACATGACCTATGGCGATCACAACAGTAACGGTGTTCCAGACTACGCTGAGATCGTTGCCCGCATTGCCGATTCCGTATGGGTACACCACGTCGACTCGCTGGGATACCATGAACCCCCGAATGACGGTGAGACATCCTACGGTGATGGTCCGCGCTACGACATTTTCCTGATAGGACTGGGCGAAGGGCTGTATGGATTCACCCAGTATGACGAACCTGCGATCGTAGACGGCACTCATGTGCGCTTGACATCCTGGATGGCATTGGGCAATGACTATGATAGCTTTCAGGGATACGCTGACAGGCCAATTGAAGCGGTGCAGGTGACAGTCGCGCACGAGTTTTTCCACGCGATTCAGTTTTGGTATGATGCGAAAGAACCATGCCCTGATGCAAATTGCTCCGATGTGAAAAAGCAGAACCCGTACTGGATGGAAATGTCCGCGGTCTGGATGGAAGAAGAGACCTACGACAAAGTCAATGACTACTATGGGTATCTTCGGTATTATTTCCCCTATGTGCATCGTTCACTGCGCACATTTGCCACGTCACCGACGGGGGACTGGTCAACGCTTTACTGTTATGGCGCCGGCGTTTTTCCGATATATTTGTCGCAACGATTCGGCAAGGAGATTATTAAAAAAGCTTGGGAGTATTGCGGCGAGGTGTCCGGATCGAACTTTCTCGAGAGCGCAATTCAGGCCGCGCTGAATGACATGACCAGTGGACAAGTCGATTTGCCCAACGCCTGGACGGAGTATGGTCGTTGGCTGTATTTTACCGGCATGCGCACTCGGCCCGGGCAGTTTTTCGAGGAAGCGGCCAACTACCCAATGGTTCCGACTGAGTTCGAATTGGCGGGAGACATGTACCCGTATATTCGCGTATACAGCAGCTATCCGATCAAGCCGAATGAAACCGGTGCTTACACCTTCTTCCCTGATGGATTTGGTTTCAACTACCTCGATTTTAGAACAGCGTCTCTCGATTCCGTACTAACCTTCGGGTTTGACGACCTCTCTGACAATCAGGGTTCCTATGGCTGGCTTATTAGCGTGATGGCACTTGACCAGGACAATCCGTCCACACCGATCTGGAGAGACGATGAGCTCCATGTCAACAAGGACACGTTCGAAGTGAAAGACTTCAAGGCATACAGCGACATCATTGTGATGCCCACACTGGTCAACCCGACTCACACTCGTCTCAACAATAGTTATCGCTTTTCCGTTGACGACACCTCGATGGTTGTGACAGAGAATCGGATTGCGTACGGCCCCTCGAGGATCGTGCTCTCCGACCCGCAAAACCTGAACAGCTCGCTGCGTGTAACCTTCAATGCGGTGGATGATGCTGCTATCGGGTTAAAGGTCTTCACTGTCAACGGTGAGAGGGTATTCTCCACATCGGGTAGCATCATCAAGAACGATGAAGAGCGCCTGAAATGGGACGGCAAAAATGAGAGTGGTGAAACCGTTGCGTCGGGCGTGTATGTCGTCAGAGCCGAGATCGGCTCCACCAGCAAGACATTCAAGGTGCTGGTGATCCGTTGAGCGCAAGACGAGTCGCGGCGGTTGGAGTGTTTTCGGCTCTGGCATACGTCGGCTCGTTTGTGCTGATGTCGATTCCGAACGCCACCCTCTCTATTCTTCTGGTCTTTTTTGCCGGCTATTACCTGGGCGTAACCGGCGGCGCGCTTACGGGCATAATGGGTGCCCTGCTCATATCATTGTTCAACCCGTATGGTTTGGCCATGTTGCCGATCCTTGCGGCACAGGTGTTTGCCTATTTGATCATCGGAGCGCTCGGCGGGCTGTTTACAAACCGGCTTGGCTACGATGACTATCGCACCGGTGTCGTGCCGTTATCGCTGCTGGGGTTATTGACGGCGCTGATCTATCAAGTACCGGTGTCCGTGGCCGATGCGTGGCTGCTGGGACCGTTTTGGGCAAGGTTGGTGATATCGGCGGGATTTGCGTTGATCACCATCGTATCAAATATCCTCTTTTTTGTGCTGCTCTTTCCGCTGCTTGCCAAATTGAAAAAAGTCGGTATCTTCCGCCTGAGTTAGTACCGGTAATGGAGGACAGAAGGAACCTGTCGCCGGTGTTATGAAACTCGGGAGTCTGATCGGTTGAAGTGGCTTGTTTTTGTATGGGTCTGGGTTTGCTGCCTGTCAGTTGTACTATTGGCAGCAGACTCAACACGCGTTTCGCCGTCCGAGATCATGCCGAAAACCGATTCGACGCGGGCAGTATCAATTGACTCAACCACGAAAGCGGATTCTCTTGCGACACCTGCGCCCTTGTTGAAAGCACCCAAACCACTCAAGAAATTGACTCCTCACCTCGATAGTCTCTTGATGCTTCTGTTCGGATCGCAGGGAGATGCTGCCGTCGACTTCGATTTGCCACAAGCATCCTCCCGATTCGACTATGATCCCCTGCTCTTCCGGTTGTCCTCGTCACAGTGGGGCGAGTTCGAAAGTGTCTATCCTTCCGGGCTGAGCCCATCTGCCTTGTCGCGCGTCGATCCGTTGACGGGCGATGAATCATTCGCTAATCCGGTTCCGCTGCCCGGATCAGAAGAGTACACTCGCATGGAACCGGCAGAGGGCTATTATCTTCTGTCCCCAACGCTGTCGGGAGTAGGATCGCCGTTTGGCAGACCTTTTGTTGTGTATCAGCAGTGGCACCTTCCCGACGACGACACTTCGCAGAGTGAGATATTCGTGACCCACGGCACCGGCGGGTTTGCGAATACGTCGTTCACTTTCGAGAATCATTTCGGCGCTGCGGGAATAGTAAACGTCGACGGGACGTTCATTAGGAAGAATCGTAGCTACTCGTATTACGGTTCCGGCAGCAAACTCAATCGCATGCGTCTGGTAAGTCGACCGGTGGTTGCGCGCAATCTGGCAACCACAATCAGTCTGTCACTCAACCGAATGATCGGAGACAAGATCTTCTATCCGAGCGGGGTTCGTTATTACGGAGACTTGTCCGACAACTGCTCGGCTATCAGCACGCAGATTGCTTACTACGAGAGTGAGAAGGTCAACTACCGCGCAGCGTTGGTTTACCGCAACGACGATCAGCGAATTACCTATGAGGGACTTCAGTCACATCAGCGGTTTCAGATCGTTGATCTTCACCTCGCGCAGCAGACTGAAGGCACACCAAACAATTTGGAGCTGGGTGGAGACCTGCGCTATTTGCGCTATACGGAGAACCAAGAGGTACATAACACATTCTACTACAACATCGGCACTTCCGATCTTCGGACTCTGACAAATAGAATCAACGCCTATGGCAATTTCTCTTTGCGTGGTTCTAACGATCTGCGAATCAAACCAGTCGCCACGCTGAGCGCGGAATACCGAATTGATTCGCTGCGGTCAGTGGCAGCAATCGTTTCGCGAGGGGTGCTAATGCCTCAGTCGGAGATGCTGTATCTGCGACCGGTATCAGGGGTGCTCGATACCAGCGTTGAATACAGAATCAGCGGGAACGAGCAACTCGAATCTGGGTATGCCAACAGCGTCGAAATTCTTCTGCGTTGCTCTTTCAGCCGTCTTGTCGCAGCCCAGGCGCGCGCCGGCTATGCCGATTTTCACAGTCTGCCGGGGTGGCAGGTTGACTATGAGACTTATGCCAACGGCAACTATCGCGCTGTTGCCGTCGATCGCAATCTTTTCTTTGCCGCGCTGACTGCACGGCTGACACTGCCGAAGGGTTTTTACGGACAGGCGTCGTATGCGTTTCGGAATGTCTATCACGACGGCATCAATTTGACCGAAGGTCCGCAGCATCAGGCGTCGGGTTACGCGGGCGTGCGTTTCCCGGTGCGCAAGCTGAAGATCATGCTCAATGCCGCTGTTGGCGGGCGCTTTCGTTCAGCGTCCGCGCAGTATTTTGGCGGTGGCAGTGATGACGCACGAATGCTTGCGGAAGCCTATTTCAGTTTTGACTTGAAGAGCTTTCACTTCTTTTACAATTACACGAATCTGCTCAATGCCAATTACGACTTCGGTGGGTACCTTCGGCCGGGACGTGCGATCTGGTGGGGCTTCAACTGGGCATTTGTTGACTAACATCTGAGGTGATAATGGATCGAGATACGGCTTATCAGCTCGTTTGCGAGAAGATTACACAGGATAATCTGATCAAGCACATTATGAGTGTTGAGGCAGTAATGCGGCGGCTGGCAATGCATTTCCGCGAAGACCCCGAACGCTGGGGATTGGTCGGACTGCTGCATGATCTCGACTATGCCGAGACCGTTGACACACCGGAGCGCCATACGTTCCTCACGAAAGAATGGCTGGCCATCTATCCCGAAATCGACGCTGATATGGTGCACGCGATTCAAGCGCATGCGGAACATGTCGTTTGTCAGTCACAAATGGACTGGGCGATATACGCCACCGACCCGACAACCGGCCTGATTACGGCGGCAGTGCTGATGCACCCATCCAAAAAGCTGGAGCAGTTGGAAGTCAAGTCGATCCTTAGACGGTTCAAGGACAAGCGCTTTGCCGTGGGAGCACGTCGGGACGCGATCGCCAAGTGTGATCAGCTTGGACTAACGCCGGAGGAATTCATGACGCTAGCGCTTGATGGCATGAGATCGATCGCGGTAGAGCTGGGATTCTGAAAACATGTCTAAGTACAACCCCCTTAGTCCCCCTTTGCTAAGGGGGAATAGCCACAGCTGCCGGCGCGGAATAAGGCAACACGAGTGATAGCGGTGACAGAGAATCAAGGCGAGAGAAATCCCGACCGACTCCGACGGGCACAGTTTGCCTGGGCGATGTATGATTTCGCCAACACGATCTTCTCGATGAACATCGTGACCTTCTTCTTCTCCCCTTGGATCATTATCACACTCGGCGTCGAAGATATTTGGTTCTCCCTGGCCTATTCCGCATCAATGATCGTGGTCGCTTGCACAATGCCAAGTCTGGGACGCAAGGCCGATCAAACTGCCGGCAAGATTCGGGGATTGCGGTCGTTCACGCTGATGTGCGTGCTCTTCACGGTGTTGCTGTCACTGGTGGCGATTCTGCATCTGAGTCTTACAGTCACAGCAGCACTGGCGCTACTATGCTTTGCCTTTGCAAATTACTACTATGAAGGCGGAATTACCTATTACAACGCGCTGCTTTCTGACGTCTCAAACCCGAGCAACGTCGGGAAAGTATCAGGGATCGGTGTGGGGCTGGGATATATCGGTGCAATCGCGGGACTATGGCTGGTGGCGCCATTTGTCGACGGCAGCTTGTCGCCTTCGATGTCGGGGCGCGAATATGCGTTCTTACCGACCGCAATCCTCTTCCTGATCTTCGCGCTGCCCGCGTTCTTCTGGGTCAAAGAGCGAGAGCACACTCAGCCATCGTCCGTAGCGGAAGAGAACTACTTCAAGCGGATGAGCCAGACGTTGAAGGAAACTCGTGACTATCCGGGAGTGCTGCGATTCCTGATCTGCGATTTTTTCGTTGAGGATGCCATCGCAACAACGATTGTCTTCATGGCTGTTTATGCCGAGGCGGTGGTTGGTTTCGTCGAAGCCGACAAGCGAATTCTGTTTCTCTCATCGACCGCCTTCGCTTTTGCCGGGTCGTTTCTGTTCGGCTATCTGGCTGATCGGATCAGGGCCAAGAACGCGCTGATCATTGCGCTCGTTGGTTGGGTATCGGTGCTGACCATCGGCGTTGTTGTCTCGGACAAGTCTACACTCTATGTCGTTGGCGGTTTAGTCGGTATTTTCCTTGGCGCAGTCTGGACGACCGCCAGACCGCTGTTAAACAGTCTTGTGCCGGCGGAGAAGCTGGGGCAGTTCTATGGCCTGTATTCATTGTCAGGCAGATCGGCGGCAACCGTCGGTCCGCTGATTTGGGGGCTGATTGCCCTGATGGGAAAGCACGATATGCCACTCGGCCGGGCGGCGCTCTCAGCTTTGTCTTCATTCGGTGTCAACATCACGGAGAATCTAACGGCGACGATTCACTATCGTCTGGCTCTTGCCTCTCTGCTTGTCGCAATGCTGGCGGGACTTGT
>Ga0315273_10008924_pt1 | contig 12684 bp, 6 predicted proteins | sample YL17G02_0_MG_FD_205753 | JGI IMG/M metagenome (GOLD analysis project Ga0315273, IMG submission 205753) | Sediment microbial communities from Yellowstone Lake, YNP, Wyoming, USA - YL17G02_0 | ecosystem: Environmental > Aquatic > Freshwater > Lake > Sediment | place: USA: Wyoming | collected...
ATCGATGCGCGCGACCCGGCCCTGGATCAGGCCGTTTCGCGTATCAATCGACGCCACCTGCCCGATCACGATGTCCTTGGCTTGCGTCTCGGCAATTTTCAACTGTGCCTTCAGGTGCTGCGGGTCGGCGACGCGCGCCAGGTTCGTCCCCGGGCCCACCTGTTGGCCCACCTCGACGGGAACCTGCTGGAGCATGCCCGCGATCCCCGGCCGCACCTGCAACTGCCTGACCTGGCTGCGCCGTAAGCCAACCAGCGCCCGCACCCGATCGACTTCGGCCTGCTGAACGGCCAACTGCGCGTCCACCGACCCGCGCATCTCGGCGAGCCGTCGCTGCTCGATCTGGTTGCGGGTCACGAGAGTCTCGGCGCGCACCGCCGATAACTTCGCCGTCAGCGGCGATACCAGGCCTTCGCGCCCCAACGCTGCGTCGGACTCCGCCTGCATGGTCGCCTGGCGCAAGTCCGCGTTGACACCCGTGGCCGTGGCTTCCTGCGCCAGAACGCCGTTTTGAATCTGCACGCGCAAGCTGGTCAACTGCGCCAGCGCGGCCTTTAGCTGCTGTTCGGCTTCCAGTGTGGCTTGCGCCTGAGTCGGGTTGCTCAACACGAGAATGACCGTGTCAGCCGCGACCGCGGTGCCGGGATGGACGACAATCCGTTCGACCCGACCGTCCGTGGCGGCCGGGATCCAGCGGATCTCTTCGGGCACGAGTGTCCCGAGACCGCGGACCTGGCGCACCATGGGCCCGCGTTTCACGCTGTCAAGCCAGACGGTGGCTTTGTCGACGGTCGGTGCCGCTGGCTTCAGCCTCGACAGGCCATAGGTCACGCCTGCGATCACAACGAGTGCTACGACCCCGACCGCAATGCGGCGATGGCGGCGGGCGCGGGCAACACTGGCTGGGCGCTGGATGTCTACCATACGTGACACACACGATACCGCGGATGGCCAGTCTCACTAGCCGCCTCTGCATAGGCGGACGGGCGGTCTTCGCAGAAATCCGACTGACGATGGATCTAATCCGCCCGCAGGTTCCGGGCCGGTTGGATCACGGACGCCCGAATGGCTGGCACCGCACACGCGATGACGGCGGTGAGGCTGGTCGCGAGCGCGGCGCCCACGAATGTAATAGGGTCGTACTCATTGATTCCGAATAGGTACGGCACCAACCCGCGACCTGCCACACCCGCCAACGCGAGTCCTGCTCCCACCCCGAGTGCAGATAGCTTGAGCCCGTAGGCCATGACAAGGCGGACGGTGTCAGAACGGCTTGCGCCAAGAGCACACCGGATGGCCAACTCATGCCGGCGCGCCGCAATCATCTGCCCCAGGACGGCCGTTACCCCAGCGACGGTTATCGCGAGGGCGATCAAGGCAAAACTCAACGTCACCATCGCGTGCATCCGTCGATCCGCCACCGAAGATGCGACGACGTCTTCAAGCGATCGCGGCTCGGATACTGGTTGCGCTGGGTTCAAACGTCGCACGATGGAGCGAACGGCTGGCGCGAGCGTCAGCGGGTCAGTCTTGGTGCGCACGACGAGATACATGGTGCCGAGCGGAAACCCTTGCCAGGGCACGTAGATCGCCCCAGCTACCGGTGCGACAAGCCCAGTGAACTTCACATCCTCAACCACCGCGATGACGCGAGGCCGTTGTCCCCCGGTGCCAGGCATCGGCGTTAGGTCAAGACCTATCGGATCGCGCCCCTCAACGAGGTGGGCGGCGGCCGAACGGCCTAGTACAATCTGCGGGGCGGAATGCGCCACACTGCCCTCACCAGCGAGTTGGCCCTTTAGCAGTCGCGCGCCGATTGCCTCCAGATACCTTCCGCTGGTCGCGACTAGGCCAAGCCTCCGACTCTCGTCGCGTGGTCCCTCCACGACCCGGATGCCGATCTCGACCTGAGATGTGTGCGGCGGCAGGCTGCTGCCGAGTCCGGCGCTCTCAACCCCTGGCAGTGCTTGGACTTGTTCGAGGAGCTCATCGACGAACTGCTTGTGCTCGCCAGGGCGAAGTAGCGTTCGGTCGCCCATCGTCAGCTTGAGTGTGAGGGCTCGCGTCGAATTGAGCCCGAGATCGACGTTGAGGAGCCGGGTCATGGTCCGAGCGAGCAGTCCACTTGAGACGAGCAGCACCACAGACATCGCTATTTGAACCACAACGAGGAACGCGGTGGCGCGTCGTCGGTGTGGGAGATCGTATCGAGAGCCGTATCGAACCAAGGGACCAAGCGAGCGTCTGAGCGAATGCAGTCCTGGAGCAATCGTGCACAGGACGGCGACAAAGAGAACAATCGCTGCAGCGGTCGCCATCACGGGAAGGTCCAGAAAGATGGCCTCGGCACGGGGCAAGAGCCCCACGACTCGTGCACGAAGAAGGCGAACGGCAGTCGCGGCGACGATGAGTCCGCCGATCGATCCAGCCGAGACGAGCACCAATGCGTCGATGAAGAAACCGCCGATGATGGAACGCCAAGGTGCACCCAATGCCCGAAGCAGAGCACTCTCTCCCTCGCGACTGATTGCCCGATTCAGGAGGAGACCCGCGACATTCGCGCACGCGATCAGCAGGACCAATCCAGCCCCGGTCACCAGGCCGAGGAGGACCGGACGGACTGCGCCAAGCAGTTGCGTCTCAACGGTCACGACGGCCACGGGGGGACCACTTGCGCCGGCTGCCTGGCCTCCGGTCAACTCGCGTGCCACTCGGGTCGCATCGTCACGAACGTTCTGCAACGTCGTGCCAGGCTTGAGGCGTGCAATCAGAGTGTAGCGGCGGTCGTCCTTGCGGAGCACTGAAACCGCAGGCGCGGCAGTGGCCGGCAGCCATAGGTCGGTATCCTCGGAGGGGATGGACACGCTGACAGGCATGACGCCTGCAACGCTGAATACTCCGTCTGCCAGGCTCACCATCAAATGGAGCAGGCCGGACGTCTCCTGTCCAACCTGGAGAGCGAGCCGCTGGCTCAGTATCACAGACTGACCTTCCGAATGAACGGTCGGAAGCTGCCCGCTCATGGCGGACACACCAAGGATCTCGAAGAAACCGGAGCTCACAAATGCAGCTCGCACGATTCTCGGCTCGCCAACACCGCGCAGCGAGTGGTCGGCCGTTGCGAACCCAGCGATGCCGTCGACGGTGCGGAGTCGAGCCCGCCACTCGTCGAGTTCAGGTAGTAGGACTCCACGCTGGATGATTACCAGCTGAGAGGGGTCGCGATACGGCAGTGGCCGCCCGAGGACTCCGAACGCAACGGCCAGCACAGCGAAGTTAAGGCCCGTCCCCAGCGCGAGCGTGACCACGATGCCGACGGTGGACGGGAGGGACCGCCGAGAGCGTCTTCCTGAACGCCGCAGTTCTTGGAGTAACCAATACACGGCACAACCTCCTTGCCGGGTCCGGTCGCGGGCACACGTCCGGTGAGGCAGGTGTGCAACGGTCCGGCATTATGACGTTCCGCAGTCCAATTCGGTCGGGTCAAGCTCTCCGAGATGCTGTCGATGCGGCGTGCATCGCACGACAATGCACGAGGTTTTTCGGAGCGCTCGGCGGCCCGCCAGTGACCCGGCATCCACCTTCGACAGCGGCGTGCGCTTCGCGCTCGCCCACACCATCTCATATGCGGACGCTGGACACCGTATCAGCAACTCAGGAGTCGTGGGACTCCTGCAGCGCGCCGACACGGGGAATTGACGTAAGTAAGTCCTGACGGGCCGTGCGGACGTCGTGCCCTTGGGGCACCGTTCCCGGGGCTCCGCGTCTGGCGACACGAAGGAGGCTGCGACTTCGCAACCGGAAACACTATAGGGTAAGGTAGGCTCCAAACCCCTCCGCGTCAACCCTCGACGAACACTTTCAATAACACCCTCGGCAACACCCCCTGGAACACCCTCAGCGCCCGCTGAGAGCGCCCCATCTCTTACCGCGCAACCATCTCGAAGGCGACCTGGCGAGACGCGCGGCCGGCGTTCCAATGAGGGTCGGTGAACTCCACCGATAGCGTGAATCTCCCCACGCCGAGCCCCGCGATCGGAACCTCGGCGAACAGGCGAGGCGGTCCTCCGGTTTCCGCCTGAAGCGGGAACTGCCTATCAACGCTTTCCGCGGCACCGTCCCGCCGCACGCGAATCGTCACCGTCCCGGGCAAGACGAATCCCTCCCGGCCGTACACCTCAGCCGCGACGAAGACTCGACTGCCTTCTCGGAATCGCCGGCTCGTCGTGGTGAAGGCCGGCACACGCAACGGGAGACCAGCCTCGCCGACGAGAACTGGCGCGGCATCCGAGGCCGTACCGAGCACGAGTTCGCTGATCCCAGGCTGCGCCCCCAGGTCCGGAACCTCCACGTCGAAGAAGATCGATCCCGCGCGGCCCGTGAGGACCGCGTGAGCCGCCACACGCAACTGGTAACGACCCGGCTTCAGATCGACGGCCGTGACCCACCGGACTCCCGCATCTGTGGCCCGCGATCGGTCCGCTGGGGGGAGACGTAGCTTCGCAGTGGTGGCCTTGCCGTTGTCCCTTTGCCCCTTTGCGTCCACCGTCAACAAGGCAAAATCGAGTTGTTCGACGAATCGCCCGCCCTGCTCGCTGAATCTGAAGCTGTCGCCCGACACGTCCGCGATGATGTGCACTCGAAATCGTGTGCGGTCGAGCGGCAGAGTGACGGCCTGCACACGCAGACCAAGCCCGGCCACGGGCAGCGCCCGACGAAGCGGGCCAATCGCCATGCCCCCGGCGCCTGCCTCTCCCGCTTTGCTGTCCCGCCGGACGGACCCACGCACATAACCTTCTCGAGCCGACACACGGAGCCCGGGGCGGAGAACTCTGACCGTGATCGGCCGGAATACGCCCTCACGGGGAGGCAGCGATGGTTGATAGCCGAGCAGATAGTACGCACCAGCTTCTTCCACGACACGATTCAGTTCCTGCCGGTAGTCGTTGGAGTTCGTCAGCGCAAATCCTCCAGTGGCTTCGCTCAGGTGCGCAAGACTCTGGATGGAGATCCGCAGTGCATCGCTCAGTTCATGGGCATGAAGCGGGTCCATCCTCGCCTTCTGATCCGCGAGGTCTTGCTGCTGCAACGACGTGTCCGGCGCATCCTGGTCGGCCGTGCTCAATCCCCGAGGGTCGATGGCATAGAGCACGACGTTCGCCCGCCGTAGCGCGTCCACAGCCCGCTGCACCGACTTGGTGATGTCCGACGACGCCAGACTCGTCAAGTTGTTCGTGTCGTAGTGGACACCTTCACTGACCAGAATCATCGCAACCCGTGGGCCCGCCACATCGGAAAGTGCCGCCGCGAGCCTGGCGATCAGGCCCATCGTCGACTTCGCGTCGAACACGGGATCGAGAAACGACTGCCCTGGTGGCTGCAGCCCCGTAAACGCATCAATCGCCCGCAGGACGCGGGCCTTGTCGTGTGTGAAATCCAGCGTGACTCCTGGCTGCCCGGTCGTCGTCGCCACTGCCACGAGATCGCCCACACCAACAGCTCGCGTCACAAACTGCTTCAGGATTTCTCGCGTGCCTCTCGTACGCCTTCCAGATACGTGGATATCGTCCAGCAGGATGAGAAAGGAACGAGGCTGTTCTGGGAAGTCGTTCGAAGCGACGTCCAGTGGGACGGCGAGAGGTTCTACACCCTGCTCGGACGGTCGCACCAGAGGTATGTCGATTCTCTGGCACATCAGGACCTGTTGGTGCTGCTTGTTGTCGAGGATCTCGAAGTCGTCAGCGGAGAGGTCCGCTACCGGTTTGCCTGACCGGTCCCTGACGGTGACCGGGACGTTGACAACCTCGACACCGGACCGAAACACGGGCGGCGTCTGCCCGGGCGGCCGCGACGGATTCGATTGCCCGGCCGTCAACTCGGCCGGACCGCACGTGCTGAGAGCAGCCGCGAGGAGGAGGAACCGGGAGGGGAACGAAAATCCGAATGCCATCATCTTCAGTGTGCTGCCAACCGGCAGCAGGCCTGTGCCGGGCTTCCGCAGAGCACGCCATCAAGCCCGGCGCTCTTTATACGGAACACTACGCATTGGTAGAGGCCTCGCACAGGAGAATCGACGCTGGGCATGGAGGAGAATAGCGCCAGTGTCACCCCGGCCGTCAAGGAGTATACCGAGCGGTCTGCCCTCCAACCTGGTTAGGTGGGTCGAAATCGTACGATTGCGATCCCGGCTCAGACAACGTGGTGAATGGGGCGCTGGACTGGCCGTCGCTCCGATAGCTGCGCCTTTCAATGGGAGCGCGACGGACGGGTCAAGGCCGCGTCCGCGGCGAGCGGAGCGAGCGAAGCCTTGACGCGCCGGAGCGCTCCCGAATGATCGCGTTCGGAGCGGCGGCGTCGCCGCCCGGTTGGCGGAGCGCTTCTCCGCGCGCTGCGGGCAACCATACCACTGGGATCCGCGTCTCTCGGCGGCACGCGGTGTGGGAGTAGCTGCGGGCAGAAACACACACACCAGACACGACAGACTCAGACGCCGTCAGCACGGGAGATCTGGCCGACACTGCACGGGTGCATGAGGCTCACATTCCCCGTGGACGATGACGCCGACAAGCGGGGCGTTAGCGACCCCCCGGAACGGCCTCGGGGCCGGTAGCCGGGGCAAAAGGGGGGGTCGCTCACGCCCCGTTCCTCATCGTCCGTCCTGGTCGGCGGTGGTTGGCGCGGCATAGAACGCCGCTCGACTGTGGGCTGGAACGCTGGCGGCAAACCGTTGACTGGGTGGGACTAATTCGAGGAGAGGAACTCGTCGTTGCGGTGGCACACCCTACGGTCACCAAGGGTGGGAGGAATCGGCAGAGGGGGGAACAGTGCGCTTTGGAGGGTGTTCCCCCACCCGTTCCCCCCCGGGGTCGCACTGCCCCATCGGCTGGAGCCCTGTTTCACAGCGCCCGGACGGCCGCCCAGACCTCCCGGACCCGCTCATAGGTTCCGTCGAGCGTCTGGTCGAGACCGCACTCCGTGAGAAGTGCCGCGAATGGCCTTGCCCAGTCTCTGGGCGGCGGAAGAAGGTCGTCGGGGATGGGATGCGTGGCGCGCCGCTCGAACGTCGCCTCGACCGCCCGCCGGATTCGTTCGGGCGACAGCGAACCGAGCTCGATCAGGAGTATGAGGTCGAGAAGATCACGTACGCGGCTATTGGCGGTGCCCGGGCGAGGCCGGGTGTAGGCATGGAGCTTCTCCGCCCAATGTTGCTCCTTCGAGAGCACGGGCGCCACGGCTGGCGCGATGCCGCCGAATCCCAACCAGTCCTCCCCAACGAGCTCGTCAAGCGGCTCGATGATCTCGTCCCCGACCCCGAGGTCGACGTGAAAGCTGACGAACGTGCGGCCGTCGAGACGTGCATCCACGGGGAACCGGGCGCCGCCCTCGGGAGCCTGATCGAGCGTCATCATCGCCCCGCCGACGATGAACGAGAAGAAGTCAGGCAGGCTAACCTGTGCGGCCGAGCGCAGGTGATCGAGCAGCGCTTCGGTGCCTCCGGCGTGCGGCAACGAGCCAACGCCAGCACGGACGCTGAAGTCGAGGTCGCGCGTCGATCGCGCCTCGTGGAACCTCATTTCCAGCGCATAGCCGCCCTTGAGCACCCAGCACTGACGGGCCGCCAACGAGGGATCGAACATCCTCGCGAGAAGTCGGTCAAATGCCACCTGCCGGCGCAGCCGTTGCAAGTCACCGACTTCGCGCTTGGCGCGATCGAGCAGACGGATTTCGAGAGCGTCTCGGAGTGCGCCGGCCGTCGCGTAGTGACGAGGCGCTGCCGTCATGCAGGCACCTGCTTGATGACGCGGTCGAGCCGTTGTCGTGCTCGCCGGCTCGTCTTCACCTGCGCGAGCTGCCGTGCCATCACTAGCCCTCGCTGAAGAGCCTCTCGAAAAGCCTGGACCTGCAGTTCCACGGCAAGCCGATCCTCAACGACGACGTCGACGAGCGTGCGGAGCGGCGTCGTAACACGCACGCCTTCGGTCGTCTCGATGTCGTCCTTGGCGAGCCGGCCGCCGTGGAGGCGCAGCACCCTCGGGATGGCCGCCATCCTCTGGAATCCAGGAGGAACCGTCATGTCGAGCTTCGACGGCATGACATCGGAGAGGGCGTGGAGCGACAGCGCCGTGTTGTGGCTGAAGGTGCCCTGAGGCTCCCCACGACGATTGTGAGCCCACAGCTGCCACAGCATCAGATCAGGTCTGGAGGCCAGGGGGAATCGAGATAGCCGGTAGATACCTCGGTACTCGCGGACCCAGTTGCCGTTGCGCACATGATGCGGGTGCGTGTTGTCGGCGTATCCGGCCAGCCGGGCTTGGCGCGCGGTGAAAAAGCCGCCTTGTTGCTTGGCGACCCCGTAGAGTCGTTCTTCCGCATCTGGCCGTTTCACGGTATATAACCTCACCTAACGCGAGGGATTATACCTTCAATTGGCGACATGGACAACGGATGCAACGCCTCACGGATGCAACGCCTCACGCCGCCCCGCTCCAGAGCTGCAAGTACCGTTGGTTGCGAGCCCCCGCAACCAACTTCGAGAGGGCCGTATTCATTGACGAAATCATGAACATGGCCCTTTCCTTTTGTGGCCCCGAATTCGGCGCCAGCCAACACCCAGCTAACAACTCACCCGAGTTCGGCCTGCCGCCCCGCTGCACCGCGACGGCGAGCACCATCTCGCCGACGCTCGGGCCATCCGTGGCCCCGCGGAGGCCACAGGCCTGGTCGATCAGCTTGATCACGTCGAGTTGTTCCGCGACCCACAGCGACGCCCCGACGTCCCCCACTCGCCGCGTGCCCACCGTCCGGGTCAAGCGCAAGTCCGCCATCGGTGGCGCATCGGCAGGCCCCCACACGGCTTGCCGCGCGAAGGGCCGCTGCCGCGAGGGATCCCATGCGATGCGGTACCGTCGCCCTCCAGGCCTCCTCAGCCGGCGCGTGAGCGATGTCGCGACGTTGCAGCTGTCAGGCGCCGCCTGGGCGCGTCGGGGGCAGCGCCCTGGCTAGCAGCTCCGCGATGTGCCAGACACGCCGGCCCGTCGTCTGCGTGATCTGTTCCCGGCAGCTGAATCCGTTCGTCACGATGAACGTCTCGGGCCCGGCCTCGCGAACCGCCGGCAGGAGCACGCGCTCCCCCACCTGCATCGAGACTTTGTAGTGGTCCCGTTCGAAGCCGAATGCTCCGGCCATGCCGCAACACCCCGCGTCCAGCACCGTGAAGTCCAGCCCGGTCCTCTTCAGCACCGCGATGTCGTCGTCCAGGCACAGCGACGCGCGCTCGTGGCAGTGTGGATGGACGATGGCCCGGCCTTCGAGCCGCGCATCCGGAATCGTGCCGGTCTTCACGAGAAACTCGGTCAGGAAGAACGTCTGCTCGCTGAGCTTCCGGGCGAGCGGATCCTCTGGAAAGAACCGAAGGAGCTCATCGCGAAAGACGGACACGCAGCTGGGCTCCAGGCCGACGATGGGCGTTCCGGCCTCGATCTCCGTTCGCAGGCTCGTCAGGATCTCGACCAGGCGCCGCCGGGCGGCGCTCAGCATGCCGTGATCGTACAGAGGACGGCCGCAGCACAAGCGCTCCCGGGGAATGTCCACATGGAAGCCCGCGGCCTCCAGCACGGCCGCCGCCGCGTGCGCCACCTCGGGATGGAAGTAGTTATTGGAGCAGTCGGGCCAGAGCAGAACGCGACGCGATTCGGGATTCGGGATTCGGGATTCGGGGCTCGGGATGGAGGTCGACGCTTGAGCGCCGACGTACCTGTCGAGGCTGAAGCCTCCACCTCCACGTGGCGCTCCACCTTCTGTCTTCTGTCTTTTGTCTTCTGGCTCCTTCGCCGCCAGGAAACCGCGGCGGAAGCTCCGCGGCGCGAAGGCCGGCATGCGTCGGGCCGGCGCCATGTCGAGCGCCCACCGTACGACCGTGCTGAACGGTGGCACCTGGGTGAAGAAGTTCGCCAGCCAGGGCGCGTACTCCGCCAGCGCGCCCCAATGGTTGATCAAGCCGAACGCGTAGGATCGCAACGGGCGCCGGCGTCCCTCGTAATAGTGCGCCAGGAACTCCGCCTTGTACGCGGCCATGTCCACGCCCGTCGGGCACTCGGTCTTGCAGCTCTTGCAGGAGAGACAGAGGTCGAGGGCGTCCTTCACGGCCTCGCTGCGAAACCCGTCCGTGATCACCTCGCCCTGGAGCATTTCGAAGAGCAGCCGTGCCCGCCCGCGTGTCGTGTGCTGCTCGTCGCGGGTCGCCATGTAAGACGGGCACATGGCGCCGCCATCGGTCTTCCGGCACTTCCCCACTCCGACGCAGCGCAGCGTCGCATCGGCCAGACTGCCCTCCACGGGATACGCGAAGTGCGTGTCCACGGCAGGCGGGTGGTACTGCTGGACGCGGAGATGCTCGTCGAGGCGGTACGGGTTGATCAGCTTGCCCGGGTTCATCTTGTTCGCCGGGTCCCAGATCGCCTTGAACTCGCGGAACGCCTGCATCAGCTCTTCGCCGAACATCCGAGGCAGCAGCTCCGCGCGCGACTGCCCGTCTCCGTGCTCGCCGGACAGCGACCCGCCCATCGAGACCACCAGATCGGCGGCCTGTTCAACGAACCGCCGGTACGCCGCGATGCCTTCTGCCGTCTTGAGGTCGAAGTTGATGCGGGTGTGCACGCATCCCTGGCCGAAGTGGCCGTAGAGCGAGCCGGTGTAGTTGAACTCCGCCATCAGCTGGCGCAGCCGGCGCAGGTACTCGCCCAGGCGCGAGGGCGGAACGGCGGCATCCTCCCAGCCTTCCCAGTTCTTGCCTTCGCCCGGCACGAAGGACGTCGCCCCGAGTGCCGACTCCCGGACCGCCCACACGTGCTGGGTCTCGACGGGATCGCGGAACAGCCGCATCGACGGCGCGCCCGGGCTCGCCCGCAGGGCGTCCATGAGCCGCTGCGCACGCGCCTCCGCCTCGGGCATGGTGTCGGCTCCGAACTCGACGTACAGCCATCCCTGGCCCTCCGGCAACAGGGCCAGGCCTTTCGCGTTGAGGTGCTTCTTTCGCGAATGCCGGACGAGGACTTCGTCGATGCCCTCCAGCCCGATTGGCCCGAACGCGGTGACGACGTCCACCGCGTCGGCCGCGAGATAGACATCGTCGAAGCCCAGCACCAGGAGGGATCGGCAGGGCGGACTGGGGACCAGCCGCGCCGTCGCCTCGAGCACGGTGACACACGTGCCTTCCGAGCCAACCAGCGCTCGCGCAACGTGGAAGCCGTTCTCGGGCAGCAGGAAGTCGAGGTTGTACCCCGACACGCGCCGCGGGATCTTCGGGAACCGGGACCGCACGAGGTCGCCGTAGCGGTCGCGCAGGTCGCGCAGTCCGGCGTAGATCGCGCCGCGTCGGCCGCCTTCCCGGATGATCCGGTCCAGCATCTCGGGAGGGGTCGCTCCGACGCGCATGCGCACGCCGTCGTACGTGAGGATGTCCAGTTCGTCGATGTTGTCGTCGGTCTTGCCCGACATCACCGAGTGCACGCCGCAGGAATTGTTCCCGATCATGCCGCCAAGGGTGCACCACCGGTGCGTCGCCGGGTCGGGCCCGAAGGTCAGGCCGACGCGCTCGGCCGCGTCGCGCAGCCGATCGAGCACCACGCCCGGCTGAATGAGCGCCTGGCGACTGAGGGTGTCGATGCCGAGGATAGCGTCGCAGTGCTTCGACACGTCGATGATCACCGCCACGTTGCAGCACTGCCCGGCCAGGCTCGTCCCTGCTCCGCGCGTCAGGACCGGCGCGCCCGCCTCCCGGCACGCCGCGACCGCCGCGATGATGTCATCGGTGTCCCTCGGCAGGACGACGCCGATGGGCACCTGCCGGTAGTTCGAGGAATCGGTGGCGTAGAGCGCGCGGCTGGCCGCGTCGAAGCGCACCTCCCCTTTCAGCCGGGCCCGCAGCGTCGCCTCGAGGGCGCGAACGACACGGGCGTCGGCAGAGAACGGCGCGGGAGCGGCTGACTGGACGGCGTGTGTGGTCATAACGATCCGGCGGAGGCGGACGCACCGGCACCAGCGCCCGTGCGGGATCAGCATACCAGAGCGTTGTATACTTGGGAGATTCGCCTTGGGTCAGGGCCGCCAGAGAAAGGCCGCAGTCCGTGGACTACATTGAGAGCTTCTTCCGCTTCTTCTACAACATCCCTGAGCTGATCAGGATCGGCGGCCTGTACGGCATGATCCTCGTGATCTTCTCCGAGACCGGCCTGATGGTTGGGTTCTTCCTGCCCGGGGACTCCCTGCTCGTCACGGCGGGGCTATTCGCCGCGCGGGGCGACCTGAACATCGCGACGCTCGTCCCGTCGCTGATCGTGGCCGCCATCTGCGGCAACACGACCGGCTACTGGATCGGAAACCGGGCCGGCAAGGCCCTCTACAGCAGGCCCAACTCGCTCCTCTTCCGCCGCGAGCACCTGATTCGCACGCACGCGTTCTACGAACGGCACGGCGGCAAGACGATCATCCTGGCGCAGTTCATGCCCATCGTCCGCACCTTTGCCCCGGTCGTCGCGGGCGCGGCCGAGATGGGCTATCGCCGGTTCATCATGTTCAACGTCGTCGGCGCCGTCATCTGGATCGGCAGTATGACGCTGACGGGCTACTATCTCGGCCGGTTCGTGCCCAACATCGAGAGCCGGATCCACATCGTGATCGCGATTG
>Ga0315273_10008925_pt1 | contig 12683 bp, 1 predicted proteins | sample YL17G02_0_MG_FD_205753 | JGI IMG/M metagenome (GOLD analysis project Ga0315273, IMG submission 205753) | Sediment microbial communities from Yellowstone Lake, YNP, Wyoming, USA - YL17G02_0 | ecosystem: Environmental > Aquatic > Freshwater > Lake > Sediment | place: USA: Wyoming | collected...
CTGACCGTGCTCGACGAGAACCTTGGGCTGGTGACGCAGTTGACACTGGCACCGCGGAACACCATGCTCACGCGCGTCCGGACGTACGCCGGGGTTGCCATCGACCGCAACGGGGACGGGTTCATCACGGCGTCGACCAACCCGAACGTCAACGAAGTGCTTGACCTGGCGTTTGTCGCCGGTTTCGGTCGCGTGTCGATCCTCGACATCACGGATCCACAGGCGACACGCCTGATCGGCGTTATTCCCATCGACGGGACTGTTCGCGATGTGGATGTCGATCCGGCTCGGAAGCGTGCGTTCGTGCTGATCGACGGCGCCAAGGGATTCGAGGTTGGCATGCTCGACGTGTCGGATCCTTACCTCTTCTCGCTCGATGCCGACCAGGACAAGGTCGACGACCGGCTGATTTGGGAACAGCCGCACCCGGGCGCCAACGGGTTGCGCATCGATCCGGCCCGCGGTCTCCTCATGATTGCCGGGACGGCCGCTTTCGAGACGTGGGCGGCCTACGACATCTGCTGCGACGTCGGCATCGACATGACCGCCGCGCCGGGAACGGCGCTGGTCGGTGATTTCGGCGCCCTGGTCAATCGGGACAAACAGGCGCTGCGGAAGGGGATTCAGCAGGGCCTCGACAAGGCGGCGGCGGGCTGCGGTCTGACCATCGCGGACGTGCGCCTGCTGGAGAGCGGCCGGAGCGCGTGCCTCTGGTCGGCCGACCCGGTCAATGCGTGCGCCGGGAAGTATCAACCTGGCACCAGCGATCACGACATCGCCGCGTTCTTCTCGACTCAGTCGCTCTTCACGGCATCCCATGACGCGACAGCGGACAGTGTGGCCGGCTGCACAATCCGGAAGCTGTCGGCGGAGTTCACCGACCCGATGACGTCCCTGCCGGTGCCGATCGCGATCGGGGGCGTGCCGGTCACCTTCGCCGACATCGTGTTCGTGCCGAACAGCCTCGAAGCGTGGACGGCGGCGAAGTACTCGCTGAACCGGACCAACGCCACTCTGCCTGGCGATGCGGTCAACGACCTGGCGCTCGGTCGGCAAATCCTCGTGCTCAAGCATGCGCTGGAGGGCGAGTGGGTGAACGGCGTAGCGGGGTGGCCTACCTCTCGCGTGGATCAGGCTGACGTGATGACCAAGCTGCGCACGCAATCCGGCATCCCGGCGGTGGACGGGTTCGAGTGGGCCAAGTCGATGCAGTACGCGCTGGCCAAGGGAAACGTGTACATCCGGCTCAAGGGCGGATCGAACGAGCAACTCTGGCAGAACTCCGTCCACGTCAAGCAGACCAAGACGGCCGTGCGTGCGGCCCTCAGGTCGGCGCTGGCCCGCATCGTGGCAGACGACGCCGCCCGGGCGCGACTGCTGTCAGTGCGGCGAACGGCCGACGCCACGGTGGCGGCGCCGGGGACGCTGTTGCTCACGTACGATACGGACGCTTGCCTCGTGCAGGATCCCGGCGTGTCTCCGGCACGCTGGGCCCAGGCGCCCTGCGGTTCGTTCGACGAGTTCGTCGTGTCGGCGGCCGCTTGGACGGTCCGCCCATGGGGCGTGGCGAACGGGCTCACCGTCTTCACTGAGGAGGAAGTCCAGCGGCTGTCGCGGTTCTACAGGGTGTTTGCTGACATCGACGTGATCTCGACCGAAGCCGCTGCCGACAATCTGGTTCGTCTGGCCGATAACTTCGTGCAACGCAGCGTCGGGATCAGCCATCAGGTCTACGTCCTGGTCATGGATGTGTTGGCGGTGTCGGCCGCTCCCGAGGCGGCACTTCGGTCGCAGAACATGGCCAACGCGGATGGCAAGCTGGTCGACGCACTCCGCGCAGGATCGATTGCCCCGGTGCCGCGGGTCTTCAATCATGGATTCCGGCAGGGGCTGCAACTCGAGGCCTTCCAGCACATCTCGGCTGCCAACGGCTACCGCCTGCTCGACGATACAGGCCGGGTGGATCTGGACCCGTCGGCCGAAGTCTTCCTGAAGAACCGGCGGCTGGCCGATGGTTCCATTGCCGTGGATCTGACGAAGAAGGCAGTGCCCTTCTTCCAACCGATCACGGTCGACCAGGGATCGGGATTCGGCACGGCGCTTCCGATCGCCTTCACGCTCGACCTGCCCAAAAGGAAGGTGCAGGAGTCCAGTCGCACCAACAACGTGGGCGGATTCTACTACTACGTGCTCGACCGCCAACTGGTGGGCGTCAACGACGTGGTCGGCCTGGCAGTTGACGGCGCGGGGCCGGCCCCGGCGGGCTCGGCCGCGGCCGTGCCGTCGCCGTTCGACGCCGCGACCATGGCACCGGATACGAATTGCCAGGCGGATCCGGTGATATCGGTGGCCCAGACGCTGCTGGTCGATCCGCCGACGGCGGACTACCCGAACGGGGTTCCCATGACGAGCCCCGCGAGCTTCCTGGTGAATCAGCCGGCCCGGATGGTGTTCGCCGTCACGAACGCGTCATCGGACGGAGTCGAGAACGTCACCGTGTGCGAGAACCTGACCGGTCTCTGCAGGGTCTACCCCGTGATGGCGGGCGGCGAGATCGAGACGTTCACCGTCACCGTGCCGTCGTCTCAGCCGCTGACAGCCGACATCGTGGCGACGGTCCAGTCGCCGTCGGCGGGGGTGCAGCGGAGCGCGCCGTTCCGGATCAACATCAGTTGCCAACTCTATGGACTGTCGCCCTCCGGGCTCCAGCCGGACGAAAGATCCAGCGTGATGCGCGGAGGGATCTCGTATCGGCATTTCCGGCTGTTCGGCCGGGTCAGCGGTAGGCCGATTTCAGCGGCCGACGTGAAGGCCGTCGTCGATGGCGCCAATCCGATGACGCTGCAGTTCATCACTGACGCCGATGGCTACGTGGGCGCGTTCGTCGACGGGAAGTTCATGCGCGGCGTGGCCGTTCCCTTTGGTCAGGCTGGCGGTTTCGAGGGACCCGGGGGTGTGACGGTCAGCTATCAGGCTCCCGACAGTGGTGCGTGCGGGGCCGCCACCGCCTACTATGCGATCGACTTCCAGCCGCTCCAGACGACGCACACGCTGTCAATCGGGCAGTCGATCGATCTGAGCTTCCAGCTGGCCTCCGGCAAGCCCAGCCTCGGCGAGACGGCGAGCGTCTCGTTCACGTTGACACAGAAGGACGGCGACGCAGGGCAGAACGTGTACAGCACGCTGGCGATCGGCCGGTCCACGATGGGCAAGTTCAGCTTCGGTTGGGACCCGAAGCTGTTCAAGGCTGGCGGACGGCTCGGAACGGCGACGGCGAAGCTGGGGCTGCCCGGCGCGGGCGCGACGGTCGGGCTCGAAAGCACGTGGGGAGACTCGTACGAGTTCAAGGACGCCCTCAACCTGACGGATGCGGACAAGATCGCGATGATCGCCATCACCCTCGACACGAGCCTCCGCATGGCGGCCAATACGGCTCAGTTCCCGATGATGTCCAAGGTGTACCGTTGGCTCTCGGGGCGGTTGGACCCCGCATTGACACCGTCTAGAAAGAGCACCCAACTGGGGGTCAACCTCTCGGGGTCCCTCAGCGCGACGGCGGTCGATGTCAAGCTCGGCCTGGCAGATCTCGGGCGCCCGACCACCACTCAGGATCCCGGGATATATGGAGGACTGTTCACGATCGGGACGAACCTGAGCGGATCGATCGGGTACTCGTGGAAGCACTCGCTGTTCGACAAGAAGGTCGTCACCGGCTGGCAGGGAAAGGCCTCGGTTAGCATCGCTGCGGGGCTGGAGTTGACGTCGGCTCGCGTCATGCGGAACATTAGCGGGCCGACCTGGAAGGATGGACAGGTGTGGCCCCTCTCGCAGCAGGATGCACAGAAGAGCACGTGGAGCAACGTCAAGAGCAAGATCAACGGCAGGATCGGCGGCTCGCTGTCGGCAGGATTCAGTTACCTGGTGACGCGTCCCGATCCGGCAGACCCGTCGGCGGCGCCGGCCAACGTTGACCTGACGATCCCGGAGCAGATTGACTTCGCGCTGTCGGGCTCGGCGGCCGGCACGGGCGGGTTCGGAGGTGGTTACGGCTTCAAGCCTGGACTGACTCCCACCAATTACAAGCTTACGGGCGCGACTGCGGCGTACAATCAGGGGCCAGCCGAAACCACCACATTCACGCTCTCGCAGACCCGGCGAGATTACATCCGCGAGACGCTGCGCGACCTTGCCTTCATGCGGCCATTCCTGCTGCCAGCGGAGGATGCAGCCGTCAACACCTCGACGGTGACTGCCTCCGATCGCTCGTTTTTCGCGGAGCGCGCGTTCGAGTGGTGGGCTGACTTCTTCAGCCACGTGATGTGGGATGGCACGGTCACCGAAACCCGCGAGAAGGCGGACGCGATTGATGTGCCGTTCTTTGCCCTGCAATTCGTCGTGCTGGGTACCGGTGGCGAAGGGGCGCTGGGCGTCAAGGCCAACAAGTCGGTCAGTTGGACTGTGGGCAAGGGCCTGATCCGCGGCGGCGACTACTCGCAGATCGAATCCTACGACGGCATCAGTCCGGCCTTGACGGGCTACTTCAACGAACTGACGAAGGTGTTCGAGTCGGTGACCGGCCCGGCCGTCAGGGACATGACGACCGCAGCCGTGCCGACATCGGCACCGTCGACGATTCCCCGGTTCGGCCCGCCGCCGCAGGCGACGTCGAGTGACGGTGGAGCCGGTCATCCCGATCCGGCTGCCCCGGGCACCGCAGACGTGGTGCGGCAATCCGGCACGCTGCCGCACCTGGCCACGGCAGGCCGCATCGAGTTCTCGCCTTCGACGCAGGCGGACCTCGACAAGACGCTGTCGTTGCTGACGTACACCTTCGACCCGGTGGCAGGGCCGGTCGCTCCGGCACCCTACAAGCCGTATGAGACGCAGGGGCCGGCGGCCAGCCCGCACTACGGGATCGGCGGCTTCCACCAACTCGAACCGCTCGAGGAGACGCTCGGCGCGCCGGCGCAGTTGTCGCTCTTTTACACGGACGCGGACGTGGCCGGCATCGACCCGAGCACGCTGGCCATCTTCAGGTGGAACGCGGACACGGCCGACTGGGACCGCCTGGGTGGCACGTTGTATCCGACCTTTAAGGCGGTGACGGTGCCGGTGACGAAACTGGGCACCTATACGCTCGGGCCGGTGATGCCGTCGGGGCCGATCACGTGGAACGTCGTCTCTGTGTCGCGATCGACGTCGGACCCGGCCAACGTGACGACGACGGTCCACCTCCGGAGTCAGCCGCTCACCCGCAATGACGGCAGCACGGTTGGCGCGGGGCTCCTGGTGCATGTGGCGTCTGTGTCGCCGGAACAGGGCGACAGCGAACCGGACGCGTTCGGGATCATCCTGACCCCGGACGCCGATTCGATCCAGGACGGTGTGCAGGTGGCCACCGCCGCCGACGGGACGATCGACATTGTGTGCAGGTTGCCCGGTCTGCTCAACCTGGCGCGGATCTACAGCTTCGCCGCGATTGGCACCGCGTTCTCGGACGTGTTCGTGATTCTGCCCCAATGACGCCGATGCTGCCGACCCTTGCGCTCGCCGTGTCGCTGTGCATGCCTGGGCAGGCGCCGGCCCCGACCGCCGTCGTCGCGCGGGCCGGAAGCGTGGTGGTGACGGCCGACGAGCTTAAGCGCGAGGCCCTCCTCGCGCAGCGGGTCGGAGACATGTCGTCGGTGGTCCTGTCGGCAACTCCCGACGGGCTCGCGTCGCTGGCCCGGACGATTCTCGAACGTAAGCTTCTGGCGGCCGAAGCCGTTCGGCGGCGCTTCGACCGCGAGGTCGGTGTGCAGGTCTTGCTGCAGCGCTCGCGCGACTTGGTGCTGTCGGACACGCTCGTATTGCGTGAGCAACTGGCCCTCGACACGAGCGAGACCGCCCGGCGGACATTCTATGACGCACGCCCCGAGTTGTTCCGCACGGGCGAGCGCCGCAAGGTGCGACACATCCTTGTGGCGACAGCGGAGGAGGCGGCGAAGGCCCACGCGATGGTGACGTCAGGCGGCCGGGATTTTTCGGCGGTCGCCGGCGAATTGAACACCGACGCGTCGCGGGCGCGCGGTGGGCTGCTCGGGTGGGTGTCCCCGCGCGCGATGGTTCAGAGTTTTGATGCTGTGGTCTTCAGCCTCCGTGTCGGGCAGGTGAGTGACGTCGTGCGCACCGGCATGGGCTACCACCTGGTGATGGTTGAAGAAGTCGATTCCGGATCCCTCCATCCCTACGAACTGGCGAAGGACCGGATCGTCGATGTCATGAAGGCCGACGCGGTGGAGCGTCTCAAGGGCAGGCTTCGAGCCGCGGGCCCGTTTGTTGTCGATCGCAATGCGATCGATGCTTTGTTGCGCTGAGTCGTGAGAGAGACTGTGGCCCCGAATCCGATCGGAATCCGAACCCCCAGTCAGGGCGTCCGTCCCCTGTCGCCTGGAGTCCGGGAATTGGACTGTCCGGGACGGGGCCGGTGCGGAAACGTCTCAGGACGAAGGCGCGGGACGGCTGGCGTCTGGTTCTCGCCTGTGCGCGCTGCGCTATCCGTCCTCCTGCTTGCGCTGGCCTGGGTGCAGCCCACAGCGGCCCAGGAACGCGTCCTCGCGAAGGAAGACATCCTCTTGTACGGCATCGGCCTCAAGGTCGAACCGCCGACTCAGACGGTCCCGAAGGACTTCGCGACCATCGTAGCCGTGTACCTCCAGGCCCCCCAGATCCCCGGCAGCCTGCCGCCCTTCGCCGCCGACGCCGTGGTCCGCGCCACGCTTCGCGGCCCCAGCTTCGCGCAGCCGGTCGAACTGGTCGCCACGCCGAACGCGCCGCTGCAGATTCCCGTCCTGAGTGTGCCCGGCACGCACACGGTGGACAACATCCGGTTGATCAGCAACGGCCAGGTCGTGCTGTACGGGTCGCCCGAGACGGCCACGATCGAGGTGATCGAGCGACTGCTCGTCACCACGGTCACCACCCGCGCCCTTACCGCCGACGAGATTCGCGAGAAGGGCATCGTCTTCGACAAGACGAACTTCCAAGCCTACAACTTTACCGCCGCCTTCGCGATCGACGACGGATCGCGGATCGACATCACGTTTCCGGTGGTATTGCCGACACTGCTGCCGCCCGTCGACGTGAGCCCGTCCACCGTGGACCTTGCCGGAGTGAATCCGCCGCAGCTCCAGAGTCTCAAGACGCTCGTTCCCGACATGCTGCGCATCCAGCAGCGCATCCCGAACCTCAGCGTGGTCGGCTTTACGCTGACGCTCGACAGCACGCAGCCGATCAGCCAGAGCCTGGTCCTGCCGGCCATTCCCGGCGTCATCGTCATCCCGGGCGACATCGGGTTCCTCAACCAGTACTTCAGCGTGATGCTGATGGTGTCCAACGTTGCGCCGACCGGCTCGCGGCTCGTCGTGAGCAACTTGACGGCCCACATCGTGCTGCCCGCCGGCCACGACAACGTCGTGGGCTCCGACGACGACCCGCTGCGGATGGCGACGCGGGCCACCGGCGAGTTCCCGCGCCTCGTGCCGGTGACGCAGCCCGGCCCCGACGGCAGGCTCGGCACGGCGGATGACGTGACCACGCTGGAGCCTGGGCAAACGGCGAATGCGGAGTTTCTGATCGAGGGGCGCCGCGAGGGGACCCACATCGTCGAGATGGAACTCGCCGGCACGCTCACCGGACTGCCCGTCGGGCCCGTGCCGATCCGCGGGCGCGCGGCTGGCGCGGTGCTGGTGCGCAACCCGAAGTTCACGCTCACCTTTACGCACCCGGAGGTGGTCAACGCGGGCGAGCCCTACACGCTCGACGTCACGATCACCAATACGTCGGACTCGCCAGCCAACTTCGTCAGCATCGACCTGTTCGCGCAGAACATCAGCGGCGCGCGCCTCGACGACGATCCGACCAAGGGTGTCGATTTTATCGCCCCAGGCGATTCGGCGAGCGTCACGTTCAGGCTGATCTCCAACCGGACTGGGAAGGTCACGGCCGCGACGCTGGACTCCGACCAGAGCGTGGCGGGTCGCTTCGCGCTCAAGACGGGCGTCGGCGAACTCGGCGTGCCGTTGTCGCCCGACTCGCTCGTGCTGCCGACCGAGGCCGGGGCGCTGCCGAAAGATCTGCGCGACGCGGCGCTCGGCGTGCTCGGTCGCGCGTGGGCCATTGCGACCGCGCCGCCGGCGGCACTGCCGAGAGACCTCACTCGCTTTTCCAAGCAAGTGGTGCTCGACCGTGGCGTGGAGACCGCGGAGGCGGGCCTGCGCTTCTCGCTTGGCGAACCGCTGCCGCGATCGGCCGCGACGCTCTGGTTCGACTTTCTGGGCATCGAGTATCCGCAACTGGCGGACCGGGTGCCGGCGGGCGACCTGACGGGCCTGCTGGGGTTCCTGCAACGCGACGTGCAGGGCTTCGATCTGGTCCGCCGGCTGTCGGTACGCGGCGACGTCTTCGCCGACGCCGTGGCGGGCATTTTGGGTCCGCAGGTGCTCGCGGGGCCAGCGGCGTTCCATCAGGGCTTCGCGGAGCAGATGACGTCGAAGCCCGCGCACGTCTCGCTGCTGCTAACGGGGGCTGGCACGGGCGGCCTCGCCTTCGATGCGCAGTTGGTGGACGGGACGGGCCGTCGCCTGGGCGGGACGGTGGCCAACAAGGTCGTCAAGGAGATCCCGTACGGTGACGTGCTCACTTTCCGGGACAACCAGGGCGTCGTCCAGGGACAGATGTTGGTCGTCGCCGTGCCGGGGCCGGGCACGTACCAGCTTCGGCTGACGCTACGCGACGGCGCGGACCTCGCGTCGCGGTACAACCTCAGCGTCGCGCTGCCTGGCGCCGACGGCACGCTGCGTTTCGCGTCGCTCACCGGTGTCGGCCTGGCCGATGGCTTCGCGCTGAGCAACCTCGCGGAGGATCCCGCCGCGCTCCACGCGATCGTGCGCGAATCCAGCGGCGGCGGCACGCCCACCGCCGCGTTCTCGCCGGTGAACGATCCGGCTCCGGTGGTGCTCGGGGCCCAGCAGATCGCCACGGCCGACGTGGCGGGGTGCGCGCTCGACCCGCAGAAGATGCACCAGATTGGGCGCGTGATCGCCGTCCTGTTCAGCGAGGAAGTGACGCCCGAGAGTGCGCAGGACAAGGTGGCGGCGAGCAGCATTACGAACTACCGGCCCGAGGGCAACCGCGCCGTCGGCGTGGCGCTGCAGCCAGGCCGCCGCATTGCCTACATCGCCTTGCGCGAGCCCATCGGCCCCCTCGTCGTCCCGCGGCACATCACGGTGGACGGCGTCCAGGATCTCGCGGGCCACGCCATCGTCGAGCAGACGGTCGAGATCACGCCCACGATCACGGAGCAGGGTGGCGTCGTGTCGGGCCAGGTGTTGCAGGCCGACGGGACGCCTGCAGCCTTTGCCAGCGTCCGCCTGTTCTACCAGTTCGGCTGTGGCGAGATTGGGCAGACGACCGGCGTCGCCGAAGAGCCCACCGACGCTGAGGGGCGCTATCAGTTTGATTTCGTGCTCAAGGCGCCGGCCGTGGTCAACAAGATCGTCGCCGTTGACCCGACGACCGACGACTCGCGCGCGGTGCGCTTCGTGCTGGCCCGCAATGGTCAGCGGTTGAACGTCAATGTCGTGTTCCTCGGCCGGGGATCGCTGGCTGGCCGCACGCTGGCCGAGGACGGGAAGACGCTGCTGGTCGGCACGAAACTGCGGGTCACGAGCCTCACCGACCAGAGCCAGTACGGCGCCACCACCGACGCGACGGGCAGCTTCGCCATCGCCCGTATTCCGGTCGGCAACGTGCTCGTCGAGGCCGTCAACACCGACCGCCCGGCCCAGATCTTCATCAGCGAGAACATTCCCTTTGCGGGCGCCACCGTCACGCGCGACATCCTGCTGCTCGACGTCGACGTCACCGCGACGGTGGTCAAGCGGGGAACCGTGTCGGGTCGCGTCCTCAGGGCCGACGGCGTCACCGGCGTGGCTGATGCGCCGGTGATCATCTACTACAAGAACAGATCGCAGCCGGGTGTCGTTTGTCCCGCGTCCACCGGCAGCGCCTCCGAGCCCGTGGAATGCGCGGTGGCGATCGGTGCATCGGCGGCCGACGGCGCCTTCGCGTTCCCCGCAGTCACCATCGGTGACATGCGCGTCTACAGCTTCGATCAGGCGTCGCTGCAGGAAGGGCAGGTGCGGTTCGCGCTGCTCGAGAACCAGACGTTCAACGCCAACGTCCTGCTGGGCGGCGGGTTCGGCACGGTGGCCGGCATCGTGCTCGACGCCAACGGCCACCCGGTGCCAGACGCGGTGGTCGGCGGCGGCCTGAGCCTGGTCAATGTCACGTCGAGCGGAGCGGACGCCGGTCGGTTCTTGATAAGGGATGTTCCGGTCGGCCGCCGCGACATCGTGGCGGTGAGCCAGGCCCTGCAGGCGGAGGGCCGGACGACGGTCGATCTCGTGCAGGCGGGCGAGACGGTCAACGCGACCGTCGTGCTCGAACCCTCCGCGTCGATCTCGGGCGTCGTCCGGAATCATGACGGCGTACCCCAGCCGGGCATCAAGGTGTGGGTGTTCACGAGGCCGTGTTACGACAAGGACACACTGCAGGAGAGCATCTGCGTCGACGGCCAGACCACGACGGACGCCAACGGCGGGTACCGCGTGGACAAGCTCAGGCTGGGGACGTACTCCGTGTCGGCGTTTCTGCCGGGTCTCAAGGACGGCAACGTCGGCATGGTGGCCCTGCGCTACAGCAACCAGGTCCTCCGCAACGACATCACGTTCCGCGGCGGCTTCGGGATCGTAAACGGACGCGTGTTGCGCGCGGCGCCCATCACGTGCGACAGCCCGCCGTGCACCGAGACGGCGCTCCCGGCCAAAGTCGGCATCTCGGGTGACCGGCTTGTGATCGCGGGCGGCCAGGTGGGCGTCGAGTTCCTGTATGTCCAGAACTACGAGGTCCAGGACAACGACTTTACGACCGGCGCCTTCGAGTTCAAGAACGTGTGGGTGGGGCCCGTCACGGTGCGCGCCGCCGGACGATTCAGCCCCGAGCCGGTGGCCGCCGAAACCGCCGTGACCGGCCCGGGCCAGACCGCGACCGTGGATCTGCGCCTGCAACCGACTAGTCGTATCACCGGCACCGTGCTCGACTCGGACGGTTTTACGCCGGTCACCGATCGCCAGATCTCGCTCAAGTTCAAGTCAGACTCGTTCGTCGTGATCTGCACCGAGGATCCGGTGTTCGGCACCGAGTGCCAGTCGATCCCCCAGGGTATCCAGGAGGTGTTCGCGACCACCGACTCGCAGGGGCACTTTACGTTCCCCGTCGTCAATGCGGGACCATTCACGATCACGGGGACTGACACGACCACGGGCAAGGTTGCCGAGATCAAGGGGCAGGTGCGCGCCGGTGATCAGCTCGACCTCACGCTGCGCCTGCTCGGGCGCGGCCGGCTGACGGTCAACGTGTTCAAGAGTGACGGCTACACGCCGGTTGCCGGCGCCACGGTCAAGATCAAGCAGTTACAGTTCCCCCAGCGAGAGGACTCGGGCACCGCCGTGGGAGGCAGTATCGGGTTCGAGGGGCTGAGCGAGGGCGATTACGTCGTCACCGCGGTAGACGCCTTCGGCAACACGAACAACGGCGTCATCAGCGGGGGACGCAAGTCCGCGCGCATCGTCCAGAACAACGACGACGTCGTCGCCAACGTGTTCATCTTCGACGCGACCGGCACCATCTCGGGGCAGGTGACGCGCACCGATGGCACCAACACCGCGGTCCCGGTCCCCAACGCCGAGGTGGTGCTCGCCAACGCCAGCGGGCCGATTGCGTTTGCGATCACCGACGCACAAGGACAGTACAGCGTCGACCTGGTGCCGCCGGGGGACGTGATGGGTGAGGCCTTCGATCCGGTCACCGCGGGCCGGGGACGGAAGATCGTCACGGTGCTGCCGGGCCAGTCGAACTCGCTCTCCGTCACGCTCGAGTCGCTCGGTGTGATTCGTGGGACGTTGCTGCAGTCGCGCGTGCTGACGCCGCTCAAGGGTTGGACGGTCGAGCTGTACCAGACCACGCCGTCTGGCCGGGGCCTGCCGATGCAGGTCACGCAGACCGGTGTGGACGGCGCGTTCACGTTCCCCGGTGCGTCGGTCGGCTCTTTCTCCCTCCGTGCGTATCGGCGGGGTCTGGCTGGAGAGGCGACCGCCAGCGGCCAGGTGATTCGCGGCGGACAACTGGTCGACGTGCCCATGGTGGCGACGATCGACCGCCGCATCACGGGCACGGTCGCCGGGACGGTCGTGACGGGCGCCGGCGTGCCCATCGCCAATGCCCAGGTGGACATCTGCCCGTCGGGCGAGGCCTGCAGGTCGACGGTCGCCGACGGCCAGGGTGCGTTCCGCCAGGACGACCTGCTGCTCGGGCGGTTCTACGTGCGTGCCCAGGCACAGGTGACGGGCAACCCGACCAACGGCACGGCGGGCGGCACGCTGCTCTTCGAAGGCGACGTGGCGGAGGTGACGATCACGCTGCTCGGACTCAGCACCATCGAGGGCACGGTGTTCGAGACCCTGAGCGGCGTGAGGCAGCCCGCGCGCAACGCCACCGTCCAGCTAAGCGGCCAGCCCGGCAGCGGGTGCACCTCCTGGGTCTGCACGCAGGGGACCGACGCTAACGGCAACTTCCGCTTTGTC
>Ga0315273_10008927_pt1 | contig 12682 bp, 14 predicted proteins | sample YL17G02_0_MG_FD_205753 | JGI IMG/M metagenome (GOLD analysis project Ga0315273, IMG submission 205753) | Sediment microbial communities from Yellowstone Lake, YNP, Wyoming, USA - YL17G02_0 | ecosystem: Environmental > Aquatic > Freshwater > Lake > Sediment | place: USA: Wyoming | collected...
TCAACCCCAGGCCGAGTTCCTGCGCCCGCAGCACGCGCTCGACTTCCAGCCTCAGCGCTCCGCGATCGAGGTTCAGGTGCGCGAAGAAGTCCTGGCCGTGCAGCGCTTCCCGCCATTCCCGGATCAGTAGGTATTCCAGCGGGAACGTGTCCAGCGAGGAGTGGAGTGTCTGCTCCGACAAGAGAAGTGGCCGCACGACCCTGCATCTCGTCCACGCGGGATGCACCTTGCCGAGAGCGGCCAGTTCCGGTGCGCCCAGAGCGGAGAACACGAACACGACGTTCACGTCCGAATGGGCGGAATGAAACTCGCCCGTTACAGCGCTTCCGTACAGCGTGGCGCCACGGAGCTTCTCTCCCACGGCCCGGCGCGCCGCGTCGACCGCCCGCAGGGCCGCCTGCCGCGCGTCGAACGGTCTAGGCCACATGGCCCCTCCTCCTCGCTTCGAGCGATTCTTCCGTCACATGATCCTCAGAAACCGCCACTGGCGCCTCCACCACCGCTTCTACCCCCACCGAACCCGCCGAATCCTCCGCCACCACCGCCACCGCCGCCACCGCCGAATCCTCCTCCGAAACCGCCAAAACCTCCAAACATCCCACCCGGACCGCCGCGACCGCGCGAACGCCAGTCCCCACCGCTCCAGATCCATCCGCGTTGAAGGGAGGCAAAACGGAAGTAGAGGCTGAATAGAAATACGACGATGAATCCGATCAAGAGGAGAAGGGGCTGATGCGGCCCTCCCTCGGAATCGGCCTCGCCGGGAACGTTCACGATCGCGCCCGTCAGCGCGACGCCCCGATCGCGCGCGATGACGCCGGCCACCGCCCGGGCTCCACGGAGAAGCCCCCCGCCGATCTGGCCGGCAGCGAGCTCGGGACCCATGACGCGGCGGATGATCGATCCGCAAAGGCCGTCGGGCAGGATGCCTTCGACTCCGTAGCCGGATTCGATCCGCACGCGCCGCTCCCCCATCGAGAGCAGGATCAAGACGCCGTCGTCCTTGCCCTTCTTTCCGACCCCCCACGTCTGATAGAGCTCGGTGGCAACGGGATCGATCTCCTGGCCGCCGAGATCGGTCAGTGTCACGACCGAGATCTCGGCGCCGGTCTTCTCCTCCACCTCCCGGCAGAGCGCTTCGATCGAGTCCGCGGATGCCGCGTCCACCGCGCCTGCGAAGTCACTTAAATGCCCGAGTGGCTTGGGCCAGTCCCGGGCCGAGGCTGGGGCCGCGGGCGCGGTGAGGCACAGCGCGACCGCAGCGAGGCACAGCGCGACCGGGAGCCAGGCGCGCGCCGGCGCCGGGCGTGCCCGCTCAGCTCGAGCGATAGTTCGTGAACTGAAGATCAAGGCCGAAGTCCTGCCCCTTCAAGGATTGGATCACGGCCTGCAGCGCGTCGCGGTCCTTCCCGCTCACCCGGACCTGATCCTCCTGGATCGACGCCTGCACTTTGAGGCCGGTCGACTTGATGAATTTCACCATCTCCTTCGCCTTCTCCGTGGCGATTCCCTTGTGGATCGTGACCACCTGGCGCACGGTCCCCTTGGTCGCCGGCTCGATCTTGCCGTATTCGAGCGCCTTCAGCGAGACCCCGCGTTTCACGAGTTTCGTCGTGAGCACGTCGATCACCGCCTTGAGACGCGATTCGTCGTCGGAGTGGAGCGTGAGCACCTCTCCCTCCAGCTTGATATCGCTGACGCTTCCCTTGAAATCGAAGCGCTGTCGGATCTCCTTCATCGCCTGCTGGATCGCGTTCGACACCTCCATCATGTCGACCTCGGAGACTACGTCGAACGAGTTCGTGCCCGCCATCCCGAAGCACCTCCCGAGCGCGCGGAGCCCAGGCTCCACGCCAAAAAGAAAGGGGAAGCGACGCCACGAAGCGCGCTTCCCCATGTTGCGTTCACGCTACTCTATATTACATGCCCGTCTTGGCCGAATCGGGAGCCGTCGTCGTAGCAGCGCCGGTGGAATCCATCGTGCCGGCAGCCGGCGGCGTCTCAGTCGACTGCTCCATCTGCTGTCCGCCTTCCATACCCGTCTGCTCCGCCTTCTTGTTGCAGCCGAGCGCGAAAACGAGGGCGCACGCGAACACGAGAATCAGCGTGACCGTAAGAATCTTCTTCATTCTTCTATCACCTCCTTCCAATGTTGCGATTGAATTTCCGCTTCATCACCGTGACCCGAGAGGCGCGAGCCGGGTAAAAGCAAAACACCACTGCGCGCAGCGGTGCCGTCGGGGTCAAGTCGCTGGTTTTTTGTCGTGATCCGTCATTCTGGTCCGGCCCCCGAGAAATCCCCGGCGGCAAAAGACGGCGGGACAGTACGGACTGGGCTCCGGGGTGTCAAGGACCAATTGAGTCTAGAGAACCGACAGGCCGAACTCGAGATCGGCCAGAAGGTCCTCGAGATCCTCGATTCCAACGGAAATCCTTACCAATCCATCGGTTAGCCCGACCTTCTCGCGTTCTTCCCGGGGGACGGAGGCGTGGGTCATGGTGGCCGGGTGGCTGATGAGGCTCTCGACCCCGCCGAGGCTCTCCGCGAGCGAGAAGAGCTTCGTCCGGCGCAATACCTTGGCTCCGTTCTCGATCGATCCGGTGTCGAACGCGATCATTCCGCCAAACCCGGAGGCCTGGGACATGTGGAGGGCGTGACCGGGGTGGCTGGGCAAACCTGGGTAATAGACGCGTGTGAGCTTGGAATGACGCGAGAGCCATTGGGCGATCGCCAAGGCGTTCGAGTTGTGCCGCTCCATCCTGACCGGCAGCGTCTTGACACCGCGGAGGACCAGCCAGCAATCGAACGGTCCGGGGATCGCGCCCACGGCGTTCTGAACGAACTGGAGACGCTCGGTGGCCGCGGGCTCGTTGGATACCACGATGCCTCCGACCATGTCGCTGTGCCCATTCAGGTACTTCGTCGTGCTGTGAACGACCAGGTGCGCCCCGAGTTCGAGTGGACGCTGGAAGTAGGGCGTCATGAACGTGTTGTCGACCGCCATGAGCGCGCCGCGCTTGCGGGCAAGCGTGGCGAGTCCCCGCAGATCCGAAATGATCATCGACGGGTTGGTGGGCGTTTCGACGAAGAGGAGCTTCGTGTTGGGCCGGAACGCGGCCTCGGCCGCGGCGAGGTCGGCGGTGTTGGCGTACGTGAAGGTCAGGCCGTAGCCGGTCAGCACTTTCTCGAAGAGCCGATAGGTGCCGCCATACATGTTGTTCGAGGCGACGACGTGGTCCCCCTGCTTCAGGAGGTACGTGATGGCCGTCGTCGCGGCCATTCCCGATCCGAAGGCGAACCCGCGCTGGCCACGCTCCAGCGTGGCGATGTTCTTCTCCAGCGCCATGCGCGTCGGATTCTGGGTGCGCGCGTACTCGAAGCCCTTGTGCTTGCCCAGTTCCTCTTGGACGTAGGTCGAGGTCTGGTAGATGGGCGTGGTCACGGCGCCCGTCGTCGGATCGGGCTCCTGCCCCGCATGGATGGCGTCGGTCGAGAAGCCCACGGGTCTAGGAAGTGATGTACTCGATGAGGTCGAAACGCGTGAGGATGCCGACCGGTTTGCCGTGGGTGTCCACGGCCAAAGCGGCGTTGCTCCCCTGGAGAACCTTCATGACGCGCGGCAGATGCGCTTCCGTCGGGATGGTGGGCAGCGCCTTCTCGATCAAGTACTCGATCCTGGCGTCACCCTTGGCCGAGCCTTCGAGCACCTTCTGGAGGAGCGCTCCCTCGGTCACGACACCCACCATCGAGCCGTCCTTGATCACGGGCAACTGCGAGATGTTGAACTCGCGGATCAGAGCAAGAGCACGATCCACCGTCTCGTCGAAGTTGATCGAGACCATCGCCGGAATGTGGCTTCGCTTTCCTTGCAGGACGTCCTGGACCGTGATCGTGCTCGAATCGAGGAGGCGGTTGTCGCGCATCCACTCGTCGGAGTGGACCTTGGACAAATAGCGCTCGCCCGTGTCGGGAACGAGAACGACGACGAGATCGCCCTGCTTCGCTTGGCGCGCCACTTGAAGGGCGACGTGGAGCGCGGTGCCGCTGGAGCCACCCGCGAGGATTCCCTCCTCGCGCGCGAGACGGCGGGCCATGTTGAGCGACTGCGCGTCGCTTACCTGGACGATATCGTCGATGACGGAGAAGTCGAGCGTGCTCGGGAGGAAATCCTCGCCGATTCCTTCCACCTTGTACGTCTTGAACGGCCCGATCTTCTTCGTATGGAAGTAGTCCTTGAGGATCGAGCCGACGGGGTCGGCCCCGATCACCCTGACCATTGGATTCTGCTGCTTGAGGTAACGGGCCGTTCCGCTGATCGTCCCGCCGGTTCCCAGCCCCGCCACGAAGTGGGTCACCTGACCTGCGGTCTGTCGCCAGATCTCGGGACCGGTCGAGCGGAAGTGGGCCTCGGGGTTCGTCGGGTTGTGGTACTGATTCGAAAGGTAGGCGCCGGGGATTTCCCGCGCGAGGCGCTTCGCCACCTCGTAGCAGGAGTCGGGCGAATCGGGAGGCAGCGCGGTCGGCGTGATCACCACCTCGGCCCCGTACGCCTTGAGCAGCGTGATCTTCTCGATGCTGACCTTGTCGGGCATCACGAAGATCGCGCGGTATCCCTTGACCGCAGAGACAAGCGCCAGCCCGGCCCCGGTGTTGCCCGAGGTGCACTCCACGATGGTGCCGCCCGGCTTCAAGAGCCCCTTCGCCTCGGCCTCCGCAACGATCGCGACGGCGATCCGGTCCTTCACGGAGCCACCGGGGTTGAAGTACTCGACCTTCGCGAGCACGGTCGCGGGGCAGCCCTCCGCCAGATGCCGCATGCGGACGAGCGGCGTGTCCCCCACGGTCTCGAGGATCGATTCGTGGAAATCGGGACGGCCGGACGGAGCGGATCCGGTCGCGGGTGCGGAGGATGGGATGTCGGCGTTGGTCTTCGGAGTCATCTCAGGGGCCGTGCGAGAACGAGCATCGTGATCCGGCAGACAACGCTACGTTCGCAGGCCGCCCGAGGTCAAGAGGGGAATTGAAGCCGGGAGTGCGCCGCGATCAAGGCACAGTTGGAACGGCCTTCAGCAGCGCCTCCATCTGAGCCACGATCTCGCTGAATTCGTAGGGCTTGGTGATGAACCTGTTTGCCCCCATCTCCATCGCCAGAGACTGATCCCCCTCCTGCGTCCTCGCGGAGAGGATGATGATCGGAATGCTCTTGTACCGTTCGTCGAACTTGAGCAGGCGGCACACCTTGTAGCCGTCGAGCTTCGGGAGCATGAGATCCAGCAGGATGATGTCGGGCTTCAACTCCCGCGCCTTCTTGAGGCCCTCCTGGCCGTCCGATGCGGTCTCCACGGCGTAGCCCATCGACTTGAGACCGAATTCCAGAATCCGGATCAGGTCGGCTTCGTCGTCGACCACCAGCACCCGGGCGCGCGGCTGATTCTGTTCCATGGGGTCCTTTCTCCTACTGCTCGATCAAGTGCGGGGTGATGAAAATCATGAGATCCACCTTTTGCTTCGACATCGTCGTGTGGCGGAAGAAGTTCCTGATTACGGGAATATCCCCCAGAAACGGCACCTTCCGCTCGGTCTTCATGTCGGTATTCCCGATCAATCCGCCGATCATCACCGTCTCTCCGCTCTTGACTTCCACCTGCGTCGTGGCGGAGCGGGTCGAGGTGACGGGGCGCTCGTCGAACTGCCCGCGGTACTCGGTGATCTGGCTGACCTCGGAACTGACCGCCAGAAGCATCGTGCTGTCCGGTCCGACATGCGGCGTCACGACCAGGCGGATACCGACCTTCTTCTCTTCGTAGCCGGAGAGCTGGAGCGCACCCGTCATGACCGCATTCTCGTAGAGCGCGATCGGCACGACCGTACCGACGATGATTTCGGCTTCCTGATTGTCCAGCGTGGTGATCTTGGGCGCTGAGACGAGGTTCGTGCCCGACGATTGCTTCAGGATGTCCAGCGCCACGGTGAACTCCTCGAATGAGAGCTTCCCGAACGTGTAGTCGGACGACGTCGCGTACGGAAACGTCTGACCCGGCGGAAACGCGGGGCCGATGATGCCTCCCACCTGGTTGTTCGGGTTGGGCGTCGCGGTGAACTCGCCCGAGCCGGCGCTCTTCGGGAACGGAAATGTCGTCGGGAGTGTGGCGCCGTGGGCGCTCGCGCGGATCTGCCAGTCCACGCCCAGCTTTTCGTCTCTACCGAGAGTCACCTCCACCAGCTTCGCCTCGATCGCCACCAGTCTCGGCCTCACGTCCATCGCGGCCAGCACGCCCGCCACCTGGGCGAGCCGCGCGCTGGTGTCGGTCACCACCAGCGCTTTCGCCATGCTCGTTCCAGGCGCACCGACGCCGCCCTTCATCCTTCCCGAGAAGGGCTGCGCCCGACCCTCTTCGCTCAGAACTCTCTGGATCCCCTCGGCGGCGGCACCGGGATCGAGGTATTGCAGCGTGAAGACGCGGGACTCCATCTCGACCGGGTTCACGATCAGAACACCGTCCTTGAAGGAGTACTCGAGTCCGGTCGCGGTCGCGACATACTTCATTGCATCCTGGAACGTGACGTTCGTCAGGTTCGCGCTCAACACGCCACCGACCTCGCCTCCGACGATCACGTTCATGCCGAACTGATCGGTGATGAGACGGATGGCGTCCCCTACTCGCGCGTTCTTGAAGCTGAACGAAGCCCGGGCATCCTGCCCGGACGCGAGGCTTCCCGGACCTAGCACCAATGTCGCAAGGAGCCCCATCACGACGGCCAGCCGTTTCATCATCCTGCCCCCTTGAGGGTGAGCGTCCTCACGACTCCGTTGTCCAGAATCATGACCGAACGCTGCCCGATTTGAATCACTTCGCGCGACCCGACCCGCTGCCCCTCGCGAATGATTTCTCCGTTGATGAGTGCGGTCCTGCCCATCGGACCCACCATGATTCCCTGTAGATAGAACCCTGTCGGCGACGATGCGACCTCACTGCGCCGGACCGCGCGTCCTGTCCCCACCGCCTCACCCATGTCGGCGGAGCGACGCGCAAACGGGTCGCTGCCCCATCCGGCCGGCGTGGCCGAAGAATCGGCAGTACGGAACTTGGCCGAGGCGAGCTGCGCCGGGGCGGGAGGCGCCGGGACGGCGGCGGTCGCCGTGGCGCGGATCGCCTTCTGCTTGACGTCCCGCGATCGGACCCATACGAGGACGATCATGAGAATTCCGAGAAACACGAACGTCCTCGGATTGAGCGCCATCTTCAACTGTTTGCGAAGCCATTCCATGCGTGTCCTCAGATCGTCCCGTAGAGCCAGATGGTCACGTCGGCTTGGAGCTCCGGATAGGTCGTCGGGCTGTAGTGGAGCGTCACCGACCGCACGACGACGAGTTGCTCCATGGCTTCGATGTCGTGCAGGTAGTCGCCCAGGTCCCGATATGTCGCGAACAGTCGAAGCCTGAGATCCACCTTCCGGTAACTCGTCGACACTCCGGACGCGTCCGTGACGACGTCTTCGGTCGGCATCCCCGCGGGCTGGATGAGCTCCGTCCCTACATGATGCCGCTCCGCGACGGGCACGATCGCCCGCAGAAACCCGGCGACCATACCTGCCTCCGGGAGCGCGTGCCGCGCGCGATAGGAGAGAAGATCCTGGCCCGGGTGGAGCTTGACCCAGCCATCCATCTCCTCGATGCCGGCTTCCAGATCCACGAGTTCCGCCGAGAGCTTCCGCTCTTCACCGCGAAGGGTGTCCATCTCCTTTCGGCGGGGCTCCAGATACATGGTCCTCGTCACGCCGATCGAAAGGAACAGCGCGACGACGATTGCCATGTGCCCGATCGCCGGATGTCGAAATGTCGCGTTCATTCCCCTCCCTCTACTCGACCACCGTCGCGGAGACGGTGAACGTGCTCACCGACTGCGTGACCGACTCACATCCTTCCAGCCGGACCCGCTCGAGCACCGGTGACCGCTGGAGCGACTGCATCAGTTCTCCGAGCACGTCCTCCGGCCGCCGTCCCAGTGTGCGAAGGAACCCTGTCAGCCGGATCTGCCGGCCGACCGTAGTCGCCGAATTCGCGTTCGACGAAGGCTCGGCAACTTCAAACCCTGTCAGCCTCACGTCCGGGCCGATTCGATGGCTCAGGTCGCGCAGCGTGTAGGACCATAGGACCTGTCCGCCCGCGAGATGCGCGAGCAGATCCTTGAGCCTCGTCTCCTCTTCGCGCACCGCGCGGAACCGGCGCACCGCTTCCGTGCGCGGCGCGAGATCCGTGAGTCCGGACCGAAGCGCTTCGATCCGCTGCCTTTCCCTGATCACGCCCACCTGCGCGGGAAGGGCGACCGAGACCAGGAGCACGAGCGCCGCCGCCGCCGCGAGCCGCTGCGGAACGACCTCGGCGAGCCGGTACGGGAGCCCCGCTCCTCCCGGCGTCTGGAAGTTCAGCGAGGCGCGTCCGCTCAGCGCGAGCCCGAGCCCCTGCTCGGATATCGCCGCCGACTCCAGCGCGGCGGACGGACCCCCAAGGGCCGCCTCCACCACGCCCTTAGCAGGATCGGCTTGTTCCACGGGGATCTTTAGGACGCCGGTCAAGTACCCGGTGAGATTGGGAACCTGGGACCCCGATCCCAGAAGCACGATCCGGGTGACGGCCTCCCCCTGGAATTGCTCGTTGCAGTAGTCGAAGGAGTTCCAGAGTTCCCGGACCAGACGCTCCAGGATGGGCCGGAGCATGACCCCGACCGCCGAAAGCGGGATCCGGCCCGCGCGGCCCGATTCGTCCGCGCCGGTGGGGATCCCGTGGGCGCGCTTCAGGGCCTCGGCCTCCTCGAGACTCAGCTCGATCGTGCCCTGCCCCGGCACGACGATGGAGCGGAGCGCCTCGGTGAGCGTCGCGCCTCCCACGCCGAATTCGCGCGAGAAGCGCATGTCCTCGCCCTTCAACACCATGATGTGGGAGTTGGTCGAACCCATGTCGAGATAGGCGACGACCTCCTCCGCGCGGAGCGCGCCGGCTGCCCGGAGAAAGGAGCGGAGCGCGACCGGGCGGATCGTCAGGAGGGCGGGCTTGAGCCCGGCTCCTTCCAGGATCTCGCGGGTCTCCTCCAGCCGGCGGCGATGCGCGATGCTGACCAGAAGGAGGAGGTCCCGCCCCTCGGGACGCTCGGCGCGTCCCACGATCTCGTAGCGGATTTCGGCTTCCTCCATGGGGAAGTTCACGTGCTTGCGGCACTCGAGCGCGAGCGCGGGCAGGATATCGGCGCGGCTCATCTCGGGAAGCGTCATCCGGCGCACGACGACGTCGTTCCCCGAGATTGTGACCGCGGCCGCTTTCCCGCGAAGCGAGAGTTCCTGAACGAGAATTGTGAGCGCGGCCCTCGCCGCGTCGCGCCGTTCGGAAGGCCTCGCGTCGGTGCTGAGCACCACGTTCTCGGCGCTGTCCACGCGCACGAGTCGGGCGCCTCGACGCACGACGTGCACCACCTTGAGCGTCCGCTCGCTCAGATCCACGCCCACGAGATCGGACCACGGCGAAGCCAGCAGGGAGCGCATCCGCTCGGCGAGCTTCGATGCGATCCCACTCCGGAGCAAAGACGCGCCCGCGATCCGGCCCCACCACGCCATTTTCTCGGTATCACCCATCTCGCCCCTCCTACGTCCGCGTTTCGACCCAGGCCACGACGCTCAGGTTTCCTGAAACCTTGCGAATCCGGTTGTTGTTTCGGTCGCCGATGTAATACGCGCCGCTGGAAGAGTCGATTCCGATGCCGCGGGGAGTGTCGAACATCGCCGCGGTGGGCGATCCCCCGTCCCCACTGAAGCCGGCGGTCCCGTTCCCGGCGACGGTGCTGATCGTCCCGCCCGCGGCCACCCACCGAATCCGGTGATTGCCGGTATCCGCGATGTAGAGGTTCCCGGCGGAGTCCATTTCGACCGCTTCGGGCGCCGAGATCCGAGCGGACGTGGCCGCTCCCCCATCTCCGGAGAAGCCGGCCGTGCCGGTGCCGGCGATGGTGGTGATGATCCCCGTCGAAGCGGTGACCTTCCGGATCCGGTTATTCGCTGCGTCCGCGATGTACAGATCGCCGTTCCCCGCGAGATGGAGCCCCTGCAACAGGTTCAGCATCGCGCTGGTCGCGGCGCCGCCGTCGCCCGAGTAGCCCGCGGTCCCCGTTCCGGCATAGGTGGAGATTCTTCCGGTCGAAGCGGTTACCTTTCGCACCTTGTTGTTGGAGCGGTCGCCGATGTAGAAGTCGCCGTTCGACGCGACCGCGATGCCGCGAGGAGAATTGAGCCGAGCCGCGGTCGCGGCGCCGCCGTCGCCCAGAGACCCAGGGGTTCCGTTGCCCGCGACGGTCGTGATGATCCCGGTCGACGCCGTGACCTTACGAATCTTGTGGTTCCCCGTGTCGGCGATGTAGAGATTCCCGACCGACGTCACGAAGACGTCTTCCGGAGCAGAGAGCCGCGCCGCGGTCGCGGCGCCTCCATCCCCCGTCGACCCGGGAGCCCCGATGCCGGCCACGGTGGAGATGATCCCGGTCGCGGCGGATACCTTCCGGATGGCGTGATTGGCGGTGTCGGTGAAGTAGACATCCCCGTTCGAGGCGACCGCGACGCCCTGGGGGCGCCGTATCTGCGCCGCCGTCGCCGCGCCGCCGTCGCCCGTGTAGCCTTGGGTGCCGGTGCCGGCATAGGTGGCGATCCCTCCCGGCGCGACTTGCACCTGGATCGAGCGCTGTGCCGTCCCCACGATCCCGGTCGCGATGATCCGCTTTTGCCCGGCGGGAAGCGCGTTCCCGTTCTCATCGATCGCGTCGGGCGGGGACACCCAGAACGAGCCCGCTCCAACGGTCTTTCCCGGCGACGCCAGGCCGCCCCACGACGAATTCGCTGCGAGCTTGACGGTCGCGTACTCGAGCCCCGCGTGTGCGGCGTAGAAGGCCTGGTTCTCCCGGACATGCGTGATCGAGAGATCCGAGTCCTCTACGACCAGCGCCACCATCGCGAGCCCCAGCGTGAGCAGGATCAGGATCGAGAAGACGGCGAGGACGATCGAGAACCCGGCCTCTCCGCCGCGCTTCGATCGCCCACTCCCGCGCCGGCTCACAACGACCTCATGAAGGTGGCGCCGAACGAAGAGACGGTCTGCGAGCCCTTGATGAGGCGCATGAAGACGCTCACGCGCCAGATGTCGGTCGCCGACGGCGAGACGACCGGCGCGGCCGCGGTCCCGTCCTGCTTCCAGTACTGGAATGCCAGCGAATCCACGCCGCGCGCCAAGGTCTGCGAAGAGCCGCTCTTCGTATACAGGAGGCTCGCCCCCGAGACGCCGCTCCAGGAGAAGCTGATAGTGGCGTTGTCCCGATCCACGAAGGTCAACGTGGTCGCGCTCGCAGAGGTGACGCTGGTGTTGCCCTTCACGCGCTTGATCTCCCTTGCGATCCGCTCCTCCGCATAGCGCGCGTCCTGCAGCATGTCCTTCTCCGCGTCGATGAACTGATAGGTCTTCACGGCCTGGATGAACATGGACGAGAACGTGACCGCGGCGATCGAGACCACCACGATCACGATCACCAGCTCGGGCAGGGTGAACCCCGCCGCCGCGCTCCGTCGGCGGCTCAATAGCTCGTGAACCATGTCGTCACCGTCACGGCCGGGATGTTCGGACAGGTCACGGTCACGTTGACCGTGCGGAACGTGACGCCGTCGTAGGTGGAGTCGGTCGCGATCGATACCGATCGGTTGTAGTTCGTGAACGCCGCCACCGGATTCTCCGCCGGGTAGTTCGACGCGACGAGATAGGCGAAGCCGCGCGTCGGCGAATTCTTGTCGGCGGTGATCTCCTCCAGCTTCGCGGCCGCGAGCTGCACTGCGACGGTCGCGTTCCGCGCGTCCCCCGACCGGATCGAAGTATTGGCGAAGAGCATGCTGAGCGGGAGGACGGCGATTCCCGCGATCACGATGATCAGCACGACCTCCATGAGCGTGAACCCGCCCGAGGCCGATGCCGGGGTTTCCCGTCGCGAGATCATCGGACCGTCACCATGCCGGTTTGCGGCGCCACGTCGATCGTGTCCGACGCACCCTGGTAGGAGAGGATCACGCGCCCGGTCGCCGCCAGATCGGTCCCCGCCGTGTCGCGAGGCACTCCGAAGTAGTCGAACTTGACGCCCGGCGTGGTCCCGAAAGCGGCCGATGTGATGGCGACCCCCTTGAACTCGGTCCGCGACGTGTAGTCCACGCGAAGCGGACGCGCCCTGTCGGCGGGGTCGGTGACCGGGCTCGAGGACGTCGGCGCGAAGACCGTGTACCTCCCAAGCGAGGGCTCGAAGAGGATTCCGTGCATCACCCGCTTGCTGATCGCCAGGCCCTGGGCGTAGCGCAGGTCGGCCGACAGCCGGCGCGCGGCCGCGTCGAGCTTGATCTCGTCGAAGGACGCGATCTTGGGATACGCGACCCAGGCCAGCGTCCCGACGATCACGAGGATCACGATCAGCTCGGTCAGGGTGAATCCGCTCTCCGCGCGCGGGCTCATCCCTTCGCCTCCCAGCGGTGCGAGAGCGCCGGCTCGCCGGCCAGGGACCACGCGCGCGCGGCGTCGGCGGCGAGTTCGGCCGACGGAGCGATTCGATACGCCCGCTCGAAATAGAGGGCGGCGTCGCGGTAGCGGCCCGCGGTCGCGAGGAGGACCGC
>Ga0315273_10008930_pt1 | contig 12680 bp, 13 predicted proteins | sample YL17G02_0_MG_FD_205753 | JGI IMG/M metagenome (GOLD analysis project Ga0315273, IMG submission 205753) | Sediment microbial communities from Yellowstone Lake, YNP, Wyoming, USA - YL17G02_0 | ecosystem: Environmental > Aquatic > Freshwater > Lake > Sediment | place: USA: Wyoming | collected...
CCCCCTATTCATTTTGACGGTATAAAAAAAGCCCTGCGCGCCCGGTCTACGGCATGAGGGGTCCGGAGATTTGGACCCCCATACCCCCTTCGCTTACACCGGATTGGCGGGATCATTCCCCAGCTCAGTCAGCCGGTCGACTTCGGGCTGCAGGACAGCGGCGATCTCTTCGGGCGTCGCCGTTCCGGCATTGATCTTGTCGATGAGAGTCTGAATCCTGGCGGCGATGGCATTGGTTGCCTCGTCGATATTCGCCGCAAAATCCTTCACCTGGTCAAGTACCTGTGACATTTTTTCGATCCTTTCGAGAACCAAGATTTGGTTGTTGAGAATCCTGCGCTGGCAGCGCAGGAGTTTTTCAAGAACAGCGCATAGCACTCGCATTTATCCCCACCTGCCGTCGCTCACGGCGGTCTTCCGGTTGTGGCAGCGCCTGCATAGGACCTGCCAGTTCGATTGATTCCAGAAGAGTGCAGGATCGCCCTTGTGAGGGACAATGTGGTCCACAACGGTTGCCGCAGTCAGTCGTCGCATGCGATGGCACTCGACGCACAGGGGATTCAATTCGAGAAACCGTTTCCTCTCAGCCCGCCATCTGGAGCCGTAGCCCCTCGAGTTCGCCGAGCCGCGTCGACTCTCCTCTACGTTGCGCTCCTGCGCCAGGTGCTTCTCGCACCTGCTGCTGCGCGAGGCAACGAGAGTCGAGCATCCCGGGTAAGTGCAGGGATGCTTCGGCGCGAAGGGACTCACGCGGCCTTTCTCTCGTCGCTCCGCGAAGGCGTCAAGTCGCGTCGGTTTTTGCGAACGGAATCCACTTTGGCCGAGGACTTTCCGTTTTCGATTAGATATCCCGGGCGCCGGCGTTCCTGAAGGTAGACTTCCTTCCAGTCAGAGGTCACGCCCGCTTGCCTTGTCTCTTTGCCTTAACGGTACGCAGCACGTCGTCCACCATTGCGCGCCGGTACTCGTCGGAAAGGCGCGAGTGGTCGAGGTCGGATTCGAAGTTATCGGTGATGTCGCTTGCTGGATTCACGAGACCACTACAGTCCCTCCCGATGGCCCTCAAGAAGGAGTTCGCATACCCGCTGTCCTTGGAGCATGCCTGCTGGTAGGTCGGGTCAAACGCCCGAAAGTTGCGGTCAGGCCTGAAATCAGGGCCGTTCCAGAGATCCATCAATCCGAAAATGCGATGCTGAATCCGGCGCATCCCGGTTGCAGCATCGCGATCCAGAAGTCGGAGTTGCTTGAGCCGTTTGAAAACCCAGTATGGGAGATCGATCTCGACGCCGTCCGGATTAAGGACCTTCCCGTCGAAATCGTCTGACAAAGCTTCGCCTATCAGCTGGTTGTTTTCGGAGCTCCAGCCCGCTCGCATCGGATTTTTCCGCAGGGACTGCAGCGGTTGTGAGTGACCGCTCGCCGCAACAAAAGCGTAATTGCGCTTTGAAAAGCGTGTCAAGCAGTTTCAGAAGCAAAAATGATTGTTTCCCATATTGCCGTTTCTTGGGAGCGTGACCACAGACCGCCTAATTTGCCGATGTTTATTGACAATTGACGGGCGCGAGCTAATGATTGAGGCTTGATTTCTGTCCCGGAAGACTTATGGGGGGCTCAAAAAAGACAGTGATGTAGAACATGATCATGGTCCGAATATGTTCGGGCAATCGTGAACAAGAAAGGGAGGGCAAGGTCATATGAAATTTGCCGAATTGACAGTTCGATGTAGCCTAGTATTGCAGCTTTTGGGAGTGCTCGCAGTTGCGGGCGTGTTGCTCGTCGGCTGCACGAAGTCGATTCTGGATGATGGCGCAAATGCCAAGGTACAAAAGTGGGACAAAATATTGGACCAACGTTATCTCGAAATCTTTCTCGTCACCGGCAGCAAGGACGATCCGAAGGCGCTCTGTTATAATACGCAAACCCTGAACGGTGGCGATCGCACAGGAGATTCCGCCCCGCAGAGTCTCGTGGACAAGCTCGACGTCAAAACAATGGCAAAGGAAAACAATGCGCTTGACGGCTTCGTCAACGGCCCGCGCAGATGGTGCCTCGATTGGATCGAAATCCCGCTGGGTGTAGAGCGTGACTTCAACGGATTAAAAGCGGCCTGGGTTGCCACCTTGAACATGAAAGGTGTCACAAGGGGCAAAGAGAACAACTATCGCAGCATGACCATTGCACGCAAATCGGCATTTGGTATTAACAAGGGCACGAAAGTTTTCATTCTCGATGATCCACAGGGCAACACATGGGTCATGAAATCTTACAGCCTTGTCTTGGATCCCACTATGAATAGGGATAAAGTGCCGGACATGCTCGCACGCCTGAAACTCCCAGAGGGTTGGAAATACCGGGTGGTGGAATTGGATCGAGATCTGGTCCTCCTTCCTGAGAGTGGCATCGCTACTATCGTTCAGGATGATTTGGACAATACCTATGACCTAACCGGGCTGGGCTATAGCAACTACAAGCCTTGATAGAACGGGGTAGGAGCTGCGTGATATCCGACGGCGTCTGCAACTTCGATCCGTGGAAATAGTCGATCGTCGAGACCGCGCGTGGGCTTGAAAGAACACTGGGGAGATATGCAAATGAATCTACGCCAATGCGTCGCCGCGTTCTTTTTGTTTGGCGCACTGTCCCTGGCCCCAGGTTTCGCGAGTGCCGCCGAGATCGTCACGGTCGACAACTTCGTGCGGGCAGAAACCGACATGACGATGAAGCGGTACGTCGCTCAAGGTGGCTTTGGCAAGATCGTTCACATCCGACAGCCCGTCCCAATCGACAAGCAGAATGTGATCAGAATGAACCGGGATACCCTGTATTCGTTCGGTGTTTTTGATCTGACGTACCCGGTGACGCTCACAAAACCGGAACCACGAGGGCGCTTTCAATCGATGTCTACTGTCAGCCAGGATCACTCCATACGACCCTCGGAGTACGGAGCAGGTGAATTCACACTTACGCGAGAGAAGATTGGAACTCGCTATGTGTTCGTCATCTTTCGCACTTTCGTAGATGCGACAAGTCCGGACGACATCAAGGCGGCTAACGCCTTGCAGGATAAGATCAAGGCGGTACAGGCTAATGCCGGTTCGTTCGAAATCCCGGATTGGGACGAGGCATCCCTTAAGACTGTGCGCGATGCAATCAACGTGCTTGCGGCGACGAAGGCCGATACCTCAGGGATGTTCGGCGACAAGGCACGGCTGAATCCGATCGACCACCTGCTCGGGACGGCGTATGGATGGGGGGGCAGCCCGAAACAAGATGCAATATATGTCAATGCCGTCCCGTCCGAGAATGACGGGACAACGCCCTATACGCTGACTGCGAAAGATGTACCCGTCGATGGATTCTGGTCGGTAACCGTCTACAACGCGAAGGGATTCATGGAGAAGAACGACAAGAATGCATACTCGTTCAACAACGTGACGGCCAAACGCGACAAAAATGGCAGCATCACCATTCACTTCGGCGGCGATCCAGGCAATCCGAATTACTTGCGCATCGTCGAGGGCTGGAACTACGTTGTACGCCTGTATCAACCCAGGCAGGAACTCCAATCTGGCAAATGGACCTTCCCAGAGGCAAAGCCGGTCAGATAGATCAAATCTCACATTACACGAAAGCCCATAGCCAGATCCTTCTCGCCGCCCGAATACCCGCCGTAGCTCTGGCTGAAGCGCACCCGGCGCGCCCTTTGGCCTCGAACGCGCTCACCAGAGGAAGTAGGAAATCATTGATCCGCATCCCGTGGCTTATCCGAAGAAACTCCATGTGGCATTCGCAAGGGGCATTTGGTGATTGTTCGCGGACGGATATTCCACTATCGTCCACAGCAGCGAGACTCATTTGTCCATAAGTCCCGATATGGGAAATTGAGAATTCCCGGCTGGTAACTTCCCAGATCGGGACTTCTTGAGAATTAGGATGGGTCGTTGTCGAATGATTACGGCTTGTAGTTGGACATGCCCGGCCCGGACTTGTCATAGACGTTGAAGAACTCGTCCGGCATGATCGTCGCGACACCGTTCTCCGGTTTCTCGATCAGGTCCTTGTCGAGCGTCTTGACCCTGAACTTCCAGCCTGGAGGAAGCTTCTTGAAGTTGCCTGCCCCTGCGGCAACGAATTCCTTGTAGGTGTATTGCGGTTTGAGCCCTTGCTGGAACCCCTTCATGACCCAGGTGTTCCCCTCCGCATCGTCAAGAAGCAACACGGTGGTCCCCTTGGTCCAACCCAATCCGCTCTTCCGCGCGATGGTCATGGGCTTGTAGGGCGTACTTTCTGCGACACCGCCGACTTTGTCGCCCATGTTCAGCGTGGCGACCCAGGTGGCAGGTATGCCATTGAAGTTCCTTTCCACACCGGTGTCAATTTCGGTCCAATCGGGCAGCCAGAGTTTCGGGCCGTTCAATGACGCGCCGAGAACGCCATAGTCCTTCTTCATCTTGTCGAAATCGAGCCCCTCGACCAACTTCTGCGAGGCGGTGTCTCTAGACGCAGGGATGCCCTTGGATGTGAAAATGGTGTTGTAGCACTCGGCGACCAGCTTTCCCGTCTTCGCGTCGCGGTGGGCGAGGAAGATCTCGATGAACCGCACCTGGTGTAGGTTGTCAACACGCTTAGATTTGGCGCCGACGCCGTCGGCAAGCACCTTGGGTTCCGCAGAGGATTTTTCCTGGGTGAAGGACCCCATCACTGTACCACCATGTATCCAGCCATCAGCAGAGCTACTTTCATTGTCTTCATTGCTCTTCCCCTTTTGTTTTCGCGTCGACCGCCCGTGGTTCGTATAATCATTTCCACACTCATGGACTTTGCCAATTACTTTGTCGGCTGTGCCTTGGGAAAGCTCCATGCCCTGCCCACGCTGCGGTGGGGCGGCAAGCAGTGGGGCCCACCACGCTGAACCGAAACTGCGCTTTTTGCTGTGCGGCATGTATAAGTGACCAGGAAGAAGCGCGCTCAGCATCCGGCCTATTTGTTACGGTTGCGCTGATAGTTGTTCTCGAACTGGTCGAGAACAATGGTGTTCGGCGGGTCAGAGTCGTAAGTGGCCACTAGGACTATTTCCTTCTCGAGCGTCCGGACCCTGAACTTCCATCCCTTCGGCAACGACAAGCGCTTTCCAAGCGTCGGCAGTTTGTCGACGGTGTTGTTGGGGTCGACTCTTAGGGAGGCGCTGAACATGGTGAACACGGCTCCCTCGGGGGAGACCAGCTCGTACACCTCTTCGCCGGCGTTGAAGTACCATGTGGTGGAGCGCTTGGAAACCGTTTCCTGATAGGGCGCCTGCTTGCCGGCGATGAACGCGTCGAAATCAGGAACGACGAAGGTGCCGTACACATACATGGGGATCGGGCCCATCATGAACTTCTTGCCACCATCGAAGGCCTGCGCACTGAACCGGTTCACAAGAAAGCGCCGCGGGCCATTGAAACGGACGCCGTCGCCACCGTATTGCTGCTTCAACTTCTCCGGATCAAGAGCCCAGAAGCGCGCGTCCATCTCCTTGTCGGACACATCAAAGCTCAGCCCGAGGGAGTTGTAGTAGTTGCCTGCCCCTCCGGGTCCTTTTGCGTTGCGGTTCATGATGAGGACTTCGTAATGGGGCTTTCCGCGCCAGTTCTCAGCTTGGACCTGGAAGGGGTTCTGCAGGCCAGCTGCCGGTTTGGATTTCTGGGCAGCTGTCTCTTCGGCAAAGGCCAGCGTCATGGTGCCCAGCAGCGCAAGCGCAAGTGCGGTTGCTTTCATGGTCATGTTTGTCACTCTCTTCATCTCCTTAACTGATAAGAAATTCAGCATGCCTGTTGTCATTGTCTTCACTACTCTTCTCCTTCTGTTTACAGCCTGGTGGCATTGGTTCATGTGCTCGTTTTCTCGTTCGCCCTTCACTTTGCCAGCTGCGCCTTGGGAAAGTTCCATGTGCCGTTTACGATTTCCTGCTTCGGCTGATACATCCGCACGATGTAGTTCCAGCCGGGAGTGATCGGCAGATTGTTAATGTCGCCGGGGCCACCGCCGAAATTGATCGTGATGCCCCCATCCGCGTTTTTCTTTGCAGTCACGTTGTTGTAGGAATAGACGTTCTGAGCATTCTTCTCCATGAAACCGTCTTTGTTGTAGACGGTAATAGACCAGAAACCGTCGACAGGTACATGCTTCACGGTTACACGGTATGGTGTCTTGCCGTCGTTCTTCGTGGGCACGATGTTGTCGTACATGGCAGATTCTTCGGGATTTCCGCCCCAGCCGTAGGCCGTGCCCAGCAGGTGGCTGATCGGGTTGAGCTTTGCTTTGTCACCGAACATGCCCTTGGCATCGGTCCGGGTCGCCGCAAGGACTTTGATGGCATCACGGACTTTCTTCAGCGACGCCTCATCCCAATCCGGAATCTCGAATATTCCCGAGTTCGCCTGCCGCATTTCGATCTTTTCCTGCAAGGTGTTGGCGGCCTTAATATCCGCTGGATCGTTCGCATCGACGAATGTGCGAAAGATAACAATCACGTAGCGCGTCCCGACTTTTTCCTTGGTCAATGTAGACTCACCCGCGCCATGCTCGACGGGAGGCATCGAGTGGTCCTGGTTGATGACCATCATCGATTGAAAACGCCCTTTGGAATCCGGCTTAATAATGGTGATCGGCGTGGTGAGGTCGAAAACTCCTGCTGAATAAAGCGTATCGCGATTCATGCGGACCACGTCCTGCTTGTCGATCGGCGTGGGCTGGCGAATGTGCAGGAACTTGCCGAAAGCTCCCTGCTTTACGTACCGGGCCAGGGTCATGTCGGTCTCTGCCCGGACGAAGTTGTCCACCGTCACCATTTCTGACCCGAAACTTGAAACAGAGCCTAAGAGGATCATTCCTCCAACTGCGAGTGTGAGTAGGCCTCCCTGCATTGTATGCTCCTGCTTTACGGTCAGTTGGATTAGTACCTCTCGCAGCGACCGCATTCAACTGCCGATAGGACGCAATTTGTCGACTTCGATGCCTTAGATTTAATTGCAGACGTAATGTTACATCAGCCTCGGATAATAACTGAGGGCATTAAACTGACTGACTTAGATTCAACTCCCCGGAACCGCATTCTTGGAGTAAAGAACCATAAACGTTAGATCTCTATCGGAAGTGCCCCGGCAGCACAGAGTCGATGCGGAGTGGGATTGTTTTCCGGGGCACTTTCGATAGAGTCGTTTGAAGGAAGCCGATGGCGCTCGCGGCGGACGCGGTGAGATCTCAGCTATGGAATTTCAATGCCATTTTTCTTGATAATGCGAGACTCACATTTTGTATCGAAGCGGCGTGAACAGGAAATTCCATGCGCCGATCATAAGACCTAAATCACTCGGAAACAAGCCTCATCAAAGGCAACCCTGGATGCCTTACGCACGCGAAGCGTCCGCCGCGCAAGCGGCTTCGTTCAAACGGCATTCTGGGAAACTGACAAAAGCTTACGCCGGTACGGAATCCTGGCCTTAACCTCCCCACCATCAATTATCGAATCAGCTTTCCTCACTGCAGATGACATTCTCCGGATTGACGTTGACCAGTCTCTCCGATCCAGGCAGCAGCACCTTGAGCCTGATCCGGCGTTTGCAGACACGTATGATTACGGCCGGAACCCGCTGCACGCCGCAACCGACCACGAAGGATCGCTTCCTGGAGTAGAGCCAGGTCACACGGTCTCCCGGCTTCATCCGACAGCTCCGAATCTCACTGGACACCAGCATCGCCCCTCTGCTCCCATGCCGCGCGCATTTTGTCCAGGTGCGCGGAATTCGCGCGCAGTTCCTCCTCGTGGTTGAGTTCCGACGCAATCTCGTGGAGTTCCCCGGGCATCGGAAACCTCCTCGTGAGCCGCATCACGGCCCGATCCGCGAGTTTCTCCCACTGCTCCGGAGTGAGCTTCCACTGCACGAGGATCCGCAGGTATCTAGAGATCGCCGCCTTCTGCGGCACGTAGTCGTAACAGGCAGCCAGATCCATCAGCCATTTCGCGAGCTGCTTTTCGTTCACGATTCCTCCTTTTCGGGTTCGCCAACAAACTCGTCCCAGACCGAGCCCTCGGCCAGATCGGGTTGAACGCTGTCCTCCCACTGGCGGTTGTTCAGCCAGGTCGCCGGGTGGGGAATGAACTGGCCGTTGTCCTTGCGCCAGGCGCGGCTCTGCTTCTGCCGGTCGATGGCTTCCAGCATGCGGTCGAGCAGCGCGCGGTCCGGTTTGAGCTTCAGGAATGCCGCGAGCGCCTTCGGCTTTTTGACCTTCAGCGGGTAACATTCCCAGAAAATCAGGAAAAGGCTCTGAGGACTCAACTCCCCCTCCGGGGGTAGGGGGGTATTTTCTTCTGAAGAAGAAGTAGAAGATGAAGAAGAAGATGAAGGGTTTGTTTTTTGTTTGGGCCCACCTTTGACGTCACCCTTGACACCACCTTTGTGATGACCTTTAAAGGTCGTCGGCAAGTCATTTACTTTGTTGCCATTGCCGGATTTGGCCTTGTAGCTCGGGTTTCCGCCGCCCTTTTTCCCAGCTTCGCTGCATGCCGTCCTTTTCCGTTCGTCCCGGATCATCCGTCTCGAGTAGATCGTGCCGTGTTCAGTCCTGGAGAAAACGCCGGAGTCCTCGAGCTCCCGCAACAGCCGGGAAACCTGTTCAGAGGAACTGCCGGTCATTCGAGCGAGCTGTTCGTCTGAGACCGGTTTGCCGGTCGCGTGTTGGAGGTAGCCCCTGCGGCCGCTCTCGAAGAGCAGACAGAGCATGTCTATCCAGAGGCCTCGCGCTTCAAGCGAGACGGAACGGAGTCCTGGATCCTTCATCCAGTCGCCGGGATAGAATTGAAAAGATGGCAGCTTCATGGTTCTTCCTCAGTCTGTGTTCCTGTAGAAATTCTCGAATTTCGTGATCCGCTTGCTGAAGGTCAGCTGGAACGTGCCTGTCATTCCGTTCCGCTGCTTCCCAATCGTGATATCGGTCATGCAGTCTCCCGCGCCGGTACCGTCGTCCATCCCGTCGCGCGAGATGAAAAGGACGAGATCAGAATCCTGTTCAATTGCTCCGGATTCCCTCAGGTCGGACAGCTGAGGCTTCCTGTTTCCGGAGCGCCTCTCGACCTCGCGGTTGAGCTGCGAGGCGGCGATCACCGGGATGTCGAGCTCTTTGGCGAGGTTTTTCAGGCCGCGGCTGATCTCCGTCACCTCCTGTGTCCGGTTCTCATAGCGGCGCGAGCCGGAAACGAGCTGGAGGTAGTCGACGACCAGGAGGTCGATTCCGTGCTCGAGAGCAAGGCGCTGCGCTTTCGCCCGCACCTGGAGCATCGTGAGGTTCGCGGAGTCGTCGATGTAGATGGGCGCGCCGGACAGGGAGGAGGTCGCCTGGCTGATCTTCGCCCAGTCCTCGCGGGTGAGGTAACCGCTCTGGATTCTGCTTGCTTCCACTCCGGAAACCGACGAGATCATCCGCTTCATGATTTCGGGCTTGGACATTTCCAGGCTGAAGATCCCGACCGGCTTCCGGCTGGTGATCGCGGCATGGCAGGCGATGTTGAGACAGAAGGATGTCTTTCCGAGGCCGGGCCTTGCCGCGACCACTACGAGGTTCTGGTTGTGCAGGCCTCCGGTCATGCGATTGAGGTCGGTGAAGCCGGTGTCGAGCCCCGAAACCGGCCCCCGATTCCGCGCCGATTCCTCGATCTCCCTGTATGCCGAGTGGGCAAGTTCCCTTGTCGGCTCGAATCCGCCCCGGATTTCGCGCGCCGCGATCTTGAAGATCTGCGACTCGACGCGTCCCAGAATTTCGGCAGGGCGTTCCTCCCCTTCGTAGCACCGGCATATTGTTTCGTTGGACAGCTGGATCATTTGCCTGGAGGTGGCTTTCTCCCGGACGGCTTTTGCATAGTGCCCCACGTTTATGGCTCTGGGAAGTCCATCCGTGAGCGAGGCAACGTAAGCGGGGCCGCCGGCCGCATCTTCTTTACTCCGGCGCCTCAACTCTTCCCGCAGGGTGAAGTGGTCGATTGAGTTTTCCTCTTCAGCCATCGCGAGCATGGCTCTAAAAATCTCGCGGTGCGCCTCATGGTAGAAGTCTGCAGCTGTGAGGATCTCGGCCGCCGCGAAAATAGCCTTTTCGTCCAGCAGGATCGCCCCCAGAACGGCTCGCTCGGATTCCACGCTGTTCGGGAGGGTCTTTTCAAGGGTGACGTCAGCGGGAGACATTGGACATCTCCCTTCCCAGCCGGTGGAGCTGATCCTTATCCCGGTATCGACGACGGTTCATCTTCATCCTCCGGATTCGGACCGATTCGGCGCGATAGTCGCGGAGCCGGGAGACTATCCGGGGCATTCGCGATTCGTGCGTTTTCGGTCAGATTCTCGGAAGGAAACCGTCAGCGATTTTTTCGGAATAAGTACAATTTAAGTACAATGGAGCTTATTTCCGGATTTTTCAGCGGGGATCGGTCTGGCTAAGTCGTTGATTCTATTGGTGCCGAAGGAGGGGGTCGAACCCTCATGGCCGCAAGGGCCGCGGGATTTTGAGCCCCGGCTCGTTGATTCTGTCAGCGGGCCTCGGGTTTGGAGATTTTCATCTTCATGAAGACCAGGCCGGTAAGCAGTTTAGGATAGAAATCAGTTGATTTCTGAGGCATGCGCTCTCCCAGCAGCGCCACCCTCTGTACCTGCTCGACCGTGGTCGGGTTAAGGAAAAATACCGCCTGGTATTTCTTGCTCTTGACCCGCTGCAGGCAGGCATCCCGATCCCGCGCATAGTCGACGTTCGACTGGGCCACCAGCTTTTTCTGGTCGATCCTCAGAATGCGATCCAGGATGAGAGTGTGAAGGATGCTGACATCGAGATGCCGGTAGGCCTCCCCATGGGAAAGATTCAGCGCATCGACCTTGCCTTCTTCCTTGAGCCGCAGCAGGTAAAAGCGCCGCGTGTCCGCCGGGTAGAAGCCGAAGACGTGGCGGTCGGACTGCTCCTTCATCCGCTGCCACAGCTCTTCGGCGCCGCTCAGAGTCTCGACTTCGAAGCAGGCATCGGCCGCGCTCAGAAGCGCTGCCGATTTGAACCTGGCGATGTCCCGCACCAGACGGTGCGTCGGGAGGATGGTTGTTCCCTGATCCGCGCTGTTGAAGCAGGCCACCAGTCGCTTGTCGAAAGACTCGGGACCCGCCGTTTTCCACCCCTTCTCCCTGCACTCCTTCATGAAGTTGATCGATGTCTCGAAGCGATGATGGCCGTCGGCGATGAACAACTCACCGGGGACCATGGCATCCTGGATCTTCCGGATAGCCTTGGAATCCGTGATGGCCCAGACCCGGTGGATCACCCCGAAGTCATCGGTGACTTGAATTTCGGGGACACGGGAGGCGGTCTTATCCGCGAGGAGCCGGTTGATTGCCATCTGCTCTTCAGTATAAAGGGTATAAATCAGGTCGTCGTTGGACTCCGTCGCGCGCATGAGGCGGAGGCGGTCCATCTTCGGCTCGGCCAGCGTCAGTTCGTGCGGCAGGATCTCCCCTGCGGAGTGTTTCGCATCGAGCAGCGCGATGAAGCCCAACTGCGACTTTTTTTCGCCCTCGACTTCGTACACGCGGGAATAGGCATAGATGGCCGGTGCAGCTTCCTGGACCAGAATTCCCCCATCGATCCATTGCTGCAGGATCTGCCCCGCCTGCGGATAATCGGTCGCGGGGTCTTCATTCTTTTCCATGCTGCGCGTGATCCTGACGACGTTGTGGGGCGAACGCCGGTAGTAGTCCTGCTGCAGCTCCTGTGAGATTTTGTCGTACGGCTGGGCCACTACGGCATTGAGATCGCCGGCGATGTCCTTGTGGTAGCGATACCCTCGGAATGGACAGATGAGCGCCATGGCTTTGACTCCTGTGCCAGCGGCTGACGGGCCGGGCAGAAGCGGTCAGGGTCTGTTATTCCGTGACAGACCCTGAGCACCGCGGGAAGCGGGACGGCGGCGAAAGGTTCGCAGCCGGTTTTCGATTATCGCAGCAGGTCTTCCAACCGGATGCTGCGCTCGGTCTTGGAATTATGATATTTAACAATAATCGGGGTGTAAACGGAAAGGTTTTGCTCCAGCCCCCAGCCTTGAGTGACCGCACGGGAACCCGGCATCACCACAGTCCGGGCAGGGATTTCCAGAGGCCGATCTCCCTGGCGGCGATAAACCGCCTGCTTCACCAGGTCGTACACGGGCGTGCCGCCGGTCAGAATGGTGCCTGCCGCCAGCACTGCCCCCTCGCGCACCACGGCCCCCTCATAGATGCCGCAATTTCCGCCTACCAGCACGTCATCCTCCACGATGACGGGCATAGCGCCCACAGGCCCAGCACGCCGCCCACCTGGCTCGCCGCGCTCAAATGGACTCGTTCCCCACCTGGGCGCAGGATCCCACCAGCGCGTGGGAATCCACCAAGGTTCCGTCATCGACATAGGCCCCGATGTTGATATACATCGGCGGCATGCAGGTCACGCCCCGGCCGAGATAGACGCCGTCCCTGATCGAGGATCCGTCCGGCACCACACGCACCCCGTCATCGATGGTGAGAGGACGGAGCGGCAGAGTATCTTTGTCGAAGAAGCGGAAGCGGGCATCGAGGGAGTAGTCTGCGAGGGCGCCCATCCTGAATCCGAGCAGTATTCCTTGTTTCACCCAAAGATGGACC
>Ga0315273_10008931_pt1 | contig 12680 bp, 10 predicted proteins | sample YL17G02_0_MG_FD_205753 | JGI IMG/M metagenome (GOLD analysis project Ga0315273, IMG submission 205753) | Sediment microbial communities from Yellowstone Lake, YNP, Wyoming, USA - YL17G02_0 | ecosystem: Environmental > Aquatic > Freshwater > Lake > Sediment | place: USA: Wyoming | collected...
TCGATGCGCGGCAAAGGATAACGAAGTGGGCCTGGATAGAGTTGAACTATCGACCTCACGCTTATCAGGCGTGCGCTCTAACCACCTGAGCTACAGGCCCTGAAGGTCCCCCGCAGTGCTGCCGCGGGGGACCCGAAGAGGGGCGGGACGTTACCCAACCAACCCAGCCGATGCAACCGGCGGCGGCGCTCCGGGACGGGCGGGCCTCGTGCCCGCCCTACCGCCGCCGCCGGGGCTTGTCCTCGTCCTCCTCCTCGCGCTCTTCCTCGGGCAAGTCGTCGTCGAGCTCCTCGTCCTCGAGGTCGTCCTCCTCGTCGAGGTCGTCCTCTTCGTCGAGGTCGTCGTCATCGTCCTCGTCATCGAAGGAGAACGCCTCCTCGTCGTCATCGAAGTCGTCGTCGTCCCGGCGGCGACGCAACTCGAGTACTTCGACCGACGTTTCCCACGGCAACATGACTGCCTCCGGCAATGGTGATAGGGTTGGTGGTTGCGCGCCTACGATGCATCCGCCGCCCGGGCCGCGGCCCGCGCGATCTTCTTCCGGTCATTCGCGAGCAGGGCCCGCTTCCGGAGCCGGATCGACTTCGGCGTTACCTCGATCAGCTCGTCCTCCTCGATGTACTCGAGGGCGTACTCCAGCGAGATCGGCCGCGGCGTCTCCAGCACGATGTTCTCGTCCGACGCCGTGGTGCGCATGTTGGTGAGCTTCTTCTCCTTGGCGACGTTCACATCCATGTCGCCCGGACGCGAATTCTCCCCGCAGACCATCCCCTCGTAGACATCCTCCCCCGGGGCGAGGAACATCTGGGCCCGCTCCTGCAGATTGAACAGCGCAAACCCGACCGCCATGCCCACCCGGTCAGCCACCAGCACCCCGTTCTTCCGCCCCGCCAGTGGACCGGCCCAGGGGCCGTAGTCCAGAAAGCGGTGGTGCAGCGTGCCGGTGCCGCGGGTGTCAGTCAGGAATTCCGACCGGTAGCCGAACAGCCCGCGCGCCGGAATCCGGAACAGCATCCGCACCATCCCCTGCCCCGGATTCTTCATCTCGATCAGTTCAGCCCGGCGCGGGCCCAGCTTCTCGATGACCGTGCCGATATGCGATTCCGGCACATCCACCATCAACTCCTCATACGGCTCGAGCCGCTCGCCATCCGGCCCGATCTTGGTGATCACCCGGGGGCGTGATACCTGGAACTCGTAGCCCTCGCGCCGCATGGTCTCCATCAGGATGCCGAGATGCAGCTCGCCCCGCCCGGAGACCTGCCAGGTGTCCGGGCTGGCGGTGTCCTCGACCCGCAGCGCGACATTGCGCTCGAGTTCCTTGTGCAGACGGTCCCGGACCTGCCGGCTGGTGACATACTTCCCCTCGCGTCCCGCGAACGGGCTGTTGTTCACGATCACGTCCACCGACATCGTCGGCTCTTCCACCGCGATCCCGGCCAGTCGCTCGGGCACGTCGACCGCAGCGAGCGTCCGCCCGATCTCGATGCCCTCCACCCCCGCCACCACCACGATGTCCCCGGCTTCCGCCAGCTCGACCTCGACCTTGTTCAGGCCATCGAAAGTCATGAGCTTGGTGATCCGGGCCCGCTCCACCCCCTCGGGGTCCACCAGCCCGGGCTCGCCCAGGGGCAGCAGAGCGACCTCCTGGCCCACCCGCACGCTCCCCCGCTCGATTCGACCGATCCCCATCCGGCCGACGAAGGTCGAGTAGTCGAGGGTGGAGATCAGCATCTGGAACGGCCCGGCCGCGTCGCCCGTGGGCGGCGGAACGTGGGTGAGAATCGCCTCGAACAGCGGATTGAGATCGGTGCCAGGCTGCTCCAGTTCGGCGGTCGCGGTGCCGAACCGGCTCGAGGTATACAGGAACGGTGCTTCCAGCTGCTCGTGGGTCGCCTCGAGATCGATGAACAGCCCGAGCACCTCATTGTGGACCCGGAGCGGTTCGGCGTCCTGCCGGTCGATCTTGTTGATCGCCACGATGGGCTTGAGGCCCAGCGCCAGCGCCTTCCGGGTCACGAACCGCGTCTGCGGCATCGGCCCCTCGGCGGCGTCCACCAGGATCAGCACCCCGTCCACCATCCTGAGGATGCGCTCGACCTCGCCACCGAAATCGGCGTGGCCCGGCGTGTCCACGATGTTGATCTTGGTGTCGCCCCAGCGCACCGCCGTGTTCTTCGCCAGGATGGTGATGCCCCGCTCCCGCTCCAGCGGGTTGGAGTCCATCACCCGCTCTTCGACCTGCTGGTTGGCCCGGAACGCCCCGGACTGGCGCAGCATCTGATCGACCAGCGTGGTCTTGCCGTGATCGACATGCGCGATGATCGCGATGTTCCTGATGTCCCTGATGTTGCCGCGCTCTGCCATCAAACCTTCTGCCGACTGTGGGGAGTCCCGCGCCGGCCGGCGGAAAGCCGCCATGCACCAGAGTCCCGGGGTTCAAGGCGGCATATATAGACAGGGGAGGGGGGCCGGGCAAGGGAGGGGTTCAGCAGTGCTGCTGGTGGGCCGCGCCCTCCACCGTCTGGGGGTCGTCACAGTCGCCGCCCCTCCCGGTCTCAAGCTGCACCGTGACGTGACCGACGCCGAGTTCGCCCACGGCCCGGCGGATGCGCTCCAGCACGCCCGGATGCGCCGCAAGGTCGGGAACCACGGCGTGGCCGCTCATCGCCACCATGCCGCTGGTCACGGTCCAGACGTGGAGATCGTGCACCCCGCGCACGCCGTCGATCGCCCGCATGCGGGACTCCACCTCGTGGAGCGAGATGTGCCGCGGTACCGCCTCCAGCAGGATGTCCACGCTCTCCCGCAGCAGGCGCCAGGCGCCGATCAGGATGAGCAGCGACAGGGCGATCGAGATGATCGGGTCCGCCAGGGTCCAGCCCGTCAGCAGGATCACCACCGCCGCCAGGACCGCCCCCACGGACCCAAGCAGGTCCCCGAGGATATGGAGGTAGGCGCCCCGCAGGTTCAGGTGATGATCGTGATCCCCGTGGAGCAGGACCAGGGCGACGGCGTTCACCAGCAGCCCCGCCCCCGCGACGCCAAGCATCAACCCTCCGCGGATCTCCGGCGGCGCATGCAGCCGGCCGATTGCCTCAACCACGATCATCGCCGCGACCCCGAACAGCAGGGCTCCGTTCACCAGGGCCGCCAGGATTTCCCACCGCAGGTAGCCGTAGGTCTTGGTGTGGTCGGCCGGCCGCCGCGCGATCCACGCCGTGACCAGGGTGAGCCCCAGCGCCCCCACGTCGGTCAGCATGTGCCCGGCGTCGGCCAGCAACGCCAGCGAGCCGGCCAGCCATCCCCCCACCGCCTCCACCACCATGAACACCAGCGTCAGGCCGAAGACCAGGCCCAGCCGACCCATCCAAACCGTGCCGGGCCGGCGGTCGAGGTGGACGCAGGGTGCAACCGTCACAGCCGGATCCGGATCGCGTTCGCGTGGCCCACCAGCCCCTCGGCCTCGGCCAGGGCGATGATGTACGGGGCGTCATTGAGCAGGCGATCACGGCTGTAGTGGATGATGCTCGTGCGGCGGATGAAATCGTACACCCCCAGCGGAGAGGCATGGCGCGCCGTCCCGCCGGTGGGCAGGACATGACTCGGTCCCGCGAGGTAGTCACCTACCGGCTCGGGCGTGTGCTGGCCCAGGAAGATCGCCCCCGCGTGCTGCACCGACTCGGCCAGCTTCTCGGCGTCCCGGGCGATGATCTCGAGGTGTTCCGGTGCACGCCGGTTCACCACCTCCACCCCGTCCTGCATGGTAGGGACCCAGACGATCAGGCCATGCCGCGACAGCGCCGTGCGGATCACCGCGGCGCGCGGGTGCCGGGGCAGCAGCTCCTCGATCGCGGCGGGTAGGACATCCGCGAGGGCGGCGTCCGAAGTCACGCACCACGCCGTCGCGTCCTCGTCATGTTCCGCCTGAGCCACCATGTCCGCCGCGACCTGCTCCGGGCTCGCCTCGGCGTCGGCCAGCACCACCAGCTCGGTCGGGCCTGCGATCATGTCGATGCCGACCAGCCCGGCCACCTGTCGCTTCGCCTCCGCCACCCACTTGCTGCCCGGTCCCACGATCTTGTCCACCCGCGCGAGGGTCCGGGTACCGAACGCCAGCGCCCCGACGGCCTGCGCCCCGCCGATCCGGTACAGCTGCGTCACCCCGGCCAGGCGGCAGGCGGCGAGCACCGCGTCCGTCACCCCGCCCGGCGGCGTGACCGCGACGAGCTGCTCCACCCCGGCGACCACTGCGGGGACCGCGTTCATGATCACGCTCGAGGGGTACGCCGCCTTTCCGCCGGGCACGTAGAGCCCCACCCGCTCGAGCGGCGCCACCCGCATGCCGAGCAAGGTCCCGTCGTCATCCAGCAGGGAGAACCCGCGCTCCCGCTGGCGTCGGTGGTAGGCGGTCACGCGGTCCACCGCGACCTCGAGCGCTTCCCTCAGCTCGGGGTCAATCCGGTCGAGCGCGGCATCCCATTCGCTGCGCGGCAGCAGCCACTCACTCGGCGCCAGGTCGACGCCATCGAGCGCGAGGGTCCAGCGCCGCACCGCGGCGTCGCCCTCGGCCGCGACCTCGCCCAGGATCGTGGCCACCTGGTCGCGGACCTCGAGGTCGATGCGGGCGGGGCCGGGCAGGTACGGGGCCAGCAGGTCGAAGGGCGGAACGGCGATCTGGCGGATCATCAGCTGCCCTCCCGGGGGGCGTGGTGGGTGGCTACAGTTACTCCCCATGGACGACCCGGAAAGTACATCGATCGCGGCCCGTCTGATGGCCGTGATCCTGCTGGTCCTGCTCAACGCCTTCTTCGTGGCCGCGGAGTTCGCCCTGGTGGGGGCCCGGCGGACCCGGCTGGACGAGATGGCGCTACGGGGCGACAAGAAGGCCGCCCTGGCCCGAAAGGCGACCCAGGCCCTGGATCGCTACATCTCCGCCACCCAGCTTGGGATTACCCTCGCCTCGCTCGGGCTGGGATGGATCGGCGAACCCGCCCTGGCGAGCATCGTGCATGGCGCACTGGGCTGGCTTCCCGGCACCCTGGACAAGATCGCGGCGCATAGCATCTCCATCGCGATCGCCTTCACCATCATTACCGCCCTGCACATCATCCTCGGCGAGCTGGTGCCCAAGGCCCTCGCCCTGCTCTACCCCGAACAGGTCAGCGCCTACGTAGCGGCGCCCCTGATGGGGTTCGCGTGGCTCATGGCCGGCCCGATCGCCGTGCTCAACGGCACCGCCAACCGGTTGTTGCGCGTGGGCGGCATCCGAACCACCCGAGATCACGAACGGCTGCACTCGCCGGAAGAGATCCGGATGCTGGTTGAGCAGAGTGAAGTGGGCGGATCCCTCGGCAAGGAAGACGCCCGCCTGCTCGAGGGAGTGTTCGAGTTCAGCGAGAAGACCGCGCAGGAGGTCATGACGCCGCGCACCCAGATGGCCATCATGGACCGCGATCTCACGGTCGAGGCGGCGGCCGACATCGTGGCCGATGCCCGCCGCTCCCGGTACCCGGTCTGCAGCGAGTCGCTCGACGACGTGGTGGGGGTGGTGCACGCCAAGGACATCCTCACCGCCGTCCGGCGCGAGCCCGGCGCGCTGGTCGGCGCCATCATGCGGCCCCCGGTCTTCGTCCCGGGTACCCGGGAGGTGGAGGACGTCCTGGCGGACATGAAGCGGCTCAAGGTCCACCTCGCGATTGTCCTCGACGAGTACGGCGGCACTGCCGGCCTCGTCACCATGGAGGACCTGCTCGAGGAGATCGTGGGAGACATCTTCGACGAATACGACCGGGCGGAGCGTGCCCGGCCTGTGCCCGAGGACGCCCACCTCCTCGATGGCAGCCTCGTGATCTCCGACTTCAACGCGACCCATGAGCTGCAGCTCGATGACGCCGACTATACCACGGTGGGTGGCTACGTCTTCGGCCAGATCGGCCGCCTGCCGCGGGCCGGGGACCGCGTCACCGTCGGGCGGGATGTATTCGAGGTCGTTGAGATGGAAGGCCGGCGGGTGAAGAGCGTCCGCTACCTCCTCGGCGCCGCGGGGCCGCAGCCGTGACCCGTCCGGTCGCCGCGCTGCCGCCCGGGGCCGCCGACCTCACCGGCCCGGCCGCCCAGAGCCGCCGCCGGCTCCAGCGGACGGTCGGTGACCTTCTCACTGGAGCGGGCTACGAGGAACTGCTGACGCCCACCTTCGAGTACGAGGAAGTCTTCCTGCTGGCCGGCGGCCCCGAGGTCGCCGACCATCTGATTCGTTTTCCCGACCGCGACGGCCGGATCCTCGCACTCCGGTATGACTTCACCGCCAGTCTCGCGCGGGTCGCCGCGACCACCTTTCGCGGCGCGCCGCGGCCGCTTCGGCTGAGCTACAGCGGCAAGGTCTTCCGGCAGGAACCGGAGCGCGGCGGCCGGCCCCGAGAGACCTTGCAGGCCGGGGCGGAGCTCGTGGGGGAGGGAAGCCTCGACGGCGACATCGAGATCGTCCGGCTCACCCTCGCTCTCGCACGAGCTGCCGGCCTGAGCGACTTTCAGCTCAACCTCGGCCACGTCGGCGTGCTCCGCCCCGGTTTCTCGGCCATCCCCGGGGAGGAGCGCGCCGCGATCCGGCGCTGGATCGACCGGAAGGACCGGGGCAACCTGTCGCGCGCCCTCACCAACCGCCCCGCCCTCGCCGCCTCGCTGGGAACCCTGGCCTTCGTGATCGGCCGCCGCCCGGCGCTGGAGCAGGCGCGGGTGGCCGCCCCCGCGGAGTGCCGTCCCGGACTCGACCTCCTGCTGTCGCTTGATGCCGCGCTCAGCGAGGCCGACCGCGCCCACGTCGTCTACGACCTCGGTGAGGTGCGGGGGCTCGACTATTACACCGGCATCCACTTCGAGCTGTTCGCGGCCGGGGCCGGCCGAGCGGCGGGGGCGGGCGGGCGCTACGATGAACTCATGGGCCGCTTCGGCGCGCCGATGCCGGCGGTGGGCGTGTCGCTGGATCTCGACACCGTGGCGGAGATCGCGCCGGGAGGAGAGACGTGAGCGCCACCCTGCGCGTCGCCCTTCCGAAGGGCCGTCTCTATCAGCCGGCCGTGGCACGGTTCGCCGAGGCGGGAATCCAGCTCGACCCCGATCCAGGCCGGCGCCTCCTGCTGCCGTCCGACGACCCTGCCATCGAGTTCCTGGTGGTCAAGCCGTTCGACGTGGCGGTGTATGTCGAATCGGGCGCCGCCGACCTCGGCGTCACCGGCACCGATGTGCTGCGCGAATCGGAAGCCGATGTCCTGGAGCCACTCGAGCTGGGCTTCGGGAAATGCCGGCTGGTCGTCGCCGGTCCGGCCGCCGGACGCTGGCCCGACCTGCCGGGCGGGCGGATCGCCCGCGTCGCGACCAAGTACCCTCGGCTTGCCTGGAGACATTTCGCCGACCGCGGGCATCCGGTCGAGGTCATCACGGTCAACGGGTCGGTGGAAGTGGCCCCGTTGCTCGGACTCTCCCACTGGATCGTGGATCTGGTCGACAGCGGCAACACCCTGCGGGCGAACGGACTGGTGGAGCGGGAGACGGTGCTGCAGGTGAGCGCGGTGCTCGTCGCCAATCGTGCCAGCCAGAAGCTCAAGCTCGATCAGCATCTGGCGCTGATGCGGCGGCTCGAGCGAGCGACCGAGACCGGCTAGTCGGGCTGGCTCGGCCCCGGACGGGAGACCGCCGGTCCCTGGAACGACTGCCGCGTCGTGCGGCCGGCGAGTTCGATGGCGAGTTCGATAGCGGCCCGCATGCTGGCGTGGTCGGCACGACCACTACCCGCGATATCGAACGCCGTGCCGTGATCGGGTGAGGTCCGCGGGAACGGCAGGCCGAGCGTCACGTTCACGCCCCGTCCAAAGGCCGCGACCTTGATCGCGGTCATCCCCACGTCGTGGTAGGGCGCCAGCACCGCGTCGAACTCCCCCCGCATCGCCCGCACGAAGACCGTGTCCGCGGGAAAAGGGCCGCTCGCGCCGAGCGCCACCGCTGCCGGCCGCAGCACCCGCTCCTCCTCATCCCCGAACAGCCCCGACTCGCCGGCATGCGGGTTGAGCGCACAGAGCGCGATGCGCGGCGCCTCGATCCCCCACCAGTCCTGCAGGCCGCGCCGGGTCACCAGACCGGTGCGGACGATGCGGTCGGTGGTCAGGATCTCGGGAACGGTTCGTAGCGGGACGTGAGTGGTCACCAGCACCACCCTGAGCCGATCGGCGGCGAGCATCATCGCGACCTCGACGTCTCCCGCGAGGTGCGCCAGCCACTCGGTATGGCCGGGCCAGCGATAGCCGGCGAGGTTGAGCGCGTGCTTCTGGATCGGGCCGGTGACGATCGCGTCCACCTCCCCGCCCAGCACGAGCCGCACCGCCGTCTCCACGCTGGCGCCCGCCAGACGCCCGGCCCGCATGGCGCGCGAAGGACCGGGGCGCTCCCCCGTTCCTGCCTCCCCCACTCCATCACCCCACCTTCCCACTCCGACCCGTCGCGCCGCGGGGATAGTGGAGATCTGATCCTCCGCGCCGATGAGTGTGACGTCGGCGGAAGGCAGCTCCTGCAGCGCGCGCGCGGTGACTTCCGGCCCGATGCCGCGGGGGTCGCCCAGCGTGATGGCGATGCGTGGCACGGCTGCTAGAGCCGGACCTCGACGTAGGTCGAGGCCCGGAGCCGTTCGAGGTACCGTCGCAGGGACAGGTCATCGCTCAGGCGGCGACGGATCTGGTCCTTCACATCCTCGTAGGTGATGGCACCCTCGCCGCGTCGGCCAGTGACCTCGAGGATGACGTACTTCCGCCGCAGTCCTGCCTCCTTGCGGATCTGGAACACCGGTACCACCTGACCGCTGTCCGCCGGACCGATCGCCTCCTTGTACTCGGGAGGCAGCTGGGTCTCCGGCACTCCGGACGCCTGCCGTTCCTCGGCCGGGTCATGCGCCAGGTCCGCGAGCGAGTCGAAGGACGCACCGAGCCGAATCGCTTCGGCGATCTCGTTGGCCCGCGCCTCGGCCCGTACGGCATCGGCCGAGTCGATCTCCGGCATGATCAGGATGTGGCGCGCTTGCACCTCGGCGGGCTGGATCCGAAGCACCTGGATGATGTGGAAGCCGAATGGCGTCTCGATCGGGGCCGAGAGAAGACCCGGTTTGAGCGAGAACGCCGCGGCCTCGAAGGCCGGGACCATCTGGCCGCGCCGGAACCAGCCGAGATCGCCGCCCTGCTCCTTGGTGCCGGGGTCCTGCGAGAAGCGGCGTGCGACCGTGGCGAAGTCGGCACCCAGCTTGAGCGCCCAGACCAGCGAATCGGCGAGGACTCTCGCCCGGGCCATCGCCGCCGGGGAAGGGAGCGGAGACAGCACGATATTGCGGAACGAAATCGTCGCGGGGCGCGGCGGGAGCTGCGACCCGAACTGCTCGAAGTATGCCCGCATCTCCCGGTCGTTCGGCTGCACCGGCTTGAGCTTGCCCTCGGCCTTCAGTTTCTCGATGAGCCGGTTGCGCAGCGCTGCCTTGCGCTGGTTCTCTCCCAGCCAGCGGCGGAATTCCTCGGGAGTCTGGAATCCCGACTTCAGCAGCTCCGCGCGATAATCGACCTCGGAGGTGAACCGCTTGCGAATGCTGCGGAACTGCTGGTCGACGCCGTCCGCCACCTCCTGGTCGGTCACTTTGATCGAGGTATCCCGCTGGGCGACCTGGACCATTAGTTCACCGTCGACCAGGTCCGAAACCACCTGGCGGCAGAGCGCGCGGAATTCCTCTTCCGTCTGCGGCAGGGGCGCCTGCTGGGCCCGCTGGGTGAAGATCTCCTCGTCCAGCTGGGAGGACAGGATGGCGGCATCCCCCACGATAGCGACGATGCGGTCCACCACCTCGGGGGATTTCTCACAACGGAACCCCGTCGGTCCCTCCTGCGCCAGCAGCGGCCCGGCGAGGAGCACCGCGGCGAGAAGCAACCCGACCTGCCGCGGGCCGCGCATCTTCATCGACCCGGCACCGCCGGTGGCTGGGCCGCGCTGGCCGAGTCAGGCCGGACGCCCGGCGGCGGCGGGGGAGGTGGTGCCGCCTTCCGCTGGGCCTGAAGCGACGTCGCAAGTTCGATCGCCCGGGTGATGCCGGCCTGCTCGACCGAGAACTCGGCTTCCTGCCGCAGCACATGGGCCAGCTGCGGCGGGATCGGCCGCGGCCTGACACCACCCACGGCGAGCTTGTCCCAGAAGCTCTCGATCTTCATCGCGGCAACCCGGGCTCGGTCCTCGGAAGTGGCGCCCGGATCGCCCATGTCCGCCGCCGACAACCCCAGGCTCATGCGGAGCGTGTCGAGCTGGGCGCGAAAGGTCTGCTGCATGCTGGCCCACTCCACCGGCGTCGGCTGGATGCCCGCCCGGTCCGCCTCCTGGAGCAGCAACTCGTTCTTCCCGATGATCTCGATGAACGCGGTGAGCGAGCTGTCGGGCTGCTGCATCATCTGGGAGGACCATGACGGCGGGAGTGACGCGGCCCAGCGCATGAACTCGGCGACCGTCAACTCCCCGCCCTCGTAGCGCGCCAGCGCCCTCGTCGACCGCACCGCGGCGGTCCGGTCGGCGATCGCGTGGCGCAACGACGCGGCCGCCCCGCCGTCGACTTTGAGACGGTAGCGCGTGGCCAGGCTGTCGAGGTACATCGAATCCAGCCGAACTCCGAGCCGCTCCCGCGCGAAAGCGAGCAGCCGGTCCCGGACCTCGGCCGGTGGCGGGCGGCGGATGATATGGTAGCCGAAGGGAGTCTCCACCAGCCCGGTCATCCCCCCTGGAGCCAGGGTCCAGCCGGCGCTGTCGAACGCCGTCACGTACTGGCCCTTCGGCGCCGGCGGGAGGTACCCGCCATCCCGGCGGCTCCCTGGGTCATCACTCAATTCGCCGGCAAGACGGGCGAAGTCGCCACCCCGACGCGCCCGGACCAGCGCACGATCCGCCTTCTTCTGGGCCTCGGCTCGCGCCGGCGGTTCGGCGTTGGGTTCGAGCTTGATCAGGATGTGCTGCAGCAGCCGCACTTCATCGGCGGCATAGATGCTGTCCGCCACCCGGTCGGTGATGGGTACCCGCGCGGCGACCAGCGAGTCGTGGAATCGGCCGGCCTTGAGTTCGGCCAGCTCGGGCCACAGCACCTGCGCCGCGGTGGCCGAATCAGTCATGTCGCGGCCGGCGGCGAGGGCCTGGGCGAAGATCGTGTGGTCCACCCACATGTTGGCGAGGAAGTCGGCGGCCTCACGGGACAGAGGGAAGCCCTTGATCGACGACATCAGCTCCGCCACCCGCTCCGCCTTTAGCGTTTGGCCCGACGCCTCGGCCACGACATCGGGCCGTGCCTGAAACATCTCCTTACAGCCCGTCCCTCCCAGGACCGCGAGCACCACCAGCCCAACCGACCACCGTCGCATGACCGCTCCTTCGTTCGTTACCGCGTGCCCGAGTGGCCCGCGCAGTTGACGCGCAGCTCGGTGCGCGCGAATCTCATCCCTGTCGTTCCGCGACCGCGCTCAGTGCCCGGACTAGTGACGGCACCATTGGCTCCCCCCCCAGCCGCGTCAACCGGAGGGCGAGCGGCACCGTGCGCCGCACATCGACCGCGAGCTGCACATGGTCGAGCGCGGCGGAGAGCCCAGCGAACCGGGGGGCCGCGCCTTCGCGAAAGGTGAGCCGCGCCTCATCGCCGCGGACCAGCAGGTGCTGCAGGCCGAGACCGGCACCGATCACCCGGAGGCGGGCCATGTGCAGCAGCATCTCCGCCGCCTCCGGGAGCGGCCCGAACCGCTCCCGTAATTCGTCGCTAAGCTGCTGAATCTCGCCAGAGGAAGCGGCACGCGCCAGTCGGCGGTAGAAATCGAGCTTGACGTCGTCGCCCGCCACGTACTCGTCGGGGAGATAGGCCGAACGGTCAAGCACCACCTCGGGCGGCGCCGGCTGGGCTATCGCCCCCTCCTGCCCCCTGAGCGACCGGACGGTTTCCTCCAGCCAGCGGAGGTAGAGATCGAATCCGATGGCCTGGGCGTGGCCTGACTGCTCGGCCCCCAGCAGGTTCCCCGCCCCGCGGATTTCCATGTCACGGAGGGCAATCCGGTACCCCGCCCCAAGGTCACTGTGGTGCTCCAGCACTCGCAGACGCTCTTCCGCTTCCCGATCGATCGTGTCCGGCACCAGCAGATAGCAATAGGCCCGGCGGTGACTCCGGCCCACCCGGCCCCGGAGCTGGTACAGTTGGGCAAGACCGAATCGGTGGGCATCGTGGACCACCATGGTGTTGGCGTTCGCCACGTCCAGCCCCGACTCGACGATCATGGTCGAGACCAGGATGTCCACCTCCCCCGCGACGAACCGGCGCATCACCTCTTCGAGATCGTCCGCCGCCATCTGGCCGTGTCCCACCGCCACCTGCGCGCGCGGCGCCAGTGACCGCACCCGCGCCGCCACCGTCTCGATCGTCTCGATCCGGTTGTGGACCATGAAAACCTGACCGCCACGGTCCAGCTCGCGCGCGAAGGCCTCCTCCAGCAGGCCGTCGTCCCACGGCTCGACGAAGGTGAGAATGGGTGACCGGTCGCGCGGCGGGGTCTCGATGAGCGCCAGGTCGCGGAGCCCGGCCAGCGAGAGGTGCAGGGTGCGGGGAATGGGGGTCGCGGTGAGTGTGAGCACGTCAACCG
>Ga0315273_10008932_pt1 | contig 12679 bp, 9 predicted proteins | sample YL17G02_0_MG_FD_205753 | JGI IMG/M metagenome (GOLD analysis project Ga0315273, IMG submission 205753) | Sediment microbial communities from Yellowstone Lake, YNP, Wyoming, USA - YL17G02_0 | ecosystem: Environmental > Aquatic > Freshwater > Lake > Sediment | place: USA: Wyoming | collected...
CAAATACGAAGCCTACCAAGAGTATATTCGAGGGGCCGATCTATTCTTTTCCAAAAACGACTGGGATGCAAGTTTAGAGCCTTTCAGCCGTGCTTACAATCTTGACACTTCATTCATGCTACCGCTTATCTACAACTGTTGGACTTATTGGATGACTTCGCAGTACAATCAAGTGGATTCTCTGGTCCGTTTTCTGAGTCAACGCCGCGCTTCCTTAGGGCGCCTTGAGCTCTTTGTTCTTGACGAAATGAATGGACGGTTGTCCGGTAATCTGGCTCAAGGTCTTTCAGCCATGCGACAGGCCGGGAAATTGGCGCCCCGGTCCATGTATGCTTTTAGTTGGGGCTACTATGCTCTCGCGAATAATCGCCCCAGAGAATGCATTGAAGCATACAAAGGACTTGACGCGCGGAATCCGTGGGACGTCTACTGGGTAAATCTCACCGAGTCATATCACCTGCTGGGCGAACATGAAAAGGAGTTAGAGACGGCGCGAGAAGGCCGCCGTCGTTTTCCGACATCATCTTTCCTTTACTATTATGAACTTTCCGCGCTGGCTGCCATGGAACGAATGGACGAGCTGCGAGAACTTATCGAAGAGCGAAATACCCTCAGCGGAATCAGCACGCCAGCCGGTGTCAGACGCATTGCAGCAGCGGAGTTGCGGGCGCACGGCCACGAAGATCAAGCGATGGCTTTGTTAGACGAGGCGGTTCGCTGGTACGAAGGGCTGCCATCGGACTCTTTGAATTCAATCAAAGAATACTACGCAATGACGCTGTACGGCTCCCGCCGCTGGGACAAGGCCAAGACCATCTATGAGGAGCTGGCCAAGAAGTTTCCCAAGGACTCGGCAGCCGGCTGGGGTTATGAGAGCGTCCTTGGCCTCATAGCTGCACGTCAAGGTGACAGAGCAAGGGCGATGGAGGTCTCGGAGTGGCTGAAGAACTTAAAGCTGCCGTACTTGTTTGGCGCCAACACACACCGACGCGCCTGTATCGCTGCAATTCTCGGAGACAAGGAGCAAGCTGTTGCTTTGCTTAAGGAGAGTTTCCTGCAAGGAAGCGAATTTGACATCAGAGTACATAGGGACTTTGACTTCGAGTCTCTGTGGGACTACCCGCCTTTCATTGAATTCCTGAAGCCAAAGGGGTAATGATTATGGAATACAGCGACAGATAGATGCAACCTGAGGACGACAAAACCATGGCAGTGACGGTGCTCTCCAAATGAAGAGAACAACCGCCACCAGATTTCGCAGGGTAGCCATTCGCATAATCATTTGCGTTGCTGCATTATATCTGCTACTGCTTATCCCCACCTCCCCGCCTCCTAAGGTCAAGGCCGGCGAAAGAGAGCCGTTCGCTTGGCGGCAAGATGAGTATTGGTCAACACTGGAAGCAAGATTCAAGCAGGCGCGCCAGATTGGGTGTCCGCAACTGGTAAGTCGAATTGACGCTGACCTGTCGCAATTAAAGCAAGCGATCGACTCGGCGGCAACTGACTCGCTTCCCCCCGATGCTTCAGTTTTCTCGCAAGTCGAGACCGGCATGTTTGAACTCGGAGTGCTGATGGGCGCCTGCCCGGAAAGACTGACTGACTATGTGGCTTTGCATAACCGAGTGCGTGAGTTTGTCAAACGACAATCCCGGCACTGGGACATGAACTCGACTTTGGTGCGCAGTCGGATGTATCGTCTTCTCTACGGTGGCCGTGCGGCGATCGAAGAAGTCATGATGCAGGCGCCGAAAGGTGCCGTGCCGTCGCTGACCCTTGCGCACGACGAACCGTCGCAGACACCGTCGGCGCAGATTCTCGGAGTGACGATTCACTCCGGTGACATACTCGTTTCGCGCGGTGGCGCGCCGACTTCGGCCTTGATCGCCCGTGGCAATGACTACCCGGGCAACTTCTCGCATGTGGCGCTCGTTCATGTGGACGCGAACAGCGGCAAGGTGTCAATCATTGAATCGCACATCGAGAAGGGGGTAGCTGTTGCTGACCTAGGCCAGTATCTCAACGACACGAAATTGCGAGTGATGGTTTTGCGACTCCGCTCCGATTTACCTATGCTGGTTGCCGATCCGCAGTTGCCGCACAATGTAGCGACAGCCGCGCTGGCGAGAGCGGTTCGCGAGCATATCCCCTACGATTTCAGTATGGACTTCAAGGATACTACCGAGCTCTTCTGCTCAGAAGTAGCCTCCACCCCTTATGCAGAGTTCGGTATCAAGCTGTGGATGGGGCTGTCGAATATCAGTGGATTTGGTGTCAAATCGTGGCTTTCGGCTTTCGGAGTACGGCATTTTGAGACGCAGGAACCGTCCGATCTGGAGTATGATCCGCAGCTTTCGGTAGTCGCCGAATGGCGGGATCCGGAAACAATGTTTAAGGATCGCGTTGATAATGCGATTATCGACGTGCTATTGGAAAGGGCTGACAGTGGCATGGTGCTGAATTACACTTGGTACCTGCTGCCGGTTGCGCGAGCGATGAAAGCGTACAGCGTCGTTCTCAATGCGTTCGGAGCGATTGGCCCGATTCCTGAAGGGATGGATGCGACGGCGGCATTGCGGAACGACTGGTTCTCCAAGCTGCATGTTCGACTGAAAGATCACGTACTGGTTCTGGTTGACCAGTTCCGTCAGGAGAACGGCTATATGCCCCCGTATTGGGAACTGGTGAAACTGGCGAGGCGGGCAGAGAAACAGGAATAGAATGTCGAAACCGCGAGGGTTTCGACCTACTCGTGCTACTCGGATTCGTCTTTTCCGGCGCTGATTTCATATCGCGCCATTTTTTCTTTCAGACCTTTTCGGGTCAGACCGAGGATAGTAGAGCTTCTCAGGATATTGCCGTTGTTCTCTTTCAGCGTTGCACTAATTAGTTCGCGCTCGACTTCCTCGACGATGTCGCGCAACTTGCCGGTCTTGTTGCGAAACGCCGGTTGCTCAACCGCGGCAGCGCCGATGATCTCTGCGGAAAGATCATTGATGTCGATCTGACCATCGTTATGGCTGACTACGGCCGCGCGTTCGACTTCGTTTTCCAATTGCCGGATATTGCCGGGCCAAGAATAGCGGCCGAGTGCTTCCAGTGCTCGCGCGGTGATCGAAAGATTCTCGTTACCCAATTTAATGCGCAGTTTGGCGAGAAAATGGTGCACCAGGAGTGGGATATCATCCCGTCGCTGCGACAGAGGCGGTAGTTCGATTGTGAATGTGTTCAGGCGATAAAACAAATCCTCTCGGAATGTGCCCTTCTTGATTTCCTCTTTCAGGTCGCGATTGGTCGCCGAAATAACGCGGACATCGACGTACTCTGTCTTGGCCGAACCAACGGGTCTTATCTCCCCGTTCTCGATAACGCGCAGAACCGCTACCTGTGTCGAACTCGGCGCTTCACCAATTTCATCGAGGAAGATTGAACCGCCGTCGGCTTCGCGAAACAGTCCGGGTTTGTCTTTGTCGGCGCCGGTGAATGCGCCTTTGACATAGCCGAACAGCTCGGCTTCCAGAAGTGACTCGGTCTTGATGCCGCAGTTCTTAACTACAAACGGCTTGCGGCGCCGATCGCTGTTGTAATGAATGGCGCGTGCCATCACTTCCTTGCCGGTGCCGGTAGCGCCGGTGATCAAAAGCGGCGAGTTGTTGGCGGCAACCTTGGATGCCAGTGTCAGCACGTTTTTCAGAGCTTGCGATTTGCCGATGATGTTTTCAAAGGCGAAGGTGACGTCAAGTTCCGCCTTGAGGCGAACATTTTCCTCATGCAGTCTTCGCTGCGAGAGTTCGAGCAGCTCGTTCTTGCGAGCCAGTTCACTCATCAACAAGACGTTGCGGAGGATATGCGCCGACTGGGAGACGATGATTCCGGCCAGACGGCACTGGTCATCGCTAAACGGCCCGTGACTGGCGTCGCGCACCAGACTGGTCATCCCAATCGTTTCGCCGCGCACTACCATAGGGCAACAGAAGATTGACTTGAACCGGCCGTTTTCGGATGATAATCCCCGGAAACGGTCGTCATTATCGAGATCGTCGACTTTGAGGATACGATTGTTCTTGAGCACCCAGCCGGCGATCATGCTGCCTACTTTGTAGGGAATCTCGTCGGATGTGGTTTGGCTACCGCGTATGACGGTGGTCATAGAGTCATTCTCTTGCGGCTTCAGCAAGTTGATGACTCCCTGACCGGCGCCGGTAAGACTAATCAGCTCATCGATGATGATCGACATGATGTGATTGGTCTCTCGCGCACGGCAGACTCGGTCGACCACGCGGTTGATACTCTTGAGTTCTTCGAGAGCTGCCTGCAAGCGCTGCAGGCTTTGTTCTTCAGACATAATCACCCAAATAGAACAGCGCCAAGTTTATCGTCTCGAATATGCGAATGTCCAGATTGCCAGTCAAGGTCAATCGCAACTGGCGCCCAGCTATCCACCAAGTTAATACCAATGGCTATTCGATAGCCAGGCGATATCGTCTTCGCGTCGGTCTTGGATAGAGTCATTCTTGTTGCCCGACAACAGACTACGATGTCTCGACAGAGTTTGGCATCCGGTTTGCAATCGTGCCGTGCATTCGAAGATCGACTTAACAAGGTGGTCGATTACGAATGGCAGTAAGAATCAAACCCTAAACTCTGAGGAGAGGTGTATCATGAGAGGAATCAAACTGCTAACGATCGTTCTGGCCCTGCTGGGCCTGCTGGTGGCGGGGTGCGAGAAGTCTATCGACCCGAGTACCAAAACAACCGTCGAAACACCGGATGACGAAATGGCCGCCCTGTTGGCGGGGCCTATGCCGGATGCGAGAAGTTTTGTGCCATCGCCACTGGTAATTGCGCAAATCGGCCAAGACGCCGTTCAGTTTTGGCCATACACGGGGACGAATTTCACCGGCGAGCCGCAAGACCCGATCAATCTTATTTTCTTCGGCCAAGCTGACCCGCGCGACATCCGCGCTGCTCTTTTGTCTCTGAGCGGCGACCGCACAGCTTTGGGATTTCCAGCGGAAGCACCATTCAACTCCACCTGGGATGATGCTATCGGTGATGTGCAGACCGCCTATGGCGCTACGATCGGCGTCGAGACGGCGCTATCACCCACGCCTGCTGGCGGAAATGGTCCTGACAGGTTCTGTGTGTCCCGGGGCTGGAGCGGCGGCGCGATTCAATTGGCCTGCGGCCCATATGAAGGAATGCGTTTCCATCTGAGGTTATTCAAAGTCGGCAGTTGGACTTTGGGCAATGCGCATCTTGATGTCCTGATACCGGGTACGACCGATCATCAGGTCGTAAGTTGGGAAGTTGCGGAACAGTTTGTGATTGCCGACTTTATGCGCAGCGGACTGCTTGATCCGGCCATGCCGATGATTCCCACCGATCAGATCAACGCCTCGCCGTTCAGAACCATCCCTGCTATCATCTACAACGGTATGCCTGTCGAATTGCAGGGGCTCCTTGGCGGACCGCTCGGCAACGTCACCGAAGATGTACCGATCGGCACCGACGGCCGCGCGATGATTCTTAATCTGGCGAATAAGGTCCCGCGTGTTGTTGAAGTGCGGACACAGGATTTTGTGATCAATTTCAATCAGGCTATTCCCAAGCCGTTCTGTTCTTCCGGTCCGACCGACTATCTCTATGTTACCGGCCCGGTGCATCTCGTGCAGACGGCGCGGCTGAGTCATTCAGGGAGCTATGACGTTAGTTTCTCCGCTTCCGGTGAACTGTCGGCAACGCCGATCGATCCCACAACCGGCCAGCCGACCGGCGACATTTTGAAGGCGTCTGTGCGGGAGCGACACGATGGGATGCTGAATAGCCGTAGCTTCTCGGCATCAAGTTCCAAGTACCTGAAGCTGGGCAAACCGGAGCAAACCGGAAGTGGCCGGAATTTCACATATCTTATGGTTAACTCGAACGGAGTCAATGGATATACCAATTTGGTCTGGTGCGGTTCGGATGATGAGAAGATGGTGATAGACGATGGCACAAAGCCGAACGCTCCCGACGTGGCGCCTCGAGATTAGAATGACTTAAGCATGCGCCTCAGGATTGTGACCTTAGGCGTTTGGGAAAAATGGGAGGCAAACATGAAGCCGTTGCCACATCGGTGCGGCTTCATCGTTTGCACAGCAAACGGGTCCGCAATCGACAGAAAGCCTCACTGAACATGTGATGCTAACTCGCGGCATTGGGTGGGAAGTATCCGACAGTATTTCGGTTCTCAGGCCGCGCCAACGTGGAGAGTGCTTTCGAAAGAACTTTTTCATTGACGGAGAGCCAACAGACAGCTTATTAATCGGCCCAACACGTATGGAGGACTTGAATGGCTGACGAAAAGAAAGAACCCTGGCTGAATTATCTCGCTCTCACGACTGTGATTATTGCAGTCTGTGCAACATTGTCTACATTCAGAGGGAGTTCGTACTCAACTCGCACGGTGATCAATCAAAACAAGGCCTCCAATCAATGGGCCTATTATCAGTCCAAGAGCATCAAGGGCTACCTCTATGAGCTTCAGAAAGATGCCTTTGAGATGGATCTGATGGCAGAGAAGGGCAAGATTGACCAGTCTCAAGTCAACGCCTACACTCGCAGGATGGCTGAATATGACAGCACAATTGCCCGCTACGAACGCGAAAAGGTGCAGATCCAGCAAGACGCAAAGAATTTCGAGGTAGAGCGAGATCATAATCAATCCCATTCGCAAACCTTCGGAATGGCCGTAATCTATCTGCAAATCGGGATTTTGCTGTCGTCGATAGCGGCGCTTATGAAGAAAAAGCTGGTTTGGGTTGCCGGATTAGTTGTTGGAGCGGTGGGACTTGGCTACTTTTCCTGGGCGTTCTTCGTGATGCCCGGATAAGCAACAAGACAGCGAAGGTGTCGTAACCGATTGTTAGTTCAACAGTTACGGCTATCTGCATTGCTGCGCAACTGAGGAACGCTCCTACCGCGCACTCAAACCGAATCGTCAATTGACTAAGCTTGACAAACGCAAATCATAGTCTGATATTTGCGCTGTGAAAAACGTCACCTGGCCGCGAGGCTACCGATGGCGCATCGAAAGAATTTCGCTTTCCTTCCCCCCAACAAAGTCAATTGCGAAGTACTGCCTGATTGACAGCAGGTCGAATCAAAAGCATTGACTTCGAATCAAGAAACTGACCAGAGGTTAAGACAAGAATCATGCAAATCGGAAAAATCATCATACACGAAGTAGGTCCTCGCGATGGCCTGCAGGTCGAAAAGACGGCGGTGCCCCTTGAGGAGAAGATTCTCTGGATCGATCAGCTGCTCGAAAGCGGTATCGATATTATTCAGCTTGGCTCTTTTGTAAATCCCGAGAAAGTTCCGCAGATGGCTGACACTGACAAGCTATTCGCCCACTACACGGCCCCAGGCAAGAAGCGGGATCGCGTCATCCTTTCCGGCCTGGTGCTAAACGAGAAAGGACTCGACAGAGGGCTGGACTGCGGCGTGGAAATGTTCTGCATGGGTGTTTCCGCCAGCGAGACTCACAGTATGAAGAACACGGGCATGAGTACATCAGAAGCGCTGGGCCGAATTGTGCCTATGGCCAAGAAGACTCTGGGCGGAGGCAAACGAGTGCAGGTATCGGTGCAGTCGGCGTTTGGGTGTGGCTTTGAAGGGCCGATATCTGCGGACAAGGTGCTGGACATCGTGAAAGAGTATCTCTCGGCAGGCGTTAAGAACATCAGTCTCGCCGACACGGCCGGACACGCCCAACCACTTCAAGTGGATGAGTTGTTCGGCGCTGTCCGCGACTTGGATTCATCGGTAGAGATGGCCTGCCATTTTCACAATACATATGGTCTGGGACTTGCCAATTGCTATGCAGCGCTGAAAACAGGGGTCACCTATTTTGAACCAGCCTTCGGTGGTCTGGGTGGCTGTCCGTTTACTAAGATGCCTTCCGGCAACGTCTCTACCGAGGACCTCGTGCATTCCTTGCAACGCATGGGATTCCGCCGCGATATTCAGCTTAGCAGTCTGTTGGAAGTTGCGCGCAAGGTGGGCGTGTTCTTTGGCCGCGATTTGCCGGGATTGGTTATGAAGGCGGGCTCGATTGTTGATTTCAAGAAAGGATGAGTGTTAGGATATAGTATGAAACTGTTGGAGAACATTCGCATAGTCGACATGACCAATGTACTCTCGGGTCCATTTGCGACACTGCATCTCGCTTTGTTGGGGGCAGAAGTAATCAAGATCGAAGTGCCGGATGGCGGCGATCTGGCGCGGAAGCTGGGCAACGTGCCGAAGCTCAACCAGGAATTGATGGGGACGAGTTTCCTTGCACAAAACGCCAACAAGAAATCGCTGACCTTGAACCTCAAGGTTCCAGAAGCGAAAGAAGTATTTCGCAAACTGCTCAAGACCGCCGATGTCGTGGTAGAGAACTTCCGGCCGGGCGTGATGGGACGACTCGGTTTCTCCTATGAAGATATTTCCAAGATCAATCCACGCATCGTCTACTGCGCGATTTCCGGATTCGGTCAGACCGGTCCGGATGCTCACAAGCCGGCCTATGATCAGATCATTCAGGGACTATCCGGAGCGATGGATGTCAATGGCGACGAGCGGCTACATCCGCTGCGCGCAGGCTTTCCTGTCTGCGACACGGTTGGGGGTCTCAATGCCGCGTTCGCGATTATGGCAGCCCTTTTCTATCGCGAGAAAACCGGCGAAGGTCAGTTTATCGATATTGCCCTGCTCGACTCGATCATGCCCCTGATGGGCTGGGTGGCGGCCAATCTGTTGATCGGCGGCAAGGACCCGATTCCCATGGGCAACGACAACTTCACTGCGGCTCCTTCCGGCGCATTCCGTACCAAGGATGGATATATCAATATCGCGGCTAACCAGCAGAAGCAATGGGAAGACCTCACCGACGCCGTCGGTTTGCCGGAACTCAAGACCGATCCTCGCTTTCAGGAGCGCGACACGCGCAAGGCCAATCGCAAGCTACTGACGCCGATACTGGAGGAGAAACTGACGCAGAACACGACCGAGTATTGGGTCGATCTGCTGAATGAAAAAGGTATCCCTTCCGGAGATATCGTCGGACTGGGAAAAGCATTGACGAGCGAGCAGATCAAGCACCGGCAAACGATCGTGGACATCAAGGAGCCTCAGATCGGCAATATCAAGATTTTCAATCTTTCCGCCAAATTCTCTAAAACCCCCGCGAGTATCGACGCGCCTCCACCGCGTTTATCGGCTCATACAGAGGAGATTCTGAGTCAGCTTGGCTATTCCAAGGAAGAGCAGAAGGCGTTGAAAGAGAAGATGGCGATCTGATCGAGTCTGAAGAGGAAAACATCACGCAAGGAGTACATACAATGGGAATGACCTACGTTCAGAAAGTGATAGCCAGAGCTTGCGGCAAACCATCGGTCGCAGTTGGCGACGTGGTGGAGCCGGGAGTTCATCTGGCAATGTCGCACGAAAATGGCGCTCTGGTGATGAACCAATTTAATGAGATATTTGCGAACACGGGCATAGAGGCCAACGTCTGGAATCCCGATCGGATCGCCATCATTCTTGACCACCGAGTTCCCGCCGAGAGCTCGAAGACGGCTACGAATCAGAAGAAGCTCCGGGACTTGGTCGCCAAGCAGAAAATCGGCAAGTTCCATGACATCCGCGGCGACGAAGGGGGTATCTGTCACCAGATTCTGCCCGAGTACGGTTATGTTCGTCCGGGTTATGTTGTGGTCGGTACCGATAGCCATACGACCAGCCATGGCGCCTTGGGCGCATTTGCATTCGGCATCGGCGCCACGGAGATGGCTTCGGTTTGGACGCTGGGACGGATACTCAATGTTGAGGTACCCGGCACAATCAAGATTGTTGTCAACGGCAAATTCCCACCCCACGTGGGACCGAAGGATTTAATCCTGTATCTGATCGGCAAGCTCACCGCAGAGGGGGCTAATTTCCGAGTGTTGGAATTCCATGGCGACACGATTAGAACGATGTCAACTTCAGGACGTCTGGTGATCTGCAATATGTCGGTGGAAGCCGGCGCAACTTCGGGTATCGTGCCGGCAGATGAAGAGACGATTCGTTATCTGAAGACGGAAGCCCGAGTCACCGATAAGATCGAAATCTTTGGCGCGGACCCGGACGCTGTCTACGAGCAAACAATCGAGATTGATGTGTCCAAACTGGCGCCGCAGATTGCGTGTCCTCATACCGTTGATAATGTCAAAACGGTTGATCAAGTAGCTGGTACCAAGGTTGATCAGATTGTGATCGGCTCCTGCACTAACGGTCGTCTGGATGATCTCGAAATTGCCGCGCGGACACTCAAGGGGAAAAAAGTTGCGCGTGGAACGAGGATGTTAGTCTTTCCGGCATCATGGCGCATTTATCGCGAGGCGCTCAAGCGCGGTTATCTGGCCGATCTGGCCGAGGCAGGCGCCGTCGTCTGCAACCCCGGCTGCGGTCCCTGTCTGGGAGTGCATCAGGGTGCGCTGGGCGATCAGGAAGTGGCTCTGGCGACTACCAACCGTAACTTCAAAGGTAGAATGGGGAATCCGAATGCGGAAGTTTATCTTTGTTCACCCGATGTAGCGGCAGCCAGCGCGATAGTCGGTGTTATTGCTGATCCAAGAAACGGAGGTCATTAAGATGGGAAAAGTCGTTCTCAAAATTGGTGATGATGTTTCTACCGATATCATTTATCCGGGTAGATTCATGGCGACCGTCCTGCCGACGGAAACGCCGCAGTTTGCTTTCGCAGACAATTTTGATTTCAACAAGAAGCTAAAGGCGAACGAAGTGCCCAAGGGGAGCTTCATTGTCGCGGGGCAAAACTTCGGCTGCGGATCGTCCCGGGAGCAGGCAGCATCATGTCTCCACGGTTGGGGACTTATTATCGTAGCGAAGCACTTTGCCAGAATCTTCCTGCAGAATTCCATCAACCTTGGCTTGCCAATGCTTATCTGTCCCGCAATCGAGGCGGATGATGGTGACGAGATGGAGATCAAAGGCGAAACGATACGCAACGTGACCAAGGGCAAGGAATTTGCGATCCAACCGCTCCCGAAAGCGCGTCAGGCGATCATTGACGCCGGCGGCCTGGTTCCCTATACCCGTGCGTTGCTGCTCAAACAGACGGGAAAGTAGTCTCAGAGCAATGGGGGTCTGCCGACACAGGCCCTCATTTGAATTTTACCAGCATCGTGAATCATTTTCGAATTCCCTTGACAAGAAAGATGGGCAGGTATATATAGAGGCGATCGCGGGGTGGAGCAGTCCGGTAGCTCGTCGGGCTCATAACCCGAAGGTCGCAGGTTCAAATCCTGCCCCCGCTACCAGAGTTAAGCCCTTGAAGAGCAACACCTTCAGGGGCTTTTTTATAGACTGTGGAGTCTTGGTTGGCGGGTTCTTCTAACAATCTTCTAACAGAATTGCCGAAAACTGTTTGATCTAACCTCCGCGCCGCCTCTTTGTGCGTGCCGGGGAAGAGATGTCCGTACCGGTCCAGCGTCGTCTTGGCCGAACTATGGCCCAGCTGCGACTGCACGAACTTGATATCCTCTCCCTGCGCGATCAGAAGCGATGCGTAGGTATGCCTCAGGTCATGGAAGCGTATTCGTCGTATCCCAGCTCTGTCGAGTGTCGGCAGGAACTGCCGCTTGACGAGATTATCAGGGTCGAGTGGACCACCATTTACATCGCAGAAAACCAGATCTAACTCAGTGGATTTACTAACAGTGCGGTGATACATGAGAGTCCGACTCAACAGCGGCGACAGCATGATCCGTCGGATCGAATACGCCGATTTCGGTGTCTGAAAAGTACCTCGATACAGCGATCGCCGCACACTGATCTGGGACGAATTCCAGTCGATATCGCCCCACTTCAACGCCATCAACTCGCCGCGGCGCATTCCTGTCAATACGGCGGTCATGAACAGTGGCTGATAGCGCGAATCCGCATGCTCCAGGAACAGGCAGACTTCTTCGGGTAAAAGAAAGTCCATCTCTTCCATCTCAACACGCGGGCGTTTCACGTACGTTGCCGGATTGCTGCGCAGATACCTCCATTCAACTGCGTGTTCCAGCATTTCCTTCAGCGGGACCAATATGTTCACTACCGACTTCGGACTGAGGCCGTCAATCCTGATCTTTCTCGCAAGTAGGCGCTGGATGTCGGAACCGGAAATCTGATGCAGCCATAGCTTGCCCAGAGAAGGTAAGAGATGACGCCGCGTAATCGCTTCATAACTAACAAACGTTGACTGCTTGACACTCACTTTCGCATAGTCTTGCAGCCACATCTCAGCGAACTCCGCAAACGTCGCCTTCTTGAGCTCGGCAACAGCTTCCTCGTAGACTTCGGTAACCCGCCTGACGAGCAAGCGTTCAGCTCTTTTCTTGCTCGGTCCTGCGGATTCCCATCGTTGACGGCCGTTTACTCGATAAACGGCATACCAACATCCAGCGCGTTCAACAACGCTTCCTTTTGCCATTTGCTTTTCACCTCCTTTCAGTCTGGCATGGCTATAAGGTTTAAGGGCCTGGAGTTCATTGCAGTGCCTAGCGAAGTCACAGCGCAGCGATTGCAGCGAGACTGCGGCTGAAATGCAGTTGGCCACTATAAACCGGGTTACTCGATCCGGTTTCACAGAATGGCAGACCAA
>Ga0315273_10008934_pt1 | contig 12678 bp, 10 predicted proteins | sample YL17G02_0_MG_FD_205753 | JGI IMG/M metagenome (GOLD analysis project Ga0315273, IMG submission 205753) | Sediment microbial communities from Yellowstone Lake, YNP, Wyoming, USA - YL17G02_0 | ecosystem: Environmental > Aquatic > Freshwater > Lake > Sediment | place: USA: Wyoming | collected...
CGTGCTGCGCCAAGCGATCCAGGACCTCGCCGTGGGGATGACCGTAGCGGTTGCCCTTTCCGGAGCTGATGACGGCGACCCGGGGAGTCAGCTCAGCCAGCAACCCCTCGCCGGTAGCAGATCGCGAGCCGTGATGGCCAACCTTGAGGAGATCCACCGGGCCGACCTGGCCGGCGAACCGCGACTCCGCATGCAGCCCCGCATCCCCCGGAAAGAGGGCGCGGAAGCCACGATACTCCACCAGCAGCACCGCGGAATCTTCGTTCAGGTCGAAGCGCCACTCGACCCAGCTGGTGTCCGGGTGGAGGACGGAAAAGCGCACGCTGTCGAGTTCGAAGCGCTCCCCCGCGCGCGCCACATGCCACGGCACACCGTCCGCCTCCAGCAAGTCCAGAAAGCTGGTGTAGAGCGAATCAGCCACCAGTTCGGCAGGTTCCATCACTCCTGACACGGGGAGCCGGTCGAGCAGGGCCCCCACCCCCCCGAGGTGGTCCGCGTGTGCGTGGGAGACGACCGCCATCGCCACTCCGCCGGCCCGGTGCCGGGCAAGGAAGGGGGCGACCACCCGGCGTCCCGCATCGTCCCCCTCGTTCCGTGGCCCGGCGTCGATCAGCACCCAGCGCCCGGCCGGCGTGCGGATCGCCGCGGCGTCCCCCTGGCCGACATCCAGAAAATGTAACGTGAGGCCCGATCCGGCGTCACGCACGGCCCGGTATTGCTCGACAGCCAGGCACAGCCAGACCAGGCCCGCAAGCCCGAGCGCGCCGCGGCGCAGGGTCTCCCACCCCCGGGCTCTCGCGGCAATGCTCCACCCCGCCACGCCCAGGAGGAGCAGCCAGGGCACCGCCGACATGCCCCCCGTTGGCTGAATAATCGCCGCTCCGTCCCATCCCCCGCCCCACCAGGCGACCTGGTCAAGCAGCCCCAGAAGCGCCCCCGACCCTGCCGCGAACGGCGCGGCTGCCACCGGGGAGATCGTTGCGATCAGAAGGCTCAGGAGCAGGCCGGGGACGGCGAGCGCAGCGAGGGGAATTGCCACGAAATTGAGCGCCATACCGGCGATGGAGACCATGCCGAAGAGCGCGGCGGTAATCGGCGCGGTCGCCAGCGTGGCCCCCGCCGAGCCCGCCAGAGTCCGCCACCACCACGATTCACCCAGGGCACGATCACTCCAACGGGTCGCGACGAGTGCCCCGGCGAGGGCGGAGACGGACAGCCAGGCCCCGGGGTCGAGCACGGCCCACGGATCCAGCAGCAGTACCAGGAGCGCCGTCACCGCCAGGAGTGGGATCGCCTGGGGATTGCGCTGCCGGAGATGAAACTGTGCCCCCAGCCCTACCAGCACCGCGGCCCGTGCGGCCGGGGCGGGCCACCCCAGGAAGATGACATAACCACCGGCGACCACGGCCGCCGCCAGGGTGGCCCGTGCCCGGGGCACATGGATCAGTCGACCGAGGAGGACCACCCATGCGACAATCACCCCAACGTGGAATCCAGAGATCGACAGGATGTGCACCAGGCCGGCCCGTGCATAGCGGTCGCGAAGGGCCGCGGGCATTCCGGCCCGGCGATTGATCACCAGCGCCTCGACGAGGCCGGAGCGGGATCCGTACAGCACACGAACCGTCGCCGCCAGCCAATTCCGGAGCCGTTCCATGGGTGTCGGGTCGCGATCGATCGGCTGGAGCCCTGTCACCAGCAACAGGCCCTCGATACGCGGACCGCGATCCAGGCGCCGTATCCACCTGCCATCGATCCGGACTCGCGTCCCCGCCGATAGCACGGCTCCTCCTGGCCAGCGGGCGTCGATCGTGCCTCGACAGGCCTGGGCCAATGGTCGGATCCGGCCGAGCCCCGCCCCCGGGAGAACCGGCTCGAGGACTCTCGCCTCCATCGTGATGGCCAGTTCTGGCAATCGCGCTTCGCAGCGTTGCCGCTCGGCGAGAAGCACCAGCTCCGCTGCGCCGCGACCAAGGAGCATGGCGACGAGCCAGACGGCAACCGTGCTTCGCCACCATGCCACGGCGGCGAGCCCGAAGCCCAGAGCCACCGGCAGGGTGGCGCCAAAACGCGAGAGGCCGGTCGCAAGACCGGCCCCATAAGCAAGCAGCAGGAGGACCGCGGGTTTCACCCGCCCCGTCCTCGCACTCCCTCCCCACCTGATACGGTGGGCCGGGGGAACGGGGGAAGGGTTACTTCGGTTGGCCCCGCCGCTCGCAGCGCGGCGCGAGCTTCACTTTGCGGATTCCCTCCATGATGGCGACTTCGATCGCCGCCCGGTTCTGATCCTTGTCGAGACTTACATCGGTGACCACCGATCCCTCCAGGCCGATCACATACCGAGGCGGCAGCCGGTTGAGCGCGTAGACGAGCACGTCCAGCCGGCAGGTGTCGCAGCCGCAGAAGTCGCCGAAATGGGTGACCAGCCTGGTATAGGCGTCGGCCGCGTGGTCTTCCACGGCGTTGCGGATCGAAGGCTTGGTCATGCCAGCACCGCGAGCTGAGGTCGCACCACCTGCCCCACAAACGTCGAGCCAGTGGTCCCGGTGAGCTGGACCTGGTGGTACTCGCCAATGGCCGAAGCCGGCAGTTCCACCAGCACCAGCAGGTTGTCCCGTGTCCGCCCAAGGAGAAGGTCGCCGCGGCGGGCAGGGCGCTCGACCAGCACCTCCACGGTCTGCCCCACGCGGCCGAGATTCTTGCGCCGGGCCTCCGCCCGGACCGCCTCGATGAGCCGCTCGAGCCGTTCCCCGGCGACCCGGTCCTCCACATGATCCGTGAGCCGCACAGCCGGCGTGCCATCGCGCATGGAGTACTTGAACGTATAGGCATCGTCGAACCCCGCCTCCCGGACCAGGGAGAGGGTCTCCCCGAACTGGGCCTCGGTCTCGCCGGGAAAGCCCACGATGAGATCGGTCGAGAGGGTGATCGCAGGAATGGCGGCCCGGAGGCGTTCGACAATCTCCAGGAACTGCTCGCGGGTGTAGCGGCGCAGCATCCGGCGAAGCACGGCGGTGGAGCCGCTCTGCGCCGGCAGGTGAACGTGCTCACACACCGCCGGAACGGTGGCCATGGCCTCGATAACCCGGTCGGTGAAGTCCGTCGGATAGGGACTGGTGAAGCGGAGCCGGCGGACGCCCTCCACCGCTCCCAGGGCCCGGAGCAGGTCGGCGAAATCGTGCCGGCCGTCATGGTAGCTGTTGACTGTCTGGCCAAGAAGTGTCACCTCCGTCGTGCCCCGGTCCGCGAGCCCGCGGATCTCACGCACCACGTCCTCCAACTTGCGGCTCCGCTCTGGCCCCCGGGTATACGGAACGACGCAGAAGGTGCACTTGTAATCGCAGCCGCGCTGCACCGTCACGAACGCCGACGCGCCGGCCTCACGCGCCGGGGGGATATCCTCATAGTGTTCCCACGACCGAAGCTCGGTATCTGCCGCCCGCTGGCCGGCGGCCGCCTGGGCCACCAGCGCGGCGAGATTGCGGTAGGCATCGGGCCCAGCCACCAGATCCACCTTGGGCACCTGGTGCAGCAGTTTGGGGCCAAGGCGCTGGGCCATGCAACCGACGACACCCAGCACGGCGCCGCCGGACTTGTACTGCTGCAGCTCGCCCAGCCGGCCGAGTACCCGCTGTTCGGCATGGTCGCGAACGGCGCAGGTATTGACCAGCAGAACGTCCGCGCCCTCCGGGGTCGTCACCTGGACATAGCCGTTCCTGGTGAAGACCCCGAGCAGCAGCTCGGTGTCCGCGACATTCATCTGGCAGCCGTAAGTCTCGATGTAGAGGCGCTTCATGTCGGTTCTATCGTTTGCCGGGGCCGTAGGGCCGGATCGAGAGCCCGAAAGCTATCGTCAGCGCCCGCTCCTTGTAAGGCGACCCCTCGCTGCGCCAGGCGTACTCCGCGGAGACGTCGATGCCAGCGCGGTCCTGTGCAAACCGCCCTCCTGTGCCGGCGGAGAGGCCGAGCTCTCTGGGCCGCTGCCCAGCCACGATCGGAAACGGCAGTTCCGCGTAGCGAACTCCGAACCGGAGCGGGAGCGTGCTCGGGTGGCCCAGGCTGCGGGCCACCTCTGCACCCGCAGCCAGCTCAAGGGTATTGTACGCACCGACCCCCCCCTGCTCGAGCATATCGCTGTTGGCGCCGGACCAGGTTCGGAAGCTCCCCGCCACCCCGATCGTCATCCGCCGTGAAGGCCGCGCCTGCGCCCCGACGCTGAAGGTGTACGGCAAATCGACGTCGTAGACGTGGCTCCCATCGCGTCTGACGGCGGCCTCGCCATCGCTCCGGACCAGGACCGCCAGCCGCAGCTGGTCGGACAATCGGTGGGTCAGTCCAAGGGCCATGCCCACTCCCTGATAGGAGAGTTCGGCAGACTGCCGGCTGGGTGCGATCGTCGAATCTGCGAACACGCGATGCGCCGACATCCGGCTCGAGCCGGTGATCCAGTAGACGGCGGCGCCGAGGGAGGTGCGGCGCGAACTTGCAAAGCCGATGGCAAGGCGAACCTCGCTGAGACCGCCCAGCGCCGTGAGAGTATCGTGCGTCGTCACGGGCGCGCCGCGGAGTTGGATCGTGTCGCTGCTGGCGAGGCTGAAGTCGCGGTCGGCGTAGGTGCCCGCGGAGACGCCGACCCCGAGGCGGGTCCTCGGCACCGGCCCAGCAATGGAAAACAACGGGTACCGGCTTCCCCGGAGGGAGGCCGTGCCGGCCGGCACGTCCCAGTCGCGCCAGGCGTTCGCAACGACCAGCCCGGCCGCAACGGACTTGAGGTCAGCCAGCGCGGCGGGGTTGAGGTCACTCTCCCCGTCGAACAGTCCGAAGCTGCCGCCGGTCGCGAGGGTACTGGGCGTCAGGGGCCGCCCAGGCAATCCCAGCCCGTTGACGCCGAACATCGACGATTGCGCCGCCAGCGGCGCCGTCAAGCACAGGCTCCCCAGGGCCAACGCCGACAGGGTCAGGACGCGGGAGAGCCGCACTTAGGGGGCCTCGAACGGGAAGCTGAGGGCGTAAGTCACTCGGAGCCGCGGGTGAAATCCGGGGGTGCGACTGGAACCGAGGGTCGCCCGGGTGAAGCTGGCGCCTTCCGGGAAGAGCTGCAGCATGAACGCCGACGGAAGTGGCCGGGCCCCCTGCCACAGCTTCGCCGCCCGCAGCACCTCGAGCCGGAGCGTGTCCGACTGGCCGAGGGCGAGGGTCTGGAACGAGACGAAGAACGGGTCGCTCATTGCGGGACTCTTGCTCCCGAGGTCGGCCAGAAGCGGCCGGGCCTGGAGGAAGGCGGTGTCGCCTTTCAGCCCGGGGATCGGAGCGGTGGGGACCAGTTCCAGCGTGACTTGGAGCAGCTGCGCCGAGTCGCGCAGGTGGGCCGGCCAGGGGAAGCGGAGGAGGCTCCGGGCGCTGGGTACGCCCCCCACCGTGAGCACAGACAGATCAAGCGGCGGCACCGTCTGACTGACGAACGAGGAAAAGGCTGGGACCAGATTGTAGATTTTGTGGTTCGAGGTGGTATCGCCCGTGAAGACATTGACATAGCTGATGAAGGTCGGGCTCTGGGTGCCCGAACTGCCGAGCCGCAGGCCGGTGCCCTGAGCGGCCCGGAGCTGCACACCGACGGCCAGTACGCCAGAATCGCCCGGGGCGATGGCCACCCGGGACAGGGTGGACCCCTTGAGGATGGTCTGCACGCGCTGGGTCTGCAGGGTATCATCGACCTTCAGACTGTCGATGATGTTCGCGGGCGTGAAGGCCAGCTCCGCGTCGGCGAAAGTGACGCTTGAATCAAGCGTCGCGGGCAGGCGATACAGGAAGACGTACAGATCCTTCACTGAGGTGTCGCGATAGACCACCGACACCGCCAGCGCGACCGAGTCCAGCGTGTAGGGAAGCACGCTGTCAGTGTTGACCTCATACGAGTCGGGCCGCGCCGGGAACCGGAGCACCGCCCGGTCCTCGCTGGGCGCGAAGTTGTACGATACCCGCAGCGAGCCACCCTCCCCGGCGGCCACGTAGCCCTCGAAGCTGCTGTCCTGGTTTTCGGTCGGGTCGATTACCGTGTCGCGGATCTGGTAGCCACCCGGACAGAGATTGGGGCAGTCCGCCGGGGCCACCAGGTGCTCTTGGCAGGCCAGCAGCACTGCGCTGCCCAGCGCCGGCAGCAGGAGGCCGCGCGGCAGGCGACGCATCGAGATCAACAGTGTCATGGCTCTCCGTGATCCCGGGCGCCGGACGCAACTGCGGGACGACGTATGTTAGGCATCGGCTCCATGCCGTCCCGGCCCGAAGGGGTCCGGCAACAGCTCGGCCAGCGTCCAGCGGCAACGTCCACTCGGTCCGATCCCTTCGACCTCGAGGCCGCCGCCAAACTCCATCAGCACCTGCCGGCAGGCGCCACAGGGCGAGACCGGCGGGTCCGCGTCCGCTACGACGACCAGGCGCCGGAACCGGCGCACACCCGCGGCTACGGCCGCCAGCACCGCCGCCCGCTCGGCGCAGACGGTGAGCCCGTACGAGGCATTCTCCACATTGCAGCCGGTGAAGATCCGGCCGTCAGTGCTCTCCAGCGCGGCCCCGACCGCGAAGCGCGAATAGGGGCAATACGCATGCGTCCGCGCGGACCGGGCGGCAGCGACCAGCGCGTCATCCATTCCAGATCTCCGCCAGGAAGGACAGGCCGGCGGCGAGCGGCGGGACGCCAAAGAACTCCGCCACGGTCTGCCCGACATCGGCGAAACTCCGCCGTTCTCCAAGCGCCCGGCAGCGCACGCGGGGGCCCAGGGCCAGGACCGGCACCCGCTCCCGTGAATGATCGGTGGAAGGGGTCGTCGGATCGTTGCCGTGGTCGGCCGTAATAATAACCAGATCCTCGTCCCGGACTGGAGCCAGGAGCCCCGGCACGGCCGCATCCAGCGCCAGCAACCCCTGGTGGTAGCCCGGCACATCGTTGCGATGGCCCCAGCTCTGGTCGAACTCGATCACGTTTGCGAACAGGAACCCCTGATGCATCGCCCGGAGCGCGCCAGCGATCATGAAGTAGGCCTCGGCGTTGGTGGCGGGGTGGACGCTGGTGATCCCTCGCCCCGCGAAAAGATCGTCCACCTTGCCGATGCCGACCCGGGGGATATGCCGGCTCGCCAGGCGGTCCAGCAGCGTCTCGCCTGGAGGCTCCAGGCTGAAATCCTTGCGTTGCGGAGTGCGTGTCCAGCTGCCAGGGCGGCCAGTAAACGGTCGCGCAATCACCCGCAGCACCGACTCCGGTCCCACCAGGAGCCGCTGGGCCGTTTCGCACGCCTGGTAGAGCTCCTCGACCGGCACGACCTCCTCGTGCGCCGCGAGCTGGCAGACGCTGTCAGCCGAGGTGTAGAGAATCCACTTGCCAGTCGCAACGTGTTCCGGGCCGAGTTCGGCGATGATCTCCGTTCCCGACGCGGCCCGGTTCCCCAGCACCCCCCGTCCGGTGGCGCCGGTCAGCGCTGACACGAATTCCGGGGGGAAACCCGCCGGGTAGGTCTTGAACGGATCGGCCAGCGTGAGGCCGCACAATTCCCAGTGCCCGGTCGTGCTGTCCTTCCCCGCGCTGGCGGGGATGGCATGGCCATAGGCCGCCTGCGGCTCCGGCACCGCCGCCACCCCGGCAATTTCGGCGCAGCAACCCAACCCCAGCCGCTCGAGGTTGGGCAGTCGAAGACCACCCACGGCGCGCGCAACGTTGCCGAGCGTGTCACTGCCGGTGTCGCCGTACGTGTCGGTATCCGGCGCAGGCCCGATGCCGACGCCATCGAGCACGATCAGGGCGGCGCGGCGCAGACTACTTCTTCTCCGCCGTGACGAACCGGAAGCGCAAGGCGGTGAGCGCCTCGGTCAGCAGCTGCTGTTCGTCCGGGTCGAGGTGGCCAGCGGTCTTCGCCTCGAGCATGCCCAGCGTGTCGATCAGAGTTCGAGCCATCTCCCGGGCGTCGGGAGCGCCGGGGGTCGGCGGCAGGGCCCCCTGCAGCGCTTGCTCGGCTTGATGCGCAAGCCCGACGACGAGCGAAGCGAAATGCGAATTCACAGGTACCTCCGATGGACGCGCGGTCCCATCGCGGTCAACAGCTCGTAACCAATGGTGCCCCCACGCTGCGCCTGATCATCCAGGGAGACCAGGCCTCCGAAGACGGTCGCGACATCGCCGATGGCGGTGCGCGCCTCGCCAGGGACCATGACGAAATCCATGGTCACCCGACCGGCGATTCGGACTACTCGCCCGCCGAGCTCAACGAGACCAACGTTGCCCAACGACCGCAGCAGGCCGTCGGCGTAGCCGATGCCCAGTGTGGCGATCCGACCAGCCTGCGGGGCCTTCCACGTTGCGCCATAGCTCACCCCCTCGCCCGCGCGCAGGTCCCGCAGCGCCACGACCCGCGCCTGCAGCCGGACGACGGGCTGCGGCGCATACTCCGCCGCACCACCCCCGTAAAGAAAGATTCCCGGACGGACCAGATCGCCGGCGTAGGTTCTACCCACCAGGGCGGCGGCGCTATTCGCGGCGTGGGCGAGGAGCGATCGTCCCCGCAGGCCCGCGAGCACCGACTGGAATCGCTCCCACTGCACGGCGACGGAAGCTGGATCCTGATCGGCCGAGTGGAAATGCGTGAAGGCCCCCTCGAAGCCTGGCGCCTCCCGCAGGAGCTCCCGCCACGACGGCTCGGCGTTCCAGCGAAACCCCGTCCGGGACATGCCGGTGTCGATCTCGATGTGGAAGGGGCGCGCCCCGGCGGCGCGCCACGCCCGCAGCGCTTCGACGTCTCCGATGACGGGGCGGAGGTCGTCGCGGAGATGATGGCCGACAAGGGTGGGATGGAGCGGAGTAAAGACCAGGATCGGGCGCGTTATGGCGGCGGCTCGCAGTTCGGCCCCTTCCTCCACGGTGGCAACGCCGTAACCCCATGGATCGAGGGGCTCAAGAGCGCGGGCGACGGCGACCGCACCCACCCCGTAGCCGTTGGCCTTCAGCATCGGGAGCAGGCGGGCCTCGGAAACCGTGGCCACCGTCCGGGCATTGGCCACGATTGCCGCAAGAGTCACGTCGGCCCACGCCCGCGCCGTCTGATCCGGAATTGGCGTCATCCTCAAGCGGCGGGTATCATAGGGTCCGAGGAGGATAAATGCAAGACAAATCAGCGCTTGGGCGCGCTCTGGCGATGGTGCGCGACCTCCGGGAACGGTGCCCGTGGGACCGGGCCCAGACCCGAGAGACCATCCGTCCCTACCTGGTCGAGGAGGTCTTCGAGCTGGACCATGCCCTCGCCGAAGGGAGGCCGGAGGCCATCCGGGAAGAGGTGGCGGACCTACTCCTCCACCTGGGCTGGCAACTTGTCCTTGGCGAGGAGCTCGGCGAGTTCACTACCGACCAGGTGGCAGCCGATCTCGAACGCAAGATGCGCCGCCGACATCCCCATCTCTTCGATCTCGGACCCGCGGAGCGCTGGGAAGACCTCAAGCGGCAAGAGCAGCGCCGGGGGCTTCTCGACGGACTTCCGCCCACGCTACCCAGCCTGTTGATGGCCTCTCGCCTCCAGCAACGCGCCGGGTCGGTGGGATTCGACTGGCCCGACACGCAGGGCCCCGCTGCCAAGGTGAGGGAGGAACTGGCAGAGGTGGAAGCGGCGATCGAGGCCGACGAGATGGAGGAGAGGATCTCCACCCCGTCCGCCCCATCTGGCGAACCCGTCCCGCCCCGCCCCCCCGAGCCCCTCATCGACGAGATCGGCGATCTCCTCTTCGCGGTGGTGAACCTCGCGCGTAAGGCTCTGGTCGACCCATCCATCGCCCTCGACCGCGCCAATAGCAAGTTCCGGGGACGGTTCCATCAGGTCGAGGAACTGGCTCAGGCCCGCGGCATCGCTATGACCGACGCCGGGCTGGAGGTGCTGGACGGGCTGTGGCAGGAGGTAAAGAAAGGCGGGTGACGGACGGGCGGACGGGCGGACGGGCGGACGGGCGGACGGGCGGACGGGCGGACGGAACAAGGTAACAACGCCAGGAAACAACACCCGCCTCCGCCGCCGAGCCGCCACGCCGCCGAGCTACGGATACAACCGATGTATCTGCCTCGGGAAGGCGATCGTTTCCCGGATATGGGGCGCGCCGCAAATCCACGCCACGGTGCGTTCCACTCCGAGACCGAAACCCGAGTGCACAAAGGTGCCGTACTTGCGGAGATCGAGATACCAGCGGTAGGCCTCCGGATCGAGGTGCTGCTCCCGGATCCGGGCCAGGAGCCGATCGTAACTGTCCTCGCGCTGCGAGCCGCCGATGATCTCGCCGTACCCCTCGGGGGCCAGGCAATCGTTGTTGAGCACCGTGCGGGGGTCGTCAGGGTTTTCCTTCATGTAGAACGCCTTGACACCCTTCGGGTAGTTGTAGACGAACAGCGGCCGGTCGTACTGCTGCGCCAGCAGCGTCTCGTCGTCGCCGCCGAGGTCCTGGCCCCACTGCATGTCGGAGCCGAGTTCGCGCAGCCGGATCACCGCATCGGAGTAGGAAATCCGATGAAAGGGAGGTTGCACTCGCTCCAGGGCCGACGTGTCGCGCTCCAGTTCCTTCAGCTCCTCCTGGCGGCGCGCGATGGTCCGGTCGACGATGTAGCTCACGAACTCTTCCTGGAGCCGCATGTTGGCATCGGAGTCGTTGAAAGCGACCTCCGGTTCCACCATCCAGAACTCGGTGAGGTGGCGGCGGGTCTTGGACTTCTCGGCCCGGAAGGTGGGACCGAAGCAGTACACCTTGCCGAGCGCCGCGGCCGCCGCCTCGACGTAGAGTTGGCCGGTCTGCGCCAGGTAGGCCTTGCCGAGATCGAAGTAGTCGGTGCTGAACAGCTCCCCGGCCTGCTCCCCGATCGAACCAGTGAGGATCGGGGTATCGACCAAGGTGAAATCGCGCTGGAAGAAGAAATCCCGGATGGCCTGGATCACCTCATGACGCACCTTCGCGATCGCAACCTGGCGCCGGCTCCGGAGCCAAAGATGACGGTGCTCAAAGAGAAACTGCGTGCTGTGCTCCTTGGGCTGTACCGGAAAGTCCGGACTCGGCCCCAGCACCGCCAGATCCGACAGGTGCATCTCGAACCCCCCGGGCGCGCGGGCCTCCGCGCGGACTGTCCCGGTGAGGGCAACACACGTCTCCTGGGTCAGTGAGCCGAAGCGCTCCCAGACCGCTTCAGAGACTTCCTTCTTCGACAGGACAGCCTGCAGGTATCCGGTGCCATCCCGGAGGACGATGAACGCGATCTTGCCGCTGGAGCGCGTATGGGTCACCCATCCCCGGACGGTGACGGAGGATCCCTGGTGACCGGACAGTTCGAGAATGCGGGCGCTGGACATGTGCGATTGGGCCGGGGGAATCGGCGGATATGCCGTGGGGCGTGGAGTCTAGCGCTCGGCCTCGAGACCGTCAACGCGTCGTGTGGCGGGCACCGCCCGGTCCCCGAGTTCGATCCCGGTTTCCAGCTGAACCCGGAGCCGGTACCGGGAACGCCGCGGACCCTAGTACCTGGTCGACCACCCACGGGGCGAACCGCGCTCCGACGGCACCTACCTCGACCCGGTGGCCGAGCGGTACTACCAGAGTTCGGTCCAGGCCGACCGGGAGGCGAGATCGTGGCTGGTGGGCGGAGAGCTAGCGCTGGTCGGTACGCTGGGCCTGTTCGTCTGGGAGCTGAGCGGACCTCGGGGGGCGGCCACGCGACATTCCTTTCGAGGCGACAGTGGATATGACGCCGGAGGTCACCCGGTTCGGCCTCCGGGCTACCTTCCGATCCCGCTGCAGGTCTACCCGGTCCGAAAAAGTTCGATCGCGCGGGGGTAGCGACCCAGCGCCCGCTGACGAAGCGGCAGGTGGCGGGGGAGGCTGAGCATCGGATCTTCGGCCAGCACGCCCTGGGCTACTTGCCGAGCCGTCGAGAGGAGGCCAGTGTCGTCCGGCAGTCGGGCCAACCGGAGCTCGAATTCTCCCGCCTGACGCTCCCCGATCAGGTCTCCCATCTTGCGCTCCTCGAGGTCCAGCTCCGCGATCCGGAACCCGTCCGCTGTCGCAGCGAAGGCCTCGAGCCGAGCCGGCACGGGCGGCTCGCAAAGCAGAATACAGTAACTCTCCCCTTCCCCCCGACCGATGCGGCCGCGTAACTGGTGGAGCTGGGCCAGTCCGAAACGCTCGGGATGCTGGATCAGCATCACCGTCGCATTGGGCACATCGATCCCGACCTCGATCACGGTGGTCGCGACCAGGACCTGAATCTCGCCCGCTCGGAAGCGCCGCATCCGCTCATCCCGCTCCGCCGCTTTCAGACGCCCGTGCACCAGCCCAACCGCCAGATCCGGCCACAATGCCTGCAGGGTCTCGGCCTCGATCGTCGCCGCCCGAAGATCGGCGCGCTCAGACTCCTCGATCACCGGAAGCACCACATAGGCTTGACGTCCCGCCTGACACTGCTCCCGCACGAACTCCAGGGCCCGGCTCCGCTCGGCCGAGCTCCGCACCCCGGTCCGGACGCGGCCTCGACCGGGTGGGCGCGTGCGCAGCGTGGAGATGTCCAAGTCGCCGAAACGGGTCAGCGCGAGTGACCGCGGAATGGGCGTCGCGGTCAGGAGCAGCACATCGGGAGCGTCCCCCTTGGCGATGAGCCGGGCACGCTGGTCGACG
>Ga0315273_10008935_pt1 | contig 12678 bp, 11 predicted proteins | sample YL17G02_0_MG_FD_205753 | JGI IMG/M metagenome (GOLD analysis project Ga0315273, IMG submission 205753) | Sediment microbial communities from Yellowstone Lake, YNP, Wyoming, USA - YL17G02_0 | ecosystem: Environmental > Aquatic > Freshwater > Lake > Sediment | place: USA: Wyoming | collected...
ACTTGTGTAAAATTTCCAACGCAACAGGGCCTGAACTTTGCGTCAGGCAACCCCACTGTCCGTGGCATGTTTTTTCTTCGATAGCCATTTTTAAGTCGCAAAAGCAACGGAACGTATCCAGGTCTTCCAAAGAGGCCTTCGCCGCAGTGCCAGCTTTGGTGCAAGTCTTGAGAACCAGATTTTGTAATAGCATATATCAAGCAGCCGGGCCAAAGCCCGAAAAATATTAACTCTTGCAGTAGCGACCAAACTGTTACGAAAAATATAGATGTTATTCATATCAAAAAGCTGGCCACCCATACGCAATTTATGTTCGTATTTACCTCGTCCGCTATCGATATAGCGGACCTGCTCCTGCTGTGCTTTCTTGAGTTGTTCGTAAAAAACAATATTACCCAGACCCGCTCTTGAAAAATGGTCGCCATCAGCTCGTGCGTCGAGGAACTCAACAAAAGTATCGCCAAATTTGTAGGAATATTTATAACCGAGAGACCGACCATCTGTTTTTACTTCCATCAGCCTCAATCTGCCCCGTTTTAATTGAGATAAAGCCGCATCATGATGAAATTCCAGCGAACAGGGCCAGTCACCGAAATGGCCTGCCTGATTCTGCTTTTGCCAGTGTCGCCGGTGCATATCGACAAAATTTGCAAAGGTCCTTTCGAATTCCGCATCCGCTGCAAAACCTGATGTAAGCGGCGCTGCCTCATTACCCAAAGCCTGTCTCAGAATGCGGTATTTCTTCCTGATTTGCCTTTCCCATTTTCCGGAAACTATCTCTGTGGCCTGCCCAGCGGAATCAGTTAGCAGGAAAAATGCTTGAACGTTATTGGCGGTTGTTTTTACACGGAATCCATTTTGCTGATACCGGCCACACAAACCGAGTACATGGCCAAAGTCATCATACAAACCGGCCAGCGGGCCGATATGCAACGCGTCCCAGTTGTGAGTGCTTATGTTAGTGAAAAAATTTTCCATTACCGCAGGCAGAAGCTTTTTGTTTATAGGCAGTGTGATAGCGTAGATGGAAAAATCACTTCCGACTATCTTGCCGCATCTTAGAGAAACAGGTCCCAGTCTGATTTTTTCAAAAAACATCGGGATTATCCCAACCAACTGCTTGTTACTGCGGAAAATAAAAATCTTCAGCAACCGCTTGGCTCCGTAATATTTCCACCATATGCGCTGCCAGTCGTATGTCATAAATATTTCACACCCGACAGATTCAACAAACCGGTCCCATTCGGGCTGGAGTGACTCAAGTGATTCAAAGCTGTCATGAATTTCAGTGTCGACAGTAATATCTTGCATCAAAGTCATATTCTAATATCACTCCATTTTAAATATTGCTTAGTAATAAGGGCAAAAGTTGCAGAAATGATTCGTACCTTGTGCCGAAGTTTTGCGGAAATCCTCAAATTGCTCGCCAGTCCAAATAGTCATGAAATCCTGCTGGAAAATATTTCCCATTACAGGGGCCTTGTCGGAACCAAAAAGAGCGGGACAGGGACGAATATCTCCATTTACACTTACCATTACATAATCCCACGGATACAGGCAGCGCACTTCAGTTTCCGGAGGGATTTTTTTTCTCCGGAGGTCAAGAGTCACATGTACTTTCAGCTTTTTAGCTATTTCAAAAATGCGCTGTTGTACGCAAGAACATTGCTGGTCCGACATCGCCAAAGATCCTGCAACTTTATCAACCGGAACCAAATCAAGAAAATGCATACGTCCAAACCCCATCTGAGCACCCAGCAAAACGATTTCTTCCACTTCGTCGAAATTTGATTTGGCAAGAACGGTATGCGTTGACGTCAGAATCGGCAGCGGCCGTCGTTGTTCGGCGGCTTCAACAAACTGGCAGACAAGCAATTTCCATCTATCAAAATCAGCACCTGCACGCAAAGATTCGAAGGTATTCTTTCGAGCCCCATCCAAAGAGATAGCGATAGAACGTATGTTCGGACACGATAGAAGTGCCGCATTTATGCGAGGTGTAAACATTGTACCATTTGTAAAGAATTCGCAATTAATGTTCTCAGCAGAAAGGATTTCGACCATTTCAAAAAACTGAGGATTGAGTAAAGGTTCACCTATACCGCTTAAAATTATAGAAAACGGTTTTAATTCAAGCCAACGCAGAATTTTTTGCAACTCAGCCAACGTAAGATGCTGTCCGTTGCCTGTTTCACGGGCATGCGAGCAGGCAGGACAACTCAGGTTGCATTTACTCGAAGATTCTATCTGGACTTTGCGAGGGAATTTGCTCGAGTATTGCGCCCCAATATTTTGAATTTTCCATTTGAGATGTAAGTTGTGCAGCAACTGCGAGACATACCGATACATACCCGGCAATCCCTGCTCTCGCCTTTTTTGGCCACATTCTTTAAGATTTCGCAAAAGCTTTTCTTTAATATTCATTGTAGCAATAGACACTAAGAGTAATTTTCAGACAGCTATTTTGCTTTTCTGCAGAGAACTGTAAATGTTGAAGTCAAGAGTTCCTCTTCAGAATACTCGGCCAGTTCCGCACGAATGAGAGGCGACAGAAATCGCCTCACCTGTTCCCGCTCGTCATCGTGGTTGATATACTGAACCTTGTCAAAAATATTTTCAAATATTTCCTTATATTGTGCCAGCCGCCAGCAGTTAACATTCAGGCCATGCTTAAGGTAATAGGAAGTTAAAGGCCTTAGATGTCCCCACGGCGGATATTTTTCGGGATTTGTCTTGCGCAGCGGATGGTCGCTGCCTCCCATCGACGTGTAAAGATGTAATTGAATATAAGCGACTCCACCCGGCTTTAGAACCCGATGTACTTGCTCGGCGGCCAAAACAGGGTCATTTATGTATTGAAATACGGAAAACGAATAGGCTCCGTCAAAACTGTTATCTTCAAATTCAAGCTGCATCGCGTCCATTAAACACATTTCGATATCAGGCAGTTTCATTATGTCCAGGTGCCGCATCAAAGAACGACGGAATCTGCGGTCAATCCCAAGAATTTGGCGTACAGCGGTTTTAAATGCGCGTTTTATTCCGCATTGGCGGATAGTATTGAAAAAGTCGAAAACATAGGGATATTTGAAAGGCAGTTCCACATCAATTCCAGTTACACGGTTGTCAATTCCAAAAATAAACGCATGACGCAAAAGCTGGCCGCAGCCTATATCCAGAAGTTTGCAATTATGCCATTCGACGTTGAAAGCTTCTTTTAACTGCTGACGTGCCGCGTTTGAAAGATTTATGCGCAAAACAGCATCATTTTCCTCATTGCCGAACTGGCTGAATTCTTTCTTTACTTTTTCGACTAAATGCCCGGCATTATTATCAACATATAAAACCTGCATCTATTTACCCCGAATATAACTGTAAGCCTTTTCTGCTATTCGCCACATAATCTTAGTCGATGAACTATCGCATGCTTCGAAGGCACCGATGTAGCGGCAATCCATACCCCCCAATCCTGTTTTGAACTGCGACACCGTGGGATTTTTTTCAAAATCCACACCTCCCACATCATATCTTTTCATACCCCTCGATAGACAGCCAGTAATAGCACGCCACCATGCCAGATAAGATGAGCAGCATTCGAATCCTTTTTCGCTGCTGGCCACAAGCAACGCTACTCCAGTATCTCCAATAGCACTTGTAATATGCACTGTAACAGGCTGGCCCTGATAGCACGCTGCAATCACATTCATTTTTTCGGCTGGAGACAACAACTGCTGGGAACGGGCAAATTCCCGAACCTCAAGGCCTTTGAAATTTTTCCTGTTGACCATCTCGCGATAATATGTTTCCAGTACTTCAAAAAACTTGCCATCTGTCGTTTCCTGCATTTCAATTCCCGCGTTTTCTGCTTTTTTGAGTTTTCGCCGCCAGCTCTGGTGCAGTCTGCTGCGCAGAACATCCACGGAACAATTCAGCGGCAGCATCATCGTATGATAAGGCGGCACAGATTCGATAAATCCGAAACCGGCATTCTCAAGAATATAGGCAAATCGCCTGCCCGCATCATCGTCGCATGCATTTGGCACTACCCGCAGCACGTTCACACGCCGACCAATAAACGCTTTTCTCAGTTCCACAAGAGCATCAACCGTGCAACTTACGCTTCCATCTTTAATTCGTAAAAGCGGCCCCCCTTGGATGTAGCCGATTCTCAGACCTAATGGTTTGGCATTTTTTATTCGAACCTGACATATTGTTACAGGCCTGTCTCCATCTCTGATTATAACCCGACAAAGTTCCTGTCTGTCGTTTTCCGCTCGTACCTGCTGATAACCCCATGTCTGATAAATGCTGTAATCGGCAAAATTCTGTGCATACCGCTCCCACCGCTCTTTGCTGATTTCGTTGATAGTAAGTTTGCAGCTCACGGCCTTTGATTATTCGCAAATTCCCAATAAGAATCTTTTTGCCATTCTCAGGTACTTAACCACCGCATAAGCGCCGTTTGCCTTGAGTATAAATGTCCTCAAACTTTCATCGGGTGAAACACCAAACCTGCCCAGTTGCAAATCACCAGCGGAATCATCTATCAGTTCCGGCTCAATTGTAAAACAAACCCTTTTATCTTTGCCACCCTCCGGATAACAGATACCGATGATATCACAGCCTATAATTTCTTTTAACATTCGTTTCGACTCCGTCAATTCCATCCACAATCTGCTGTCTTCCAGTTCAGTCAGTTTGCTGTGCGTAACGGTATGCGAAAAAATCTCAAACCCGTTTTTATCAAGTTCCCGGACCTGCTCTGTGCTCATCACCGACTTATCTTCATTAAATGCCAGGCCACCAGTAGGCCATCTTTGGCCAAGAAAACCCGTGGGGACACCTATGCCCACTGTCACACCGTATCTTTTCAGCACGGGGACCGCATTTTCAAATACTCCCGAATAAGCGTCATCAAAGGTTATGGCGACAATCACCTTATCTCCATTCGGCGAGGCCGATTTTATTTCGGATGGCTTTACGACGCGGAAATTTCGCGATAAATGCTCTATTTGCTTTTCGAATTGAGGGATTTGGTTCTTTTCAATATTGTGATAGTAAAGAACGACCCTACGAGGCTGCTTGTGCGAAATAGCCAGCAGCGCGGAATTTAGCAAAGCGGAGATAAACTCAGTAGCGGCAACCGTTTTTCTCCAGACAACCCGCAGGAATCTTGTTTCGGGTTTTTCAGGCTCTATTGATAAGACGCAAAACGCAAGTGCTGCCAGTACCTTTTGTTTTTCAAGCCGGTACACTTCGCTTTTTTCAGCGACCGGTTTTATGAAAAGTAAAGATGTCCAAAAAAAATATCGAATCGCATAAAGGATTACTAAAATTAAACGGGCTGAAAAGCAGCTTATCAGACCACGATGCTTTCTGAAGAATGTTAAGATGCTCTTGTTCTGCTGAACGAAAGCCTTGATTGGAATCTTCCTGCTGCTTTGGTAGCCGCCGCCGGCATGAATTATTGCGGCGCCAGGCCAGAACATTACCTTCCAGCCGGCCTTGTGAAACCGGTAGCACCAATCCATTTCTTCACCGTAAAAAAAGTAATCCTCGTCCATTAAACCGACTTCCTCGATTGCACAACGCCTCGCGAGCATAAACATACCCGTAACAACATCGACCTGCTCCTCTGTGTCACGTCCCCACCATTGCATTCTTTCGCGCCCGAAAAACCGGTTATTTTTAAACACCTTGGATAAGCCAAAGGCCTGCAAAGTCAAATTAAGCACGCTCGCAAAACGGAAACATGTTTTTATGATGCTTTTGTCGTCGTCCATAACCTGGCAGCCTACCAAGGCGACGTCTGTGTGAGCATCCGCGTAACCAACCGTTTTCTCAACAGCTCCATCGACGATAAGTATGTCGCTATTGAGAATCAAAACGTACCCGCCGCTGCTCGCTGATATCCCCTGATTGCAGGCCGCCGCATAACCCTTGTTGGTAACATTTGCGATTAACCGCACATCAGGAAACCGTCTTCGGATTTCACTGACAGAATCGTCCGAGGAACCGTTGTCGACAACGATGACTTCGTAACTGATATTGCCGGCCTGCTCAAAAATAGATTTCAGGCAGTTGCAGATAAGTTCTCGCGTATTCCAGTTGACAACAACTATTGAAACATCAGGCCGATTCATATATGCGGTACCTCTGTCAAAGATTAGATTGTTCCGGGAAAAAAGTTGCCGGCAAATCGATGATTTTTCGTTGCCGTTCCGCAGCAATCATTTCCATTGAAAGAAACGCTGCCCGCCTCACAAGAAAAGCGGTAACCGCCAGTGTCATATACCACAGCATCATTATTTGTCCGAAATATGATACCGATAAAAACGAAACACAGTGACCTGCCAGAGAAACAAAAAAACACCAGCTTAAAACTCTGTGGTTATAAGTACTTTCTCGAAGCGAACACCGCAACGTGGTTCTGAACATAACAAACAGCAAAGCCAGAAAGAAAATCAAAGTAATAATACCCCCGCGAACTCCTTCAAAAACAAACTGATTGGTAACATCCTGCATGCCCCAGCCCCAATGTTCGGTACTGCGGTAGCCGAGTATTGCCCATTCATTGAAATGCTTTATGGCTCTGTCAATAAGAATATAACGATGCCAGCCGGTTGAACCTCCAATAATATCCATCCGTGCCAAAAGATGCCAGACCGGCTTTTGCATAACAAAATGCAGAAATGTCAGCCCGGCAACAAGACACCAGTTTGCAACGGGAGTATATGATCGCCACTTAAATAGTAATACTCCTGCCAAAACTACCACCAACGACAGTAGCGGAGTGCTTGAAGCAGAGGCAGCAACAATAAAAATACTCGCAGTTGTGGCCGCTAAATATAAAAGCTTCTTTTTTCCCGTCATTGCCATTCCGATAAACAAAGGCACAAGCATCCCCCAAAATAAACCGGATATTATGGAATGTGGAAACGGCCCCTCGCACCTGTAGCGTCCCTCCCGCACAACAGTATGGACTTTACCCAAGACTACAAAAGCATTCTTACCTGTTGTCCATTCCAGTGCTATAAATACGGCGGTTACAATCGAGCACACCGCAAAAATCTTCAGACTTAAACGCACAGCCTCCCACGAGCCTAAACCCCTTGTGAATATCAGGTACATTCCAAAAATATCAAATAACACCCCGCTTTGATGGATTAGAGCAGTTGATGTACCCCATTGAATGTAATATATTACTGCACCGCTAATCGCAAATGTAAAGACGAGCAGGTCAAAGTCATTCAGGGAACGTCGCAGTTGCAACCTGTTTGTAAACATTAAAAGAAGTCCCACAAACACAAGTATCCTCAGTGGAGTAAAATCCAGGCCTGCTATGATTATTCTTTGGTCGGCAGGAATAAAGCATGCCCCTAAAATAAACGGCAGCATCACATATTTGCGAGGAAGCAGGATAAGCAAAAGAGCAAGAAAACCAGTCGCCGCCAATGTAGTTACGTAAATCGTATTTTGACTTTCCATGATAATTACAAATCCGGCTTACACGGCTGGACTTACCTTTAAAGTAATCGAGAATCTATTTTTGACCCCCCGATAAAACGAAATTACCGGCAATGGCACTATCGTGTACACAAGCGGTTTATAATAATAAGGGTCAAACGGATGACGCCTTGCACATGCCAAAGCTGTCTGAAATGCTTCTTTGCTCCGGCCAGCGCCTCGCAACCCGAGAACGCTTCCCATGAAATGCGCAACAATATTATTTTCCTGCGCCATGTGGCTAAAAGCCCCATTTGCGGATGGTGCCGCAAAAAACTGCTCAGAAAAGTCACATCCGCGCCGCTCACATGCCCGCATTATGACTTGTCGGACCATCGCATTTCTTCCGACCGCATTTTGCCTGCTAAGAGAACCAATATGAAAACGATAAGAATAAAGACACTGCCCTAACACCATCATCGGTTGCCGTTCACCGACACGAAGGATATAGTCCAAACCTTCCCCGACTTTTAAGGTCGGGTCATAGTACACGTCACGCACCATTGAGACCCTGTACATGCCTGTGGGGTCATGCGACGGCATCTGGAATCGCTCGACGTCATCGCGGCATTGTTCTATGGTTTTGCAGGTAAACACAGGTGCCAGGTTCTGCCCATCAATAATGAGGTCATAGCCGGTAAACACGGCTGCTACGGTCGGATTTTCAAGCATACACCGAACCTGAAGCTCAATACGCTGCGGATAACTGATATCATCGGCATCGTGAATCGCATAGAATTCACCGGACAATACCTCCAGAGCACGATTGAGCGCAGCAGGCTTACCGCTGTTTTGCTGGGTGATGACCCGTATACGAGAATCATTTATGTCACTGATAGAATCCATACAACCGTCTGTGCTGCCGTCATTAATAAGCAATATTTCAAGATTTATATAGGTCTGCGACAAAATACTCAACAAAGAAGGACGCAGGTACGCACCAGCGTTATAAACAGCCATCAAAATGGAAACCAGTGGTTTCGGCATAGTCAATAAGTTCCTATGCTGACAAGTTTTTTGGGAATATCTTGAGTTCGTGCAAGCAATCGTCTGCATCTGGCTCGCCAGCCGTAATAAACCCTCGGGTCAAAAGACCCATCGAGCAGATTGTCCAGAATCTTCCTTCGGCGTTGATTGTACGTCTGCAAATCCCTGATTTGCCCCGACTGATAAACAGGTATGTATTTGTATGCTTCTTCAAACGACATTTTTTTGAGTCTGTTCTGCTCGGAGCGAACGTCGTCCATATGTTCCTGGTAAACGAGCGGATAGTAAAATCCGTTAACGTAGCCGACCAAAGCCAGCCGACCCCAAAACTTACTCAAATAATCTTTTTCGCGGCACGGCCCGCATTGAAGATAAACCTTACGCTTCACCAGAAGAGCAGAGCCATCGACCCACGGATGACGAAATATCTGATGATTACCGAAAGTCTGTATCTTATGTTTCGCCCTTTCGTAATCAAACTCGTCAGGGAAGAAATGCCAGCAGCCAACAACACCCAACTGGGGCAAATCCTCATGGGCTTTGGCGAGGATTCGCGTCCAGCCGGCAGTTACCAGGCAATCATTATCTACCTTCCCCACCAGCTCGGCATCCGTCTCTGACCATATCTTATCGGTCACACAGGCTTGGCCAAGATTTTTTTCTGAAAATACCATTTCGACAATGCGCCGGTCACAAATCGTTTTTAAATAATCAGGTGTTCCATCGGTCGAACCATTGTCCCAGATTGTCAACACGAATTCTTCGGCAGGGTCAGCCAGCAAGGCTGGTAACGCCAGTTTCGTATACTCAAGACGATTATAAGTCAGAAATGCCAGATGTATCTTCATTCCGCACCTTTCTCTGGGTAAGCAGCATCAATGCAAACTTATTAAAAACAAAGTTCGTGCAAGCCGCAAAACCGTTTTTCAACTGTAGTTTTTCATTATTTTCAACAATTGTGGCATACACGGTAATGCTATAAACAAGCATCAGTATAATAGCCCCGGCAATCATTGACAGCCAGCCGTCAACCAGCCTGGCAATTCCAAATCCCCATACTGTTGCAGCGAGAATTATCGCTATTGCCCACGGCTTCAAAATACAGTCCTTATAATATTTCCAAAAACCAACTCCTAACAGACGACAGACGTATCGCCCCTGCCAAATTCCTCTGACCAGTGTAATCGGAACCATCGCTCCAACTGCAACACCTGTCAAACCATACTTGTACGAAAGGCCAATGGACATGATAACAACCGCTGCCGCCTCAATTATTGAAAATACAGCCAGTTCCTTTTGCTTACCCAAGCCAAACAGCAGGTCAACCGAGATTCTGTGAGACAAAAACACAAGATGGCCACCTGATAAAATCATAATCGCAGGGAAGGTTTGTCTTATACTGTCGCTTCTCAGCCAGAGCAAAAGAAATGAAGGCCCGAAAACCCAAAGCGATAAAGCTATTGCACCTGCCGCAATGCTACTATACCTGCTGCTGAGAAAAAACAGCCGCCGAATATCTGGGTACGCATCCCGGCCTGACAGGAAACTGAATCGCGGCATCAACACCCGTGTTAATGAAAAGATGACCCGTTGGTAATAAAGCATCAAATACCAGACAGCCCCGAACAGACCAACCGCCTCAAGAGAAATCATTTTTCCAACCACAAGTTTTGGTGACTCCATCGCTATCGTACCGGCTGTACCTTCAATCACTATTATAATGCCGTACACAATCAGCATCTTCAACGCAGGTAATCCAATCTCTCGCACCCGTAAACTCACATCGGAACAACAAAACTCGAACGCAACCCAGTTTGCTGCTAATGTAAGCATCGAAAAAACAACCTGAATCCAACCCATGAAAATCAGGCCGTGCCCCGTCAGCACAGCCGCATACAACACCCCAGCGCGCATAACCGCCATAACAATAGTGATTATGTTCACCAACCAGAATGCCTCGTAGCTTCGCATCGCTGCGTCAAAAATAAGCGAGGGACATTCAATCGCCGCAGCCAAACCGCAAAGCCACACTAATGTTGCCAATTCCGGCCCACCTTTAAAAAACGCCGCAATATACTCGTTGAACAAAACGGAAATTGCAAAAATCACAACGCCAACCAGCAGGTAAAAAACCATGCCGGTACTGATGACTTCGCCCACTTTGCCGCTTTGGCCTTGACCGCGATAAAGCGGTACGTATCGATAAACTCCCGTGCTTACACCGAACCTGAATATCCCGAAATATCCGACAAATGAAGTGACCAGCATCCAAATCCCGAACTGTTTTTCACCCAGATGTGACAGCACTGCGGGCATCAACAATAATCCGACAATGATGTTGGCCGCGAGAGTCAGCAAATTACTCAAGGCGTTTATTTTTAAAGACGGCATTTTCAAAGCGATTGACTGTATCTTCATCTCTGACACTTCTTCCGCTTCTGTGCCGCATTTACGAATTTCAGGCATACTCCGTCCCCGTCGGATGCATTACAAAAACACGTCAAGTTCTTACAGCAAAATAACTTACACTACTACTTCGTATTAGGAAAAAAATCCACCAACGTCGCTGCCAAATCCCCGCCAGCGGCCAGAGCAAATGTTTCCAACGCCGAACTTATCTGCACCTGCGCAACGTAGCGCGCACAATTACCGGCAATATTTGGAGTTCGCCAGTTGATACCAGAAAACGCACCTTCATCACAACTGATTTGGCCGTTAATAACATAAAAGTTCAAAACCGTCAGTTCCACACCGGAAAAATCAGGCCGATGAAAACGATGAATCAAACAAGGAACCACACTACCGTCGCGGCACCTTATCTGGCTCCGTTCAGAACTATCCCATATCCAGCCGGCCGAAACATAACAAACCGTCGGTTTATGGCCAATCATAGTTCGCGGCCTGCCGGAAAAACCCACATAAATCTGTGCCCACTGGCCTGTTAATCTGTCCACATAAAGCCTGCACATAAAATCATCGTTGACGACGGCCTTTTGCACCAATTCCGGAATCGCTATATCGCGACCTTTCCAGTCTCCAATCAGCATCGGTAAAGTGCTTAGAGGCGAAGGCAACCTCACTGGGGTGCTGCTGATAGATTCCAGCCGCCTCGCCTCGCTGCGATAAAATGCACCCGCCAGCAACAGCGACAAAACCGCAGCAAGCCAGCTTAGTTGCAACCGGATATTTCTTCCGGAAGTATCACAAATACGCATTGCTCATGTCTTCCTCAACATTCGCTCCCGTGTCCCCGATTTCGCTTTCTAAGCATTTCTGCTCCGCAAATAAGTATCTATTTTTGCTCCTCGGTTTTCTGATGATGAATCGTCTGATAAACTTCCTTGCGGTGAACGGGCACAGACTTGGGAGCTATTATCCCCAGCCTCACCTTTTTGCCGCGAATATCTACAATCAACACCTCAATATCTTCCCCTATCATTATTGACTCGTCTTTACATCTGGTCAGTACCAACATTCTCAACTCCTTTGCCATGTTGGTCGAGTTATCGCGCCAACAATCAATAAACTTCCTCTCTATATCCTGCCGCGGTGCCACAGACCAGCCATCTTTCACATTCAACGTGGCTTGCCAACGCCTATCGCAGGCAGGTAAACTCTGCTTTGGAAGAGGGTAACAGCTTATCTTTAACTGTAATCATGCCTTCAGATTTCCGGTGGCGGACATCACTGTCATACCCCTCTTTCTACTACTTTGATGTTAATGCATGGATTGTGAATGTAAATCGGGGTTGAGTCTATTTCTGCTATAGGCGGGATTACTTTTAACAACATCGGGTAAAGCCCTTAGGGGTAGCCCAAATGGCGCAGATCGGAAATTCGATACGGCCAAAAGCATATACTGTGATAATTATATACCCTAAATATCTGCTTATGGCCCAGGCTTTCCACCAACCCGCCATAACACTGTCTGGACCTGCCTGTGTGGAAAATATTCGCTCAAAAACACCTTTTGATAGGACTTTCCCTTATACAATAATCAGGAATATCCCTGATTGACGCCTCAGGTTGTCTGGGGCATTATTGCAGTTGTGTTTCGGTTTTGCGTATAGGTCGTCCGGTACCGACGAAGTCTACAAGTGTTTTTGAGCCATTGTACCGGTTCACGACAGGGCGAACCAATCTGCCGCCATAGCTGTTTTATAGAAGTTAACCTCCGGCAATCTA
>Ga0315273_10008936_pt1 | contig 12677 bp, 13 predicted proteins | sample YL17G02_0_MG_FD_205753 | JGI IMG/M metagenome (GOLD analysis project Ga0315273, IMG submission 205753) | Sediment microbial communities from Yellowstone Lake, YNP, Wyoming, USA - YL17G02_0 | ecosystem: Environmental > Aquatic > Freshwater > Lake > Sediment | place: USA: Wyoming | collected...
CTGGGAGGCGACCTGGCGCAAAGGGGTGAATACGTCGAAGCGATCCGCACCTACGAAAAGGCCTTGAAGATCAATCCTCACAAATCGCTGGCCCATTTCAGGCTGGCCGAAGTTTTCTACGAGCAGTTCAACCTGCAGTCGGCCGCGAATTCATTTCGCGATGCGCTCAACGGAGACAAGGATCCGAAATGGATCGAAACCTGGTGCTATATCTACCTCGGCAAGATATACGACATCCTGGGGCAGAGACAGCGCGCCATGGCCGAATATAACAAGGCCCTGAATACCAAAGACGACACCAACGGCGCCACCGCCGAGGCGAAGAAATGGCTCGACAAGCCTTTTGCTCGCGAACGCACAACCATGGACAAGGAAGCCAGACAGCCGGACTGATCCTCTATGCGATCCTGGGGTAAGCTTGCTCAAAAAATGCGCGTGCCGGCCGGCACACTGTTGGGAGTGGTCTTCCTCCTTCTCATGCATCCCTCCACCCGATCCCTATGGATTGGCGGCGTTGTGACGCTGATCGGCGCCTCGATCCGGATCTGGGCCTCCGGCCATATCGATAAAGGACGCGTTCTCGCCCGGGAAGGCCCCTACGCCCTGACCCGCAACCCTCTCTATCTCGGTTCGTTTCTCATGGCGTTGGGAATCCTGCTGGCGGGGCAGGGATATTGGCTGATGATCCCATTCTCGCTGTTTTACGTGGCCCTCTATTACCCTGTCATGAAGGCCGAAGAAGAGGAACTGCTCCAGGGGCACGGCGAGGTATTTATCGAGTACTCCCGACAGGTGCCCCTGTTCTTTCCGAGTTTCAGCCGGTTCGGGCCGGGCGCATCCAATTTCCTGTGGTCCCGAGTGATCAGGAACCGCGAGCACCGCACCGTCGCAGGCCTGCTTCTTGCCGAAGCCTTTCTCGTCCTGCGGCTCTTCACCTGACGGAAACGCAGGTCGAAAGGCCTGCGTTTTATTTTCTTATGACATATTCTCTCTCGGATATTGCGCGCTCCCTCGGTCTGCCCTTCTCGGGCGATGGAAACCGGTTGCTGGCCCGGGTCTCCAACTGGGAGAACGCCGACAGCGCGTCGATGGTATTTCTCGAAGGCAGGCGGGAGCTGCCGGCGCCCGGGACGTTTGAGGTGGGTTGCGTCGTCGCGGCGCCCGGATCCGTGCCCGACGGCTTCAACGCGATCCTCACCGATAAGCCGAAGCTCGCGTTTGCGCGGGCTTCAGCTCTGCTCGCCCCGCCCCCCGTCGGCCGCGGGCTCCGGCATCCCTCGGCCATAATCTCCCACGAAGCCGAAATTGCCGCGGATGCGGATATCGGCCCCTGCGTCGTCGTCGGCGCCGGAGCGCGTGTCGGGAGGGGATCCATCCTGCATGCCGGCACGGTCGTTGGGGAAGGATGCGAGATCGGGGAGAACTGCATTCTTCATCCGCGGGTGGTCCTCTATCCGGGAGCGAAGCTGGGTATGCGGGTCGTTCTCCACGCCGGCGTGGTTATCGGAAGCGACGGCTTCGGCTATGTATTTGACGGCAGCAGCCAGGTAAAATTCCCGCAGGCTGGAACGGTTGTGATCGACGACGACGTCGAGATCGGCTGCAACACGACGGTGGACCGGGGCTCGCTTGGCACGACGCGGATCGGTAAGGGCGCCAAGATCGACAACCTTGTCCAGATTGCGCACAATGTGGAGATCGGGCGGGGGGTGGTCATTGCCGCACAGACCGGCATCTCGGGCAGCAGCGTCATCGAGGAGTTCGCTGTTATCGGAGGCCAGGTCGGTTTCGGCGATCACACGCGCGTGCAGGCGGGAGTGGTCATCGGATCCAAGGCCGGCATCCTGCCCGGGAAAATCGTCCGGAGCGGAGATGTCTATTGGGGTGTTCCGGTCCGTCCGTTGCGCGAATATAAGCGCCTGAACGCCCTGTTCGGGCGCCTGCCGGAATTCAAAACGGATATCGATGCCTTGAAGGACGCGGTATCCAAGCTCTGGGCCTACGTCGGCAGGGCCGAAAAGACCAATGGACCCGCTGATGAACAAAGGCGTTCAGCAATACAAGAGCAGGGGAAGTTGACAGATGGCGAACCTACCACCTGAGGCAGGGAGAAATTCTGAAGAGTTGCAGTGGATCTGCCGTTCTGCCATGGAGGCAGCCTTTCCAGCGTTCAAGAATGCCCGAATTGAGGCGCGGTTTTATGCCTATGTCGGCCTCACCCATACCATCCGGCGCACCGGGCAGGGTTGGATTCTGCGCATCAGCGACCACTGCCGCCGTGCGCCCCGGATGGTGATCGAGGCGATCGCGCTCATCCTTGCCTCCAAGATCCTGAGAAGAAAGCCGCCTGCCAGGCTGCTAGAGACGTACGACCGCTTTCGGAAGGAGCCCGAGGTCGAGGAGTCAGTTCACCTGCGGAGGCTGCAGCGCGGCAGAAAGATGATCAACAGCAGCGAAGGAAAGCACCATTCGCTCCCGGCAATCTGCCAGGATCTGAACCGCCGCTATTTCGACAACCAGGTGGAGGTGCGCAAACTGGGCTGGGGGCCGAGGCGCAGTTGGGGCCGGCTGGGGCACTATGATCCCGTGCACCACACCATCACGATCAGCCCGGTGCTCGACTCTGCGCGCGTGCCCCGGTTCGTGGTCGCCTACATCGTCTATCATGAGATGCTGCACACCCTGTTCGGAAGCAACAGTTCCTCGGGCGGGCGCCATCGGCATCATCCCTCCGGCTTCCGGAAAGCCGAACAATCCTACCCGGATTATGCCTCCGCCAAGCGGTTCCTGAGCACATTCTGCCGCACCCGGGGAGGGGCGTGCATCCGCTGAGGGTCTGTGATATAAAGACCGCTCCTGAGCCGGAGATACATCACATTCCCGGGAATAGAACTATGAAATGTCCGTTATGCAGCCAGCGAAAAGGCAAGCGGGCCTGCCCTGCCAATAACTCGACAATCTGCACCCAATGCTGCGGCGAGAAGCGCATTCTGGAGATCGACTGCCCGGAGAGCTGCGAGTTTCTGAAGATCGGACGCAGCCATGAATCGCACGCGCAGAGAACGCGCCATCTCTTCACATCCGATCCTGTCCGGCTGGAGAAGCGTCGGCGGGTCTATACCGAGCATGAGGCCGTTATCGGTCATATCGAGTTGTTCCTGGCGGAAGAACGCCGGCGGTCCCGTGATTTGCGCGACAAGGATGTGGCTGAGGCGATCGACCTGCTGCTGGCGACAATGCGGACCGAAGAGAAGGGCATCCTGTACGAGAGAGTTTCCAGCGACCTGGTCGTCGACGGGATTCGGCGCCGGCTCAAGGAAGTCCTCAATTCGCATCTGAATCCGCCGGTGGGGGCGGGGGAACGCCTGCGCACCAGTCAGGCCATCGAATGCCTCGAAGTGATCCGCGAGGTGCTCGCCAGTCACATGCAAGCGGGACCTTCGGAGCTGAGTTATGTGGATTTCCTGGCGCGCCTTATGCCGCGCAGGGAACGCCTGGGCTCTCCGGGCTCTCCCATCATCATTCCTGGCCGCTGAGGCCGGAGACGCCATGGTTCTCGCACAATACAATTGCAGCGCCGAGACTCTGATAGACGCCGTCCGGAAATTCCACCGCAAGCGGATACTGGTCATCGGCGACGTCATGCTGGACAGGTTCATCTGGGGTTCCGTCCATCGCATCAGCCCGGAAGCGCCGGTGCCCGTGGTCGAGATCCGAACCGAGACGACATGCCTGGGAGGCGCCGCCAACGTGGCGGCGAATATCAGGAGTCTGGGCGCGACCCCGGTTCCACTGGGTGTGATCGGCCGCGATGACGAGGGGCGCAAGCTCTGTGAAATATTGAAGAAAATGGGCGCCCCCACATCGGGTCTGATTACCGATCCGGGGCGCGCTACGACGGTCAAGACGCGGATCATCGCTCAACACCAGCAGGTCTGCCGCACCGACCGCGAAGACCGGTCTCCGCTGGCGCCTGCGATCCATCGAAAAGCGATCGATCGATTCCGGATCCAACTCCCGAAAGTCGATGCCGTGGTGATTTCGGATTACGCGAAGGGGTTGATCACCCCCCAGTTCCTGAAAGAAATTCTCCCGGCGGCAAAGTCGGCGGGCAGAATCGTCTGCGTCGACCCCAAGCTGCAAAATCTCGCAGCCTACCAGCCGGCGACAGTAATTACTCCCAACACGCTCGAAGCCGAGCGCTCCTCCGGCATAACCATATCCGGCAAGAGCGAACTCCAGCGCGCGGGAAGAAAGATTCTACAGGAGAGCAGGATTCAGCACCTGCTGATCACCCGGGGCGAAGAGGGCATGGCGCTCTTCGAGGGCAAAGACCGGATTACCTACATACCTACCGTCGCCAGGGAAGTGTTCGATGTGACGGGCGCCGGCGATACGGTGATCTCTACCCTTGCACTCGGACTGGTCGCGGGCCTGAGCATTCTCGAGGCTGCAATGCTTTCAAACATCGCCGCGGGAATTGTGGTCGGAAAGTTGGGAACTGCTTCGGCTACGCCCGAAGAACTGATCTTCCGCATCCAACACCGGTAATCCCGGTTTTGCTGCCCTATCGGAATGTGGCTGCAGATCCTGAGCCTGATACGAATCTTGTTGGATAGAGATATGAACGGCCATTCCGTTACGCCCCTGCAGGGCCCTTCTAAGGCGAACTCATACCCATGTCTAACGACCTGAGGCTGTAGTTTATACATTTTTCACGGTGCAGCTACTGGCGTTTGTCCAGTTTGAGTCGCCAACGCTGGGAAAGCCCTGTAAGGGCGACACAACTCGTTCCCCCGGGCCACCTCATTGAGATGCGCTCCAGGGCATAGCGCCGCGTTCGATTGCGGATTTCGGATTAGGGAATGGAGATACAACTTGAAATGAAATACTACGCCGCATTCTTGAGAATGCTCGATGTGCAGAAAAGCCAGGAATACAGACCGCAGCATCTGGATTTCCTCGTCCAGAATGAGAAGGAGGGCAGGATATTCGCCCGCGGGCGCTTCGCCGACGGTTCAGGCGGGTTGGTAATCTACATCGCGGAATCGTTCGAGCAGGCCCAGGTGCTCGCCGAAAGCGATCCCCTGATCGTTAACGGCGCCAGAGAGCTGGACATTCACGAATGGGACATGAAGACCGCAAAATAGGGTGGGTGCCTTCTATACAGAGCGACATAAAACCTGTCGCATGCTGGGACGTCGCATTTTATCTGAGTTCCGTGATGCACACATAAGAATACAGAAGCGGCCCATGGTGCCCGCCCATACGATTTTATTGTCTTTCAGGCCCGACGGGCCTCAAAACCGTTGTTTCAAGGCACCTCCAAAATCTGCAGCACGCCCGCAATCATCTTTCGCTTGCGGCCTTATTTTTGACGCTCTGCACAATTTCGCAAGGCGGTCGCTCCCTTTCGAGCGAGGCCTGGCGCCCTGTCGATCGTCAGGAGATGGCCAGTGCCAGACCGAACGCGGCGGCGGCGGCAAGACCGCCGGTGATGACGGTTTGTATCGCGTTCCGTACGGGTCTCGTGCCGGTGAAATGCCCTTTGATGTAGCCGAACAGGCTCAGCGCGGCCAGCGTAACGATCGTGGATACCCACATCCCGGCCCGCGCACTGGAAAGGAAAATATAGGGCCCGAGCGGTATCAATCCGCCTGCGATGTAAGCACCGGCGATAGTAAAGGCGCTGTGGATCGCCCGTCTCGGATCGGGCTTTTCAAGTCCGAGTTCGAATTTCATCATGAAATCCACCCAATCCTTCGGACGCTGCTGGAGCGCTTCGACAATCGGTGCGATCTGCTCCCGCGTAAGCCCATAGTCCTGGAACACCTTTTCGACTTCGGCGATTTCATCTTCGACCCGTTCGACAATTTCCCTCTGCTCCCGCGCATGCTCGCTGGCGTAATGCTCAGCATCGCTCTTGGCCGCCAGGTATCCGCCGAGTCCCATCGCGATGGACCCCGCTGCGATTTCCGCCAGGCCCGCCGTCACGACCACATGAGCGGCAGCAACAGCGCCCGAGAGACCGGCTGCAAGGGCGAAAGGCACGGTCAGACCGTCGGCCATGCCAATGACCACGTCGCGCACCGATGCCGATGCGGTGAAATGCCGTTCGATGTGCGGTGTCTGGGGCATGAGTTCCTCCTGGATTACGGTTGCACGCGCCGCTGCGAGCGGCGGGATGGTTGAGGCAGAGCTTCCGCCGGCGGCAAGGTCAGGATCGGGTTCCCAAGGGGAGCCGGTCGACGACTCGCGCGAGCCTATTCTTCTTCGACCTTGGCCTCGTCGATGAGCATGACCGGGATGTCATCGCGGATGGGATACACTCGGTGGCATTTGACGCACTTGAGCCCGCTCCCATCGGGCTTGAGCCTTACCTCTTCCTTGCACAGCGGGCAGGCGAGAATCTCGAGCAATTCTTTGCTTATAGCCATGAGCACCTCCTCTTCGTGCCTGATCTTGTTACCGGCGCCCGAAAGCGAACCTGTTCTCTGTCCCCGCAAGGAGGCGCCTGATGTTTTGCTGATGCTTCGCCACGATGAAAGCGGCTCCGATCACCGCCCAGACAATCGCTCGCGAAGGTTCGTGCTGCAGCCACGCCCAAAGCGGGAAGGTGGCTGTAGCGAGGATGGAAGCAAGCGAGATATACCTGGTGATCGCCGCGGTGAGAACAAATACCACCAGAGTTGTCCCTACGGCCAGCGGTGAAATCGCCAGATAGGCCCCGCACCCGGTGGCGACTCCCTTTCCACCTTTGAAGCCAAGCCAAATCGTGAAAACATGCCCCAGAATCGCAGCCACGGCAGCGATCCCCTGCCAGGTCATGTCCGCCCCCAGCCATCTTGCTATCAAGACTGCCAGATAGCCCTTGCCGCCGTCCAGGAGCAAGGTCAGGATCCCAGCCATCCGGCTCTTCCGGAACACGTTGGTCGCCCCGATGTTGCCACTCCCGATACCGCGAATATCGCTTCCCTGGGTTGACTTGACGAGAATAAAGCCGAAGGGGACGGAACCAAGCAGGTAACCCATTACGGGGATAACGTATTCCAGTCTCATCGAGTTGTAGGCAGAAATCCCAGGCTGTTTTAATACGGCTTTTGAGGCAGCCGATCGATCCGGAATTTCACTGCCGCTCCTTCAGTGCGACGCTTTCGAGAATGGTATAAATCGCTCCGCGCGGCGTCAATTCACTCCTGTAAATGTTGACGCAGCCGGCTGTAAAGGCGCTCTCAAGTTCGGTGCCGATTCTAATATAGTCCAAAAGAAGCTGCAAATCCCTTTTCCCGTTCACCCTTCCCAGCGTGAGGTGCGGGTGAAAGGGCCGCGTATCTCTTTGAAAACCGATCGATACACAGGCAGTCTGCACACCGGTTTGCAGCAAGGCGAGTTTCCCGGTCTCGCCTTCGACTCCGCACCAGATCACCCTTGGATTATGCAGATTGGGGAAGGCCCCCAGGCCGCGGAGACAGAGCCCGAACGGGGCGGCAGCGATCGACCGGAGTGCGGCTGCCAGCTCCGGCACCAGCGAGGGATCGATCTCACCCAGGAACTTTAATGTCAGGTGGATGGAAGCGATCGATGTCCAGCGGATGTCGGCGCCCAGTGATCGCATGGGCCTCTGGATCCTCCCGAGCATTTCCCGGCAATCGTGGGGGAGCGGAACCGCGATGAACGTTCGCATCGTTTCTCTCTTTATGGCAGGACTTGTAAGGCTCATTTTCAAGACTCTCTCCTGCCAGCCGGTCGAACATGCTGGAAAATGAGACTTTCAAGTCCTGCCGCTGATCAGGAATCGACGGAGACTGGATAGCGCGAAGCAGGTTGTGCGTTCGCGGATGGTCTCTCTATCTCCGGGCACGATGCGCTTCAGGTGAGTCGTCCGGCTACCGTCGGCGATTCCAACAAAAACCAGACCGACCGGTTTTTCGCTCGTGCCTCCATCGGGGCCGGCAATGCCTGTAACCGACAGGCCAATGGAAGCTCCGAGAGCATTGCGCACTCCACCGGCAAGAGCCTCTGCAACCTGAGCGCATACCGCCCCGTGGTCCTCCAGCAACTGCGCCGGCACTCCGCAGATGCGGTGTTTGACGTCGTTGCTGTAACACATCACCCCGCCGAGAAAATATCGCGAGCTACCCGGGACCCTGGTAACCCGCATTCCGATCATTCCTGAAGTGCAGGATTCTGCGATGGCCAGGGTCTGGCCGGATTCCAGGAGCATCCGCCCCACGACCTCTTCCAACGTCTCTCTTGCCGAGGAAAAAATCGCATCGCCCAGAGCTTCCTGAATTCGCCCTGCCAGCTGCTCGAGGTCCGCCACCTGCTCGCCCCGCTCAACCCATCGCCCCATGCGGAGGGCGATATGGCCGGGATTCGCCAGGATGATAGTCTGGACTTGCGGATACTCCCGATATACCGGCGCCACGCGCGAGTCGACTTCGGATTCCGTCAAACCGGTGATGTGGAATATCCTGCCGGCAAGCCGCCTGCCTCCGGTCCGCTCCCGTACCCAGGGGAGAATGTGCCGCTCCACCATAGGCTTCAGTTCTCGCGGAGGTCCGGGCAGCAGCGCGATCCCGACTTTGCCCTCTTCGAGCCACAATCCGGGGGCGGTGCCGTTCGGATTTTCGAGCACACGGGCGCCATCGATCACCTGGGCCTGCCGCTCGTTGATCTTCGGCATGGAATAGCCGCGGCCGGCGAACCTTCGCTGCAGGGCCTCGACCAGGGCGGGATGGATCCTTATTTCACGATGGAGGACGGCGGCGACGGACGTTCGAGTGAGATCGTCCTCCGTAGGCCCGAGTCCGCCGCTCAGGATGATCAGCTCGGAGCGGCGCAACCCCGAGCGCAACACATCGACGATGTCTTTCTCGTTATCGCCCACCACGGTTTTCAGGTGGACCTCGCAGCCGGCCTCATTCAGCTTTTCCGTGATGAAGAGCGAATTGGTGTCGAAGTGATCCGGGGTCAGCATCTCAGACCCGACTGCAATAATTTCCGCTTTCATGATCCTATTCCGCAGCGCGGGTAAATCCGCATTACCGTGCCAGCAGCCGAACGATGACCTGCAGAACCAGGTTCGCGTAGATCCCGGCGCCAATGTCATCCGCCATTACGCCCACGCCGTTTTTCAAATGCTCCAGGTTCCGCAGCGGATAGGGCTTCCAGATGTCGAATATGCGGAACAATAGGGTTCCGCCTGCAAGAGTCCACCAATGGACGGGAACAAAAAGGAAGGTCAGGAGTTGACCGGCAACCTCATCGATCACTATGAAGGACGGATCCTCTTTTCCCGATGCCCTGCTGACCCGGGCGGCGACCATCACCCCGATCAGGGTCGTGAGGCAAAAAACACTGAGATGAAGCTCCGGAAGTATTCGGTGGTTGATGCGGTAGACCAAAAAAAAGGCCAGAGTCGTTGCGAGGGAAGCATAGGTGCCGGGGGCGCCGGCAATGAAGCCGATGTAACAGGCACTGCCGATAAAGAGGGAGATTCTATGTTTCATTACACTTCCGATGCCTTTTCGGGAGCAGGCATGCCGTCTTCCTCCTCTTCTTTGTTCTTTGTCGGAATGCGGTAGGATCCCGCGACCCAATGGCCCAGATCGATCTGCTTGCAGCGCTCACTGCAGAACGGACGGAAGGGATTGCTTTCGAACGAAGTCTCGGTCCCGCAGCGAGAGCATTTGATAATCATTTTGAGATCTTATTGAGTTCCCAATAGTAAAGTGACATACGGGGAAGGTAGGGGCACGGCGCGCCGTGCCCCTACACGACCAAGCCCGTCACTATATTATGCAGGTCTCAGTAGATACGTTGCTCCGCTCATTCACGGAGCTTGAACCATCCTGCTCCCACAATGACAGTATCCGTGCGACCCAGCGCAAAATCAAACACTTGCTTGGAAATCTGCCTGGTACGTGGGAGGGTGGAAAACTAGCGCACGATCACGCCCAACAGGTCGTGTTCCAGCGCGCGGGTGATGCGGATGATCCGGAATTCTCCTTCCCGGATTTCCCCCGCTTTGGAATCGTTGATCAGGCATACGCCGTCGATCTCCGGGGCCTGTGATTCCAGCCGGCCCTGCAGCAGAAGCTCACTCTCCTGCGACGGGCCTTCGATCAAAATCGGCAGCTCCCTGCCGATCAGGGTTCTGTTTTTCCGCGCCGCTATCTCCGTCTGTTGATCCATCAACACCCGGCGGCGAGCCTCGGCGCGGTCAGAGGCAACCTTTCGGCTCAGGCCGATGGCGTCGGTGTTCTCTTCGTCGGAATATGTGAATACCCCCAGGCGGTCAAATTCCATCTCCCGGCAGAACTCCTTCAACTCCTTGAAATCGCTCTCGGTCTCCCCGGGGAATCCCACGATCATGGTAGTTCTGAATGTCACGCCGGGAATTCCTGCGCGGATTCGATCGATCATTCGGGCAAGGCTGGTGCGATTGCCTCCGCGTTTCATGGCTTTCAGCACCGAGGCGCTGGCGTGCTGCAGAGGCATATCGATGTAGCTGCAGATTCGTTCGCTTGACGATACGATCTCGATGAGCCGATCGCTGACAAGATTCGGGTAAACGTAAAGAAACCGGATCCATCGCAGGTCCTGCACCCGGTCCAGTGCTTCCAGCAGCCGGGCCAGTCCGTCCTGCAGTCCGCGATCCGTTCCATAACTGGTGGTGTCCTGGGAAACCAGGGTAACCTCGCGCACTCCCTGCGAGGCCAGGTTTGAGGCCTCCTGCACGAGCGACGGAATGCTGCGGCTGCGGAATCGCCCTCGAATCTTCGGAATGACGCAGAACGCGCAGGTGTGGTCGCATCCTTCGGCAATCTTCATGTAGGCCGAGTAGCGGGGAGTGGCGAGCACTCTGGGGGTGGTGTGATCGTACATGTACAGATCTGCGTCGCTGCGGCCGAACGAGGTCGGCGGCAGGATTTCCGCCCCCGCGACGGCCGAGGTGATCTGCTCGATCTGATTCGTGCCCAGGATAGCGTCCACTTCCACCAGATCCGACCGGATCTCCCTGGGATAACGCTCCGCGAGGCATCCCGTCACGATCAAACGCTGACATTTGCCGGATTTCTTGAGTTCGGCAGCTTCGAGAATAGTGTCGATGGACTCTTTTTTGGAGTCCTCGATGAAACTGCATGTGTTGACCACCAGGATTTCCGCCTCGGCTGTGTCGGAAGTCAGCGTATGACCTTCCTTTTGCAGCAGTCCGAGCATGACTTCGCTGTCGACGAGATTTTTGGGACATCCCAGGCTGATAAACCCGATTTTTGCCACCCGAATACTCCGAAGAGCACAAATAGTAGGCCTTGCAGCCATGTCATTCAAGAGCCAAGGCGCCGTTCCATACACGGGAGATTGCTGACACGTACGGCTTGTCGTGATCCGCACGACCGACGACGACTTTTGGAGTGCGGCGGCATGACGCCGCTTTCCGGGTGTCGGGTGTTGGGTCTTGGGTGCTGGGACACCCAAAAAAGATTGATCCAACAGCCAAAACCCAGAACCCAAGACCCAAAAAAGCGGCGGCATGCCGCCGCACTCCAAAAAACGATGTCATATGTTTGAACAGGAGTAGTAAGCCCCCCCGCACTGATTCGGCACGGTTCACAGAGCCCCGACCGTGAGGGTGCGACAGGCGCATCGCTATTTTCAGGCTACGATTTCCTGTTCGTTCTCAAGATTGAACGCAGCTTTTTAAGCAAGCCTTCGGCTTCGATCAAGTCTCTGTCTGTGCCGGCAGATCCAAAGCGAACCCGGTTGTACAATCCGGTCAGTTCGCCGAACGGGCCGCCGGACGGATGCTGTTGAAGGCCGAGGGAAAATTCCAGCGGCGTCAGGCTCGGTGCGCGGTTTAATCCATGCGATTCGAGCAGGGCGAGCGCCTCGCGGTAGCAGATGGTGATGATTCGATCCTGTGCGCCGGGGAAGGCATACCCGAAAAGGGCGCGCCGGAGTCTCGCAAGCCAGGGACTTCGATGGCCGTATCGCACCAGGATAACTGCCGCCAGAAGCGCCGCTGCAAGGACGGCAATGACCATATGGCCCGGCGCAAAACTCCTCAGCCTTGAGCGGTCGCTCGCCGCGCGCAGCTGGGAGTACACTGCCAGCACGCGCGTCTTCAGCCCGCGCTGGAATCCGATGATCGCGGCGCGGGCGGAAGCGATTACCCGAAACTGCTTCCAGACGTCGTAATTGACTACCTCCTCCCACCACCACAGGCTTGCGGCGTCCACAAAGGCATTAAAGAGACGGGCAATTTCGGATCGGCTGCGGGCGGGATCGGCGGGTGTGGGGTCGAACTCCACCCAGCCATAGGGAGCAAACCAGGCTTCGACCCAGCTGTGCGCATCATACTGGCGCACTACGAAAGCCCCGGCCAGCCGGTTGTATTCTCCGGCGCGAAATCCGTTGACCAGACGGGCCGGGATGCTCAACTGCCTCAGCATGATGGTCATGGCGGTAGCAAAGTACTCGCAATGGCCGCTCCGGATATCGAACAGGAACATGGCCAGCGGATCGCTCGAATTCGGAGGCCCCTTCAGTGTCAGGCTGTAGGGATAGCTGGTGCGCAGGTAGTTCTCCAGAGCGAGTGCCTTCCGGTAAGGATGCTCGATCTGCGCAGTCACATCCCGTGCCAGCGCCGAAATTCTCTTGTCCAGCGGCGG
>Ga0315273_10008938_pt1 | contig 12676 bp, 11 predicted proteins | sample YL17G02_0_MG_FD_205753 | JGI IMG/M metagenome (GOLD analysis project Ga0315273, IMG submission 205753) | Sediment microbial communities from Yellowstone Lake, YNP, Wyoming, USA - YL17G02_0 | ecosystem: Environmental > Aquatic > Freshwater > Lake > Sediment | place: USA: Wyoming | collected...
GAAAGTTGCCGTTTCAGTTGTGCTGGCTGTTTACTTTTTTAAAGCTGTGCTGCAGGCAATATTTTAAAGACATTTGTTACTCGATGAAAGTACCTCTGATTATTTGATGTCCACAAGGTTATTCCTGAAAGCGTAAAGTACGAGGGCAAGAGAATTCCTGCACCCTGCTTTATCCAGCAGTTTGGCACGGTGATTCTCCACAGTTCGTTCACTCAGAAAAAGTTTCCCGGCTATTTCCATTGAGTTCAATCCCTCACAAATTAATGCCAAAATCTCCCGTTCACGCTGCGTTATGGAGATCTGAACATTTGTCTTACGGTTGCGGACTAGATTAACCAGTAATGTCTGCGAGAAATAGGTTTTTCCATTCAGTATTAAATTCACAGCAGCTCTAAGCTCTGTGTTTTCAGCATCCTTGAGAATGAATCCCTTAACTCCGTTTTCTATTACGCTGTTATAGTAATGCTCATCACCATACATGGATACCACCAATATCTTAAGATCCGGATTTTCAGTTAACAGCAACCGGCTTGCATCAATCCCGTTTACCAACGGCATGTTTATGTCCATAATAATTAAATCGGGTTGTAACATACCTGCGATTTCCAGCAGTTCCTGTCCATTGGCAACATCAGCTATTACTTCAATGTTTTCGATATCCTCGAGGATTAGCTTCAATCCCTGCCTGAAAAGCGTGTGGTCATCCGCAATAATAACCTTATATTTCTTAATTGTCATTGGCATCTGTTGGGGATGTTTGAAAAACAAAATTAATCGCAAATCCATGTCCCGGTTCAGCATGAATTTCAAAGTCGCCTCCAAGGGATTGCATCCTTGTCATTATGTTACTGATTCCCATTCCCTTCACCTGTTAATATAATCAATGGAGAACCAATAAGGTCAGGAATTAAATCCGTACCGATACCGTCTATGAGGCGAAAACCGGACACTACCGCATGGAATGTGTTTTCCTGGAGCTTTATCCGGGTCATCCGATACAATTAATACTGTTTCATCCGGATCTTTCATCAGTCGGTGTTTCTACAAAGCAGGACTATTTTGGCTGCCTTATAATGCAATAACGAATAAGGAGGTATTTTGTTCGTTTTATAAAGATCATGAATTATTTTTGACAAGATATACCATAATTAATTCCGTATGCGAATTGAATTCTGTCATCTATTTGCTACAATAATGTAATTTTATGATAAATCAAATTACAGCTATGCTAATCAAAAGAATGGTAATAGGGTGGTCGGTATGCCTGTTGGCCAATACAGTGGCACTCTCGCAAACGCAATCGGGGAAGGACTTATATACAAAATATGACTATCATGATTTTAGAATTGAGCAGCAGTTTAAAGGGGTTATGGATTTTAACAACATTGATTATAATCGTATAAATGCAGTTATTTTTCATCTTACAAATGAAATTCGGGTAAAAAATAATTTGTTTCCTTTAAGTTACGCCCCGGAGCTCGAAAAGTCGGCCATGATGCACGCGCGTGATATGAAAGCTGGAAATTTCTTCAGTCATATAAATGAAGCTGATGCAACTAAAAAAACGCCCAATGATCGTGCTAAATTGTGCAATGTTGCCAATCCGTTTTTGGCTGAAAACATTATTGAGGGGTATGGATTGCAGTATAAAGCAAATGAAACGGTTTATGTTCGGGGCCGTGGTCAATTCAGTAAAACCCCGGAAGGAGAGCAGCTAAAAGCACATACCTATATTTCATTTGGGGAAGCACTGATCACAGGATGGATGAACTCAAAAGACCATCGTAAGAATATGTTGTCAAAAGAGGCACTGCAACTGGGTTGTGGCGTGATCTATTTTACAGATCCCGAATTCAATGATATGCCTTCCTTTACGGTAGTGCAGAATTTTCAATGGTATCAGCCAATAAAACTTATAAGTCCCTGACATGGAAAATTATTTAACTGGAAAATCATTATTTTTCAGAGGATTTTGCAGCATTCCCATTTACTTTACGTTTATATAGGTGAGCTAATGATTGAAAATAAAAGGTACCAAATTCATCAGGAACTCATTGACCAGTGTATTAGAGGTGACAGGTTGGCTCAACGTGAACTATACAAGCTATATTACAAGGCTATGTATAACACCTGTTACAGGATGTTGAATGATCAGGTTGAGGCTGAGGATGTGATGCAGGAATCGTTTCTTGCAGCTTTTCTTAAAATCAACATATATCGTGGTGAGATGAGTTTTGGTTCATGGCTTAAAAAGATAGTGATTAACAAGTCCATTGATGTATTAAGATTAAGGAAAATCAGGTTCGAAGAACTTAATGAAAAGACCGGATATTTCAGTGAACCTGAAGAGTATGATCTAGATGCTGCAGAAGAGGACGCTTACAGGGTGTCCAAAATCAGGGAAGCTGTTAAAAAACTTCCGGATGGTTTCAGGACAGTTCTTTCATTGGCACTGTTTGAGGGTTTTGATCACGAAGAAATTGCTATGATACTGAAAATCAGCGAGTCAACTTCCCGGTCTCAACTTACCCGGGCAAAGAAAAAATTGATTGAATATCTAAAGAATAGTAAGGATGAAGCCTTTGAATGATTATATAAGGAAAAATCTTGAGCGATTCGACTCCGAAGAACCCTTGAATGGGCATTACGATCGTTTCGATGAAAAACTTGCTCAATTGGATAAAAAAAGGGGCAGGCGGATAGGGATTATTATTTTGAGAGTGGCAGCAGCCGTTCTTATTGGTTTAGTGATCTCTTATGCTGCTATTCGCGAGTTTAGGTTTTTGAACCGGAATACTGAAAATATTATTTCGGCAATAGCCTATCCCGAATTAAATGAAGCGGAACAGTTTTATACCTCGCAGCTTGGTCTATATTACCTTAAAATCCAGGATCTCAAATTCAACAATGACCAAACCGAAAAGAAACAGATCATGGATGAATTGTCTGAAATGGACCAACAGGTTCAGGTTATGAAACAAGACCTACGACAGAATCCAGCTGATGAGCGTATTGTATATGCAATTATCAACTTTTACCAGGTGAAAATTGAATTGATGGATATGATCATTGCCCGTACAGAACAATCAACTTACACAATCCTTTAAAATTTACGACCATGAAAACATTGATACGCAAACAAAGAATGACTGCAGTGCTTCTTGCAATGATAATATCCTTAAGTATGATGGCTCAGGGAGGCGATCCCTTTATTAAGGAAATTAAAAAAGAATTCACGGTGAACCAAAATACACGTTTAGAAATCTTTAATAAATATGGAAATGTTGATATTGTTAACCGCGATGATGCTGCTTTGTCAATTAAAGTGCTGATAAAAGTTAACGGCAGGGATCAGCAAAAAGCCGAGGACATGTCAAAAATGATAGAGATTAGCATTTCACAGGAAGGTGATTTGATAAAAGCAGTTACTGAAATAAATGATGACTTCAGCAGGCATTTCAGGGGTTTCAACACAGGCGACGGCGGATTGGAAATCAATTATTTGGTTTCAATGCCCAAGACCTTACCGGTAAATCTGTCCAACAAGTATGGTAACGTATTTATCGATGAACTTACCGCTACCTCAACAATAGATGTAAAATATGGGAAACTCACCGCCAATAAAATATTACATGATTCCAAAGAACCGTTGACAAAGATATACTTATCCTATTCCAATGGCACCATTCAGGAAACAAGATGGATTGAACTTGATATCAAGTATTCGAAGATCAACATTACCGAAAGCAAAGCATTGGCGATTCTTAGCAAATACTCAAAGGTTTATATCACCAACGCCAGTTCTATTATTAGCGAGAGCAAATACGATACCTATGAGGTTGGTAAGCTAACTAATTTTCTAACCACCGCTGCATACGGACATTTTACAATTAGTGATCTGTCAGGTAAGCTTCAGGCTGACACAAAATACACCGATCTGATAGTAGATCATATATCTGCCGGGTTCGAGGATATAAAAGTCACCAATAGTTACGGTACATTCAAACTTGGAATTAATCCGGCCGCCTCCTACAGACTGAATGGCTATTCAAAATATTGCACTATTACTTATCCCGAAAACAACGCAAAAGTTAACCGTTTTAATGAAAATAATGAAATGAAGGTTAATGGGGTCATTGGAAACATTCAAAATCCAAAGGCTGAAGTTTCTGTTACTTCGCATTATGGAAATATACGGCTAATAGAATAGACTATATTTATCAACATTCCTACTCCAATAATCATAATTAAATATCTTTGCAGGTAATGATTTCCCTGCATGAATAACTTTATTGTTTCGGCAAGAAAATACCGGCCAGTCAACTTCGATACTGTTGTGGGTCAGCCATCGGTGACCAGCACGCTGAAGAGTGCCATTAAAACGGGCCATACAGCACATGCCTATTTATTCTGCGGTCCGAGGGGTGTTGGCAAAACCACCTGTGCCCGTATTTTCGCGAAAACGCTTAATTGCTTTAACCTTTCCGCTTCCACCGAAGCATGTGGTCATTGTGAATCCTGCAAATCCTTTAACGAATCCCGGTCCTTCAACATTCATGAATTAGATGCTGCCTCCAACAATTCCGTGGATGATATCCGCAGTTTGATTGATAAGGTAAGAATCATGCCACAGGTTGGAAAGTACAGTATCTATATCATTGATGAGGTTCACATGCTTTCTCAAGCTGCTTTTAATGCATTTCTAAAGACACTTGAAGAGCCACCTGCACATGCTATTTTCATTCTGGCCACTACCGAAAAACATAAAATAATACCCACCATTCTTTCCCGGTGCCAGATTTTTGATTTTCATAGGATCAGGGTTGAGGATATTGTCAGTTATCTTGCCCAGGTAGCTCGTCTCGAAGACATTACCTTTGAAGAAGAAGCCCTGAATGTCATTGCGCTAAAAGCAGATGGCGCTATGCGCGATGCACTGTCGATTTTTGATCAGGTGGCCAGTTTCTCAAACAGGAACATTACCTATCGCGAAGTCCTGGACAATCTCAATGTGTTGGATTATGAATATTATTTCAGGATGACCGCGGCCTTTCTTGAAGGCTCTGCCACTAATGCCTTATTGCTTTTTAATGAAATACTTCAACGGGGTTTTGACGGACAGAATTTTATTGGAGGTCTGTCTTCTCATTTCCGTGATTTGCTTGTTTGCCATGACGAAGTTACACTTTCATTGCTCGAAGTCAGTGATGTACTTAAAACCGGGTATCGGCAACAGGCAGTTTTATGCCCTGGTGAATTCTTGTTTTCTGCGCTGGAGATTTGCAACCAATGTGAATTATCATTTAAGGCCAGTCGAAATCAGCGGCTTCACGTTGAGCTCGCACTTATCAGGCTTTGCAACATCATAGGCTATGAAAAAAAAAACCTGATTCGTGAACTCACTCCTTTTGAAATTCCTGAACTGAACAAATCCCAAGAAAGCAAAAAACCTGTTGAACCAATCCCGGTTAGGGAATCGCAACGGTCAGAAAATCCTGTTATTTTAAGAGAATCTAACCATACGTATGAAATATCTCCAAAGATTTCAATAAAGGACGCTCTTACTGCTGTTGAAAAGGGTATTGTTACTGCTGATCATGGGCCTGAAAAGAAGCCGGCCGAAGAAAGTGCTACACCAACGGGAACCGGTGAACTTATACCCCTTTCTGAAGAATTTCTTGCCCAATGTTGGAATTCGTATGCCGGTCAAATCAGGGAGGATAAGCCCAGGATGGCAGTTTCACTCAAAAATGTTCAACCTAAGTTTACTGGTAATTACATCATTACGGTGGAGTTGAATAACAGATCTCAACTTGAAGATTTTGAAAATAACACCAGAGCTGATCTTGAAAAGTTTCTGCGTCGTGAGATGCAAAATAGCAGGATCTGCATTGTGGCCAACCTTATCGAATCGCAGGAGAACCCGCAAGTTAAACTTTATACCAGTGAAGAAAGATTCATGTATCTTAATCAAAAGAATCCTGTGCTGGCCATTCTCAAAAAAAAACTTAACCTCGAATTAGAATAAAAACTTGTCGTAATGAATAGACAGAAAATTACCTTTAGTAACCGCTCCTTATTGGTGCCTGATAATCCGGTTATACCTTTTATCGAAGGTGATGGTACGGGGCCCGATATTTGGGCTGCCTCGGTCAGGGTTTTGGATGCTGCTGTAGAAAAAGCCTACCTGGGAAAGAAGAAAATCCATTGGCTAGAGGTGCTTGCCGGCCAAAAAGCCTTTGATAAAACAGGGAACTGGTTGCCTGATGAGACGTTGCAAATTGTGAGAGAATGCCTGGTGGCCATTAAGGGACCGCTCACTACACCAGTGGGAGGGGGTATCCGGTCGTTAAATGTAGCGTTACGGCAAATATTGGATTTATATGTATGCTTGCGCCCCGTTCGGTATTATGAAGGTGTTCCCTCACCTGTTAAGGATCCCACAACAACTAACATGGTAATTTTCAGGGAAAATACCGAAGATATTTATGCCGGTATCGAATGGATGGATGGCACTCCTGAAGTGAAGAAAGTGATCTCATTTCTCCAAAAAGAATTAAATGTTAATAAAATACGATTTCCGGAAACCTCATCCCTTGGAATCAAACCTGTTTCCCGCGAAGGATCAGAGAGATTGATAAGGGCAGCTATCCGGTATGCGGTGCAACACAACCTTCCCTCGGTGACGCTTGTACACAAAGGGAATATTATGAAGTTTACCGAAGGCGCTTTCCGCGACTGGGGATACCAGTTGGCCAAAGCGGAATTCGGTGCAGCTGAAATCGCAGGTGGGCCATGGTGTTCATTCACAAATCCCAACACCGGGAAGATGATCATTATTAAAGATGTAATAGCAGATGCATTTCTGCAACAGATACTTACCCGTCCTGCTGAATATTCTGTAATTGCCACACTGAATCTTAACGGCGATTATATCTCCGACGCACTGGCTGCCATCGTTGGTGGCATTGGTATTGCACCCGGTGCCAATATCAATTATGAAACCGGGCATGCTATTTTTGAAGCAACGCATGGAACTGCTCCGAAATACGCCGGAAAAGATATGGTGAACCCGGGTTCAGTTATTTTATCGGGAGCCATGATGTTTGAATATATGGGATGGACAGAGGCCGCTTCTTTAATTATCAAGGGCTTACAGTCGGCGATAAAAGCAAAAAGGGTAACTTACGATTTTGAAAGGCTTATGGAAGGTGCCACCAAACTCAAATGTTCTGAATTCGGAGAAGAAATTGTTAAGAATATGTAGTATTATTAATTCATATTTCACATTTTATTTTTTCATAATTTTGTTGCTGATTTGTTAACCACTGAATTTAATTAAATATGCTGAATAAAAAAGTTGAAAAAGCTTTAAATGAGCAGGTTGAGAAAGAAGGTTATTCCTCTGCTCTTTATCTTGCCATGGCTTCTTGGGCCGAGGTCAAAGGAATGGCAGGAGTGGCTGAATGGCTTTATGTACAATCAGAAGAAGAGAGACTGCACATGCTGAAGTTCATAAAATATATAAATGAACGCGGCGGTAAGGCTGTTATACCGGCATTTAAACAACCCGGCAAGGAATTTTCCCCGGTTAAGAAGATGTTTGACGAAGTATTAAAACACGAGCAGTTTATATCAAATTCCATCAATGAGATTGTTGCCATTTGTATAGCCGAAAAGGATTTTACTACACAAAACTGGATACAATGGTTCGTAAATGAACAAATCGAGGAAGAGGCTAATGCCACTAAGATTCTAGACAAATTAAATCTGCTTGGTGATAACAACCTCTATCTCTTTGACCGGGATATAATGTCCCTTCGTGCTGGAACCGTTACAGGCGGTGCCACTGCGGCTACCTGAATTATTGCGAAATAGATCGCTTACTTAATTTCGGGATTGGCATTTTAATCCTGAAAGCATTTGTATTGATTATTATGGATTGTATCATAAAAATATAGCAAATGGCCATAACCAATATTTTGAGAAGGTTTTTCGGTAGTAAATCACAACGTGATATTAAAGAAATATTGCCGGTTCTTAATAAAATCCTGGAAACTTATCCCATTATTGAGAAGCTCACCGGTGATCAGTTAAGGGCTAAAACGACTGAAATCAAAGATTTTGTGCAAAATTCCACACGGGAAAAAGAAGAACACATTAAAGAACTGAAACAGCAGATTGAATCCGGGAATTTTGAGGTGGAGAAAATAGAAGATATTTATCGTGAAATTGATACAATTGAAAAGGAAAGTATTGGGGCCATAGAGGATGCATTGATTGAGGTGTTACCAGTTGCGTTTTCTCTCGTGAAGGAAACCGCACGCAGGTTCAAGGAGAATGAATACATTGAAGTGACTGCCACTGAAATGGATAAAGACCTGGCTTCACAGCGGAACAGTGTTCAGATTCATGGCGACAAGGCAAGATTTATGAATACCTGGACAGCCGGCGGCAATCCGGTGACCTGGGATATGGTTCATTATGACGAGCAACTTATAGGAGGTGTTGTACTTCACCAGGGTAAGATTTCAGAAATGGCCACCGGTGAAGGTAAAACCCTCGTGGCCACATTACCTGTTTTCCTGAATGCATTAGCTGGCCGTGGAGTACATATTGTGACAGTGAATGACTATCTTTCAAGACGCGACTCGGAATGGATGGGCCCCATATTTGAATTTCACGGACTCACAGTGGATTGTATCGATAAACACCAGCCTAATTCGGAAAGCCGCAGAAAGGCATACCATGCAGATGTTACCTATGGCACCAACAACGAATTTGGCTTTGATTATCTTAGGGATAACATGGCCGGCAGTCCATCAGATCTGGTGCAACGTAAGCATCATTATGCCATCGTTGATGAGGTTGATTCAGTGCTTGTGGATGACGCCCGTACACCTCTTATTATCTCCGGACCGATTCCACGGGGTGAGGATCAATCGTTCGAAGAATTTAAACCCCAGGTTGAAAAATTGGTCACCGTTCAGCGAAACCTGGTAACCAACATGCTTGTTGAATCAAAAAAGCTGATAGCAGAGGGCAAAACCGAAGAGGGTGGTTTCAAATTGCTGCAATCATTCAAAGGTTTACCAAAGAATAAACCTTTGATAAAATTTCTCAGTGAGCAAGGCCATAAGTCTTTGCTTCTGAAGACAGAAAATTTCTACATGCAGGAAAACAGCAAAAATATGCATGTGGCCACCGATGATCTTTATTTTATAATAGACGAGAAACTGAATACGGTTGAAATGACTGAAAAGGGTACTGATATTATTACCGGTACTGCGGCTGATGCCAACTTTTTCGTCATGCCTGATATTGGCTCCGAAATAGCTGAATTGGAGAAATCAAATCTCTCTGCTGAAGAAAAACTGTTGAAGAAAGATGCACTTCTACAGGACTATGCCATTAAATCTGACCGTATTCACACCGTAAATCAGTTGCTTAAGGCTTATACCATGTTTGAAAGTGATGTGGATTATGTGGTAATGGACAATAAGGTAAAGATCGTGGATGAACAGACTGGCCGTATTCTTGAAGGCAGAAGGTATTCCGAAGGTCTCCACCAGGCTATTGAGGCCAAGGAAAGGGTGAAAGTTGAAGCCGCCACACAAACCTTTGCCACAATAACCCTGCAGAATTATTTCAGAATGTATCATAAACTTGCCGGTATGACTGGCACTGCTGAAACCGAAGCAGGCGAATTGTGGAATATATATAAACTTGATGTAGTGGTAATTCCCACCCACAGGCCTGTCGTCAGAAATGACCGTGAAGACCTCATTTATCGTACCAAGCGCGAAAAATACAATGCTGTCATCGATGAGATTGTTGCACTATTCAATAACGGCCGTCCAACACTGGTTGGAACAACATCAGTTGAGATTTCCGAGTTGTTGAGCAGGATGCTTAAACTGAAAGGTATTAAGCATAATGTGCTAAACGCCAAGCTCCATCAACGTGAGGCCGATATTGTTGCCGAAGCAGGTAGAACTGGCACTGTAACAATTGCTACCAACATGGCCGGTAGAGGTACGGATATTAAACTCAGCGAAGATGTCCGTAAAGCCGGAGGGCTTGCCATTATAGGCACCGAGCGTCATGAATCGCGGAGGGTCGACCGCCAGTTGCGCGGACGTGCCGGCCGCCAGGGTGACCCTGGATCTTCGCAGTTTTATGTGTCACTCGAAGATGACCTGATGCGGTTATTTGCCTCTGACAGGATAGCCGGCTGGATGGCAAAAATGGGCTGGAATGAAGGAGAACCCATACAGGCCAAGCTGATTACCCAATCCATTGAAAGGGCACAGAAAAAAGTTGAGGAAAATAACTTTGGTATCCGTAAACATTTACTGGAATATGATGATGTGATGAATTCACAGCGCGAGGTTATCTATACCAAAAGACGTCATGCACTTTATGGTGAACGGATTCAGGTGGATGTGGCCAATATGATGTATGATGTATGCGAGAGTATAGTGACGCAGTTACACAGTCAGGTTGAATATGATGAATTTAAATTCAATGTATTACGTCTTCTTTCTATTGAACCTCCTGTTTCTCATCAGGAATATAATAAACTGTCTGCCGAAGAAATCACTGAAAGAACTTATAAGGCACTTCGGGAGACTTACCAACGGAAACAATCCTTGATATCAAAACAGGCATTGCCGGTAATCAGGGATGTATTTGAGAAACAGGGAAAGCTTTATGAGAATATTGTTGTTCCTATTACCGACGGAACCAGGGTATTCCATGTTCTCACCAATCTTGAAAAGGCCTATAATTCAAATGCTGAAGAATTGGTAAGGGCATTTGAAAAATCGGTTCTGCTCCACACCATTGATGATGCGTGGAAAGAGCATTTGCGTGAACTCGATGACCTCAGACAATCGGTTCGGACGGCCACCTATGAACAGAAGGATCCATTGCTGATATATAAATTTGAATCATTTGAGTTGTTCAGGGTAATGATTGATAAGATAAACCGCGAAGTATGCAGCATTTTATTGAGAGGACAAATTCCGATTCGTGATGCCAGCGGTGTTCAGCGTGCCCAGGCACCAAAGCGAACAGATTTCAGCCAGTTGGAAGCCAATAAAAGGGAATTTCAGCCTGATAATACTCCTGGTCAAAAAAGGGACGAACACGTTCAACCAGTGAGGGTAGAAAAAAAAGTAGGCAGAAATGATCCCTGTCCATGCGGCAGCGGTAAAAAGTTTAAGCATTGCCACGGGGCGCAGAGTATGGCCGAAAGAATGTAAAACGGTTTTATTTCATGGCTTCTTCCGAAATGGCCATGTCAGACGAAATATGTTTGAAGTTCTTCGTGCCCTTCCATTCTTCTTCGTATTTTTTCAATTGTTCAGGGATAAATTTCTCGAGTTTTTTATTCATGGCATCAATTTTATCCTGGGGCGTAACAACCGGTGGCTTGGAATTTATCAATTCCTTGGCTCGCTGATAACGATCGTCAGTGGCAGAAATAGGATTAAAACCTACCCTTGCTTTCATGGCTCCCATTATAACATCTACCAAAACAATGTAGGTGCCACCTTCTTTCAGGTCACAGGTTACAAATTCTTTGTTCTCTGAAGAAGCCCATAATAATTGTTCACCAGGATCAAGTTCGTACCGCAGGCAGTTTTGGCCCTTAAATGCACCAATATACTTATCCTGATGAAAGTATTCAAATGAGATAGCAAATCCCATACCGGTAACCCTGGTAAAATAAACTACTGCTTTCCCTGGAGCAGGGGGTTGAAATCCTTGAGCGAATAGAGAGGAAACACCCATAAAGGTAAATGCCAAAGAAAAAAAGAAAAGTTTTAATTTCATGTTTGTTAGTTTTGGTTAAAAATACAATGGGTTTAAACAAATGCAATTTCAAAATCGTCATCCTGAACTTCCCCGATTGCTATTGTGACTTCCGCAGTCGAAGGATTAGGGTCGCTCTCCTTTGATCTTTTTTGACAGCTGTTCAAGTATGCCATAATGTTTATCGCTAACCTGAACAAGGGGCAGCCTGACATTGTTATACGCGATCTTAAGAATTTCAAGCAATGCCTTGATTCCTGAAGGACTTCCTTCTTCAAATAAAGCATTAATCATATCCAGCAATTCATAATGAAGAATATTCGCTTTGGATAAGTCGCTCTTAAGCGCATGATTCACCATCTCTGAAAGTTCTTTTGGATAGGCGTTTGCCAGTACTGAAATAACACCTGCACCGCCAATGGCTATAATAGGTAATGCAAGTGCATCATCTCCGGATATAACCTGAAAATCCTTTGGTTTATGGTTGAGAATCTGCATTATTTGTGCAAGGTTTCCGGATGCTTCCTTTATTGCCACTATCGAATGGAATTCATTGGCGAGTTTAATAGTAGTTTCAGCGGACATATTTGAGCCAGTACGGCCAGGAACGTTATAAAGAATTACTGGTACAGGGCTTATCGCTGCAATTGCTTTGAAATGAAGATAAAGGCCCTGTTGCGAAGGTTTATTGTAATAGGGCGACACTGATAAAATGGCGTCAATGCCACTGAAATCCTGATGATTAATTGTTTCAAGGATTTCCTGGGTATTGTTACCACCAATGCCAACAATAACAGGAATTCTGCCGCCAACAGTGTGGGTTACAAAATTAACCACATCTTTCTTTTCATCTTTC
>Ga0315273_10008941_pt1 | contig 12673 bp, 11 predicted proteins | sample YL17G02_0_MG_FD_205753 | JGI IMG/M metagenome (GOLD analysis project Ga0315273, IMG submission 205753) | Sediment microbial communities from Yellowstone Lake, YNP, Wyoming, USA - YL17G02_0 | ecosystem: Environmental > Aquatic > Freshwater > Lake > Sediment | place: USA: Wyoming | collected...
GCAGCATCAACTCGTGATCGTCCTCGAATCCGAGCTGCAGGATTCGCTCGAAGCCCCGGATCGCCGTGGTCCGGTCCCCCAGCTTGAGCAGCGTCTCCCCATGGCCCGCCAGGCCGTCTTCATGGTCCGGGTCGAGGGACAAGGCATGCTCGAAGCTGCGCCGGGCCCAGGCGTATTCCTCCCGGGCGAGATGGGCATAGGCTCGGCCGATGTGCAGTTCGATGGCGTGAGGGTAGAGGGTAATGCCTTCGTTGAGGATGCTCAGCGCTTCATCGTAGCGGCCTTCGTTGTAGAGGTGATGAGCTTGTTCGTCGAAGTCGTCGGAGCTGAGAAAGGCATCCGACATCAGCGTTCCTCCGGCGGGTAGGTTGATAGAAGGTAGGAACTTCCGTTGTCGCGAGCAAGATTATCGGAGCCGCGGATTCATGCCCCATGGCACCACTGCCGCTGGTGGCGGGAGGCTGGGCTGGCGTAGCTTTCCGGCGTGACCTTCCAGCGCAAGCTCCTGCTCGGCTTCTCCTTGATGGCTCTCCCCGCGCTGCTGGTCGGCGCCGAGGCGATCCGCAGCAACGTGTTGGAGCGCCGCGCCCTCCAGGCGCTCGGCGAGAGCATGTCACGCACTCGGACCTACTCCGAGCTGGAAACGGCGATGTTCGACCAGGGCGAGATCATCTGGCGATACCTCAGCGGCCTCGATCCCACCGCACGCAACGAATTCAAGCTCACCGGCGAAGTCGTGAACTACTGGCAGCAGCGGTGGCGCGCGGAGCTGCGGCCGGAGGAGACCGCGCTCGCCGACGGCGTCGCCGGCATCCAGCGGCAGATCGTGGCCGTCGCCGACAGCGTCTTCGACCTCGCCGATGCCGGCCACCGCGACTCCGCCTACCGCCTGGCGCAGGTCGCGCTCCGGGGTCGCCTCCAGCCCGCGCTCACCCAGATGAATCGGGAGATCTACCGGCGGGCGCGCGAGTCGAGCGTGCGCGGAGCGTACGGCCGCCTCGAGGAGATTCTCTCCGGGGAGGGCCGCAGCCTCACCGCGATCATTCTCCTCGCCCTGCTGGCCGGGGTCGTGGGCTCCTGGCTCATCTCGCGCAGCCTCGCCCGGCCGCTCAGGAGACTGACCCACGACATGGCGGTAGTGGGCAGCGGCAAGCTGGAGCATCCGATCGCCGTCGGTTCCCGCGACGAGATCGGCGAGCTGGCCCGGGCGTTCGCCAACATGACCCAGCACATCAACGACTCGAGAGCGCAGGTGGTCCAGGCGGAGAAGCTCGCCTCCATCGGCGAGATGTCGGCGGCGGTGGCCCACGGTCTCCGCAATCCGCTGGCGAGCCTCCGTGCCGCCGCGCAGCTCGTGCGCCTGCATCCGGCGTCACCGTCGGCGGCGGAGCACCTCGACGCCATCCTCGACGAGGTCGACCGGCTCGATCGCCGGATCAGGGATCTGCTCAGCTTCAGCCGTCCGGCACCATTTCATCCGATGGCGGAGAGCCTGCCGCGTCTGGTCAACGAGATTCTCCCGGCGGTCGCCGTGCCGATGCGTGAGCATCGGGTCGAGCTGCGGGTGGACGTTCCCGAGGATCTGCCCAGCGTCCGGGTTGATCCCATGCAGATCGAACAGGCCGTCCTCGAGATCGTGTCCAACGCCCTCGACGCGATGCCGGCGGGCGGGCGCCTGCGCATTGCCGGGTCCACGACCGGAGACGGAGGAGTGCCGAACGAAGTCGTCCTCGAGGTGTCGGACACCGGTGCCGGGATACCGGAGGCGGCGCTCGCGTCGGTCTTCGAGCCGTTCTTCACCACCCGGCAGGAGGGCACCGGGCTCGGCCTCGCCATCGCGAAGCGGTACGTGGAGCAGAACGGCGGGCGCCTGGAAATCGAAAGCCGGCAGGGTCACGGCACGACCGTCCGCTTGCGCTTCCCGGTGGCCGACGACGACCATGCGCCGGCGGCGCGCTCGAGGGCGGACGGAGCATGAGTACGTCGACGGTGCTGATCGTGGACGACGAGCGGACGCTCGCTCGCGCGGTCAAGGCGTTCCTCACCGAAGCCGGCTACGAGGTGGAGGTCGCGGGAGACGCCGAGCAGGCGCTCGGCATGCTCGAGACGCTGCGTCCCGACGTGGTGTTCAGCGACATGCGACTCCCCGGCATGAACGGTATCGAGCTCCTGAAGCGGATCCGCGAGTTCGACGCCGGGATTTCGGTGGTCATCATGACGGCCCACGGCACCATCGAGGGCGCCGTCGAGGCGGTAAAGCTCGGGGCCTTCGATTACCTCAAGAAGCCGGTGGACCTGGAGGAGCTCAAGCTCCTCGCCGATCGGGCGAGAGAGACGACCCAGCTGCGGCAGGAGCTCTCCTACTACCGGAGGCAGGCGGCGCGCGACGTTCCGATGGCCGGCGTGGTCGGCCGATCGCCCGCCATTCGCGCCGTGCTCGATCAGGCTCGCCAGATCGCGGCCCTGGAGGAAACACCGCCGGTCCTCATCTCCGGCGAGACCGGGACCGGGAAGGGGCTCATCGCCCGGACCATTCACGCCGGCAGCACCCGCGCGTCGAAGCCGTTCATCGAAATCAATTGCACCGCACTGCCCGGTACCCTGATGGAGTCGGAGCTGTTCGGCCACGAGAGGGGCGCGTTCACCGACGCGAAGGAATCGCGTATGGGGCTCTTCGAGGCCGGGGAGGGCGGCTTCCTCTTCCTCGACGAAGTGGGCGACATCGAGCTGGCACTCCAGGGAAAGCTGCTGAAAGCGGTCGAGGAGCGTACGGTGCGCCGCGTCGGAGGGACCCGCGACCGGCGGATCGACGTGCGCATTCTGTCGGCCACGAACCGCGACCTCGAGCGGGCCGCGCAGCAGGGACTCTTCCGGAGCGACCTCTATTTCCGGCTGGCGGTCATCATCCTCCACCTTCCCCCGCTTCGCGAGCGGGCGGACGACGTCCTGATCCTGGCCGAGGAGTTCCTCGCCCGGTTCAACGCCAAGTACGGCAAACGCGTTCGCCGCCTCGACCCGCGCGCGCGGGAGCTCCTGCTCGGCTACCCGTGGCCGGGCAACGTGCGCGAGCTGAGCCACGTCATCGAACGCGCGGTCCTCTGGAGCCAGGGCGACGCTCTCGATCTCCAGCATCTCGCCCTGAGCCGTACGGGAAATGGAGAGGACTCCTCCACGACGGAACGACCGGCCCTCGCGCCAAGCGCCCCCTCGTCTGCAGCCACGGGCCAGCCTGGATTCCTGCTTCCGCCGGCCGGAACCGAGCTCGAACAGTGGGAAAAGGCCCTCATCGAGCAGGCCCTCCGTGAGTGCGGCGGGAACCAGACCAAGGCCGCGGCCCGGCTGGGCATCACCCGCGATACCCTCAGGTACCGGCTCAAGAAGCACGGGCTTGGCTAGCCGCCGTCGTGGGTGATTTCACCCAATTTGGGTCTTCTCACCCAGTCGGCTCCTTCCGAGATCGGTCAATCGCTCGCGCCATTGGGTCATCGTAAGTCTTTTCCCAGCAATAGTTCACAAGCTATCGGCCATGAGCCTGCGCTCACGGCACACGGCCTGCTTAGAGGGGGGCGTCGTCGGGTTGCGGGCCGACCTGACTGGGTGAGTACACCCAATTCGTTCCCTTAGGGCCGTCTGGCCCACCCACCACGCACTTTGGAGAAGACATGACCTGGACCAAGCCCGAGGCAGAGGTGATCGCCGTGACGTTGGAAGTAACCGCATACGTCGCGACGCTCTAAGGCACCGCACTAACCTGAGGGGCTCGCGAAAGCGGGCCCCTCAGTGTTTCTAGGTACTCGTGGAAGTCATTCTCCTGGGCACCGCGGCCGGCGGGGGGTTTCCCCAATGGAACTGCTGGTGCCCCTCGTGTCGGGTGGCGCGGGCCGATCCGCGCCGGGCGGTTCCCCGGAGCCAATCCTCCGCGGCGGTGAGCGCCGACGGACGCCGGTGGTTTCTGCTCAACGCGTCGCCCGACGTCCGTGAGCAGCTCACCCGGCTGCCGACCCTGGCGCCGGAAGGCTCTCGGCACGTGCCCGTCGAGGGGATCGTGCTCACCGACGCCGAGCTGGACCACACCGTTGGGATCGTGCTCCTGCGGGAGGCCAGGCACCTCCAGCTCTGCGCGACCCGGTCGGTGCTTCGGGTGCTCGAGGAAGACTCGAGAATCCTGCCCGTGACCCGAGCGTTCGCCGAGGTTCGTATCACCGAGATGATCCCGGGGTCGGCACTCCCGCTCTGTTACCGCGACGGCGAGGCCACCGGACTCGTGGTGGAGAGCTTTGCCGTTCCGGCGGGGCCGCCGCGCTTCGCCCGCGAGGACCTGCCGGGGCATACCGTCGGGCTCATCGTGCATGACAAGGCCAGCGGAGGCGCGTGCGCCTTCGTCCCCGGCTGCGGCGACCTCGATCCCTCGCTGCTCGCCCGCCTGGCGGCCGCCGATCTCCTCCTCTTCGACGGTACCTTCTGGACCGACGACGAGCTGATCCGCCTCGGCATCGGCGACCGCACCGCGCGCCAGATGGACCACCTGCCGATCTCGGGGCCCGACGGCAGCCTGGAGCGGCTTGCGGCGCTGCCATGCAGGCACAAGGTGTATAGTCATATCAACAACACCAATCCCATGCTGGTGGAGGACTCGGCGGAGCGGGCACTGGCAGAGCGCCTGGGTCTTCGCGTCGGGGCCGACGGCATGCGGTTCACCCTTTAACTTTCTTTCCCGATATGACAGCGACACTCGTTGCCTCGAAGCTGGCCACCCCTCCGCCACCGCCGTTCCCCCGGCTGGACCGACCGCTGAGCCCGGCGCAGCTGGAGGAGGCGCTCCAGTCGTTCAACGGATCGTACTACATGCAGCACCCGTTCCATCAGCTCATGTACGAGGGGAGGCTGAGCCAGCGCCAATTTCAGGGGTGGGTGACCAACCGGCTCGTCTATCAGCGCGTCGTCCCTCGCAAGGATGCGGCGATTCTTTCCAACTGCCCCGATCCCGGGGTGCGGCGGGAGTGGATCCAGCGCATCGTGGACCACGACGGGACCGCCCCGGGCACCGGTGGTATCGAGCTGTGGATCCAGCTGGGCGTCAATCTCGGAGTGCCCCGGGAGGCAATGGAGGACGAACGGCACGTTCTCCCCGCGGTGCGCCTGATCTGCGAGTCCTACGTCACCTTCTGCCGCACCCGGCCCTGGGTCCAGGCGGTCGCGAGCTCGCTCACCGAGCTCTTTGCGCCCAGGATCCACCAGCAGCGCATCGAGTCGTTCCCGAAGTTCTATCCCTGGATCCCGCCGGCGGCGCTCGACTACTTCAAGAGCCGGCTGGTGCAGGCGCCGAGAGACGTGAAGCACGGCCTGTCGATCGTGCAGGCGCATTGCACCACGGTGGAGACCCAGCGTCAGGCGTTCGAGGCGCTCGCCTTCAAGCTCGACATGCTCTGGGCGATGATCGACACCATCCACAACGCCTATAAGGAGGAGTGAGCGTGTCGCTCACGCTCACCTCGCGCCCCGCGCTCTGGCGTCTGGCCCGGCTCGACTACGATCCGGTGCGCAAGCGCCCCGTCCTCCTCTATCCCGAGGGCGCCGTACTGCTCAACGACACCGGCGCGGCCATCCTGGAGCTGGTGGACGGGGCGAGAACCATCGGAGACATCGTCGCGCTGCTTGGCGAGCGGTACGGGGCCGACGTGACGGCGGACGTGACCGAATACCTTTCCGATCTGGCCCGAAGGGAGCTCATCCATGACGTCTGACCGTCCGACGACGCTGCTCGCAGAGCTGACGCATCGCTGCCCACTCCACTGCCCTTATTGCTCCAACCCGCTGGAGATGATCCGGGCGGAAGGCGAGCTGAGCACCGACGACTGGAAGCGCATCTTCAGCCAGGCACGCGGGCTCGGCGTCCTCCAGCTCGGCCTCTCCGGCGGCGAGCCGCTGATCCGGAAAGACCTGGAGGAGCTCGCCGCGCACGCGCGCGGGCTCGGGCTCTACAGCACGCTCGTCACCTCGGGGCTGGGGCTGACGCGTCCCCGCGCCGAGCGGCTGCGCGAGGCCGGGCTGGAGCACATCCAGATCTCGATCCAGGATTCCGACCCGGACATCGCCGAAAAGATCGCGGGCGTGAGCTCGGTCAAACAGAAGCGCGCGGCCGTGGCGATCGTGAAGGAGCTGGGGTTCGCCTTCTCGATCAACGTCGTACTCCACCGCGCCAACCTCGACCGCCTCGGCGCAATCATCGATCTCGCCGGGGGTCTGGGGGCCGACCGGCTGGAGCTGGCCAACACGCAGTACTACGGTTGGGGCCTCGCCAACCGCGCGGCGCTCATGCCGACCAGGGAGCAGGTCGATCGAGCGCACGAGATCGCGAAGGAGGCGATCCAGCGGTACCGGGGAAAGATGCAGATCATCTTCGTCCTCCCCGACTACTACGAGCGCTACCCCAAGGCCTGCTACGGCGGCTGGGGCAAGCTCTACCTCGTCGTTTCTCCCGATGGCCGGGTGATGCCCTGCCATGGCGCCACCCAAATCACGACGCTCACCTTCGAGAACGCGCGCGACCATTCTCTGGAGCATATCTGGCACGACTCACCGGCGTTCCAGGCGTTCCGGGGCAACTCCTGGATGAAGGAGCCGTGCCGCAGCTGCGAGAGGAAGACCCTGGACTTCGGCGGGTGCCGCTGCCAGGCCTTCGCGCTCACCGGCGACGCGGCCAACACCGATCCGGTCTGCACCCTCTCTCCCGAGCGGGGCCTGATCGACAGCGCCATCGAGGAGCGCTCCGGATCGACCGAGTACGCCTACCGGGTCCTCTCCAGCGAGCCGCAGAGCGCGTGACTTCCTCGACCCCCGCGATCGAGGCGGATGGGTTGGGACGCGACTACGACCGTGTGCGTGCGCTCGGCGCCCTGAGCCTGACCGTGCCACGCGGCGGGTTCGTGGGTCTGCTCGGTCCCAACGGGGCCGGCAAGACGACCGCCATGCTCCTCCTGGCCACCCTCCTCGCCCCTACCCGCGGCACCGCACGCATCTTCGGCCTCGACGTCCGGGCGCGCCGCTCCGCCGTCCGCCGCCGACTCGGTTTGGTCTTCCAGGAAACCAGCGTCGACGGTTTGTTGAGCATCGAGGAAAACCTGCGCTTCGCCGCCAGGCTCTCCGGACTCGGCGGGTCCGCTGTGCGTGAAGCCGTCGCCCGCGCGATGAGCGAGGCGGGACTGGAGCCTCGCGCCCGCCAGCTCGTACGGCAGCTGTCGGGGGGATGGCGGCGACTGGTGGACATCGCTCGGGCCACCCTCCACCGGCCCGAGTTGCTCATCCTCGACGAGCCGACGGTCGGCCTCGACCCCGAGCACCGGGAGCGGATCTGGTCGATCCTCGGCCGCCAACGCCGGGAATACGGCACCACCGTGCTCTTCTCTACCCATTACCTCGTCGAAGCCGAGCCCGCCGACCGCGTCGTCCTGCTGGCGCGGGGCGAGGTCGTGGCCGATGGCGCTCCCGCCGAGCTTCGGGCGGCGGTGGGAGACGAGATCGCCGAGGTGGAGGGCCCCGGGGCGGGCCGGCTGCTGGACGCGCTCCGGCAGAGGGGCGCGGTCGTGAGCGTTCGGCGGACGGAGCGCGGCTTTCGAGTCGGGATCGCGGCGGGGCGGGCGAATCCGATGGAGCTTGCGGCGGGCGCGCGTGACATCGAGCGGCTTTCGATCCGTCCCGGCACGCTCGAGGACGTCTATTTCACGCAAACCGTTCCGGAGAGCCCGTGAGCGCGCTCAGCGCAATCCACGGCATCGTCGTGCGGGACCTCACACGGGCGTCCCGGCAAACCGGACGCCTCCTGGGCGGCCTGGCTCGGCCATTCATGTGGCTCCTGCTGGTCGGCACCGGGTACAACTCCATCGCCCGGCTCGAAGGCGGCGCCCCGTACCAGGCGTTCGTGCTTCCCGGAATCATCGTGATGGCGGCGCTCTTCGGCGGCATGCTCACTGCAATCGCCACCGTCTACGACCGCGAATTCGGCATGCTCCGGCTCATGCTGGCGAGCCCGGCGGGCGTCCCCGCCGTGCTGGGAGGGCGAGCCCTGGCCGCGGCGCTCGTGGCGATGCTGCAAGGCGGAATCGTGCTCGCCTGTGCCCCGTTCATCACGCCGCTGCCCGCGTCGGCCGTCGGCCCCGCGATCGGCGCCCTGGCACTCGGCTCGATCACGAGCGCCACCCTGGGTTTGCTGGTGGCCGCCAGGCTCCGATCGGTGGAGAATTTTGCCGGCGTGATCAACGTCGTGCTCTTCCCGCTGCTCTTCGTGAGCGGGGCCCTCTATCCGACCGCCGGAATGCCGGCGGCGCTCCGCGCACTCGCCAGAGTGAATCCGGTCACCTATGCGGTCGACCTCATGCGGCACGCGCTGGAGCAGCCCGTGGAGTTCTCGGCGGGGAGGGATGTGACGGTCCTGCTCGGGGCTACCGCGATCGCGTTCACCCTGACCGCGCTGCTGTTCGACCCCGAGCAGAGGTTCGTGGGGAAGGCTACGACTCGAGCATGAACGGGTAGCGGTAGTCCCTGGGCGGGGCGAACGTTTCCTTGATGCTCCGCGGCGAAACCCATCGCAACAGGTTGAGGACCGAGCCGGCCTTGTCGTTGGTGCCGCTCGCGCGCGCGCCACCGAACGGCTGCTGACCCACCACCGCGCCGGTCGGCTTGTCGTTAACGTAGAAGTTGCCCGCCGCGTACCGCAGCGCCCGGCTCGCCTCGCCGACCGCCGCGCGGTCCTGCGAGAAGACGGCGCCGGTGAGCGCATACGGGCTCGTCCCGTCCACCAGCGCGAGCGTCTCGGTCCACCGCGCGTCGGGATACACATGCACGGTCAGCACCGGTCCGAAGATTTCCTCACACATGAGGCGGTACGACGGGTCGTCGGCCTGAATGAGGGTGGGCTCGACGAAATAACCGATGCTGTCGTCGCTGCCGCCGCCCGCCAGGACCCGCACTCCGGCATCGCTCCGGGCCCGGGTCAGGTGGTCCCGGATGCGGTCGAAGGCGCGACGGTCGATCACCGCGCCCATGAAGTTCCGGAAGTCGGCGACGTCGCCCATCCGCATGTCGGCGATCATCCCCACCACGCGATCGCGCACCGCCGGCCACAGGCTGGCCGGGATGTACGCCCGCGACGCCGCGCTGCACTTCTGTCCCTGATACTCGTACGCCCCCCGCACCATGCCGACCGCGAGCGCATCGACATCGGCGCTGGGGTGGGCCAGAATGAAGTCCTTTCCTCCCGTCTCGCCCACGATGCGGGGATAGGCAAGATAGCGGTCGAGATTTCCGGCACAGGTTCGCCAAAGACCGCGAAACACCTCGGTGGACCCCGTGAAGTGGATCCCGGCGAGGTGGCGGTCGGCCAACAGCGCCTGGCTCACTTCGACGGAATCGCCGGGGAGAAAGTTGATCACGCCCGGTGGCAGGCCCGCCTCGGTCAGCAACTGGTGGAAATGCCAATTGCTGAGCGCCGCGGTGGCGGCCGGCTTCCACACGACCGTGTTGCCCATCAACGCCGGCGCGGTGGGAAGGTTGCCGCCGATGGCCGTGAAGTTGAACGGCGTAATGGCGTAGACGAACCCTTCCAGCGGCCGGTGATCCAGCCGGTTCCACACCCCCGGCGCCGACTCCGGCTGCTCCCGGTAGATCCTTTCCGCGTAGTGCACGTTGAACCGGAGGAAATCGATCAGCTCGCAGGCGCTGTCGATTTCGGCCTGGAACGCGGTCTTGCTCTGGCCCAGCATCGTGGCGGCATTGAGCCGCTGACGATAGGCGGTCGCAAGAAGATCGGCCGCCTTGAGGAAGACGGCGGCCCTCGCCTCGAACGACCAATGGCCCCAGTCCCGCTGGGCGTCGACCGCCGACGTGATCGCCGCCGCGATGGTGGCCTTGTCCGCCTGGTGGAGCCTGGCCAGCACCCGGCCATGGCAATGGGGAGAGACGACGTCGCGGGTGACGCCGCTCCGCACCTCGCGGCCGCCCACGACGGCGGGGATCTCGGGTCGTTCGCCGCCGACGGCGCCGAGGGCTGACTTGAGCGCGGCGCGTTCCGGCGTGCCGGGTGCATAGGAGAGCACCGGCTCGTTGCGGGGAATCGGGATATTCGGGGTGCCTGACATGGCTGAAGGCTAGAGGCGGAGGGCGGAAGGCTCAAGCCTCCCGGCCATCCGCTTCTAGAACGATCCCTGCCACCCGATCGACATACCGGCGGGAGACGCGAGAATTGCCGGAGGCCGCAGGTTGAAAATGCGCCAGCGCCCCGAGACGAGCTTGGCGGAGGTGATGCCCACCAGCGCACCCGAGACCACATCGGTGAGCCAATGCTTGTTGTCGTTGATTCTCGACCACCCCACCGCGGTCGCCATCCCGTACAGCCCAACGCTGGCCCACGGTCGGTGGATTTCGTCCGCCAGCGACGTGGCTAAAGCGAAAGCCATGGTGGTATGCCCCGAGGGCATGGCGTCCTGGCCGGAGAACGGAGAGAAGCTGGTGGCGTCGAGGGTCTCATCGGGTCGCGCGCGTCCCAGGGCGAACTTGGCGGCGCCCGTGGTCGCGCCGGCGAGCAGGAGCGACGCACCGACCCGCTTGGCCGACCCGACGAGCCGGGAGTCGCCGGCGGCCAGCCCCACCACGGCCAGGCCGAGGGTGACCGTCACGTAGACCTCGGGTTGGCCAAAATGTCGCACGACGGAGGCAACGTTGTCCGTACCGGTTCCGCGGTTGTCCTGGGCCCACCGCTGCACCGAGGGGTCAAGCAGCATGAGCGCGGAGAGGCCACCCACTGCCAGCGCTCCGTGCCACCATCTGATCACATGGCTGCTGTCCTGCTGCGCCGCGAGCGGGGGCGCGTGCAGGGTAGCGGATGCCGCGACCAGCAACATGGCCGACCACCGCCGGAGCAGTACGGGGCGGGCGTGGCAAATCGTGGGGGAATAGTTAGCTTCGGACGTAGCCGTGCTCCGTGATCATCGCCGACGAGGATTGGATGAACCGACGCCTGACTCTCCTGCTGTCTCTTCTGCTGGCTGCCGCCTGCCGCAAGTACGACGTCGAGAGCCGGCTCACCGATCAGGGCGGACTCGTACCAGCCGACCAGTACGCCCGGTACGGTAAAGAGCAGTCTGAGGCCGTCGCCATCGCTCGCGAGTTCGGCCGGGCCGCACAGGGACGCACCCCGGAGGCGTTCGCGAAGCAGGCCGACGCGGCCATGACCTACGCGAAGACGCTGCCCGACGTGAAGGATATCAGCGCGGACCCGCTCGGGTACCGGCTGACGATACGCTTTGCCAGCGGATGGCGTGTGGCGGTGAATCCGGTGAACGACGGAAAGAGTGGCTCGGAGACCCTGGGGATCGCGGCCGCGACTCCTCCCCGCTAAGCGACCCAATATACGCGGTCCCTGACGATTCGATGACCGGCCGTCGGCCTCCGTCTCGCTGCACGACGGTCCCGCCCCTCATCAGCGACGGCGCGATCCGGAGGTCCGATGCCGACACTGCCCGGTCCCCCCTCCCCTGAACTGCTCTACCTGTTGGCTGGCGACGAGGAGGATCTCCTCGCCGCCTGCGAAAACCTCCGGCCCGCCGACGTAGCCGAAGCGCTCAACGAGCTCCCGGTGGAGGCCGCCGCACGGGTGGTGTCGGCGCTGCCGTTCGATCTGGCGGTGCAGCTCCTCGACGAGCCCGAGCTCGACCGGCGGGGGGACATCTTCGAGCGGCTGGACGAACGCCGCGCCGTTCCGCTCATCGAGGCGCTTTCCTCAGACCAACAGGTCGAGCTCTACCGGGAACTCAAGGAGGCCGATCGCACCCGCCTCCTCCACGTCCTCGACGCCCCCACCCGCGACGTCCTCGAGCTGCTGCTGGCGTACCCGCCGACGAGCGCGGGCGGCATCATGACGACGGAGTTCGTGGGCGTGCCCTCCACCTGGACGGTGGACCAGGTGAAGCGCCACATCAGCAAAGTCGGCCGCGGCAAGGAGACTGTCTACGCCATCTACGTCCTTGACCCCACCGATCAGCGGCTGGAAACGGTCGTGTCCCTCCGCGAAATAATGCTCACCAGGCCCGACCACCTCGTCTCGGCCATCGCCGACGCCCGGCGCCCGGTGACGGTGAGTCCGACCACCGACCGGGAGGACGTCGCCCGACTCATTTCCAAGTACAATCTCCTGGCGATACCGGTGGTGGACGACGCGGGCCACGTCCTTGGCATCGTCACCGTGGACGACGTCATCGACGCGCTGATCCGGGAGCAGACCGAGGACGTGCAGAAGTTCGGCGGCATGGCCGCGGTGGACGAGCCGTACATGCAGATCGGGCTGGGCGCCATGGTGCGCAAGCGCGGCGGGTGGCTCTGCGCGCTCTTCATCGGCGAGATGCTCACGGCGTCGGCCATGGGGCACTTCGAGGGCGAAATCAGCCGGGCCGTCGTGCTGGCCCTCTTCATCCCGCTCATCATCAGCTCGGGTGGCAATTCGGGGTCGCAGGCCACGTCGCTGATCATCCGGGCCATGGCGTTGGGCGAAGTACGCCTCCGCGACTGGTGGCGCGTCGCCGTGCGCGAGCTTCCCGCCGGTCTCGCCCTCGGCGCGATCCTCGGCTCCATCGGCGCCGTGCGCATCCTGCTGTGGCAGCTCTTCGGCTTCTACGACTACGGG
>Ga0315273_10008943_pt1 | contig 12672 bp, 9 predicted proteins | sample YL17G02_0_MG_FD_205753 | JGI IMG/M metagenome (GOLD analysis project Ga0315273, IMG submission 205753) | Sediment microbial communities from Yellowstone Lake, YNP, Wyoming, USA - YL17G02_0 | ecosystem: Environmental > Aquatic > Freshwater > Lake > Sediment | place: USA: Wyoming | collected...
GGCTGAAGGCCAGCCGAGCATCCGGGGCGAGGGCGAGGAAGGCAACACCTGGATCGTGGACGGCCTGGCCACGAGCGGTGTGCGACTCAAGAACTCAGGGGTGAAGCTCAATTTCGATTCGATCGACGAGATCCAGGTGATCTCCGACCCCTTCAGCCCCGAATTCGGCTCGGCCTACGGCGGCATCGTCAACATGGTGACGAAGAGCGGAAGCAACGAATTCCGGGGCACGGCCTCGCTCGTCTTCATGGACAAGGCCCTTCAGTCCGCCCGCCAGCCGCAACTGGCCGTGCTGAGCGAGCCGGCGTCCTTCTCCAACGCCAACGCCTACCTCAATCTGGGAGGGCCGCTCGTGAAGGACCGGCTCTGGTTCTTCCTCTCTGAAAACTACTACACGAACACCGTCCAGACCAAAGACGGTTACCTGGATTACCTTCACGTCCCGGACGGGACAAAGACGATGGGCAACAATAATTTCTTCGCCAAACTGACCTTCGCCCCGGCGAGCGGCCACACGTTGTCGCTCACGGCCATCGCCGACCGTTCGTTCGCCCCGAAGGGCGGCATCGGACTGCCCGAGATGAACGAGGCGCAGAATTACTCCGACCTCGCCCTGCGTCTGAACTACAAAGGCATCCTGAACGGCACGACCTTCGTGGAAGCGGGGGTCGGCTACGTCCGCCGCGATTCCTCGAAACGCCCCGTTTCGGGCGACCTCGGCCCGGCGCAGTATTACATCGAGGACCTCGCCCAGAACATCCGCAATTCCTACGGCAACGTCCTCGACAACGAACGGCGGTTGGACGCGAGCGTCAAGCTCACCAAGGACCTGGAGACTGAAAAGTTCGGCCACCACGAAATCAACATCGGGCTGGAGTATTATCGAGTGACCTCCGATTTCGTGACGGCCTTCAGCGGCCGGACCGAGGACGTCTTCACCGGGAACGGCTACGACAACGGGACGAAATACCAGTTCGACACCTGGAACGGCGGCCGGGGGACACCAACCCTGCTCCGCGAATACGGGAATTTTGCATTCGTCAATTCCTCCTCCGGCATCGGGCTATATATCAAGGACAAGTTGACGTTCGACCGCTTCACCCTAATGGCCGGCGTGAGGACCCAGACCCAGATCGTCCGGGACGACCAGGGGAACGCCATCTGGTCGTGGGGCCTCCTCGATTTTATGTCTCCCCGCTTCGCCCTGACCGCCGACCTGACGAAGGACGGGGCTAATGTACTCAAACTGGCCTACGGCCGGTTCGCAGACCCCATCACCACCATGCCCCTCGGTTTCTTCAACGCGGGCGGCAGCTTGACTTACCGCGACTACGCTTGGGCCGGACCGGCGAACCCGGAGGCGGCGGAGGTCCGCAACCCGGCGAACTGGGCGTTCCAATGGGAGCAGGCCATGCAGCGGTTCCAGGTCGCGCCGGGCCTCTCGCCGAACTTCCAAAGCCGCGTCCTTGTCGAGTTCGACCGGCGGCTCGGAGCGAACTGGGCGGTCAAGGCCCGCTACGTCCATTCCAACTCCGCCAATCTCCTCGAAGCGCTGATGATCATCGACCTCAGCTCCCCCTCCGGCTACAAATTCCTCTACGAAAATTTCGAATACAAGCGGCGCGTCTACGACGGAATCGAGCTCGAACTGACCGGCCGGATCGGCCGGAGGCTCGTCCTCAACGCCTCTTACTCCCACGCTTCGGCCAAGGGGACCAACCCCGGGCAATCCGAGACCGGCTCTTGGTCCCAGGAGGAAGGCGGTACGAATTTCGTCGGGCTCTTCGGCAAGCACATGGCCGTCCCGGCCCTGCCGGACCTGCTGTCCACCAAGGCCGAGATCGACCGGCTGTTCGGCGGTCTGGGCGGTCGGGGGTTCGGCGACGAAGGCTGGTACGGAAAGCTCCCTTATTCGATCGACCACGACGTCAAGGTGAACGCCTCTTACCTCGGCCCGGCCAATTTATCCATGTCGGCGGCTTTCGAATTCGTTTCGGGATATTACTGGGAAAAGATGGGATATGTTCCGGGATTCGGAGGCTATTATTCGTTCCCCGAAGGCCGCGGGGTCAGGAAAACGCCCGCCCACGCCTACCTGGACCTGTCGCTCGAAAAGTCGTTCATTATAGCCGCAGGCGGGGCCTTAAAGAACGCCGCGGTGTCGGTGCGCCTGGACGTCTTCAACGTACTTGACAGCCAGCGGCCGATCTCCTACGTGAAAGAGGACGTCCCGCTCTTCGGGACGATCTGGGGACGCCAGCAACCGCGGCAGGCCCGGGTTTCGGCAAAACTCAGCTTTTAAAAGGGGGTCAGGTCTTAACTTTTAACGTTTTTGGCGAGACCTGGCACCAAAGGGTCAGGCCGGGTCAAATTTGTTAAAAGTTAAGACCTGACCCCCTTTTATTCGACGGTTACGCTTTTGGCCAGGTTTCGGGGTTGGTCCACGTCCGCGCCGCGTTTCGCGGCAATGTAATACGCGAACAGCTGCAAGGGCATGACAGTCAGGAACGGCATGAGGAGAGGATCGGCGGACGGGACGGCGAGGACTGCGTCCACGCGCTCGTGGATCTTAGCGTCGTCTTCGGAAGCCAGGGCGATGATAGTCCCGTTCCGGGCCTTGATCTCGGAGATGTTGCTGAGCATCTTGTCGTAGACCCGGTCTTCGGGGACGATGGCCAACGTCGGCATCTTTTCGTCGATCAGGGCGATCGGGCCGTGTTTCATTTCCCCGCCGGGATACGCCTCGGCGTGAATGTAGGAGATCTCCTTCAGCTTTAGGGCGCCTTCCAAGGCCACCGGAAAGTTCACCCAGCGGCCGAGATAAAGGAAGTGGGAGAAAGGCAGGAACCGGGAGGCCAGGTCCTCGACGGCCTTGGCCCGGCCGAGGATCTTCTCCATCTTGTGCGGGATACGCTGGAACTCTTCAATGAATGCGATCCGCGCCGCCGCGTCCATCCGGTCCTGGACCTGGGCCAGATGGAGGGCGATGAGCGCCAGGGCCGTCATCTGGGCGGTGAAGGTCTTGGTGGCGGCCACCCCGATCTCCGGGCCGGCGTGGGTGTAGAGGACGCCGTGAGCGTCGCGGGCGATCGAGGAACTGCGGGAGTTGGTCACAGCCAGGACTGCCGCGCAGCGGTCCTTCGAGGCACGCAGGGCGGCGAGCGTGTCGGCCGTTTCGCCCGATTGGGAGACGACGATCACCAGAGTTTCTTTCTCCAGAATAAAATCCCGGTAGCGGAATTCGGAGGCGTATTCGACATCGACCGGGATCCGGGCCATCGATTCCAGGAAGACCTTTCCGACCAGGCCGGCATGATAGGATGTGCCGCAGGCGATGATGACCGCTTTCCGCACCTGCCGGAGCGTCGCCTCCGGGATTCCTATTTCATCGAGCGCCACCCCGCCCGTATCGAGCGAGATCCGCCCCTGGAGCGTGTCGCGGACGACTTCGGGCTGCTCGAAAATTTCCTTCAGCATGAAATGCTTGAAACCCCGCTTCTCCATCATGAGCGGGCTCCAGGATAGATGCTCGACCTTTTTCGCGAGCGGCGCGCCCTTGAAATCCGTAAACCGGACGCCCGTCGGGTCGATCACGACCATCTCCCCGTCCTCGAGGAAAACCACGTTCGAGGTATAGGCCAAGATCGCGTTGATGTCCGAGGAGATCAGGAATTCCCCATCGCCCAACCCCGACGATGGGCGGCCCCTGCTTCGCCGCGACGATCCGATTCGGGTCGTCGGCCGCCAGGGCGGCGATGGCGAACGCGCCTTCGAGCTCCGCTATCGCGGCCCGCATCGCCTCTTCGAGGGAGCCTCGGAAATATTTTTCGACGAGGTGGACGATGACCTCGGTGTCGGTCTCGGTCCGGAACGAGTGCCCCTCCGCGCTCAGTTTCCGTTTCAGGGAGAGGTAGTTCTCGATAATGCCGTTGTGGACGATGACCAGGCGGCCCGTGCAGTCCATATGGGGATGAGCGTTTTCCTCGCTCGGCCGGCCGTGCGTCGCCCACCGCGTATGGCCGAGGCCGCAAGTGCCCTCCACGGGCGCTTCGCGGAGGCTGTCTTCGAGCTCCTTGATCTTGCCTTTGACCCTCCGGACCTGGATCGTCCCCCGGTCGACGACTGCGATCCCGGCCGAGTCATAGCCGCGGTATTCGAGTTTTTTCAACCCGTCGATGAGGATCGGGACAACGCTCTTCGGCCCGATATAGCCCATGATGCCGCACATATGCCCCCCCTGAGTGAAAATTCAGTCTTTGGCTTGTTCCCCGGCCGCCCGCTGTTCGCGCTTTCTCTTGGCCCAACCCGGCTTCTCGAACTGGCGGCCGCGGGCGACGGCCAGTGAGTCGGGCGAGACGTCTTTGGTGATCACCGACCCGGCGGCGACATACGCTCCCCGGCCGATCTTGACCGGGGCGACGAGTTCGGTTCCGGACCCGATGAAGGCCCCGGCCTCGATGACCGTCCGGTTTTTGCGGACACCGTCATAGTTGCAGGTGATGGTGCCCGCTCCGATGTTGACCCCCTCCTGGACCTCGCAGTCGCCGAGGTAGGATAGATGGCCGGCCTTGGCGCCGGGGCCGAAATCGGTGTTCTTCATTTCGACGAAATTGCCGACGTGGGCTCCAGCCCGGAGGATCGTCCGGGGCCGAAGCCGGGCGAAGGGCCCGACGGCGACCCCGTCCTCAATCGTCGCTCCTTCGATGACCGTCGAACTGTAGACCGTGACCCGGTCGCCGAGACGGGCGCCGATGAGATGGGCGCCCGGATAGATGCGGGCGGCGCGACCGATCGTCGTGGCGCCCTCGATGACGACCGAGGGATATATCACGCTCTCGGGGCCGATTTCGACGCCGAGGTCGATCCAGGCGGACCCGGGATTGAGCACGGTGACGCCCCGGTCGGAGAGTTCGCGGACCTTGCGGTCGCGGAGGATATCGACGACGGGGCCAAGGTCGTAGCGGGAGTTCACCTGCCGGATGTCGCTCGGCTCGTTCGTCGGAACGACATCGACCTTCTTCCCGGCGGCGGCCAGGATTCCCACGACGTCGGGGAGATAGTATTCGCCCCGGCTATTGACGCTCGTCAGTTTCGGAAGGGCTTTCCAGAGTTCGCCGCCGTCGAACAGACAGACCGCGGTGTTGACTTCGGTTACGGGGCGCATTTCGGGATCCGCGTCCGCGTCCTCGACGATGCGAACCCGGCCGTCGGCCGCACGGATGATCCGCCCGAAACCGGACGGATCATCGACGACGGCGCTCAGCACGGTTGCGGCGTTACCGCGCCTCCGGTGGCGGGAGAAGAGGGCTTTGAGAGCGGCCGGACGCAGGAGGGGCAGGTCCCCCGGAACGACCAGCACATCGCCGGGGCCGACGCCGCGGATCGCGCTTTTCGCGGCCAGGACCGCATGTCCGGTGCCGCGGCGCACCGCCTGGAAGGCGAACTCGACCCCCCAGGGGGATGCATAGCGCACGACATCCTCATTCCCGCGGCCCGTTACGACCACGGTCTTGTCCGGTTTGAGGGAGAGGACCGTATCCAGGACGAGCCCAAGCATGCATGTCCCGAGCAAGGGATGGAGGACTTTGTTCGTCTCCGAACGGAACCGCGTTCCCTCTCCGGCGGCCAGGACGATCGCCACCAAGGGCTTTTTCATCTCAGGCGATGCGGATGATGATCTTGAATTTCTTATCTTCCCACAAAGGTTCGAAATCGGTCTCGTTCTGGGCCAGGATCCGGAAATATTTGTCAAGCTGGATGGCTTTTCGCAGGTATTCGAGACTGGCTTCGGTCTGGCCCGATAGGCAAAGGAGGTCGGCCAAGGCGTAATGGATCCGACCTTCTTCCGGGCTCAGTTTCAGGGCCTTTTCGAGGAGCTTTTGCGCCTCTTCGAAATCGCGGGCATTGGTCTTGAAGATCCCGTATTGATAGTAATCCTCGGCCGTCTTGGGGTGGGGCGCGTCTTTATCGCCCTTGAGGCGGGCCTCGCAAATGGCGAGATAGAGCTTGGCCCGGTCGACGAGCTCAATCTCCGAGGGGAATTTCCCGATGAACGACTTGAGGGAATCCACCGCCTTGTCGTCTTTTCCCTTGCGGAATTCTTTCAGCGCTTCGGCATAGGCCGACAGGCTCTTCTGGTATTCATCTTTCTTGGCTTTTTCGTCTTTCATGAATCGCTCCCAAAATCGGATTGTCCAGAATGCTGCAATTTTACTTGGTTTCTACGGCCAAGTCAATTTGGGGGGTAAGACAGGGGAAGACCCCTTCCAACGAGCGCGCCGTCATATGCCTCAGAGGCTTAGGACGGCACCGCCCTGCCCCCCTTCTCGGGCGGGGCATGAAACCCCGCCCCGGGATCAGAACGTCGTCCCATAATCGGGGTTGGCGAGGAGGAATCTGACCGCTTCGAGGTGGAGGCGGTGGCCGGCCTTGTGGGCCGTGAAGCGGCCGGCGAGCGGACGGCCGAGCAAGGCCAGATCGCCGGTGAGGTCCAGCAGCTTGTGCCGGACGAATTCGTCGGGAAAACGGAGGGAACCGTTGACGATGTTTTCGGCGTCGAGGACGATCGTATTCTCATAGGACGCACCGAGGGCCAATCCCCGGCCGCGGAGCGCTTCGACATCGCGAAGGAAGCCGAAGGTCCGTGCGGGGGCGATGTCCCGGGAGAACGCTGCGGGACCGATCCGCACCGACAACTCCTGCGTTCCGATGGCCGGATGGCCATATTCAATTGTGTAAGACAGGTCGAGGACAGTGCCCTCCGAGGGGGGCTCAGCGACGATTGACGCGCCACCCTCCTCGACGGCGAACGGTTTTAGGATTTTGAGGCCGGCCGCCGGCGCGGGCAGCGCGCGCGTCCCCGCTTTCTCGATGGCCCGGACGAACGGCAGGGCGCTCCCGTCGAGGATCGGGATTTCGTCGGCGTCAAGGGCGATGACGGCGCTCCCCACGCCGAAGGCGAAAAGCGCGGCCAGGAGGTGTTCGATGGTCTCGACCCGGAATTTCTCGCCGATGAGCGTCGTGCTGCCGCGAGCTTCGAGCCGGCCGCCGGCGAGCGGCATCTCAGGGCCGCCGAGGTCCGTGCGGCGAAAGGCGAGGCCTCCCGATTCCGAGGGCAAGACCATGAGATGGGCGGGTTTTCCCGAATGGACGCCGACCCCGCTGAGATCGAACCCCCGGGAGAGTGTCTTCTGAGAGGCCATGCGAAGTGTATTCTAACAGTAATCCAAAAACGAGAAAAGGAGGCCGTTCGGGGCCCTGTTCGGGGACCCTTTCTCAATCGGCCGAGATATGTTAAAATAGGGGAATGAAATCCCAGCTCGAAGAAATTCTTAAGAAGGTCCACGCCAGGAAGCTCTCCCCCGAAGAGGCCATGAAAAAACTCAAGGACTTCCCCTATCAAGACCTGGACTTCGCCAAAATCGACCATCACCGCGAGCTGCGGAAGGGCTTCCCGGAAATCATCTACGGCCTGGGAAAGACGGATGAACAGATCATGGAGATATCTCTGGAAATCGTTAAAAAAGGCAGCAGCCTGCTCGTCACCCGAGTCGAGCCCTCGACCTACCGGCAAATCCGGAAGGCCATCCCCAGAGCGTCCTACAATCCCCAGGGGAAGATCGTGTTCCTCAAGAAGGCCCCGCCCGAGCGCGGGAAAGGCCTGATCATCGTCCTCACCGCCGGAACTTCGGACATCCCGGTAGCCGAGGAGGCCGCCGTGACGTGCGATATGCTGGGAAACGACGTCGAGCGGGTTTACGACGCGGGCGTGGCGGGGCTCCATCGCCTGCTCGGAGAATACGAAAAAATCCAAAAGGCTCGGGTCATCATCACCGTCGCGGGTATGGAGGGGGCGTTGCCCAGCGTCGTAGCCGGTCTCGTGGCGGTCCCGGTGATCGCCGTCCCGACGAGCGTGGGCTACGGGGCGAGCTTCAAAGGCCTGGCGGCTATGCTGGCCATGCTCAACTCCTGCCCCGGCGGCGTTGGCGTCGTCAATATCGACAACGGCTTCGGGGCCGCCTATCTGGCGTCCCTGATCAACCATTTATAGAAAATTCCTCGCTTTTTTCCTTGTTTTTCTTGACAAATTGACATTTGGACCCTATATTGACATAAATTTGTATTACCCTGGGCGCCTAAAACACTAATTCTATGGAAATCATCGACCAAGTCCGACAAGCGGCCAATATCGTCGAGATCGCCGCGCAATACACGACCCTTCGGGCCCGCGGCCGGAAACACGTCGGACTCTGTCCGTTCCACTCGGAGAAAACCCCCTCTTTCACCGTCGATTCCGAGAAGAACCTGTTCCATTGCTTCGGCTGCGGCGTCGGCGGCGATGTGTTCAGCCTGGTCATGGAAAAGGAGAACCTGACGTTCCCCGAAGCCTTGAAATTTCTGGCCGACAAATACCATATCGTCCTGCCCGAGCAGCGCCGAATTTCTCCTCAGGTTTTGAAACTCGAGGAACAGATCCTGAAGGTCAACGAGACCGTTTTGGCGTTCTTCAAAAAGAACCTCCTCCATACCCAGGAGGGGAAAAAAGCTCTGGAATATTTGAAAAAACGGGGCATCCCCGACGCCATAATTCAGGAATTCAAACTCGGCTATGCCCTGAACGCTTGGGATACGTTAATGGCTTTCTTCAAGACAAAAGACGTCTCCCCCGGCCTACTCGAGAAGGCAGGACTCGTCCTTCCGGGCAAAAAGACCGGGGAGTATTACGACCGTTTCCGGGGCCGGGTCATTTTTCCCATATTCGGCTTGACCGGAAAGATCGTCGGCTTCGGCGGCCGGTCGCTTTTCAACCAGGAGCCCAAGTACCTCAATTCGCCCGAGACTCCGGTCTATGCCAAGGGGCGGATGCTCTACGGGCTGAACTTCAGCAAAGACGCCATCCGGGCCGCCGGCGAAGCCATTCTGGTCGAAGGCTATACCGATTTCCTGTCGCTCTACAGGGCCGGGTTCACCAATTGCGTCGCGTCCCTGGGGACAGCCCTCACCCCCCACCAGGTCGGACTGGTTCAGCGGTTCGCCCCGCGCCTCGTCATCAACTACGACGGAGACGCGGCCGGACGGACCGCGGCCCTGCGCGCCGTCCCCCTCTGCTTCGAAAAAGGCGTGGAAACGCGGGTCCTTGTCCTTCCCGACAGCCTCGACCCCGACGGATTCCTCGAAAAGCGGGGCCGGGACGCCTACCTCAAACTCAAAGACGCTTCTGCGCCGGGCCTGCAATTCCTGATCGAAGCCTCCGTCGAAGGCAAGCGGATGAACGTCCCCGAGGTGAAGACCAAGGTCCTTCGCTCCGTCCTCGAAGTCATCGACGCCATCCCCGACGCCATCGTCCGGAGCGAGTACCTGACCCAGGCGTCCCAGCAGCTGAACGTCGACGAGGCCGTCCTGAGGGGCCTGTCCGGAGGGCGGAAACCGGCTGAGAAGACTGAAAACGTCGGTCCATCGATCCTCCTCCCCGCCGAAAAGCGCCTGCTTCAGATCCTCGTCGGCGACGAAGAGGTTCGCCGCAAAGTGCTGCTGGAGGTCCGGGAAAACGATTTTGAGGGCTTGAAAAGCGAGCCCGTTTTTAGGATAATACTGGATTGGTTTAGAAAGGACAAAGACTTCATTCTCCACGAGTTACAAAAAGAGATCGGTCCGACCCTCGCGCCGAGCGTCATCCAGGCCCTCTTGGAGAAAGGAGAGCCCCCGACCGTGGAAGAAGCTTATGATTGCCTGTGCGCCCTTCAGATCTCCTGCAAGGAGTCCGAACTAAAGAGGATCCAGGGAGAAATCGGGGGGCACGAGAAGAGAGGCGATAACGAGAAGGTGGAGTCGCTGCTGCGGCGGAAACAGATCCTCATCCGCCAAATCCTGGCCCTGCACTGACCGCGGCGCGCAACGGAACGGCCATGACCAACGTAAAGATAGATATCGGGAACGACGAATTCAGAGGAGATCCGCGTGTCGGCTGAAAATAAATCCCCCAAAGGCGAAATTTCCGAACTCATCTCCAAGGGACGGAAGCAGGGCTTCCTCCTCTTCGAGGAGATCGACAAGACGTTTCAGGACGAGATGGAGGCCGAGGACAGCTTCGACGATTTCCTAAGCTCGATCGACGATTACGGGATCAAGATCCTCGACACCAAGCAGAAGCAGATCGTCCCCAAGCGCCGGAAGAGCGAACTGGTGACGCTCCAGGGCCTGGAGCGGACGACCGATCCGGTGAAACTCTACCTCCGCGAAATGGGCAACATCTCCCTGCTGACCCGCGAGGGCGAGATCGCGATCGCCCGCGAGATCGAGCGTGGCGAGAAGTCGATCATCAAAGCCCTGTCGAAAACCCGGCTCGTCCTGAACGAGGTGTTGAGCCTCGAGGACAAGATCAAAGACGAGCCGCTGGTCATCCAAGAGATGTTCGACGTCAGCGAAGACGACATCGCCGAAGGCAAGCTCGAGGAGAAGAAAAAGCAGATCCTGGGCAAGATCAAGAAGATCCGGGACCTGAGCAACAAGCTGGATAAGATCCCAAGCATAAAGAAGTTCACCCTGTCCCGGAGCCGGGTCATTGTCATGATCAGCAGCCAGATCCGGGACCTCAACCTCCGTTCCACCCAGCGGGAAAAGATCATCGAGAAGCTCCGGGAGCGGCTCCGGGTGATCAACGACGTCGAGGAGCGGAAGGAGGATATGGAGATCAAGGCGGCCAAGAACCGCAAGAAGAAGGATGCGGAGGAGTACCTGGCCAAGATCAAGGACTTCGCCCGCCAGCTCCGGAATCTGCAGAAGGACATCGGCCTCGACTCGCCCAACCTCCGGAAGACGATCCGGTCGATCACGACCGGCAAGAAAGTCAGCGACCAGGCCAAGAAAGAGCTCGTCGCGGCCAACCTCCGGCTCGTCGTCTCAATCGCCAAGAAATACAGCAACCGCGGACTCCAATTCCTCGACCTCATCCAGGAAGGCAATATGGGCCTCATGAAGGCCGTCGACAAATTCGAATACCGCCGGGGCTATAAGTTCTCGACCTACGCCACCTGGTGGATCCGGCAGGCCATCACCCGGGCCATCGCCGACCAGGCCCGTACGATCCGCATCCCCGTCCACATGATCGAAACCATCAACAAGCTCATCCGCATCAGCCGGAGCCTTGTCCAGGAGATCGGCCGCGAACCGACAAGCGAGGAGATCGCCAAGAAGATGGATATGCCGGTGAGCAAAGTCCGGAAAATCATCAAGATTGCCCAGGAGCCCATCTCCCTCGAAACGCCGATCGGCGAGGAGGAGGACAGCCACCTCGGGGACTTCATCGAGGACAAGGTCATGCCCTCCCCGCCCGACACGGTCATTCACATCAACCTCCGGGAACAGATCGAAGAGGCGCTCAAGTCCCTGACGGAGCGCGAAGCCAAGGTCCTGAAAATGCGGTTCGGGCTCGGGGACGGGAACGAGCACACTCTTGAAGAAGTCGGGCAGCAGTTCAAGGTCACCCGCGAGCGCATCCGGCAGATCGAGGCCAAGGCCCTCCGCAAGCTCAAGCACCCCAGCCGGAGCAAGAAGCTCCGGTCGTTCACCAACGGCTATTGGAGTTGAACTCCATTGGGGACACAAAATCCTGTCCCGACGGCCGCCGCCAGGGACAGGGAATTGTGTCCCCGATGTCCCCTTGTGCGCAAATCCGGATCATGCTATTATCTGTCCGGCCTACCAGGGGTTTTCTGAAGGCATTTAAAGCTTTTCGGCGGTTCGTCCAAAGATCTTGCTGAAATGGGTGTATTTAAAGGCCATCAAAACGGGCCTATAGCTCAGCGGTAGAGCTCCCGGCTCATAACCGGTTGGTCCCAGGTTCGAATCCTGGTAGGCCCATTTGAACTCGAGGAAGAATGTGGAAATCGTATTTGACAAATTGATCCGGCTGCAGAATGTCGACTCCGACTTGAACGCGGCCTTGACCCTCCTCGACGCCGTTCCCGCCAAGCTCGAAGCCATCGACCATCAAATCAAGGCCACGGCCGAAATTGTCGCTCAGGCCAAGGACAAGCTCGCCGCCAACCAGAAAAAGCGCCGGGACCTGGAGGGCGAGGTCAAAGACATCAAGGCCCATTCCGCCAAGTTCAAACGCCAGCTCAACGACGTCAAAACCAACAAGGAATACGCCGCCCTGCAAAAAGAGATCGCCGACACCGAGCTCAAGGCCGACAAGATCGAAGAGGACATCCTTAACGAAATGATCGCCGCCGACGACATCGAACGGGAAATCAAGTCGGCCAACGGCCGGCAGGCCGAGGAAAAGGGGCGGATCGAAAAGGACCGCGGGGAAATCCTCCGGGAACAGAAGGAGCTCGAGACGCGGAAGGCCGCGCTGGTCGAGGAGCGGGAGGAGATCCTCCCCGACGTCCCGCGCGACCAGCTCAAGCTCTATGCGCGCATCGGCCAACGGTTGAACGGCGTGGCCCTGTCGCCCGTTACGGACGATTTCTGCTCGATCTGCCAGATGCGCGTCCGGCCCCAGGTGCTGAACGAGCTGCTCGGACGCAACGCCCTGATCTCCTGCGAAGCCTGCGGGCGGATTCTCTACGTCCGAAAGCCGCCCGAAAACGAGCATGGCCCCGTTAAGTTCGTCGACGACCCCGACACAATCGACGACTCCCCCGCCGAATAATCGTCCCGCCGATATCA
>Ga0315273_10008944_pt1 | contig 12671 bp, 11 predicted proteins | sample YL17G02_0_MG_FD_205753 | JGI IMG/M metagenome (GOLD analysis project Ga0315273, IMG submission 205753) | Sediment microbial communities from Yellowstone Lake, YNP, Wyoming, USA - YL17G02_0 | ecosystem: Environmental > Aquatic > Freshwater > Lake > Sediment | place: USA: Wyoming | collected...
CGGGTTTCGCCCCCGATATCGACCTGTAATTTTAAGAGCTTGTTCGATTTCGGTACAGGTTCTGCGGACAGCACTTTACCGGTCCTGATATCCAGTTTCTGGAATTCCTCAAAAGTAACCATCGGGATCTTCTCCATCTTTTTATTGGCTTGGGCCACACGCTTCTGGAGCAGGGCATCGAGTTCTTTCACCTGCTCCTCATCCATCTTTGCAAAGAGCGGGGAGGGGGCTTTGATGCTTGTTTCCGGTACCAGGCACATGGCATCGCTGAGGGGGTGGTCTGCGATAGTGTCTGAGTAGCCCAGCATCGTCCAGCACTCCTGTGCTTTTGCCGGCATGACCGGCTCTATGAGCAGGGCGACGGCTTTTACTATCTGGATGCAGTTCTTGATCACCTGCGCCGCCGCATCCCGGTCAGTCTTGATCAGTTTCCAGGGGGCCTGTGTCTGGATGTAGGTGTTACCAAACGCAGCCAGTGCCATGATCGCGTCCACGGCTCCCTTGAATTCATACTCCCGCATGTATCCATCCACCGTAGCAAGGCTCTTTTCAATCTCGGCAATGATGGCGGGATCAACCGGGCACGAGGGGATACCGTTGAATTCTTTATGCGCAAAGAACAGGGTGCGGTACACGAAGTTGCCGAAAATATTGACAACCTCGTTGTTGATCCGCTCGGAAAAGACCTTCCAGGAAAAGTTCAGTTCCTTGGTGTGGCTCGTGTACGCGAGCAGGTAGTAGCGGAGGTAGTCGGCAGGCAATCCCTTGTCGAGATAATCTTCGTTCGTCCAGACCACATACCCCCGGGATTTCGAGAACTTGTGATCATCGACTTTGAGCATCCCGCTCGCGACAATTGCGTGCGGAACACCATACCCTGCCGCTTTTAAGAGAGCCGGCCAGAAAATGCTGTGGTGGTAGATGATGTCCCCACCGATGAAATGCGTGACGCGGTTTTCATTGCACCAGTACCGCTTCCAGTCTTTGCCTGCCCCTTGTGCCCATTCCTCGGTGAACGCGATGTAGCCGATCGGGGCATCGACCCAGACGTAGACCACGAGGTCATCGCTTCCCGGGAATTTCACTCCCCATTCCAGCGTGCGGGTGATGCACCAGTCGCGGAGTTCATCTTTTATCCACCCGATGGCGTAGTTCCTTGCGTTGCTTGTCCCCCGCAGCGTTTCAAGATAGGAAAGTAAGAACTCCCTGAATTCGGATAGTTTGAAGAAATAATGTTCCTGGTCCCGGAACTCCGCTTTTGTCCCGCAGACCTTGCAGACCGGATCCTTAATCTCGCCGGGTTCCAGGTGCTTTCCGCAACCCTGGTCGCATTCATCGCCCCGTGCCTGCGTACCGCAGTGAGGGCAGACCCCCTCTACGTACCGGTCCGGAAGAAACCGTTTGCACTTTGTGCAATAGGCCTGGTGCACGATCTGCTTGTAGACATACCCGTTGCTGATGAGCCGGGATACAATTTCTTTCGTGCGGTGATGGGTTGCCGGGTCATCGGTCATGCCGAAGCGGTCGAATAGCACCTCCATCCGCCGGAATGTCTCGTCGAAATGCTGGTGGTAGCGTTCGGAGAGTGCACGGGGGGAGACACCTGCCTCCTCGGCTGAGACGACAATAGGCGTCCCATGATTATCCGAACCGCAGACGAAGACGACTTCTTCGCCCGCCCGCCGCATGTAGCGGACGTATGCGTCAGCAGGTACATACGTTCGCAGGTGTCCGAGATGGCAGGGGCCGTTGGTGTACGGCAACCCGCAGGTGACCAGCAGCGGTGGTGGGTTCATCAGTACTTTTTAGATGCTTATGAGTAATAAGATCTGTATATGGCAAAACGGCTGCAACTCGCAACGCGGGCCTTTGGGGCGGAGCCCGGCGTGCCGGATGTGGCCGCACTTGCAGCATGGATTGCAGGGCACCGCGGTATTACCGCAGATATTATCACCTACCTGCTCGACCAGTCGCTTGCACCGCAGCTGCCGGCGGGAATTATGGCACCCTGCGCAGGGGGAAGGTTCTACAGCACCCGGATCCTGGAATGCCTGCCCGGTGTTGTAGGGAGAAAGGCAACCGGTGAAATTCACCTGGATCCTCATGCCATCATTGAAGATGCTGCGGGCATCGTTGTGCAGAAGAAGGGTGCCTGGTGTGCCCTGCCAGCACCCCACCTGCTCGGCATCACGGACACGTACTATCATGATGAAGAGGAGTGGAACGATGCGATCACGGGCACGTACCGGGACCTGATGCGCTCGATGAGGGATACGGGAATCAGCGGGCATGTGCTGATCTGCGATACCCTGCAAGAGCCGGAGATCGAGTCGCTCGTCCGGCAGAACGTGTTCTTTTTCCCGCTAAAACCCGACCGGGAAGGCCTTGCATGCCTCATGGAGCACCAGCGCCAGATCGCGGTCGGCAGGGACCACATCGATACCGTGCTCGATCTTTCCAGCGAGTACGATCTCCGGAAGATCATTATTGTTGATCCCGACCATGCGTCCATTGAACGTGCTCTTGCCTGCCTGGATCCGGACCAGGTCAGCGCCGGCGGATATTGCACGGCCACCTGCAACGATTACTGGAAACACCTGGTGGATGCGGCAGTGTATACCCGGTAACTGTTCCGTTCGGGAATTCCTGTAATCATCCACTCCCCGGGACGTGTATCAAAGCCGGTAAGGCTTTTTTTTATAAAATGTATGATCTAAAAAAAACTACGATCTCCGATTGTTACATCCCCCTTTTATTTGCCCTTGGTATCACAGAAAACCCTTGAGGATGCGGCGACCGCTTCTTCCTGTTGATTGAGTACTTTTAATGCGATTCCGCGGTTGACCAACTCCTTGGCGTAATCTGGGTTGATGGCAATCGATTTATTGTAAGAGGCAACCGTTTCTGCATATTGTCCGGGGTCTGACAAAATTTACCCCCCTCATTGAAATACTCCTCTGCTCGATCCACCATGAATTACCCGATGCTATTCAGATAATTACTGGTGTGATTCATCGGTAAATGGAAGAAGGATTTTATGATTATTCTGGAAGTACCGTATCGACCACCAGCCTGGACTTTTGCCAACAGAAACGCACTATGAACGTCCGAGGTGCAGGTTCAGGACAAAAATAATAATGAAAGATATATCTTGTTTGGCATAATTAAGAGATAGTTATTGAGATGGAGAAAGGATAATGAAAAACTGGCAAATTACTGGATTCCTCACATTCCTGATAATAGGAACGGTATTGATGAGTGGATGCACAAACACGGGATCCACGAGCACAGCACCGGTGGCAGTAAGCACCCCAACCCCTCAGATTGTGTACGTTACCGTTCTCGTAACTCCAACCTCGACGATTCCACCTGTCGTAACAACTATTCAAACAGAGACCAATGAATCTATTCTAACACAATTAAACAGCAAATGGAGGGAAATCCGGGTTGTTTATGATACATTTAATGAAAATAAGAATAAATTAGATCTCAAATCTGATAACGGTATAAACGAATTAAGGGAGACAAACGTTCCTCATACCATTTCTGAATACGAAAGAATCAAAAATGAGTTATCACAGATCACCATTAACAATTATGACCTGGACAATGAGAGAAAAATTCTCGTATCAATCTGTGATTACAAAATCAAATTTCTTCAGGGTATGAGTTCGGCATATCACGCCCTCCAGACCGAAACATTCTCTCCTTCAACGAGTCTCGCAGAATATAAAAGTGCAAAGTATCTTTTCCAGGATGTACGAGACATCATCAGTCTTATTCCTATAATAAAATTGACGGAAACAAACTACCTTAAAGATTCGACTGTTGTGACCTTCCTGTATAGTAAATATTGGGAATACGTTGATGCTGATGATCAGGCAGCAAAGTCACATATTTTATCAGCTGATCAAGGTATTTTAAGAATGAGTAAAATTGTGAAATAACCAACGGGGAATTTCTCGTACCCCTCTTTTTTTTTAAATTTCCTCAGAATGTTTTCATTCGATCCATGGCTTATCGTATGTTACCAAAAGTCCATAATGGGTTTTGCATCCTCCCGCATTCCGAACATCCATGAATGAGCGCAGATCCATCACCAGAAACGCAATCGCGGGGTTAATGCGATCAATCTGGCAGCATCCGTCCATAGACCGGGCAATACTGCATGGATACGTATGAAGATTACGGGAAAAATCTGGTGGATGCGGCAGTGTATACCCGGTAATCATCAGAAGAAAAGAGAGAAGAAATAACCGGGACCCTTTATGTCACGGGCAAATCAGTGAGCTTCAGCTACCTTCACAAACTCATTGAAGTGCCGGCTCTTCTTCAACAGCCACCAGGTGAAGCGCTCGATTATCGTGAAGTTGAATGAACCTCCCGCAGCATTCGGGTGCCCCCCGCCGCCAAACTCCCGTGCGATCAGGTGGCTCACCGGGGGCATGGACCGGAGCGAGAACTTACCGTCCTTACTGATGATCACCTCGATATCGGTCTTCCTCTCGTCCCGGATGAAATGGGCAGTCTCGCTCGGGTACCCGTAAAGAGGGGCAAATGCAATCCTGTACTTTGTACCCGTGATTGTTGCGTGCTTTAAGCTCCGCTGCATCATCCCGTTCATCTCGGCTTTTATGCCGGCATACTCCTGCTCGATGAGTGCGTCACTGAACATGCCGGCAACGAGGCAGTCCCGGACATGCTCCCGGTTCTTTTTGCGCTGGAGCACCTGGCCAAGCACCGCGGAGCGGGGATCGGCGTGCTTCCAGAGATCGTAATCGCAGACCACCCGTGCTACCTCAGCGGCAACCGGATTTTCCGGGGCAAGATCGCGGGCAACAATGCCGCATGCGCAGACCGTGGTATCAATGCGGAGCAAAGACACCTCCTGTGCAATTTTTTTTACTTCATCATCGCGCCAGCGGTGATGGTCCCGCCATTCTACAATCCACCCGTTTGCCCGTGCCCTGCCGGCAATCGCTGCCGTGTCGTGGTGATAGCCGAGATCCGAGATGGAGAGCAGGTCCCCGTTTCCCTTGCAGGATGCGACCAGGGAAAACAGCGAACTGAATTTTCCCACCGAACTCCAGATGGTAAACACACCCTCATTTCCGTATTTCATCCGGTGGATTGCATCCGCTCCTACGGCATCGAGATCATTGTGCGTGAGGTGAACGACATGGGCTGAACGGCTTTTAACCGAACCTGCAAGCCCTGTGTCTTCGCTCTTCGCACTTTTATCCGGGAGTGGCATTGGTTAATACTATCATCGCAGCGTATAAAAATGAACGGTCACCGGACAGCCCTGCGAGGGATACGAGCATATCATTTATTAGTCACTAGCGACAACAATTGTACTCCTGCCCTAGTAGCTCAGCTTGGGAGAGCGCTAGACTGAAGATCTAGTTGTCGCCTGTTCAAATCAGGCCTGGGGCACTCCTTTTGTGGTTTTACGTGTATTATCTGGATGTGGCAGACCGGCGCCGGGGATCCAGCCGTCAGATGAGAATGCAACACCGTGAGTGGCATGAAGGGGGCTTCTGGATGGTTATCACGGTGTTTCCAAACCAGCAAAAATCAGTATTGGAAATGCTTTTTCGCCCGATAAAAAAAAAGATGAAAAATTTCTCTGGGATTCACCGCTCATAGAGGTCGCGCATCTATCTCGGGGGGAAGCAGCTGTTTGAGGAGCATATCCGGGACCTGCTTTGAGGTATGCACTACCATATCGAAGTACGCCCGGTTGTCCCGCTGACCTTTATACTTCAGGTCAATTTTAAAGTTGGTATCCATAAGCGTGATTGCGCCAAGGGTCGTGATCACCGCACGCCGTTCTCCTATAATCCTGTCCTCGCCTACCACCAGTTTCTGCCGGTCACCATCAATATCCGAGATGATCTCGTTCTGGTACGAGAGTACGTTGATGTGGGTGTTGCCGATGGTAATCGTCTGGCCTTCAGGGAACGAAACGCCGTAGTTGGTCGTGAACGGCAACGCGTTGCCTGGTGTTGCATTCGTAACTGTCACGTTCAGTGAGAACCATGCAACGACAGCTATGATGAGTGCGAGAACAACGAGATAGATGACGTACTTACTACCAGTTCCCAAACTACCCTTTTCCTTTTGCCGTTTCCTCTCTTGTTCAATGGCCTGTTTCCGTGCCTCTTCTTTTGCCCGTTTTAGTTCCTCTTGCCGTTTCCTCTTTTCCACCTGTTCCCGGGCCTGAATTCTTTCCTGTTCTTCATCTCGTGAAGTTATATCTTCCATATAAATCACCCCATCTCCCTTGAAAATTATCACCATTACCGTCAGATGACGTTCCTGTTTTCCTGACAGGTAAATTTTTTGATGTAGTGGAGGAATCATCTTAAAATATATATAAATTCTCGTACCCCCGGCAGAGCAAAACGAGGTATAGCGGGAATATACATAAAAAACTTAATATCCTGTTACAATATTTGCATGGCCACATTGATTTAAGGATGAACTACCGGTCTTTAAAAAAATGCTGATGTTTTAGTATGAAAGAAAGTAGTTGAAAACAGAATGGCACATAAATTGCGTTCAAGGCAGTTAACGCTATCAAAAACGCCGGCGTGGTCTCGCATGATATAAACGTAAAATTCATGAACCCTTGCACTATAAATAGTGCATTTGCCCTTAATGCACCTGTTTTTCCCTCAGGTTCGATCTAAAAAATTATCGAACATGCAGGGAAAACCTTCATTACCGATAACACAGATTTGACATCTATGGAAACATCCCTGATTACCGATGATGTGAAACTGGGTCTCCTGATTATTACGGTTTTTATCGTGGCGATCATAGCGTTCTGGCCTCTCATGACGGTGTTCATTTGGGCGGTGGCAATTGCGGTCGCACTTTTGCCAATTCATAAACGACTCTGCCGTATGGTAAAGCCGTCGGTGTCGGCCACGTTCATCACCGTCTGGGTCCTTCTTATCATCCTGCTGGTAATGTCGCTGGCAGCAAGTGTACTGATCAATAACGAAGAGCATATCGGGAATATGGCGTTGTCAATGATAAGCGGTTTAAAAAATACCGGGTTATCAGGATTCCTGCCATCATTTACCGAGACACAACTTTTGAATTTTGACGAGACCTTAAAAGACCTGATAGTAACAGCTGTCCTGTCCCTGACAGGCAATATCATGCAGACACTTCTCTCGATCATCATATTCTTCCTCTCGTTATCGATGCTGCTCTATTATGGTGAACCTATCTGGAACACGGTAACAAGCGCCAATTCCCCAAAACTATCGGATGCGGTGAAAAAGTTGTCCGAAATTTCCGAAAACACCATTTATGCCCTCATTATTGTCCAGATTTCAGCGGCTATGATCTCGTTTATCCTTGCAATCCCGTTCTTCTACTTTTTAGGTTACGGGGACATACTCCTGTTCTCAACCCTGATCGGGTTTGCCATGCTGATCCCGCTCATCGGTGCCCAGATAATGATTCTTATCCTTGCGCTCTACTTCATGAGTGCGGGGGACTTCAACAGCACAATCATCATGCTTTTTTTGGGATATCCCCTGCTCAGCGGGTGGATTGATTTCTATTACCGCCCGGTTATGATGGGAAGAAGGGTTGCAGTTCATCCTGTCATTATGATGATAGGCATTTTTGCCGGAGTACCGTTCATGGGTATCGTTGGTTTCATTATCGGCCCGGTGCTTATCGCACTCGTAGTGATCGGGGCAAAATTACTCGCACAGAATTATTGTGACCCTGATTGTAAGACTCCCTGACGTGATTTTTTTTAAGAATGGCGGGACAGCATCGGGTTCACCGGAGGAATTTCAGGTAACGCCCAATCAGCCGGATTAATGAGAAGAAATCCTAAAAAAGGTTTTTACCGGTGCGATTATGTTCATATAGTGTGACTGCAATAACCAGTGGTGTGAACACCATGTCCAATGAACAGATGTTAATGGAGACGGCTTCCCGGCTCAAGGAGTTCCTTTCGACAGATAATGTCATGGGTGCACCTGTCGATCTCGGGGAGAAGGTTGTGATTCCGATTGCCAGGTTCGGGTTTGGGTTCGGTGCCGGAGGCAGCCAGGGAAAAGATGGCGGGGGCCAGGGAGCAGGTGGCGGCGGGGGAATTGAACCTGTCGCACTTGTCATTCTCCACAAGGATGTCAAGGGACCGGAGGGTGTGCAGATAATGTCTTTGAAAAAGGATAATCCGATTGCACAAATCATATCCGCATTGAGCGAAACACTTGCCCCCCAGGTCATCGACGCAATAAAATCCATGAACCAGAACAGGGGACAGGTCCCACCTGCAAAGAAAGAAGACCTCTGATCATTTTACCATCATTTTTATGGACACGTTCCTCATCCCCCTTTTTATTGTTGCCTGTTTGCTCCTTATTTTCCTGTTCCCCGCCCTTCTTCTCTACCTTGTCCCGGTGCGCTTTGCGCTCCTGCTGCTGCAAAAGGAAGGGCAACGGGAACGTTCGGTCTCAGTATCCTGGGGAATGGTCAGGTACCGTCTCATCGATGGAGATGATGGGCGGAGGACTGAGGTTTTAATCGGAAACCATGTCATTTACTCCCGTGCAGGCACGGGTGAGCGGCAGAAGGAAGAAGAGGTAAAACTCCCCGCTCCGGCAGAACTCCGTTCCGTTGAGGGGTATCTCAACCTCATCCCCCGGCTGATTGCACCGGCCGGAAGGTTTGGTTCAGTGCTCTGCCGGGAGAGTACTTTTGAGGATTGTACCGGCAGTATTCGCATCGGCATGAAGGACCCGGTTGCGACCGGTATCCTGTATGGCGGGTACTGGGCAGCACGGTTCGTGCTTATGGCATCCCGTATTTTTATTGATATGATACCTGAGTTTAACCGCGAGATCTTTGAGATGGATATGGTAATCCGGCTCCGGATCAACCATCCTCTCCGTATCCTGATAGCCGGAATCCACCTGCTTAAAACTCCCGGTATCAGGCAGGGGTTGAGGTTTGCAAATCCCGGTTCTGGTGGAGCATTAAAAGTATGACAACTGCTTTAAGGATGCTGGATCCGGTTGCCTGCGGTGAACGGGTTTTTTTACCGCTTGTACGTGACACCTTTGTCTCGTTTGAAGAGGGTGCAGTTGTATCGGTGAGCCCGGTTGCATTACTCATTTCAGAGGCAGGCAGGTGGATGTTTGTCCCGCTTGAAGAGGGGATTAGTTCCGATCTCCTTGAAACACTGTCATGAAAGAATTTTAAAAACGGGTATTTTTAAATAAAAAAGATTCCAGGTAAAAAAATCAATCCACAACCGGTCAGAAATATCTTAAATTGTGGAGTAACCTGCTCCCGATATTGTCCACAAGTTTATTAGTCTCATCCTGCTACGAATGCAAACCAATATTTTTTTATAATGTTAAGACTGAAATTTATTATGATATGCTATAACATAGCATAGTAGGATATAACATGAAGTACGCATTCCTTTTCATCGTAATACTGCTCATCGCAGCATTCTTTGCCGGATGTACGCAGCAGGCACCGGCTCCGGTACAACCAACAGAGATCAAGATCGGTGCAATGGTTTCAATGACCGGTGCCAACGCCAATGTCGGAAAGAGCATGTGGCAGTCAGTTGTCCTTGCAACTGACGAGATCAATGCAAAAGGCGGTGTTTTTGTCAAACAGTACAATGCAAAGATACCCATAAAACTTGTCCAGGGTGACGATGAGTCAACGCGGGATGGCGGCCAGAAAGCAGCTACCAAGCTGATTACCGAAGATAAAGTGGATCTCCTTATCGGAGGGTATGCCAGCGGGGTCACCTCTGCCTACCAGCAGACTGTTGCAGAGTACAAAGTCCCGTATATCGTGACGGGTGCTTCGAGCCCGGTCATCACCCACCGCACGGATATTGATACGAGCACGGTCTTCCACGCCTGCCCGACAACCGATGCCTTCGGGAAGTACACTACGACCTTCATCGACCAGGTTGTCCGGCCGGCAGTCAACAAGAAGTTCAGTTTCCCTGCTGACCGCCCGTTCCGGCTCGCCCTGCTCTACCAGGACACAGGGTTCGGTCTGGGTGTGCAGGCTGCGGTCAATGAAACGATCACGAAGAACAATCTGAACATCAAGCTCGTTTCCCAGGAGAAGTTCAAGATGAGCGAGAGTGACTTCAGGACACCACTGACCGTTATCAAAGCGGCAAACCCCGATGCACTCTATGTCGCAGCAGCCCCCAACGAGGGCGCCCAGATTGTGCCGCAGGCACGGAAGGACGTGGGGCTCAACACGATACTCCTTTCTGTTGAGAACAACGATGCGCCCGAATATTATAAGGGGATCGGGCAGTATGGTGAGTATTCGATTATTGAGAGCCGGTTCTCACCATATATAACACCGAAGGTGTCGATTGCTGATGCCCAGAATGCATTCAAGAACAATTACTTTACGAAATGGGGAATGTATCCGGACATGATGGGTGCCGCTACCTATGACGGTACCTATATCGCAGCAAAAGCGATTGAAAATGCCGGGACGCTGAACAAGGCGGATATAGTGCAGGCACTTGTGAACCTCATGATGCCTGAGGTCATAGAATCCATGAAAGACGGGACTATCTCATTCAGTAAAGACTTCAGGGAATCGCAGTTCAATCACTGGATGGAGCAGCTGCAGTTTAACGCCACTATCGGTGAAACCAGACCGAATATTGTCTGGCCTGATAACCTGAAAACGACCGATTTCGTTCTGCCTGACTGGTATAAACCGGGCAGTGCATAACAAAACCAATCATTTCTTTTTCTTTGCGGATACAATGTTATTCCGGAAGACCCTTTCATGGCAGAACTCGAAGTATTATTGCAGGTACTGTTCTGGGGGTTGTATGCCGGCTGCATCTATATCCTGCTTGCAACCGGGCTTAACCTGATCTTCGGGGTCATGAAAATTGTCAACTTCGCGCACGGCGAATTTCTCATGATCGGTGCTTATGTAACAGCCACCGTTTTTTTTCTTACGGGTTTTAACCCCTATGTAATCATTCTGTTGTCCATGCTCGCGCTGATCGGCATCGGTGCGATAGTAGAACGGTTATGTTTCCGCCCGATCCTCGGTACGAGCAAACTCAATGAAATATTCCTTTCCATCGGGCTCATCTACATTTTCACAAACGGTGCTGCGATGATATGGGGGACTGCGTGGCAGAGTATAAAAAGCCCGTATGAAGGCATCACTGTTCCTGTCGGATCGCTCAACATCCCGCTTGATTACATTATCATCATCGTAGTAACCGCGGTAATCCTCTGCGTGCTGTACCTGTTTTTGAAAAAGACGAAAACCGGCCGGGAGATGCGGGCAACCAGCCAGAACCGGAAAGGGGCGATGCTCGTTGGTATCAATGTCGAGCGGATGGACATCATGAGTTTCGGTATCGGGTGTGCTCTTGCAGCGGCAGCAGGTACCCTCTGGGTAGTAAGCGGGCAGGTGTTCAACCCGTACATGGGATCAATCCCCGCAGTCAAGGCGTTTGCCATCATTATCCTCGGCGGGCTGGGGAGCATTCCCGGTGCGATTATCGGGGGGCTGCTCTATGGAATTGCGGAAAACGGTGCTGCATATTTTCTCGGAGGCGTCTGGAAGGATGCGATCTCATTTATTATCCTGATCATTGTTCTCGTCATCAGGCCAACCGGACTCTTTGGTGAGTCAGGCGAGTGAACGGTCATGGACTTCAGACGTAATGAGATGATCCGTTATGGAACCCTTGCGGTAATTGCACTTGCCGTCGTGGCACCTTTCCTGTCAGGGAACCTGTTCCTCCTGAACCTTCTTTCCCTGATGCTGATCTTCATCATCTTTGCTTCGGCATGGAACCTGCTTGCCTATTCCGGCCAGGGATCACTTGGCCATGCTGCATTCTTTGGAATCGGCGCGTACGCTTCAACACTTATCGCGGTAAAAAGCGGCTTTTCACCCTACATTACGATCTTTCTTGGTGCAGCAGTTGCGGCAGGTATCGGGATTCTTATCGGGCTTACCTGCGTCCGGCTCAAGGAATGGTTCCTTGCCATGGTCACCTTTGGTTTTGCGATCATTGTCCAGACTATCACCGTCAGCCTGCTGGCTCCGGTTACCGGCGGGTGGGATGGCATAGCGTCCCCCCGGTTCCTGAGTCCAAGTATACCCGGGTACCAGCTGATAGAATATTACTCCATCCTGGTGATCACTATTGCATCTGTCGTTATGATCCGGTATATCCTGAAATCGCGGATCGGTCTTGCTTTTTCAGCAATCCGTGAAAACGAGCTCGAGGCCCGTGCAGCGGGGGTTGACCCCATACGGTACCGCCTTCTTGCTTTTGCGTTAAGTGCATACCTCGCCGGTGTTGCCGGAGCGCTTGAGATCCATCATATCGGGTATATCACACCGGAAATATTTGCAGTCGACCTCTCGTTCTGGCCGGTGACCTATGTTATCTTCGGCGGCCTTGGCACTCTTGCCGGGCCGGTCATAGGGACAATCGTGCTCACTATCATCTGGGAAGGGCTCAAAATGGCCGGTCTTACGTTCAGCCGGTACATCATTATCGGGATACTCCTGATCCTGGTGATAATATTTTTACCAAAAGGGCTTGTGGACCTTCCGGATAAGGTGCATACATGGTGGAAACACCGGAAAAAAACCAA
>Ga0315273_10008945_pt1 | contig 12671 bp, 9 predicted proteins | sample YL17G02_0_MG_FD_205753 | JGI IMG/M metagenome (GOLD analysis project Ga0315273, IMG submission 205753) | Sediment microbial communities from Yellowstone Lake, YNP, Wyoming, USA - YL17G02_0 | ecosystem: Environmental > Aquatic > Freshwater > Lake > Sediment | place: USA: Wyoming | collected...
GCGGGTTGAGGTATCGGTGGATGGCCTCACCCGCCACCTTGCCGTCACCCATCGCCATGATCACGGTAGCGGCACCACGCACAATATCTCCGCCGGCGAACACGCCCGGAATGCTCGTCATCCCGTTGTCGTCGATTTCGATGTAGCCGCGCTTGTTGACCTTCAAGGCGGGCGTTGTCTGGGTCAGCAGCGGATTCGCCCGCGTGCCGATCGCCTCGATGAACACCTGGCAGGGAATCTCGAATTCGCTGCCCTCCACCGGCACGGGCCGGCGCCGACCGGAGTCGTCCGGCTCCCCCAGTTCCATGCGGATGCACCGCAGGGCGCGGACCCATCCGTCGGCGTCGCCCAGCACTTCGATGGGGTTCACGAGTATATCCAGAACTACGCCCTCTTCCTCGGCATGGTTGACCTCCTCGACACGGGCCGGCATTTCCTGACGGGAGCGCCGGTACACAAGCGTCGCCGGATCGGCCCCCAGCCGCCGCGCGGTCCGCACGGCGTCCATGGCCGTGTTGCCCCCGCCGACCACAACGACCTGCCGCGACTCCAGGACCGGGGTCGGGCACTGCTCGCCCTTGAACGCGCCCATCAGGTTCACACGGGTCAGGTACTCGTTGGCCGAGTACACGCCCTTGAGGTTCTCGCCCGGAATACCTTGAAACACCGGCAGGCCCGCCCCGTTCGCCACGAACACGGCGTCGAAGCCCTCCTCCTCCATCAGGTCGGTGATCGTGTAAGTCTGCCCGATGATGACGTTGCACTCGATCTTGACGCCCAGCCCCTTAAGCGCGTTGACTTCCTGCTCGACAATCGCCTTGGGCAGCCGGAACTCCGGAATCCCATACATCAGCACGCCGCCCGGCGTGTGCAACGCCTCAAAGATCGTCACCTCGTGCCCCTTCTTGGCCAGGTCTCCCGCACAGGTCAGACCGGCCGGACCGGCCCCCACGACGGCCACCCGCCGTCCCGTCGGCGGCGGCGGGGTCATAACGACCGTCCGGTGTTCGCGGGCCCAGTCGGCCACGAAGCGTTCGAGATGCCCGATGGCCAGCGGCTCCCCTTTGCCGCTGCGAACGCACACGATTTCGCACTGCGTTTCCTGCGGGCAGACCCGACCGGTGATTCCGGGCAGGACGTTGGACGAGTACAGAATGTCGGCCGCCCGGGGCAGATCGCCCTCGGCCAGCGCCGTGATGAACCCGGGGATGTCCACACCCACGGGGCAACCGTCAATGCACTTGGCCTTCCGGCAACGGAGGCACCGATCGGCCTCGATCCTGGCCGCCTCCGTCGCCAAGCCGTAGTTGACTTCGCCGAAGTTGCAGGCGCGGACCCGCGCCGCCTGTTCCGGCATGTGTTGCCGGGGTATTTTCATTCGGTCAGCCGGTTTCATGCGTTTGTGCCGCGATCAGCCTGCAAGGATGATCCGGGGCCCGGCGCAGCCGGTCCCACGCGGCCTTCTCCTGTTTCATGTAGGCCGTCAGTCGATCGACCAACCCGTCGAAATCCACTTCGTGCGCGTCAAACTCCGGTCCGTCCACGCACGCGAACATTGCCTTGCCCCCGATGGTCACCCGGCATCCGCCGCACATCCCGGTGCCGTCCACCATGATCGGGTTCAGAGACGCGATCGTGTGAATGCCCTTCGGACGCGTCACCTCCGCCACGGCCTTCATCATCGGAACCGGCCCGGCCGTCAGCACGGCGTTCACCGGGTCCGATGGATTATCGATCAACTCCGCCAGCCTGCCGGTGACGAAACCGTGATATCCGTAGCTGCCGTCATCGGTGCAGGGGCACACCGCGTCGCAGACGGCGAGCAGCTCCTTCTCCATGATGACGTAGTCCTTCTGGCGCGCGCCGATGACCGCCGTCACTCGGTTGCCCGTTCGCTTCATCGCGCCCGCCTGGGGATAGATCACCGCCGTGCCCACGCCCCCGCCGACCAGCACCACGTGCCCGAATTTTGCGATGTGCGTGGGTCGGCCCAGCGGACCGGCCACGTCGTGCATGCACTGGCCCGCCTGGAGCCCGCAAAGCTGTTCCGTCGTCGCGCCGACGACCTGCACGATCAGCGTGATCGTGCCCTCCTCAGGATCGGAATCGGCCACCGTGAGAGGGATGCGTTCGCCGTCGTCGCCGACCCGGACGATCACAAAATGCCCCGGCTGATGCCGACGCGCCACGCGCGGCGCACTCACCACCAGCCGTCGGATATGAGCCGACAGCCATTGCGCTTCAAGAATCGGGAACATCGTGCCGGTTGTCTCCACGGGAACGCGTGGGCGGTCGCCCATACCTCCGAACTCCGCCGCGGTCCTATCGCCGCAGCCGAGTCTATCGAGAATATACGAGGTTCCCCTGGACTGCAAGGGCGGTCCAGGAAAGCAGAAGCAAGGCTTTATTTATTCTCTATCTGCTTGTCCCGAACACCTGTCGGCGTGTAACCCGATCGATCAGCGGCACCAGTGTATTCATCGCCAGCACCGCCCAGTAGGCGCTCCCCGGCGACAGGCCGCTGACCCGTGCCAGGAACGTCAGGGCGCCCAGACCGACCCCGAACAGGAGGTGCCCTCGGCCAGTCAGCGGCGTCGAAGCGGGATCGGGAGCAATCAGAAGACTCGCCGCCGCCAGGCCGCCGCCGGTAAGCTGAAACAGCACCAGCGCCGCCCCGACGGGAAATCCTTCCCGCACCGCCAAGATCGGACACCACGCCGCGGGCTGGCCCGCGTCAATGCGGATCGGCCAGACGGCCGACAGCAGCGCCACCGTGCCAAACGCAGCCACCGGAAGCTGCCAGCGCGAGCAACGCAAACAGATCAGCACCAGCCCGCCCGCCACAACGGCCAGGAAGCAGGTCTCACCGATTCCACCGCCGACGACGCCCCACAGCGTATCCCGCCACGGCGGCAGACAATCGCGGAATACGCTCAGGAGCGATGGACCGGGCTGCGTTGCGGCCACCGAGAATCCGCACTGTCCGACCAGCCAGTCGATCGGTCTGGCGAGCGACCATGCCTCGACACCCGGCGGCGGGTACGTCAGGTCGAAGCCCCGGTAGCCCAAGCCGGCCGACGCCGCGTTGAGTGAACCCGTCAGGCCGTGCCCGGCGCCGAGGAAAGACCAGCGCAACGGCATCAATCCGTCCGAAAAAGCCAACTGCACGACCGTCCGCCCGACGAGAGCCGGGTTCCAGAGGTAGTTTCCCAAGCCACCAAGCAGCGACCGGCAGATCGCGATTCCCGCGAAGGCCCCCAGGAACGGCGCCACCCACCCGACCGTCGGGGGAAGCGTCAACGCCAGCATCAGCCCCACGCAAATCGCGTGTGCCATCGATTTCGCGCCGGGAGCCGCGGCGAAACGGTCGCACAGCTTCGACGCCACCAACGCTCCCGCCATCGCCGCGGCGTAGATCCCCAGCACGCCATACCCGACGAGATACGTCCCGGCCCCGATGACCGGAAGCATAGCGGCGCAGAACCACCCGTACGTCCGGTGTTCCGACGCACGGCGCTGCAAAAACGGCGGATCGTGGACCTCGACATACCTGGGCCACGCCGCCCGGACCCGTCCTGACTCAGCCGACAGGGACATGTTCTCGACACCAGTGTGCGCTGCGCATCAGCGGCAGCGACGATGGACAGACGTAATCGCACAGCCCGCAGTCCAGACAGGCGTGCGGGTGTCGGCGGGCCGCCAGGTCCGGCCGGTTACGCTCCGCCGCTTCCAGCAGCGCGCGCGGGTCCAGCCGGACCGGGCACACTTCAAGGCAATCCCCGCAGCGGATACAGGCGATGGCGGCGCGATGAACCGGCCGGTTGCGGCTGTCCACGATCAGGCACCACGTCCGTTTCGTCAGCACCGTATCCGGTGTTCGGACCGCATGACCGTTCCACATCCCGCCGAAAACGATCCGCCGCGGCGTGTCCACCAGCCCGATCGGGTCGATCACGTCGCGAATCGTGCAACCTGCCGCGAACCGGTAGTTGCCGGGCGCGACAACGGCGTCACCGGTGATCGTGGCCGTCCGCCAAGTCGCCGCCCGCCCTTCCAGCCACGCGCGGCGGACGTCCAGCGCCGTGCAGACATCGCAGACCCAGATGCCGGCATCGAGCGGCCGCCTGTCAGCGGGAACTTCGATACCTGCAAGGGTCCGCACAAGCAGAACCGGCTTGCTCTGCGGATACCGATCGGACACGCCGAGCACGCGCACGGGACCGCCGCGCGCCGCGGCCGACAGCGTCGCCACAAGCTCGCGCCGGGCCCCGTCCACGACCAGGTCGGTCCGCTCCGCGCCGACCACGTCATGGAGCATGCCCGCCGCCGCGACCACCTCCTCGGCGCAATCCATAAGCGTACGCCGACACACCGTCTGGTACGGGTCGGCGTCCAACCCATTCAGAATCACGCGGTGCACGCGCTGCGCACGCCCCAAGCCGTCGGCATCCGGAACGTCCACGCCCAGTTCCATCATCTCCTGGAGCAATCCGCCAAGCGTGGGACGATCGTTCCGATCGCGGCGCAGCGCACCGACAGGTTCGGTCTGCCCCTCGGGCGCCGTTCGGATCTCGATGGCCGGCACACGCCGTCGGTACGGCGTGTCCACCTCGACAGGTCCCACCACCGTGCCGGCCGCCGGACTGTGTACCCGACCGGTTCCGTCCGGCGAATCACCAAGCAGATCGCCCGGTTTCACCGCCTGCCCGGCTGTGACAACCGGGCGCACGGGCGGCTCCGGCCCCTGCGTCAGAGGCACTCGCAGCACCGGGGGCGCGGCCAGCACCTGAATCGGGCCGCTCGCCGAATCCCGTCGTGGGGCCGGCAATATCATCCCACCGTCAAACCCGCGCAACTGCGTCAGCAGTCCCATGGTCACCTCGCCGAGTCCCTTCTACGGCGCTGCCGAGTGCGATGCAAGTCGGCTCGGCGGGAGGGCGAAGCTCCTGCTGAGCCGTCGCGTGATGTCAGAGGAGGCTCGGCGGGAGCTTCGCCCTCCCGCGAATGGCGGCGGCTGCAACACAGGCCGTTTGAAACGAAGGGCGCGGGGCGATACGCTGCCCACCATGAGCACGATCGCGCTTCAACCTGCGCCGCGGCCCCTCGACGCCGTCGTCCGGCTGCCCGGATCCAAGAGCCTGACCAACCGCGCGCTCGTGGTGGCCGCCCTGGCCGATGGAACGTCCCGCCTCTCCGGCGTGCTCCTGGCCGACGACACGCGGCACATGATCGAAGCGTTGCGGAGCTTCGGCATCCGCGTCGGCGTGGACGCCGCGGCCTGCACGGCCGAGGTCCGCGGGTGCGCCGGACTGCTGCCGGCGGGAGAGGCCGACCTGTTCTGCGGCAACTCCGGCACCACGATCCGCTTCTGCACCGCCATGGCCGCGCTGGGTCACGGCCGCTACCAGCTGGACGGCACGCCGCGGATGAGGGAGCGACCCATCGGCCAACTCGTGGAGGCGCTGCAATCCCTGGGCACGCCGGTCGAGTATCTGGATCGGGAGGGTTACCCGCCGATCGCGGTGCGCGGGCAGGGGCTGGGCGGCGGGCACGTTGCGTTCGATTCGCCGCCGTCAAGCCAGCTCATCAGCGCGCTGCTGATGGCCGCCCCACGGGCGCGCGACGACGTGTTGATCGAGGTAACCGGGCAGGTCGTCAGCGTTCCCTACATCCGCATGACGCTGGCCGTTCTGGGGGCTTTCGGCGTCGGCGTCGTGGACCAGATCGGCGACGAAGACGCCAAGTTCATCGTGCCGGCCCCGCAGCCCTATCGTGGGCGCGAGTACGCGGTGGAGCCGGATGCGTCGAACGCCTCGTACTTCCTGGCCGCACCGGCCGTCGCGGGCGGAAAGGTGACCGTCGAGGGGCTGGGCACCGCCAGCGTCCAGGGCGACGCCCGATTCGTGGACGTTCTTGAGCGAATGGGCTGCCGGATCGACCGCGAGCCAGACCGGCTGACGGTTCACGCGCCGCCGTCCGGCACCCGGCTCCGCAGAATCGACGTGGATTTGAACGACATGCCCGACATGGTGCAGACGCTGGCCGTATTGGCGCTTTTCGCCGACGGGCCGACCCGCATCACGAACGTCGAGAACCTGCGCGTCAAGGAAACCGACCGCCTGTCGGCCCTGGCCCATGAACTGAGCAACTTGGGCGCCGGTGTACAAGAGGCGCCCGACGGTCTCACGATAAGGCCGCCCGATCGGGTACAACCCGGCTGCGTGAACACCTACGACGACCACCGCATGGCCATGAGCTTCGCCCTGGCCGGCCTGGGCGCCGAGGGCATCGTCATCAACGACCCGGATTGTACGGCCAAGACGTTCCCCGATTTCTTCGAACGCTGGGCCACAATGTGCGGAAGGAGCAAGTAACCGTGGCGGACGATATCAAGGTGACCTGCCCCGCGTGCGGAGCGGTGAATCGCTTCCCGGCCAAGACGGCCGGCACGACGGAAATGTGCGAACGCTGTCACGCCCACGTTGACGTCCCGTCCGACACCGACAGGTGGCTGGACGACAGCGCCGCGGAGGCCGAACCCGAGAGCGAGCCCCAAGAGGCTTCGATCGTGCTGCTGTGCCCGTTCTGCGATGAGCATGCCGAGTTCGACGCCTCGGTCGCCGGCACAACGCAGCAGTGCCCGCACTGCGGCGAGGAGTTGGACGTGCTGGGTTCCCTGGTGGCCGATCGACCCGGCCCGGTCCCCGTCCACTTCCGCTGTGACTGGTGCAAGCGGGTCGTGCAGGTCGCTCACGATGCCCTCACCGACGGCTGCGTTTGCCCCCTGTGCGGCGAGACGAACGAGCCACAGGACGTCGCACGGAACCGTCTGACCACCGGCCAGGCGGAGCGCCTCGGCCTGCTGCCCGAACCGGGCGAGGAGCCCGAACCATAAGAGCCTGTACCGTTCGTGCGACTGATGCGCGGCCGCTTGACCGCTCGCCCGTCTGGCCCGCGCGTCGGCCATCGCTGTCATTCGTCGCAACTTCCCCCGCTGTAATTGAGCCAAGTGGTTGATACGAAGTGAGTTACGGGCTGTTTTGGGTTTCAAATGTAGCCACGTACATATTGCACTTTTTCCTTGACATACCAACGTCCGTGTGGCATATTGAGGGTAGTAAGAAGCCATGTACGGAGGCCGCCATGTTTTTGGAGATCCACATCGATCGACGCCGCAAGACCCCCTACGTGTACGGCCTGTTTCGCGAGACCTTCCGCCAGGACAGGAAGGTCCTCCACCGAACTCGCGGACGGGTGACGGGCCTGTCGCTCGAACAACTGACGGCCCTGCGGGATTTCATCCATCAGGGATGTCCCCGTTGTTTGCGGAGGACGAGCAACAGCGGATCCTGGATCTGCTCGGCGTCCGCCTCTGAACGCCCGTCTCGCCGACCACGGCGGGGCGAGCGCCGTAGCCACACCCGTGAAATGAAAAACCGTACTAAACTCGTTGGTCCTCAATAGGTTACTTCATTCCGCAGGGGGGAAGTTGGGACAAGAGGCCCAGGCGCGGCGATCAGTACTCCGGCGGCAACTCGTTGAGCTGCGCCAGCGTGAAGACCGGGCCGTCCTTGCAGACGAAGACCTTGCCCACGTTGCACCGGCCGCACTTGCCCACGCCGCACTTCATCCGGTTCTCCAGCGTCGTGTAGATCTGGTTCGGCGTGAATCCCAGCTTCGCCAGCACGGGCATCGTCAGCTTGATCATGATCGGCGGGCCACAAACGATCGCGATGGTGTTCTCCGCCTTGGGCGCGACCTGCTCCAGGATTGTCGGCACGAACCCGACGCGGCCCTTCCAGTCCGGCGTCTGTCCGCCGGGATCGACCGTCGTGTACAGCTTGACGTCGCCGCGTTTGCCCCAGTCCGCCAGTTCGTTCTTGTATACCAGGTCCGCGACCGAGCGGGCTCCGTAGATAATGGTTACGTCGTCGTACTTGTCGCGCAGGTCCAGGCAGTTCCAGATCACGCAGCGCATCGGGGGCAGGGCGATCCCGCCGGCGATGAACAGCAGCGTCTTCCCGTGCCACTGCTCGATCGGGAAGATGTTGCCGTACGGGCCGCGGAAGCCGATCACGTCGCCCTCGTCGCGGTCCGCCAGGGCGGACGTGACGCGCCCGGCCTGCCGGAACGTACACTCGATGTAGCCCTTCCGCGTCGGCGGCGAGGCGATGCAGAACACGCTCTCGCCCTCGCCATAGACGGAGTACTCGCCGAACTGGCCGGCCCTGAACGCGAACGTCTCCGCCTCCGCGGGCTCGGCGAATTCCAGCCGGAACGTCTTCACGCCGGGGGCCTCGTCGGTCACCTTGGCGATCCGCATGCGGTAGGGAGTGTATTGGTTTCTCCCGTTGTTGTTGTTCATGCTTTGGCCTCCGCCAGCGCCCCAACGTGCTCCCCGAGGTTCATGTCCACAGGGCAGGACCGCGAGCACCGCCCGCAGCCCACGCACCCCAGCACGCCCAGCCGTTCGGGCTGGTACGAGAACTTGTGCATCACGCGCTGCCGCCACCGCTCGCTTTGTACGGCCCGCGGGTTGTGCCCGGACGCGTGCAGCGTGAACAGGCCGAAGCCGCACGAATCCCAGCACCGCATGCGGACGCCGCCGTAGCGATCGCGTTCATCCTGGATGTCGAAGCACGAACAGGTCGGGCAGACGTAGGCACAGCAGCCGCAGCCGACGCACCGCAGCGACTGCTCCAGCCAGACTTCCTTCTTCGGGAACAGCGCCGGCAGCCGCTCGGCGATCTTCTTCGCCGTGAAGCGGGGCGCGATCTTCGCGAGCACTCTGTCTTTTGCCTGGCCGTTCGCATTGGCGAACAGAGTCGGAGCAATGGCGACGACCGCCCTGCCCTTGTCCGTCAGGATCTCGGCCAGGTACTGGTTGGCGTCGAGCGGCGTCAGGAGGATGTCGCTGCCGCGGGTGTCGCCGGGTCCGCCACCGACCGACGTACAGAAGCAGTACGCATCGCCTTTCGTGCAGCTCAGGCCGATGACCGTCAGCTTGGCGAGCTTCGGCTCGAAGTACGCGTCGCCGCTGTCCCAGGTGAAAACGGCCGTGAGCGTGGCGAAGCTCGCGGCATCGCACGGGTGCGGGCCGAACAGCACCGTCGGCCGCGACTCCGGCGCGATCTCCTCAGCGCTCACGTCCTTTCCGGCCAGCGTGAAGCGGAGCATCGGCTCGTACCGCGGGAACACCGCCGCCTTGGCCGATCGGGTGGTCTGGATGTAGTCGTCGGCGACCTTCCGCGGCGACGTGACCTCTTCGAAGCCGAGCTGCTCACCGCTCCGGACCGGAGCGAGAACCCGATTTCCGGCGGCGGTCAGCTTCTGGACGAGCTCGCCAAGGGACTTCTTTTGCAGGATCTTCTGTTCGCTCATGTTTCGCGATCCCTATCGGATGAACTCCTCCTTGTCGTCGGGCTTGAACGAGGACAGGGCATACTCTTTGCGGGGGCTGTAGCCCGGCTCCGCGCCGAATTGCGTCAGCGCCTCGCGCCCCAGCAGGCGGTTCAGCAGGTCGATGCGGATGCCCTCCGGGCAGGCGTCGGCGCACGAACCGCAATCGACGCATCGACCGGCCAGGTGCATGGCCCGCACGACGTTCCACTCCAGATTGCCCAGCGGATCGGACGCGATCGGAATCCACTGCGGCTGGTTCACGTCGGTGATGCAGCGGTGGCAGTAGCACAGGGGGCACGCGGCCCGGCAGGCGTAACACTTGATGCAGCGGCCCACTTCCGCGGACCAGAACGCCCACCGCTCGTCGAGCGACATCTTCTCGATCTTGTCCAGTTCCTGCTGCTGCTCGGGCGTCAGACCGCGCGGCAGGGCCGCCAGATGCTCCTCGATGGCGGCGAAGCTCGTCAGTTCCGCGATCTGGCCATCGTCCGTGACCGCCAACAGCACGATACTGTCGTTGGCGAGCTGGTTCTCAGCCGCGTACTGCATGATCGTCCGCAGCGTGGCCGGCCGGGCGACGATCGCCATCCTGCCGAGGGCTTTCACATCGGGCTTGATCAGGTACGCGGCCAAGTTCTGCCGGCAGCGATGATCCCAAACCAACTGTCCCACCTGGTCGGCCGTCCGCGCGAATAACGCCCGGACGCGCTGCGGATCGGAACCGGCCCCATAGCCGATCACGACCTTGACCGCGCCGCTTTCGAGCAGTTCCCTGGCTTTCGTACGCAAGGCTTCCATGGGCCGCATCCATCCGTTCTCTGGCTCGCCATGTCGGCCGCGGGGGGCCGGCGCGGCGATTACGCAACCTCAACTGCTTCCTGTCGCCGACCGAGCCGCCTGGGGAACGTCTCGTACGGCCCCAGCTTGCCGACCTCGTCGACGACGCTGTTGACCAGTTCCGCCCACTTGGCCCCTTCGGCGGCCGATACCCACGCGAAATGCACCCGTCGCAGGTCCACGCCCATGAAGTCCAGCAGGCGCCGGAACAGGATCCAGCGCCGGCGGGCGTGGAAGTTGCCGGAGGTGTAGTGGCAGTCGCCCGGGTGACAGCCGGAGACGATGATGCCGTCCGCGCCCTGGCCGAACGCCTGCAACAGCAGCATGAAATCGATGCGGCCGGTGCATGGCAGGCGGACCATCCGTACGTTCGGCGAGTACTTGATCCGGCTGGTGCCGGTAAGGTCCGCGCCGGCGTATGTACACCAGTTGCACACGAACGCAACAACTTTGGGTTGAAATTCCGCCACCATGCAACTCCTCGTGAAGAGCCGCGGCCCGGCCGCCGTCAGAGTGCAACGAGTTCCGCGTACACCTGCTCGTTCGTGAAGCCCTGCAGGTCGATCGACTTCGACCGGCACAGCGACACGCAGGTGCCGCAGCCCTGGCACACGCCCTGGTTCACCCTGGCCACCGTCTTGAGTACCTTGCCGTCGCGGCCCTTGATCTCCTCGTGCTCGATCGCCTGATACGGGCAGGCCGACTCGCAGAGGAAGCACCCGACGCACGTGGAGAACAGCGGCGGGGCGGTGCGGTTCACCACGGCGACGACCGGCTCGCGCGACAATTCCTGCTTCGAGAACAGGCCGATGACCTTGCTGGCCGCGGCGGAAGCCTGGGCGACCGTCTCGGGGATGTCCTTCGGCGCCTGGCACGCGCCGGCCACGAAGATGCCGGCGGTGTTCATCTCCACCGGCCGCAGTTTCGGGTGCGCCTCCGCGAGGAAGTGGTCCGCGTCGTAGCTGACCTTCAGCTTCTGGGCCATCGCCTCGGCGTCCTCCTGGGCGACCATCGCGGTGGCCAGCACGACCAGGTCCGCCTCGATCTCGATCGGCCGGGCGTTCAACAGCGTGTCCACACCCTTGACGACCAGCTTGCCGTCGCGCTCATAGATGCGCGACACGCGGCCGCGGACGTAGTTCACGTGGTCTTCTTCGATAGTCCTCCGGACGAACTCCTCATACATCTTTCCGCCGGCGCGGATGTCCATGTAAAACACGAACGCCTTGCCGCTGTGGACCTTGTGCTTGTACAGCATCGCGTGCTTCGCGGTGTACATGCAGCAGATCTTCGAGCAGTAGCGGATGCCCTTGGCCGGATCGCGCGAGCCCGCGCAGGCGATGAAGGCGATCGTCTGCGGCTCCTTGCCGTCCGACGGGCGCTGGATCGCGCCGAGCGTGGGGCCGGAGGCCGATGCGAGCCGCTCGAACTGCAAGCCGGTGATGACGTCCTTGTACTTGCCGTAGCCGTACTCGGGGAAGAAGTCGGTGCCCTTGACTTGGTAGCCCGTGGCGGCCACGACGGCACCGACGTTGATTTCGATCAGCATGTCCTGCTGGTCGAAGCGGATGGCCTTCGTGGGGCAGAACCGTTCACACACTTTGCACTTGCCGTTCCTGAAGAACGTGCAATGCTCCCGGTCGATCACCGGCTTGTTCGGCACGGCTTGTGGAAACGGTACGTAGATCGCCGTTCGCTTGCCCAGGTGGGCGTTGAATTCGCTCGGAATCTTCTTGGTGGGGCACTTCTGGATGCACGCTCCGCAGCCGGTGCAGGTCTTCTCATCGATACTGCGGGCCTTTTTGCGAATGACCGCCTTGAAGTTGCCGATGAAGCCCTCCAGGCTTTCCAGCTCCGAGTAGGTGTACAACGTGATGTTGGGGTGCCGGGCGACTTCGACCATTCGCGGCGTCAGGATGCACTGCGAGCAGTCCAGCGTCGGGAACGTCTCGGAAAGCTGGGCCATGTGGCCGCCGATCGAGGCGTCGCGCTCGACCATGACGACCTGGTGCCCCGCGTCGGCGATGTCCAGCGCCGCCTGGATGCCGGCGATGCCGCCGCCGAGGACCAGGGCCGTCTTCGTGACCGACACATGGATCGGGAAGAGCGGCCGATTCCGCTTGACCTTCTCGATCATGATCCGCACCAGGTCGATCGCCTTCTCCGTCGTTGTCGGGCCTTTTTCATGCACCCACGAGCAATGTTCGCGGACGTTGGCCATTTCGCAGAGAAACGGGTTCAACCCCGCCTCGGCGCAGGCCCGACGGAACGTGGGCTCGTGCATCCGCGGCGAACAGGCGGCGATGACCACACCGGTCAGTTTCTTCTCCGCGATCGCCTCCTTGATCATGTTCTGACCGGGGTCGGAGCACATGTACTTGTAGTCGATGCTGTGAACGACGCCAGGCAGTTCGCCGCAGGCTCGGGCGACT
>Ga0315273_10008946_pt1 | contig 12670 bp, 8 predicted proteins | sample YL17G02_0_MG_FD_205753 | JGI IMG/M metagenome (GOLD analysis project Ga0315273, IMG submission 205753) | Sediment microbial communities from Yellowstone Lake, YNP, Wyoming, USA - YL17G02_0 | ecosystem: Environmental > Aquatic > Freshwater > Lake > Sediment | place: USA: Wyoming | collected...
TATCCCCTGTCGCATCAGTCAGGAAGATGCCGATTGGTGCGGAGGCGCTAAGAGTACGGAATGTCTCCTCACTCTCACGAAGCGCCTGCGTCGCGAGCTTCTGTTCCGTGATGTCCTCTGACGTGCCCACCCAACCGGCCAGGTGTCCCTCCGCGTCCCTGATCGGTGTCGCCCGCGCGTCGATCCATCGTATCACTCCTCGAGTCGAAATGATGCGATACTCCTGCCGGTAGTCGTTTCGCTTGCTTTCCGCGCGGCGCATGGCCTCCACTACGCCGGAAGCATCGTCCGGGTGGATCACCTTCGCCCACCTCCGTCCCAGGCTTTCCTCGAAAGCAAGGCCGGAAATGGCGACCCACCGCTCGTTGCCATACACACATCTGCCAGAAGCGTCCAGGAGGGAGATTGCGATGGGCGCGGAGGCGCTTAGGGTGCGGAAACGCTCCTCGCTCTCACGAAGCGACTCTTGTGCTTGCCGCTGCTCGGTGATGTCGCGGATGGTGCCGACCAACACCAGCGGCCGGCCGTCCTCGCTGCGAACGAGGGCGCGGCTTTCACTGAACCAGCGGTACTGGCCGTCCTTGCGCCGCCAGCGGGACTCCCACCGGGAAGCCGGGCGAGCCCGAGTGCCGTGGGCAAGTAGCTCATCGATTTCTTGCTTGTACTGAGGCCAGTCATCAGGATGAACCCTGTGACGGATACCCCGGACCCCCAGGCCGGCGAACTCTTCCGGGGTGAAGCCGAACAGTGGAAGCACGGATGGGCTGACATATTCGTAGGTGTTAGACTCCAGGTTCAGCCAGTAGATCACGTCGGAGGAGACTTCGAGTACCTGACGGAAGCGCTGCTCGCTTTCACGCAGCGCCTCCTGCGCCTGGCGCTGCTCGGTCACGTCCTCATACAGCGCCACAAGCTCACCTGATGGCAGCTTGTAGACATAATTCTCCCGCCACCCGGCAATCCGGTCGTCGCGGTAAATGGAGACGGGATGGTGTTCCGGGGTCCCAGTGCGCCACACGCGGCGCAAGACATCAAGCAGCCCCATCTCGCGTACACCCGGGAAGACCTCGGTGACCTTTCGCCCCACGATCTCTTCTTTTGTTATCGCTTCAATCCGCTCTGCAGCCTGGCCGAAATCCCTGATCAGGAAATCCTCGCCATCCGCGATCGCTTCGTACACGGCCACACCGCTGTTGATCCCGTTGAACAGCTCGCGGTAGCGCGTCTCGCTCTCCTTCAGCACGTCGTCTGCCTGCTTCTGGGCGGTGATATCTCGGGCACTGCCCACTAAAGCAATGGGACTTCCCTCTGGGTCACGGATCAGCACAGAATTGTCACTGAGCCAGTAGTAATCGCCATCTTTTCGCTTCCAGCGGTATTCGGTCGTGGTGACCTCGTCGTCTTCCAGGGTGTTTTCTAGGAATCTCTCTATCAACCCGTGGAGCCGTTCCCTATCCTCTGGATGGAATCTCTCCCAGACTCCCTCGAAGCCCATGGTGGCAAACTCCTCGGGGGTAAATCCAGACATTGGGAGAACCGATGGACTTACGTAGTCGTAGGTGCGGGTCTGAAGGTTGAGGTTGTATATGAAGTCGCGGGACACGTCAAGGACGTTGCGGAAGCGCTGCTCTGATTCCTGAAGCTGCGCCGATCTCTCAACCAGCGTGTCCGTCATCTCGTTGAAGTCGTGGGCCAGGGAAGCCGTTTCCTCGAGGCCGAACACCTTGGCCCGAACACTCCAGTTCCCCGATGTGATTGCTTTGACGCTTGCCTGAAGCGAGGAGAGAGGGCGCAGCAGCGAAATGACGAAAATGCCCAGTATCCCAAACGCCACCAGGAGGGCAAGCGTGCTAAGCCCGACCAACAGCGCGAGGGTGGTCTGCGAGGATTGGTCGGCTGCCGTCCGCTCGGCTGTCAGCTTGCCCTGCTCTCCATCGGCCAGGTGCTCCAAGTTTCCCATCATGGTCTGGACATCGGGCCACATCTGGGGGATGTACTGAATGACCAGCCCCAGTCTCGTGTCTCTGTCGTGAGTGAGGGTGGTCGGGAGAAATCCCTCTATGGCCTGCTGTAGCTGTCCAATGTCCATCGCTGTCTCGTCGAGCAGAGCCACGCCGTCGGGCTCGTTCAACGCGACCAGCGCTTTGCGGGCTTGACGCATGTCGTTGTCTACGGGGGGCACAGTCGTACGGTAGGCATCGATGAAAGGGGCGGGGTCATCCGCAAATGCTGCTATCATGAGCTGCGTGGCGCCGATGAAGAATTGAGCTCGAGCATCGCCCAAGGCCGTGGCTACGGTGATTCTGTGGGCCACTGCGGCCTGCTGGTCGTGGTCGTTTTGGGCACGCCACACCGCCACAACCACCGTGGCGCTCAGGAGCACCAGCAGCACTAGGCCTGCCAGGAGGGCTTGCCTTCGAGCGGATTTTGTCTTGAACATCGTTCTCCAGCGTATGGCGACCGGATCCTGCCGGTGTTACACGGGTATCGAGGGTGTGATGAACAACCTCTCTTTATGTATACTCGGCCATGCCATCTGCAGTTTGCAGAGACTTACTTTGTTATGGTCGGAAGGGAAGGGGGTGGTATCTATCTACCGCAAGGTAGATTTTGGGGGTGATGGGCGAGGTTTGCAGCGGGGGCGTGAGTAGAACTACGCATTTCTCTCGTGCGGCCCTCGCGCGACTGGGCGAGGAACCCCGCTGAGGAAGCGCTTCGCCTGGTTCCGGAGCCGTAACCGCGCTGCAGTTGTCATAAGATCATACGTTTCGGCGGTTTGCACATTCTGCTCCACCTCTCGAGGGAAGCGCATTCCCGGAATGGAGACGGAGATAAGGGGGTTGGAGAGGACGTAGCGGAGGAGGGTCGGTGCGCTGAGTGTTGCCTCGTAGGGCGAGTGCTTGAGGGAGCCCAGCATGCCGAAACCACTGAACGGCTTCATGCCGATGACGCCGACGTCTCGCTTATGGGCGAGACGAATGAGGGCTGCGCTTGTGTTGTCAAAGGCGCTGTACTTGAGCTGGACCGTGTCGAACCGGCCGCACTTGATCGCTTTGCGGAGAACGTCGAGAGAGTGGCTGGAGATGCCTATAAACCGGATGAGGCCGTTCTCCCGTGCCTCTCGCAGGCCTTCCCAGGCGCCCCCATCAGACACGACGCGCTCCCAGTCTTCGTCACTGACGCTGGCCAACTGGTAGATATCGAGAGACTGGCGACCCAGGTAGTGCAAGCTCTGCTCCAAGTCGCGGAGGGCGGCGTCGCGAGAACGTCCCAGGGTCTTGCTCGCCACGTGGACGCTGTTTGCCTTAGCTCCCAGCCGTTTCAGGGCATTGCCGACGGCGAACTCGCTCCCCTGGTAGGCTCGTCCCGTCTCCACGAAGGTGATTCCCTGGGAGAAGGCCGTGACCAGCGCCTCCTCTCCCTCCTCGACTGCGCCGACGTTTGACCCACCGAAACCGATCTCACTGACCAGCAGGTCTGTCCTTCCCAGTCTTCTTGCCTTCAACCCTGTGATGATGATCCCCCTTCACTTGCGGGCACGGTCTGCTGCTCATCATTATAGAGCAGAGGGATGTATGCACGCCGAGGCGGGGTCGGATGAGGGTGGTATGGCGGCCAATTCCCTGTTCCTGTATATTAGGGACGCGATTTCCAGATTTCGTGTGTTCACTAGAGCGGGCTTGCATGCGAGATACGAACAACGTATTGCTGGAGGTTCGGGCGTTGACTAAGTCCTTTGAAGGACTTAGGGCCGTCAATGAATGCAGCTTTCAGGTGGGCAAGGGGACCATCACCGGCCTTATCGGGCCGAACGGCGCTGGGAAGACCACCCTATTCAACCTTGTAACCGGCTTTCTCAAGCCGACCGCGGGAGAGATCCTGTTCGCCGGCGAGCGGATCGGCGGCCTCCCTCCCCACAGGGTATTCGACAAGGGGATGGTCAGGACATTCCAGGTCCCGCGGGAACTCAAGCTAATGACCGTCCTTGAGAACCTGATGCTCGTGCCAGCGCAGCAGTCAGGCGAGAGGCTCTGGAACTCATGGTTTTTGCCGTTTCGGGTAGGGCGGCAGGAGCGCGAGATCCGCGATAGGGCGCTTCAGGTGCTGGAGTTCGTGAATCTCTGGCACCTCCGTCACGAATATGCCTCCAATATCTCCTCAGGACAGAAGAAGCTGCTGGAGCTTGCGCGCACGCTAATGGGCAGTCCGAAGATGATCCTGCTCGATGAACCTGGGGCAGGAGTCAACCCCACTCTGATGAAGAGCCTGGTGAATCTGATCGAGCGCCTGCGCGATGAAGACGGCATAACGTTCTTCCTCATCGAGCACGACATGGACCTTGTGGCGAGGCTGTGCAATCCCGTCATTGTGATGAGCAGCGGCGAGAAGATTGCCGAGGGCTCGCCGGAAGAAGTCGTGCGCGATGAGCGGGTCCTGGAGGCGTATCTGGGAGGACAATACCGATGACGGTGCTGGAGGCGGAGGGCGTAGTCACCGGGTACGGTGAGGTGGATATCCTGCATGGGGTCTCTGTCATGGTTGACCACGGCGAGATCGTCGCTGTGATCGGCCCCAACGGCGCCGGCAAGTCGACTCTGATGAAGGCTGTATTCGGGCTGCTCAAGATCAAGAAGGGTAAGATTCTCCTGAACGGGGCAGAGATCACTAATCTGGCTCCCCAGCATATGGTTCAAAAGGGTGTGTGCTACGTCCCTCAGAGTGAGAACGTGTTCCCCTCACTTACCATACAGGAGAATCTAGAGATGGGGGCGTTCATCCGCAAGGATGACCACAAGAAACGGTTGGATGAAGTATATGAGATGTTCCCCGCCTTGGCGGAGAGGCCACATTTGCGGGCGGGGAAGCTCTCCGGCGGGCAGCGCCAGATGCTGGCCCTGGCGCGGGCTCTCATGCTCGACCCGCATCTGCTTCTCCTCGATGAGCCGACCGCGAGTCTATCCCCTTTGATGGTGGGTGACATACTCGCGAAGATCCGCGATATCAACCGTACCGGCGTTGCCATACTCATCGTGGAGCAGAATGCCCGCGAGGCGCTGAATCTCTGTCACCGAGGCTACGTCCTTGTGATGGGGAAGAATGCACTGGAAGGGACCGGTGAGAGCCTGCTTCAGAGTGAGGATGTGGGAAGACTCTACCTGGGAGGATAATCAACTTCGCCAATGATTCAGCTTGTGGTCATAGGGATGATTGTGGGCAGCGTTATTGCCCTGGGTGCCATAGGCCTAACTCTTGTCTACGGCGTTGTCAAGTTCGCCAACTTCGGCCACGGTGATCTAATGACGTCGGGGGCGTACATCGCCTTCTTTGCCCTGTTCGGTGGCGGGCACATCGGTCCCTTGTCCTTCGGCTACGGGATGATATTGGCGATTCTGGTGGCAGTGATCGCGGTAGCGGTACTCGCGGTGGCGATAGACTGGTTGGTCTACCGGCCGCTCCGCAAGCGTAAGGCTGGTCTGGTGATCCTGGCGATATCCTCGCTCGGCATGGCGATGGTGGTGCGTAGCTTAGTGTACATAATCTGGGGGCCTGACCAGAGATTCTACGTTCTTGGAATTCAGAGAGCGAGAGAGTTGCCCTTCGGCATCATGCTCAAGCCTGACCAGATGTTCATCGGCGGGACAGCTCTAGTCGTCATGGTATTCGTGTATCTGCTGCTCTATCGCACAAGGCTGGGGAAGGCGATGCGCGCCACGTCTGACAACGTGGAACTGGCGCGCATATCGGGGATAGATACGGAACGCATCATTTCCTGGACGTGGGCGATAGGCGGTGCGCTGGCAGGACTGTCGGGGATTCTTCTGGGCATTCAGTCGCATCTGATGCCGGAGATGGGATTCATATTGCTTCTTCCGCTGTTCGCGGCGGCGATCTTGGGTGGCGTCGGCAGTCCCCAGGGGGCTCTGGTGGGCGCGATGATCGTGGGAATATCGCAGGAGGTCTCGACGGAGTGGATCTCTCCGGGGTACAAGCCGGCGGTAGCGTTCATGCTTCTCTTTGCGATTCTGCTGGTGCGGCCACAGGGGTTGTTTGGGGCGAAGACCTGATGGAAAGCCTACTCAACCCGTCTTACATTGCCTCATTCCTCATTCTTGTGGGCATCTACGCCGTTTTTTCGTTGGGGCTCAATGTCCACTGGGGGTACACGGGTATCTTCAACTTCGGTGTGGCCGGCTTCTTTGCGGTGGGCGCCTATACGACAGCAATCCTGACCAAGGAGCCGTCAACCGGTCAGTATGTGGAGTATATTGGAGGCTTCGGGCTTCCCTACGTGGTGGGTTTGTTGGGGGCGGGGGCTGCGTGCGGAATCCTGGCACTAATCATTGGGATTCCGACGCTGAGTCTGCGTGAGGACTACCTGGCCATCGCGACCATCGGGGTGGCAGAGACGCTGCGGCGCGTGTTCATCAACGAGCGCTGGCTCGCTAACGGAACGCGGGGCATGATCGGCATTCCTCAACCCTTGCACGGTCTTGTGGACCCCTCCGACTACAAGTACATCTACCTGGTCATAGTTATGATCATCCTCGTCATCGTCTACGTTGCCATAGAGAGGGGCATACGATCCCCATGGGGGCGCGTGTTGCGGGCGATCCGCGAGGATGAGATGACGGCGGCGGCCAGCGGCAAGAGCGTCTTCGCCTTCAAGATGCAGGCGTTTGTCTTGGGGGCGGTGATCATGGGTATCGGCGGTGCCATGTATGGACACTATGTGAAGGCGATTACGCCGGACACGTTCGCGCCATTTTTCGGTACCTTTTTCATCTGGGTAATGTTGGTTGTCGGCGGTAGTGGCAACAGCAAGGGGGCGGTCCTGGGAGCATTCGTGGTCTGGGGGATCTGGACCGGAACTGACTGGATCATCAATCATTCTCCGGGAGGCCTGGAGACGCGGATCTTCTACATCCGCAACCTGCTCATTGGGTTGCTCATCGTTGGTGTTCTGCTCGTTCGTCCCAAGGGAATTCTGGGCGAGGAGAAGCGAGTGTCGTTGTACGTTGGCAAGGAATCGGAGAAGGAATCGGCGGCCCCTACCGGTCCGCCGGGGGCGGCAGGCTCCGATTGATGTCTGCCCGCGAAAAGAGAAATGAATACGGCCCGGGTGCAAAGCCCGGGCCGTATCTTGCTTGATCGGGGAGTGGTTTACTCCAGAGTGACGGGCTCGGTCCTAACGGTTACTATCTTGCCGCCCTCGTACTTCCAGATCTCGATGAATCCGGACGGCACGTCGCCGTTCTTGTCCCAGCCATCGAAACCGGAGGCGCCCACGTAGTTGATGGCCTTGCCATCGCGGATGAGCTCCAGGGCCTTCTTGATTCCGGCGGCCCCGGGGTCTATCTTCTCGCCCTTAGGGTCGTTGAGCGTGCGCATCGCGTCGCGGATAGCGGCTGGGTCGGTAGACCCCGCCTTCTCGGCGCCGAGCGCGATCATGATCACCGCGTCGTAGGTCTCGGCGATGTAGGGCAGAGGCGGTAGTTCTTTGTACTCGGCCTCGAAGTCAGATCGCCAGGCAGCGGGAATCTCGGCGGCAGCGGAGACGGTGCCCTCCATCCCTTCGAGGTTGGCTGCTCCGACTGTCTTGATGATGTCTTCCGACTTGGTACCGTCACAGAAGAGGAACGTCTTGATTAGGTTATTCTCGATCGCCTCTTTGATGTAGACGGTACCGCTCTGCGGGTAGCTGAGCGCAGCCAGGGCGTCGGGGCTGCCTTCAGTAGCCTTCCGCAATTCCGCTAGGTATGTGGTCTGTTCCTGCTCGCTTGGAACCTGGGCCGGCACGGTGCCGCCGAGCTGTTCGAAGGCGGCGGCGAAGTTCTCGGACAGACCCTGGCCGTAGGCATTGTTGACGTATATGGTGGAGACCTTCTTGTAGCCCAGTTCATTGGCGAGCTTCGCCAGTATGAGACCCTGGGCAGCGTCGGAGAGTGTCGTCCGGAACAGGAAGTCGTTGTCCACCACCGCAGTCAATGCTGGTGACGTCGATGCGGGGGAGATTTGGACGATCTTGTCGGGAATTGTCACGGCCTCGGCGACCGCCAGGGTAACACCACTGGAGAGGGAACCGACAATGGCAGATACTCCCTCGACATCGACTAGTTGCCGCGCTCCCTCGACAGCGGCGGTGGGGTTTGTCTGCGAGTCAGAGCGCTTGAGGGCGATATCCTTCCCGAGAACGCCGCCGGCGGCGTTGATGTTCTTGGCTGCGAGCTTGGCGCCGTTCTCCATGGCGGGCCCGAACTCAGCCAGGTCGCCGGTGAAGTCCAAGAGGACACCGATCTTTAGGGTGTCTCCTGTCGTGGCGGTCTTCCCGGCCACCGGCGTTTGCGCCGTGGTCGTCTTTGGGGCAGGGGTTTCCTTCTCTTCCTTGTCCTCGCCGCACGCCAATGCCATCATGGCCAGCGCCGCGACTAAGGTGAGCAGGATGAGCCAGAAACGGGTCGTTCTGCTTCCTTTTGTGGGATTATGACGCATGTTTTCTCTAGACCTCCTTTTCTGATTCGTGCCGTTTTGGGGGCGCCCGTCGTTGGACGCACATACAAACGCGTAGCTACCCGAGAGCCCGCCCAAGCGGCCGGACTACGAGGATTGTAGGGGTGAACCATCGACACGTCAAGTGCCGAAGGTTTAGAGCGGTGATGAGCCGTCCCTACCTAAGGTTGTCGGAGCAGTATACGGGTATCCACTACGACGCAGCCTTGTCCCGGAGGGAGCACCTTCACCGGGTTAAAGTCCATTTCTGAGATTTCGGGCAGGTCTTCCACCATGGCCGAGACGCGAAGCAACAGGTCCTTCAGTGCCTCCAAGTCACCGGGATCCGCTCCCCGCCAACCGGTCAGAAGTGGGAAACCTTTGATGGAGTGTATCATCTCCTTGGCGTCAAGGTCGGTGAGCGGGTGAATCCGGAAGATCACGTCCTTGAGCATCTCGACGTATATGCCCCCCAGGCCGAACATGATGAGCGGGCCGAAGGAAGGGTCCTGAGTCACACCGATGATAGCCTCGATGCCGGTCGGCACCATCTGCTGTACAACCATTCCGTCCATCTCCGCCAATTTGCCGACAGACTGAAGGCGATCGCGCATGTCGGTGAAGGCCCGCTCGACCTCACCTTGTGACTGCAGGTTGAGGACTACACCGCCGACATCGCTCTTGTGGGTAATCGTCGAGGATGCCAGCTTGGCGGCGACGGGGAATCCTAGCGCCTTCGCAGCCGCGACTGCCTCTTCTGACGAGCGCGCCATGGCAATCCCAGCCGAGCGGATACCATAGGCCTCAAGCAGTTGGGCACTCTCTGCCAGGGGCAGCCACACTGGAGAATCCTTTCCGGCGAGAACCTTCTCGACGATCTGGCGTGCCTCTTCGGGGCGCACGTCGGGCAACTTGGGGACTATCCCCTTGGGTTGGGCACGCCAGTCGGCATATTCGCTCGCCCTCGCCAACGCCGTGGCTGCGGCCTCGGGGAATGTAAAGGATGGGATGATCTGTTTCTCGTTGATGGCGAGCTCGGCGGGGGCGCCGCCAGAGCTCATGAAACAGGCGAGCAGCGTCTTCTGTCCCCAAAACTCACGGGCGACGTCTTGCACGCCGGTTGCTACCGCCTCCGCCACTGTCACCAAGGGCGGAATGTAGAGCATCATGATTGAGTCGATGCCCTCTTCCTGAAAGAGGATACGCAGGACGCGGGCATAGTCGTCGGCGTTTGCCGCGGCGAGCATGTCGATGGGGTTTGAGACGCCTGCCAGTGGTGGCAAGAACTCACGAAGGGCCTTCTGGACATCCTCGCGCAGAGCGGGCACATGAAGCCCGAAGCCTTCGCAGGCATCGGCCGCCAGGATCCCGGGTCCGCCGCCGTTGGTCAGGATTGCTACCCGCTTCCCCTTGGGAGTCGGCTGGTGAGCGAGGAGGTTGGCCACGTCGAAGAGCTCCTGCAACGTGTCGACGCGTATAACGCCGGCCTGGCGGAAGAGCGCGTCTGAAGCTATGTCGAGGCTCGCCAGAGCGCCGGTGTGGGAGGACGCTGCCCGAGAGCCTGCCGATGTACGGCCGCTCTTCACCGCGATTACCGGCTTTTCTGACGAGACCCGGCGGGCGACACGTGCGAACCGCCGCGGGTTTCCGAACGACTCCAAGTAGAGCAGGATGACATCAGTATCTGGGTCCTGCTCCCAGTACTGGATGAGGTCGTTGGCGGAGACATCCGCGCGGTTGCCGATGCTGACGAAGGTGGAAAGCCCGATGTTCAGCTTCTCCGCATAATCGAGCAAGGCCAAGCCGAGGGCGCCACTCTGGGATAGGAGGGCGACGTTGCCGCGGGGTGGGAAGATGGGTGAGAAGGTCGCGTTCAGTCTGACGGCGGGGTCGGTGTTGATGATGCCCATGCAGTTTGGCCCAATGAGGCGCATGCCATAGCTACGGATCTTTGCCACCAACGCCTTCTCTCGCTCCAAACCCTCAGCGTCGGTCTCGCGGAAGCCGGCTGATATCACCACCATCGCGCGCACCCCTTTGTGGGCGCATTGGCTGGCTACGTCGACGACTTGCTCTGCGGGCACAGCCACGACCGCCAGGTCAACGTCGTCGGGCACGTCGAGGATGGACGGATAGGCGCGGACCGCTCCCACTACTGGCGACTGAGGGTTGACGGGATAGACGACTCCTTGGAAGCCTTCATCCAGGATGTTGTGGAACAACTCGCCGCCTATCGTCATCCTTCGGCGGGATGCCCCGATCACGGCCACGCTCTTGGGGTGGAAGAACGCCCGAATGGAGGCGGTCACCGCGACCTGCTCGCGGAAATCCACCCGCTCCTCCACGATGTCCGTTGTTTCGATGGGGAAGACGACGTGGTAGGTCCCGTCCTCCAGCGTGGTCTGGAGAGGGAAGCCGCTATCACGGAACACCTCCATCATTAACGTGTTCTCGCTCAGGACTTCAGCCTCGAACACGCGGATGCCGAAGCTCTGCGCCACCATCGCAATCTGGTGCAAGAGGTGGGTGCTTATCCCGCGGCCCTGATGCGTGTCCTCCACTACGAAGGCCACCTCCGCGCGGTCCGAGTTGGCCAGGCGGGCATAGCGTCCCACAGCGATAATCCGTTCGTTGTGCGCCTCTCCGACAATCGCTACCAGAGCATAGGTGTCTTTGTAGTCGACGTTTGTATAGCGCTGGGCCTCTGCTCTCGTCAGTTCCTTGATGACGTGGTGAAAGCGGAGGAAGATTGTGCGGGGGCTGAGACGGCCGATGAAGGCAATGAGCAGGTCTTCGTCTTCCGGCTTGATGGGACGGAGGTGAACGGTCGAGCCGTCCTTGAGGAGCACGTCGAGTTCATATTCTTGGGCAACTCGGATACGCGGTAGTTCTTCCATATGTCCACTCCTTCACAGAGGAATTAAGTTCTCGGTTGAGTGTATCCAGTCACCTGCTATTATACCGGCTTTGGCGGATAAGGCGGCAGCAAGGGATTCGTCCTTGACAGCGTTAGCACTCTGCTAATATAAGGAAGTAAGCATCTTGCCGGGCGCCACATCTCATCGAGCTGTTAGCGAACCGACAGGAGGGGGTAAAGGATGCTTGACCATGTTGATGTTGGCGTTGTTGATTTGCGGTCATACGAGCCATATGTCAGCGCCGCGCTTTCCCAGGAGATACGTTCTCTGGCCCGCGAACTAAAAGGGGCCCGTGTTGCGCAGGTCAATGCCACGCCCTATGGGGGTGGCGTCTCTGAGCTGTTGCGGTCGCTTGTCCCGATGTACAAGGGACTGGGAATAAAGGCCGACTGGAAAGTGATCTCCGGCGACCCCAGTTTCTTCAGCGTCACCAAGTCCTTTCATAATGCGCTTCAGGGAGCGCCTGAGGAACTTACGAGCTCGGCCGGCGAGACGTATCTGATGTACAACAAGCTGAACGCCGACCTCCTCGACGAAGAGTACGATTTCCTTATCATCCACGACCCGCAGCCGCTGGCCATCCGCCACTTCAAGGGGAGCAGCAACGCTAAGTGGGTCTGGCGCTGCCACATCGATACGTCTCATCCCAACAAAGAGGTTCTCGCGTTTCTTCTCCCCTATTTCACGGAGTACAATGCTGTTGTCTTCACAATGGATCAGTTCGTGCCGCCGGCGCTGGAGCACCCGAAGCTGGCAATCATCCCTCCCGCCATCGATCCGATTAGCCCGAAGAACATGGAATTGGGGGAGAAGATCTGTCGCCATATTCTGACTTGGCTGGGGGTTAACCCGCAGCAGCCCCTGCTCACACAGGTGTCCCGCTTTGACCCCTGGAAGGACCCGATGGGGGTGATCGAGGTATATCGCCGCGTGCGTCGCGAAGTCCCGGGGCTGCAACTGGCGATGATCGCGTCTATGGCGCTCGACGACCCGGAAGGCTGGGAGATCCATAAGCAGGTGACGGAGGAGACGAAGGGAGACGACGATATCCACGTCCGGACGAACCTCGTCGGTGTGAGCGATGTCGAGGTGAATGCATTCCAGCGGATGTCACAAGTCATCATGCAGAAGTCCATTCGGGAAGGGTTCGGCCTGGTGATCTCGGAGAGCTTGTGGAAGGGGACACCGGTAGTCGCCAATCGCGCCGGTGGCATACCTCTGCAGATGGGGGACGGAGTGGGTGGTTTCCTAGTGGACGACACAGA
>Ga0315273_10008947_pt1 | contig 12669 bp, 11 predicted proteins | sample YL17G02_0_MG_FD_205753 | JGI IMG/M metagenome (GOLD analysis project Ga0315273, IMG submission 205753) | Sediment microbial communities from Yellowstone Lake, YNP, Wyoming, USA - YL17G02_0 | ecosystem: Environmental > Aquatic > Freshwater > Lake > Sediment | place: USA: Wyoming | collected...
CAGCGGTTCCCAGGGCGTGCAAGGCGCCTCTGGCGTGACAGGCGAGGCAGGCCTGGCCGGGGCGCCCGGTCGCACCGGTTCTCAGGGCGTCACTGGCGCAGCTGGAGCGGCTGGTTTAGCCGGTGTGCAGGGTGCCTCCGGCGGGACAGGCGCAAATGGCGCAACCGGTGTGGAAGGTGACCGCGGCGTCCAGGGCGCTACCGGGCTGGCTGGACCGGTCGGTTCCGCCGGGGCCAGTGCGGCCACCGGGCCAACGGGTGCCGCAGGTTGGTCTGGGCAACAGGGCCCGACCGGCGCGGCGGGCGGCGCTGGCATCACTGGGCCCGCCTACCTGGGCTGGACTGGGATGACGGGCACGGCAGGCCCGCCCGGGCTGGGAGCAAACATCAGCCTCGTGCCCACAACCGCTCACACCGCATCCTGCGTTGCGGCCCAGGAATGCATGTGCGTTGGCGATCTTCGTCCTGGAGTATGCACCAACCTCCAGGAGTATGCTGACGCCACAGGTGGCTGCGCGTGCGTGTCCCAGGCAGACCCTTGCCCGGTAGGCTCGCTGACGGTGGGGTGCAATTGTGACCTCATCCAGCCCACCGGTGACTGGGCAATAACCGTGGTTGGTGATCCGTTTTCACTGGCGGGCGAGTGCGTATGCAAGGCCTACAACTCCCGGCCTCTGACAAACATGAGCGATGGCGATGCCCTCGCGGCCAAAGCCATCTGCTTGGCTACGTCGTCTGGGCCGCCGCCCCCACCGCCACCGCCTCCACCTGATATGACCAACCTGACGGACTTTCTTGTGACCTACCTTTCGATCAAAAACGGTACGTATTCGCCCGAACTTTCCGGGTCGGCCGGTGATCAGCGTGGCGTGCTGGCGGTCGCCAACGGCACGGTCGTCTACGTGGGCGACTCGGCTGCCGTGGACATGCCGGCCATGCCATTGCAGCCCGTGACTACCCTGGCCATCCAGTGGGCCACGCTGTTCGCGGACCTGCAAGCGGATGTGATGTACGTGCTGATGACAGAAGACGGCACGGTGCCTGTGAATGGTGGAGCGTTGGTAACACAAATGGCAGTCGTGTCGACCAGCTCTCCCGGCGGCCTAGCACCAGCCCGCACGCCGCTCAGCCGCCCATTGCAATTGTCTTACATCGATGGCCTGTTTTCCGGGTACGGCCAGGTTTTAGTATACATCGCCGACTACGCAGATGCTGGATGGTGGCGCATCAACCCATCTACTGGGAATGTCGAAGCTGTGTTGGCGGGGGCGCCTGGTCCCATCAATCCCCTCACCTGTGAGTCCTCGACATACAGCGGGATTGCGGAATACATCGATGGGGAGACATTTGTTCTCTTTGCATCAAACCAGGGACCTTTCACGGACGACCGCACGTCTAACGGCGTCGTCCGCCAACATGTAAACAGTGCCGCCCGTGGCATTGTCGTCTCAGGATACCCTGGTGACGTGTGCACGATGAGCATTTCCTTGGCTGACAACTTGTGGTTCTTGCAGTACGAGGCTTCGCCAGGGTGGGCGACCCTCGACGGCGAACATGTCGCACACTTTCCATCGAACTGGACGCTAGACCCGAAGCAGGCGGTCATCTGCCCGCCCGGCACTTTCCTGGCCACAGGCGATGCGTCCTGTGCGCCGTGTAGCGTCGGTGCCTACTGCCCAGGTGGAGCACAAGTCGTCCCAGAAGTAATCCCCTGCCCGTCCGGCCTGTCCACGCCCGACACAGGCGCGTCCTCGGTCGACGCCTGCTCTAGATTGTGCCCCCCTGGCTATTACGCCCTCTCCTCCGACGTCGATGCCCTCTGCCTGGAGTGCGGGTACGGCTACGCCTGCCCCGGCGGCGCCCAGCCCACCCCGCAGCGCGAGGCCTGCCCGGAAGGTACGACGACGGCCTTGCCAACCGCGGGCGCGATAATCCAGTGCGTGCCGGGCGTGGTGCTGCCGTACACGGGCGCCCTCCAGACCGTCACCGTCCCGGCCGGCTACGACACCATGGCCGTCCAGCTGTGGGGCGGCCAGGGCGGGGGTGCGGGGTGTTGGAGCTGCGGCGGCGGGTTCGGCGTAGGCCCAGGCGGTTCGGCCCAGGGCGGGTACGCGGTCGCCACCCTGGGAGTCACTGGTGGCGATGCTTTCGACGTGTACGTGGGCGGCCGCGGCGTGTCTGCAACGCCCGAAAATGCCACCGCGCCTGGCGGCTTCAATGGTGGCGGGCCGGCCGGCCTGTACGCCGGCAGCGGCGGCGGTGCATCCGATGTGCGCCCCGCGTCGGGAGGCCTGGACTACCGCCTGCTGGTGGCGGGCGGCGGCGGTGGCGGTGCGTGCACGACGGATGACGGATGCGGCAATTATTATGATCAAGGCGGCGCCGGTGGTGGTGACGAGGGCGCGGACGGGACCGGCTACTATGGTGGTAGCCCGCCCGGCACGGGCGGCGACAAGGTGTCTGGCGGCACAACCGGCACGCCCGCCCAGTGCGGCCCGGACGGCGTGGCCGGCACCGGCGGCTCCAACGGGGTCGAATCCTGCGCCGGCGGCGGGGGTGGTTGGTACGGCGGCGGCGGCGCGTACCGTGCGGGCGGTGGCGGCGGGTCGGGCTACGCGTCCACCACCGCGACGTCGGGCGGTGTGCTGCAGGAGGGTGTCCGGATTGGGGACGGCCTGGCCGTCGTCCTGTTTGGCGTGGCCGTGCCGGACTTTGTGGTGAACGACCTGGGGTCGACGGACGCCATCGTGTCGTCTGAGCTCGGCCAGATATCTGGCAACACGTATTACGGAGCCTCCCTCGTGTCGACCAACGCGACCGTGCTGAAGGCGTTTTCCTACCCTTCCGACAAGACTCTGGCCCTGCCGGCCACCGAACTGGCGCCAGTGTCCGAGATCGCGCGCGCCTATCCAGGCCTGGTGGTCGACATGGCGACGGACACAACCTACGTGCTGCTGGCGGCGGACGGAACGCCCATGACGTACGCCAACTGGAACTACTTTGAGGTGGCGGCCCTGGGCGTCTTGTCAACGACGGGCGGAGGCTTGACGGGTGAGGTCGTCACCCTGTCTCGTCCGCTGAGGTCCTACGATGCTCGCCTGCTCTTCTCAGGCTACGGCCAGGTGGTGTTTTTCAACTATAACTATGATGTCGGGTGGTGGCGGGTTGATCTGCCGTCGGGCCTGGTTGTCCGACTGCAAGGGCCAAATCAAATTCCTTTCAACATGGCAGGTGGCTATTACGGCGAGCGTAACGGCATCGCTGAAAGCTATGCCGGTGAGACGTACATCCTCTACGTTGCCAATGATGGCGTGCGGCGTTCCTATGTGCGGAGTGGCCTGTCTGAGCAGGTCCTTGTTTCCGGTTACCCCGGTGAAGTATCATCCCAAATCGCCCTGTCCCTGGCCGCTGGCCGTTGGTTCATGTCGTTCCAGTACAACCCACCGGCCTGGGACCCAACTTTGCCCAGGTCCGGCGCCTACATTGCCGGCTGGCCTGCAAACTGGACCACCTCGCCATCGCCCACAACCTGCTCGCCGGGCTCCTTCCTGCCGGCGGGACAGGCGAATTGCGTCGCGTGCGATGTCGGCTCTTACTGCCCGGGCGGGGGGCAGGTCGTCCCAAAGCACATCCCCTGCCCGTCCGGCCTGTCCACGCCCGACACAGGCGCGTCCTCGGTCGACGCCTGCTCTAGATTGTGCCCCCCTGGCTATTACGCCCTCTCCTCCAACGTCGATGCCCTCTGCCTGGAATGCGGACCTGACGCCTACTGCCCGGGCGGCTTCCAGACCCTGGACGAGCCAAACAGGGTGGCCTGCCCCACCCCTGCGGTCGGCTCCAATGTCGTCACCTTCACGACCGGGAACGTCACCACGGCCACGTCCCGGGACCAGTGCCTGGCGGTGTGCGAGGAGGGCTTTGCCCTGGACGCGACGGCCAACACGTGCACGGCGTGCACGACCCTGCCCGCCGACTGCGACTCCGGCGACGGCATCTGCTTCGGGGCGACGACCCAACAGACGTGCGCGGCCTGCGCGGCTGGCTTTGCCCTGGACGCGACGGCCAACACGTGCCGTGAGGCCGGAAATTGTCCAAATTGTCTGAAATTTCGTCAATAGTCAGGCGCCGGGGACTGTGACCGAGGCGGCCTGGGCGAACTTCCGTGCCTCCCTCACCGGCTCTTACGACACGTTCACGGTCACAAGCAGCCTTGGGAGGAGCGTGACCGTCACGCATCCGACGAATGTGCAGTTGCTCGCGGTTGGACTGCGCACGGCGACCGCCACACAGGTGACCATCAACGGGGTCAATTGGTTCGTCGGGCTGGGGTGCAGTGCAGGTGGCGGGTTAGCCGTTGAGTTCTCGAGCGTTAGCACTTGCGATTGTCCGGCCACCTCGACGGTGGCCCTGCGTCCGGACATCAAGAATCCAAATTGGGGCGGGGTTAACGTTAGGGTGAACTGCGCTAACCCCACGCAGTCGATCACCCTGACATTCTATCGCACGCTGTCATGATATCCGATTTGTCTACGGTTTGCACAAGACCGATTCCCGGCCGCCACGTGCGTTAATGATGGCCCCCTCCGCATCACGTTAACTTAGGACGTACCCGGAGACATGGACCTTCATATCTTGACGCCTTGTCAAACGGAAATAAGATACGACAATCGTTTGAGTTGCAATGGCACACTTGATACGGACGACCAGACGGGCACCGGGCCAGAGAATGTGGTATGGGAGACGGCTGCCCCCTCGGGTACCTACCTTATTTGCCCAGTGGCATATTCGAGAGCAGTGGTCGGCGCGACGTATACGCTGATTATTTTCAGAGACGGCGCCGAGGTTTACCAGACGACGGGCACTCGTGACGGAACGGACTACAGCGACGTGTGCTCTGCGTCCTACCCAGGTGTGGTTACCTATATCATCCCCTGAGCACATGCACCTCGACAGATGAGTGCACCTACCGTGGTACCAAGTGTGTGCGACGTCTGTTCTTCATGCAACAGCCTAAGCCTAGCCTACTAAGATTTCTCCCAACGAGAAATCTACACATATTGTAATCGCGAAAACATTGGGCGTTGTTAAATTTTAAAACAAAGGTTCCGGTAAGTCCTGGCCTTGTCGTTTGATTACATATTTTGTTTGCCTTTTGTGTTCGTCCATATCCAGGACGACAATCGCTTGGTGTGTGTCAATGTGTAAATACGAGATGATTGACCAAGAGGCAAGTTATTGGCGCGTATGGCGTAAATTTGAGGTCCAAAAACGCTAAGGCGCTTTTGCCGCAGGAACCCTAAAAAATGCAGGCCGCACGCGTACTTTCTTTCACATTGTTCGTTGACACCCTAATTTATAGACGTACACGTCGATTTACCTGGTGAGTGAGGATCGAAAATATCCCGGCGCGCAGAATGCGAGCCAACATCAGGGCTGCCAACACACAGGCGAAAGCTGCAGACTTTGCTTCATGTGCACTTTCCAACGCTCTTCCGGTCAGCACATCCAGCTCGTGCTTGGCACACGCGTTTACGAGCCACTACGGAGCCACTCAGGGAAACCATGACCTCACCTCGAAATTATTACCAGCCACCCACCCAGGTTAAAAAATCTCAAATACCAGTTGACGACGAGTACCAGGTGAGTGGAGGGTTGCAACACACAAGTTCACGGGTCCGTCAAAGCAGCCGTTGGGCCTTCATTTGAAATGTAATTGGGGATTGGCACAAATGGCGAATTGAAATCGCAATTTATTGTGCAAGTCTAAATTTGCATGTTCGAGACAGCAGACTCCAGGTCGTGAGTACCTTGGATGCACTGTGTGTCGCATCCTGCCGGGAGGGCGTGCCTGACCTAGCCATGGGCGCAACCGCCCTATTCTCCTACGACGTCCTCCTCCCCCAACATTCACAGGCACAATTCAAGTTATTCTGGGGTAAATACGGTGTTTGGAAAAAGAAGTACGCGAAAGGGTTGCCCACAGCTAGCGGCGCTCCCCAGCAAGCCATTTCGCCTGACGAGGAATCCAAGTGGGCGCAGAACCATTGGACCTCTAAGATGTTGGCTGCCAAAGCTGGCAACAACGAAGGCGTTGACCAGGTAAACAAAGTTGGGCGGAACTGTGGTAATTCGTTTTTCGCCTGCATGCTTCCCCGTTGCCCCACGTTACCCCACACGCACACGACAGAAGCCGTGCCTTTCTACCAATCTCAATAAATATTACACGCACGAGGCTCCAACCACGCTCTCCCGTCCCTGTCTTTATACCCTTCCGCAGGCCGAGACCAACATGTTGGCCTCTTTCTGGGACACTTGCAATTGGTTCAAGGCCAAGTCGCACATTGGCGCACCGGCGGGTGTCCGCTTGGACAAAGACCGGCAATTGGTGCGTGTGAGATGTGAAAAATGGTCGCGAGCAGCGAGTGCCGGCCTGTGAAATGCTGTATTTAGGGAACAGGACGCCGCCCTGACATCCTTCCTCGCCAACATTCCTGAATTCCCCCACACAGGCCGAAGATGTCCGCCTCCTGACTGCCTTTCTCGAGGCTTGCGAAATGGTGAGTCTGCTATGCCACGAGGTTCTGAGGCGATAATGGGTCCCGCATGAAATGAGCATCCGCCGTAGAGTTTTCTTGACAATTCTCATTTTGCTTATTTCCACACTCATACCATTGCAGTGGCACAAGTACGGCGTCGACGGGCCGCCGCATCCGAAAACTGCAAAGAACTATGTTGCTGACGACAATCGCACTGCAAAGAAGGCGCTACCAAAGATTGCACCTGCGCCGGCAGCCTCGGCAAAACAGCCCTGATGTTGGCTCGCATTCTGCGCGCCGGGATATTTTCAATCCACACTCACCAGGCAAATAGACGTGTACGTCTATATAGTAGAGTGTGAACGAACAATGTGAAAGCAAGTACGCATGCGGCCTGCATTTTTTATTCCTGCGGCAACAGCGCCTTAACGTTTTTGGACCTCAAATTTACGCCAGACGCGCCAATAACTTGCCTTTTGGTCAATCATCTCGTATTTACACATTGACACACACCATGCGACTGTCGCCCTGGATATGGACGAACACAAAAGGCAAACAAAATATGTAATCAAACGACAAGGCCAGGACTGACCGGAACCTTTGTTTCAAAATTTAACAACGCCCAATGTTTTCGCGATTACAATATGTGTAGTTTTCTCTATACTGCCACCGTCGTCGACCCGCAGTTGGGGCTCAGGCAGAGTGGCGGCCCCGGCGTCGGCGGCGTGGACACCCCGTCTGGCGCGATGGACGCGTAATTGGTTGAATCGCCCACATACAGAGGGTCCACGGTCGCGGTGATGTTAAAGGCCGGCCCGTCTGCCGGGGCAGTCCCGTTGACCAGGTCCGCCGTCAGCTTGACTGAGCAAGTCACCAGCCCGGTCTGCGATGCGTTGCACGGCACAGGATCAGCCACGCCAGCGACGGGCGCCGCAGACACAAATGTGTCACCTAGCGGCAGCTTGTCGTTGACCAGGATAACGTCGCCGTTAAGGATGGAATCCGTCCCATTGTTGCCCAGCCTGATGGTGTAGGTGATGGTGCTGCCCGCCACGACCGTGGCAGGCCCGGTCTTGGTCATCTGCATGCCCGGGTAGGCCAGACGCGTACCCACAGACGCGCACTGTTCAATCAAGCACGTTTGACCTGGCGTCGGGGGTGTTCCCGTCCCCGCGACAGGACACGCAATTGGTAAACGCGTCCTGCGGCGCCGTCAGAGGGGCGACAATTGTGATGGTAAACTTGGCCCCATTCGTGGCCTCCGTGCCGGCGGCCAGGGCGGTGGCCAGGGTGACGGAACAAGCCAGCGGGCTGGCCGTGGCGTTGCATGACACCCCAGACACGCCCGTGCTGGGTGCGACAGACACAAAGGTGGTGCCAGGCCACAGCTGGTCCAGGACGGGGATGGTCGACCCGGCTGCCAAGGAGGCGGTGCCCATGTTGCCAATGCTCACCGTGTACGTCAGCCGCGTGCCCGCGTTGATAATGATGGGCGCCGCCTTGGTAATGGTGAGCAGGGGCGCGGGCAGCGCTTGGATGGTCGTTGTCTGCTGGGCGCAGGGCGGCAGGGTGCAGTTGATGGGTGCGGGGTAAGCCGCCCCGCCCGCCGGATCGATGGACGCCCAGTTGGTCAGGTCGCCCGCAGTGGTGGGCATGGTGGCGGTGATGCTAAAGGTGGATCCTGAGGTGGTGTTTGTGCCTGGGTTCAGATTGGTGTTGAGCTTTAAGGTCAGGTCAGCAGGGCGCCAGCAACGCCTAGTTGTATACAAGACGCAGAATCGAGGCCATCGACCGGGGAGACCGCTATCGCGGTCACTCCGGCGGGCAGCTGGTCTTGCACCGTCAGTTCTTTAGGGCTTCTATATGTTACCGAGCCCGAGTTGCCAATAGATATCGTGTAGGTCTGGACCCCGCTGCTCACGACAGCCGTGGCCCCTTCTTTTGCCAAGTGTGCAAAGCACATGTTTGCCCATGTGTGCACTCAAATTGAGACAATAATCTAGGCAAAATTTGTTGTTGTTTCCTTTTCTTCAAGGGAATTGAAGGTCGCATATTTGCCAAGCATGAATACTGAAATACTTTCAATTGATCGTATGTTTCAGAAAACCCTGCTATCAGGTGCCTGTCCCAGTTAGAAATCAATGCAATCGTGCTCTCAGTCTCCCGCATAATTGGGTTTTCTTGACGTGAGAAATGGCACGATCTTGCATTTGCTCGGCGACCCAGGGAGCTTCCTGATTGTAAGCTCCTATCTGAATGTCCAACGCGGTAATATTATGGTCGCGCATGTGTTTGAAAGGCCCTTCCTTCAGAAATATTTCCCATTTCGCCCTGTTGTCGACCGTCAAGCCATCGCATGGTTTGAAGGACACGTCCTGGTCCATTCGCCAAACATACTTGTATTCTCTCAGCAGTGGGTGCATATGCATGTCGTGAGCCAGGAATTGGGAGCACCAGGTATATCCGGCGGGCTGTTTTATGTTTCTGTTGATGTCGTTGTGGAAATAAGTGACGTTTGCAGGAGGTGCCAATTCGTGAGGAGGCTCGTGGAAGTGGTAACCATCGATCTCAACGGCGCGAGTAGAGGTAAAGAGAGGAGGTGGAAAAAATAGGAGACGGGGAGATGTGAGCTTGAAAAGATGAGTGTCTAAATGAGCTTAATTCTGCCGTCTACAAGATCTCGTCCCACTTGTACAACAAGGACGTCTGTCTTTCCCGTCCTTTTGGTGTTATAACGAGCAAATCCTCATGGCTAGACATACTCCAAATGGCAGCGGCATTTTTAGTCATTTTATCCATGCCGGGACTGTGGTGGGGGGGAACCGAGCACCACCCGACTCAGGAGGCCCCTGCATGCGTTGTTGTCGTCGGTAGCGTCGACCAACGAAAAAAAAAAAAAAAAACTCCTCCTACTCTCGACTCTCCAACCCTTAACCTTGCAAGCCCGCGCCCGACACGCCGTCTGCACTACCAATGCCCTACATGGGGGCGGGGCAGCAGCAGCGTGGCGACGACATGGGCGGCGTGGGGTGGGGTGGAGGGCGGGCCGCATGATGAGAGGAATTCGGGAGTGAAACAAAAACAAAACATACGCGCGCACGGCCTTCCTCGCATCGCTCTCACTCTTTTTCGTCTCTCCCACACACACACATGCCCTCCCCACCCACGCAAGCCGAAGTGGACGCCGCCTTTGGCTCCGGCCGCCTGTCCGGTCCGGCCCGGACCTTCACCTTTTGGCGGCGCGCCGGCGGCGTGTATGGCGCCTACAAAGTCCGCCAAGCGCAGGCGGCTTTCTTGCGACGGGTGGCCGGGTGGGAGCCCGGCCGGATTAAGGCCGAGCTGTGGGCGCCGCACCACGAGTGGGCAGGGGAGGAGCTGTACGACATGGTCGTGACGCTGCGCGGCTTTTATTTGAAGGTAGCGGAGAGCGAACGCGCGCGCGTGGTGCGGGGCGTTGCGACCGGGAAGCAAAACGGCGCGACCTCTCCACCTCTCTTTCTTCTCTCTCCTCCATCCCTTCATCCATCCCCGTTTCGCCCCCCCCATACGGCCCACCTCCTGCTCAACCTTTCTCTTCACACACACCATGCGCAGGTCGGCCAATTCATTGCCGCCCGGTCCGAGTTTGTGCCGGCCCCGATCTGCCGCCGGCTGGCCCGCCTGCACGACGCGGTGCCTCCCATGCCCGCCCCCCTCGCCCGCCGCACGCTGGAGGGCGAGCTGGGCGGCGCGCCCCTGTAGGAGGGGGTTTGGTACCCTATGATGCCACGCCTCATGTCGGCATGGTGCAAGGTGAACCACAGGTCGCTGCGTTGCAGATCAATCCAAGACACGTCGTTTGCCGATACCGCCGCTTCCACCTCAGCAGGCGCATACCATGTGAGCGCCACGACGCGTTCAAGACCATGGGAGTTGGCTTGTCTGGCATTCCCCTGCTCGGAGACCTGCCCATCGTGGACGAGGAATACTTTCAGTGGGTTTCCCTGCTTCAAGCTGTCAATGCGTACGTCAGCCGCAGCGAGTCCTTCTCACCCCGCTCCTTTGTCGTTGCTGAGTTTGGTGCCCGGTATGGCACCTGGGCAGCACGCGGCGCCCGGGCTGTGCGCTCCAAAATCCCCGATGCTCGAGTCGACGTCTGCGTGGTAGAGGGTGACCCCACCTCGTACAAGTGGATGATTGCCCACTTGGAGCGCAACGTGCCACCGTCACCGCATCATTTCGTGCTGCACGGCGTCATCGCAAACACGAGCGGGGACAAGGTCCCTGCGATGAGCTATGAAGCTGAAGCAAGCGATAAACAGCAGCAGCAAGCAATCAGCACGGTGTCTGTGATGGATGCGCTGGCCAAATACGACATCGTCGATATCGTGCGCATAGACATCCAGACCGCAGAGACGATGTGCCTTGCTACCGCCACCATGGCCGTCCTGAAAGCGAAAGTCAAGGTTTTGCACATTGAGACGCACACCAATGACACTCACATACGCCTACGCGCTGGCTTTCTGGCAGCAGGCTGGTTTGTGACATACGATGTCTTGCCCAACAACGGTGCCCCTCCTGGCCGAATCGAGCGCACGGAATTCGGACCCGTCACCTTAAACTATGACGGAGAATTGCGCGTCATCAATGCGGATCTGGTGGGAGTTTAGGGGGGCAGGTACGCATACACGTGTGTGTCAGAAGCGGTTGTCATTATTCTAAATGAGGTGGGCGCAGAAGCATTTATGTGCATGGTTTGTTGTTCCTTTTTTACGGACGTGTCCCACACAATGGCACTTGTCATTACAAAAGAGAGTACAGGACAGCGCGCTCCGTCGGAAATCCGCATGATAATTTCAATCTTATTTATCGCCCATTCACACACCCATTCGCACACCCACCAGCCTCATATTCTGCCGCTTTGCCCCACAAATCCCTGGTGCTGGCCACCGATATGCCGAGGCATCAGAAGCAGCTGAGCTCAACACGGACCCTGGTGGCAATACTTGTTGGTGCACACTGCATATCAGGCGCCGTCGCCTTGATGGCGCCGCGAACACTACTCCCGGTTGGTGACAGCGGCCACGCCCGTGCCCACCACCGCCACCAACGGCAGCCCCACCTCACCTCGGCCGCCCACACCTGGGCTTGCAGCCTGGTGGACCATACTCTGGCCCGCCTCACCGCCTTTGTCATGTCCGGGTCCAACATGCTGGACAGCCGGGGCGCGGCTGTGCGGGAGACGTGGGGGTCGGCCGTGCGCCCCGGCCGCCTGCTGGTGTTTAGTGATGGCAATGGCACAGCCCAGGGCGGCATCACTTTGGCTGGGACGGGAGGCGACCACGGCGGCTCTCAAAAGAAATGGCCCTTGGCATTTCAGCATTACTGCGGGTCGCCCGGCCTCGCCGGGCTGCGCAACTCCACCGACTGGCTCCTTGTGGCGGACGATGACACGTACGCCTTCCTGCCCAACCTGGCGGCCTTGCTGACCCTGGGCTTTTCACCAGACTGGCCGTACGTGCTGGGCCGGCCGTGGCGGGCGGAGGGCGTGACCTACCCGTGCGGCGGGCCCGGGTACGTCCTGTCCCGGGCGGCGATGGACAGGGTGTGCGCCCGGGTTGAAGATTTCCTGACCCACCACTGGCCGTCCTACTGGTCGGACATCAACATGGGCGGCTTTTTACAAGCCCTGAACATCACGTTTGTACCCCTGGACGGCCTGTACCTCCGCAATTACAAGGAGCCGGGCGTGAAGCGCATCGCGCCAAATCTAAAAGATGATGCCATCATCCCTGAGCTGGCCGTCGGCCAACCCCTGTCCAACCATTGGGCGGGCCCGGACGAGATGCGCCGCCTGCATGCCGCGCATGGCATGGGAGATATCGTGGACGCCTGCTATTCATAGAGAGAGGGGGAGCGAGGGAGGCTTAGATGCATAAAATACCTCTTTCTCGAAGCGCTGGGTAGGACTCCTCAAGAAACGGCGGTGGGGATGAGGAGCGGGCTTTTGATAAGGCTAACACGCCTCGCACTTCCTTCCTTGCGCACTTGCTCTCCGCAGCAGACATCGCCGCGGAGAGTGCACAGCACATTGGACCACGTAATCATCTCGTATTCCGGGCTCCAGCACATTCCATTTAGGAGGTCGACCAATG
>Ga0315273_10008948_pt1 | contig 12669 bp, 22 predicted proteins | sample YL17G02_0_MG_FD_205753 | JGI IMG/M metagenome (GOLD analysis project Ga0315273, IMG submission 205753) | Sediment microbial communities from Yellowstone Lake, YNP, Wyoming, USA - YL17G02_0 | ecosystem: Environmental > Aquatic > Freshwater > Lake > Sediment | place: USA: Wyoming | collected...
TTATTCTTATAACATCCTTTTAATTAACTGATTTATCGCTTTATTCTGATTGCCTAAAACACCTTTTGGAAATGGTTTTTTTATTGATTTTTTGAAACCACCTATTGGAGGATGCAGCCTAAAAAAAGGTTTTATCTTTAAATCTTCAAACTTCGCTTTGCCCTCTAAGAATTTTTTTACAAATTCATCGATAGATTTTCCAGCAGATTCTATGGGCCTATCTCCTTCTTTTCTTCCACGTTTTAAGATTAATGCCCGGAGTGTTTCTTCATCTATCTCCCCAAAAGCAACATAATCTTTAACAGCTTTTATTCTTCCCAGATTTTCTTTATTATCTTCTATTACAATACAAACAAATTTTTGTCTTAATCTTAGAAAATCTAAGCTTTGATTTATGTATTTTGGAACGTTCACCGTCCCTCTTATCCTAATAATAACAATTTTCTTCATTTTGAATATTTTTTGGTTAAATCATTTCGTTTAATCTTTTCAATGCTTCGATGTAAGCCTTTATCATGTTGATCTTGGTCCTAGTCTGGCCAGAACTTCTTGTGTAGATATCTTTTATTCCGGCGAGTTTTAATACTTTCTGGCATTCTTTATCTGCAACTAATCCGGTCCCTCTTGGTGCAGGCATCAATGTAACACGAACACTTCCAACTTTCCCCTCCACTTTAAATGGGATGCTATGCTCTTCTCCGCAAGTACACTCAAAACTTCCACATCCTCTTCTAATCTTAATTAGGTTTAATTTCGCTTGCCTTATTGCTTTCTGTTTTGCCGGAAGAGTTTCTTTTGCTCTTCCGTACCCCATCCCTATATGCCCATTCTTGTCCCCTACAATAACCATACATGCGAATGTAGGTACATTTCCTTCAGCAGTTTTCTTTTGAGTCTGTCTCCAAACTCTTCTTTTACCTCCGCCAAATTTTCCTTTTGATTGTCCGATATTTATCAATTCCATTTCTAAACCAGAAAGAAGACTATCCACAATTTCTGGTTCTAATATCTTTAAGTTACTATCAAATATCTGATCAATATCTTTTATCTCTTTGTTTACAATCTGCTTACCAAGTTGTGTTCTAGGGGACCATCCCCCTAAGTATCTTTCTCTTGCTTCTCTTTTCTCTTCTGAAGTTTCTGGTCTTCTTTTTCTTCTAGGTCTCATTTTTATTCTTTTATTTTAATTGGGATTTAATCTTATTTATTTCTTTATCGGTTTTTTCCGGATTTTTTGTGTTTTTTCCAGAAATTCTTTCTTCTTTTGGCAGCATTTTTTCATCACAATTTATTTCTATTCCCCCTTCAATTGCTCCCTTAACAACTGCATAAATTTTTGATCCTTTTGTTGAAGTGTATCGTCCTATGTCTAAGATACTCTTCTTTATTCCCTTCTCTTTCGCCTTTTTTGCAAGCAACATTCCCGTCAAATATGAAGATGGGACATTTTTCAATGACCCAGTCCACCCTAAATTTATTAATTCTTTGGAATTTGCAGAACAAATTACCGTATCTTGAGCTTCTTTGCTAGTTACAATCTGAGTTATTATATGCAAGTTTGTTTTTCTAATAACAAGCCTGGGAAATTTACTCTTAAGTAAATTGAATCTTGCAGTTTTGTCTGTTTTATCTGTCTTTCTTTTTGTCATTTTTATTTCTTCTGTTTTTCCTTTATATATTCCGTAATTGCTTGTTTATTTTTGAACATACCTGCTTTTAACAAAGTATATATTTTTCTATATTCTTCATTGTTTATTTTGTTAATGACTTTTAAGGATTTCAGGAATGATCTGAGTTTTCTTATCTTATGAATATAATCTTTTTTATTAATTACTTTTCTTATGTGTCCTGGTCCTCTTCTCCTGCCTTTTCTTTTTCTTTTAAGATTTATTTTTCCCGCTCTTCTCTTTTGACCTGAATGTGGTCTTCTTTTGATTGCTTTGTCCCCAATCAAATCAATTATATCTTGTTGTGTAATAGCTTCTTTTATTTCACTAATCCTTTCTGGATCAAACCAAACCTTGTTCTCACCAACATTAAGTGCTTTTGCAGCCATTCTCTTTTGAGGATGTAGTGTTTTCATTTTGAGGATAAGGGCTGTGTTTTGTTTTCTTGTTTTTTTACTGATTTTAAAATCTTTTTAACATTTAAATTGGCAATCTTTATTCCTTTCTCTTGAGCTTTTTTTGCGATTTCGATTTTATTCTTCTTACCCGTATGTGCGATTACTGCGATTTGATTTTTTTCTACTTTGTTTAAATCTATTGCATTGTGGATAATAATTGGTTGAAGTGTTTTTTCAGCAATTTTTATTAAACCGTGGCTGCTTTTGTCGGCACCATATCCTATTGAGGGGGTTTTTCTGTAACTCTTCATCCTTTGTCTGATCTTGCTGTCTCCACCCTTCTGCTTTCTCCATCTAGATTTTTTTCTTCTTCCGATTCTTATCTTTTTGTTACTATCTTTTCTTAAAAATAAGGGTTTAGTTTTTATGTTCATTTTTTGTGTCTACCTTTTTCTTTTTTAATTATCCAAATTCCATCTTGAAAAACTCTTCGGTCTTTTTTAGTCACCCTTGTTAATCTTTCTATCGTCGCAGCTTGTTGTCCTGCTGACGCTTTGCTAGGAGAAGTTACGGTTATGATATCATTGTCAATTTTTACATTAACTTTTGGATCTAATGCCAGTATTCTGTCTTTTCTTTCACCAAAAAAGTTTTTTATAACTAACTTTTCCTTTTCTATTTTAGCAGTCATTGGAAAGTGGATTGAACAAATCTGAAGTTTATATTCATAGTTTTTTTCCAGTCCCTTTAGATAACCTTCTATATGGCTCACTAGAGAATTTATTCTTTTTTTGTCACTTTTATTTGCATCTTTCCTCTCGATTAATATTTGGTTACTCTCTTTTACGACTTTAAGATCTTCTATTCTTGAATCCAAGGTTAGTTCCTCTTCTCCTTTTTTTATTGTTATTTCTCTCTTATTTATCTTGATGTCAATGCCTTCTGGCACAGTTATTGTTTTTACCATGTCTTTCTTCATTTTGAAAACTTTAATAGCAATAAGCTATCAATGATCCTCCAATATTCTTTTCCATTGCTTCTTGATGGGTTAGTAGTCCTTTATTTGTTGAGATAATCAGAATTCCGAAGTCTCTTGCTGGCAGATATCTTTGGATATATTTCATAGTTTCATTTTTCTTAACATAAAATCGGGGTTTTATTGAACCACATTTGTTGATTTTTCCGATCTTGATTACCACTTTCTGGAATTTTTCTTCTTCTATCTTATATTTTTCTATGTAACCCTGCTTTTTCATAATCTCTAACACACCTAGCAAGAGTTTTGTTACTGGGAAATAGACTGTTTCCATTTTTTTTGCTTTTTTGCAATTCATGATATCATTTAATACTGCACTTAGGTGATCTTTTACTACCATCTTATTTTTCTCCTTGTTTTGTTTTTTATAAATTTATTTTTATTTGATATTCTAGATGTATTTCCTGAATCCGATTTGTCCTGCAATTTCTCTGAAACATTGTCTACAAAGATGCAGATTATACTTACTTATATGTGCCCCAAACCTGCCACATCTTACGCATTTTTTTACTGAAATCCCGAACTTCCTGTCTTTTGGTTTGCAGTATTTTAAAAATCTCGCCTTTATAGCTGGTTTATTCTCTATTTGTTTCAAAATCTTTCGCCAATCGCTTGTTGTCATTTTGTATTATTTTTTATATGTTTTTTTAATCTTATTTCTCATCTACAATGTTCATCTTGAAATTATTTTCAAAAAAGTTTATTGTCTCCTCTTGTGTTATCAAGTGGCTTTTTCCTATTTTTCCCTTTTTTAATTTTTTGTTCTTAATCCTAAATCCTTTTCTTTTTAGTGTAACCAGAACCTCAAAACCGGTTATCCCAATATCCCTCTGATATGGTATCGTCGGAATTTCAATATACTCCTTTACTCCAAAACTCAAGAACCCCGGATTGAACTGTTTTCTTTTTATCTTTGGAATCCCAACCAGTATCTCTTTTAAGAGCTTTATCGCTTTTTCTTTTTTTACAGTCACTTTGTACCCAATATGCAACCCAGGTCTAATTTTGAATGCAGGAATTCTTTTTACAGCAAGAGCTTTTGCTGGCTCTTGATTAGTGGTCAACTTTAATAATTTCCCGTACTTCTCGAGCTTTACCGGATCTGCAGAACAGCAGTGAAGTATCAATGAGTCTATAGTAATCTCTCTCATTACATTCTTACTTTTATCTGTTTTTTCTGTTTTCATCTTTTAAACCATCCCGAATGTTCCTTATCTAATACAAAAATATGACTCACAGGTAGATTTATCTTGTTTTTTTCAACCCCAATAATCACTTGTGACCCATTCACATCTTCAATTTGAGCTAAGCCCCCTTTCCATTTCCCCGCAGTTACAAGGACATCTGAATCTTTTTTTACTGGAAGAATTTTAACAATCTGTTTCTTACTGAGGTCTAAAAGAACGCTGTCATTCACTTTTGGTTTTTCTGTGGTTATTAAATTTAATCCACTACTTAGATTAACTTGGGTTAGCCCTTTGTTCAAGGTCTTCTTCCCAATAACCTTGCTTAGTTTGATTGTTGTATTAGAAATTTCCTGAACATATAGCTTTCCTTTTTTGGTTAATAGTATTGTAAACATCTTATCTAATTTTTTTATATGGATTAAATCAAATAAACCGAATCCAAGTTTGGTTTCTTTTATAATTTTGTTGTTTACCGAGACATCTCCAGCATCAATCGCTTTTTTTGCTTCTTTTGATGTGTTAACGAGACGAAGTATGTCTCTCATAATCACAATTAATGGAAGCGTGAATTCCATTTTCTGATTCGTTTTTGGACAAACAATATATGTCCTCTTTTTTCTTGGGATTGGCCAAGTATTTGGTATTGATCTTGTTTTTTGGTGCATTTTATTTATTTTTTTCGTTTGATTTATTTTTAGTTTTTAACCTTTTTTTATCATCTGTGTTAAGCTCGGTTATCAGCAGATTTGATGGATGAAATGGGATGCTTATTTTACTTCCATCTTTCTTTGTTTTTTGTATTCCTTCTATAAAAATCTTCTCATTTTTAACGTTTATTCTCGCTATTTTTCCACTTTTTTTCTTGAATGAACCCCGCATAATCTTAACAGTATCTCCCTTCCTTGGACTGAGGCTTCTTTTTCCATGAACCTTTCTTAATTCTTTCGATAAGTGGGACGAAACAAGATCCCTCTTGATATGATTTGGAGCATTAGCTCTGTACTTTCTTTGTTTTCTTGACTTTTTACTTGAAATCCACGCTGTTGAAAATTTTTTCATTTTATGTTTGATCTATTTTTAATCTGTTTATTTTAAACTATTATTGTTGCGATTTTTGAAACAAAGGGCCATCTTTCTGCAATCTCTTTTGCAACTGGACCTTTTATTTGAGTTCCTTTTGGATTACCATCCTCATCTTTTAAAAGGGCAACTGCATTATCCTCAAAACTTATTCTTTCTCCAGTTATTCTCCGGTATTCTTTCCTTTGGCGAATAACTACTGCCCAGAAAAGTTGTTTTTTCATTTCTATCGGGCCCTTTCTTATGCTTACTTTTACCAAATCCCCAAGTCTACAAGATTGCTGTCTTCCTTTTTTTCCTTTTCCATGTTTTACTCCAACAATCTTTGCGATTCTTGCACCACTGTTGTCTGCAACAGTTGCAAGAGTAGTTATATTCAGGGCCTTTGGTATTTTTGCCGCAATAGCTTTCATTTTATTTTATGTTTCTGATTTATCTTATTGGCATTTGTCTTACTTTCAATTACTATATGTCTTACTGTTTTAGATAATGGTCGGCATTGTGCAATCGTGACTATTTGTCCAACCTTTATCTGGTCTATCAATTCTTTTGGAATCCTTGCATGGATCTTTACTGTTCTTTTTGTGAATCTTTCATATTTAGGATAATATCTGAACTGTTCTTTCTGAACGAGGACGTTCTGTTTGGTTATTTTTTTGACTATCCCTTCCATTTTCTTACTGTAGGGACTTATATTTTCCTTTTCCATTTTGCTTTTTCTCCTATTGTTTTTTGTGGTTCTTGTTTTTTATGCTATTCCTTCAATGTTCTCTTTGTCGAATCCAAGTTCAATAAGCTTTTCTTTTGCTTTTTTTATGTGATCCCCTTGGAGTTCTATTGCATTCTCTTTTACTGTTCCTCCGCAAGCCAACTTTTCTTTAAGTTGTTTTGCGATCTCCTTGACATTCTTATCAAGTCCTGAAACTACGGTTACATATTTTCCAAATTTTCTTGTTGCTCTTTGTATTCGTATTTTCTGTTTAGTTTTTTCTAGTTCGCCGCATATACAGGCTTCTTTTGGTAAACCACAATTTGGGCATATATTCATCTTATTTAATTTCCTTTAAGTATGTGTAGGCACGAGCGATGGTTTTTTTGATCTCCTTTACACTCTTTGTACCAGCTGCTGCTTGGCCCTTTTTACTTTTTGTTTTTAGGATTTCAAGGTTTAAGTCACTTATCTTCTCCTCTAATTCTTTTTTACTTAACATTTTGATATCCTTCTTTCTGATTATTGCCATGCTAGAAAAAACCTCCGTTGTTTTTTCGGCACACTTGAAAATCTTCTGATTTTCTGTGTGCAGGAAATTTAATTTCCTTGCATGCTGAAAATTTTATTTTTATCATTTTATTTTTCTGTTTTTTTCTTGGATTTTCTTTCTTTCTTTTCAATTTTTATTTCTTTTTCCTCTACTTCTTCTATTTTTTGTTCTTCGTTTATTATTCTTTCTTTTAGTTCTCTTTCAATCTGATCATATTTTATTGTTATCTTATCCGGAATTTTGACATTCTTTGGAACTATGGATACCTTTACGCCAACAACTCCTGGTTGAGTGAAGGCAACGGCTTTTGCTTTGTTTACAATTCCATTGTTCTCCCCTGTTTTTCTTAAATAGCCAAAAGCAAATCTCCAACTCTTTGCCCTTTCACTTGGAAGCCTGCCACTTAATCTTATTTCTGCCCCTAATGCTCCTGCTTGAATTATCTTTTCTAACTCTTTATAAGCAATGAGCTTGAATGCCATTGGTCCAAGATTTTCTAAGGCTAAAGCCAAATTATCTGCGACAGTTTGTGCATCAAACATAGGATCTGTTATCTCTGATACTTCTATTTGGGGATTTTCTAGCTTGAATCTTTCTTTTACTGTTTTATTAATATCTTGTATTACCTCTCCGCCGTGGCCTATTACTAACCCCGGTTTGGTTGTACTTATGACTATTTTTTCTCCTATCGGCGTTCTCTCTATTTTTACTTCTGCAACTTTTCCTTTTCCAATTTTTGCCTTTATGAATTCTTTGATTTCAAATTCTTGTTTTTTTTCTTCTACAAATTTCTTTTCAATCATTTTTTATCTTTTTTCTTTTGTTTAATCTTGTTATTTGGCATTTCTCTGGCTTCAATATAGATGTGGGCTCTTTTGAATTTCTTTCTTCCAAAAGACATCCTTGATGGTTTGGTTGGACGTGATGCTAAGTCTGCCTTTGCAATCGTAATCTTTATTATTGCAGTGTCCATGTTGTTATTCTTTGCATTTGAATTAAGACTTTTAAGCAATTTTATGAAATATCCTGCTGTTTTTATAGGATATCTTCCTCTTGAATAACCCCCCCTGAATCCTTTTCTATGAGGAATTTCTCCTCTGAATGGAATTGCAATTTGTTTTAATTGAACTTTTTCAAGTTGTTTTATTGCTTCTTCTGGATTTTTGAATTTGATGAATCTGCATATTGCCCCGGATGTTTTTGTGGATAATGGAAGATCCCTCCCTATTACAGTTGCAGCTTCTTTCTTTGTTTTAGATTCTGACTTCTTCGTTTCTTTTTTCTCTGTTTTTATTTCAGTTAAAGGCTCTGTTGTTTTGGCCTCAATTGCCTTTGTTTCTTCTTTTTTAACTGGAAGATCTTGATTCTCTTGCTTGACTTTCTTACTCGCTTGATTAAGTTTTTCCTTTCCTCCAGAAAATCCTTTTTCTGCAACTTGTCTTTCCATTTTTTAATTTTTTCTTGATTTATTTTTATTTATTTAACCGATAAGAACGAGGAACTTCTGGTTGCGCCTATACCTGGGGCACTGTGTTCGACTTTCTTTCTTGTCAATACAAATTCTCCAAGCCTGTGACCAAGCATCTCGTCTATAAGTTTAATTGGAACAAATTCTTTTCCGCTATAAATCTCTATAGTCATACCAACCATTTTTGGAACTATTATTAATTCTCGATCGTGTGTTCTGATTGGTTTACTTTTTGTCTCCTTCTTTTCACATCTTTTTATGAATTTAGTGATTATCTCGGCTTGTCTTGTAACACTTCTCCTCCCTCTTGCATTTAAGAGCTTTGCAAACTCTCGAATATCCAATACTTTTAATTCTTCCATCGTTTTTCCTCTGAATGAAAATTCTTTTCCTATTGTCATTTTTATTTTTTCCTACCCGTTCTTCTTGGTCTTAATAGACCCACATTTGCACCTGGCGGCGCGTTTCTCTTAGCAATTTTTGATTTAATTCTCTTTGCTCTACCACAACCAAATGGATGATCAATTGCATTAACTTTTACTGCAGATGTTCTTGGCCAGACTCTTGCACCTCTTGCTTTTTTCATAAAATACATTTTGCCTGCTTTAAGAATTGGTTTTTCTGTTCTTGTACCTGCAGCAACTGTGCCAATTGTTGCTCTGCATTTTGGATCGAATGTTTTCTCTTTTTTTGAGGGCAGCGCAATTGTAACTTTTTTATCATCTTTCTTTATTATCTTCGCACTTATTCCCGAAGTTCTAACTAATTTTCCACTTGAACCCGGAAAAGTTTCTAGATTATATATCGATGTTCCCGGGGGAATTGAAGATAAAGGAAGAATGTTCCCATCTTTAATCTGGGCATTTTTTCCTATTTCTACCTCTTGTCCTTCAAAAAGATTTGTTGATGCTATGTTAAAAAATACCTTGTTGTTCACTTTGATTTTTGCAACAGGAGCTGAATAACAGATTACGTTGATTAATTTTTCAACGAATCCCTTTCCTTCAAATCCGAACTCCGGATATCTTGCACTTATAGCATATGCTTGTTTTGTGGATCTATATCTCAGAGATCCATGCCCTCGTGCTTGTTGAATAATTGTTTTTCCCATTTTATCTTCTTGTTTACATTAACCCTAGTTTAGTTGCAATATCAATTGCAGGGGTTTCTGGTTTTAATTTTATGAATGCAATCTTTTTGTTATTTCTAATGTGAGTATTGACTGATTGAACCTTCACTTTGAACATGCTTTCTAGAGCCTTTGCAATTTCTCCTTTTGTTGCTTTTCTATCAACAATAAAGGCCAGTTTATTCTCTAGTTCAATCTGTCTCACCATCTTTTCAGTTGTTATCGGCTCATGTATAATCGGCATTTTATTTTTTGGTTATCCTATTTCTTATTTTTATTTAAATCTGTTTGCGATTTCTTTAAGTGAATCGTCTGTGTAAACTATCAGCTTTCCAGGCTCTCCGTTTAAAGACATTTTCTTAATATTTAATTGTTGGACTTTCTCAAAATTGAAAAAGTTTTTTATTTTTCTAGGATTTTCTTTATTTCCTAAGATTAAAAGGATTTTCTTCGTGTTTTTATATTTTCTTCCTCTAACTTTTCCTTTTCCAGATCTGACTTTTCTCTCTCCATGAGTTTTAATGTTATTCTCTTCTAGCAATTTTAATATCTCTTTTGGTTTTTCTAACAAGGACGATTTGATGATGATTGGAATCTGGGTTGCATTAAAATTTTTATAGTTTTTTTCAAGTATCTTTTTAGAAGCTGATGCTGCAATGCATGATTTTAAAGCGATAATCTTCTCTTTTTTATTGATTACTCTTTCTCTTCTGCCTAATTTTGGAGGATGTGCTGCTCTGCCTTTGACTGTTCCAGGCATAAATGTTCCCACCCAAAAGAATTGGTCTCCTCTTCTTGACATTGTTTTTCTTGGAACCCTTGAAATACCTTTCCCATATAGTGTCTTGAATTTCCTTCTCGTATGACTCTGTTTACCTGAAGAAGATTGCTTTCCTGCGATAGGATAAACAGTATACCCCTGTTTTGTAAACATCGCATTGTATATTTTTTCGACAATGTCTTTTCTTACTGTTTCTTCGAATACTCCTGGGAGTTCTATCTCTTCTTGTGTTCCAAGTATTTTTGCTTTCATGCTAGAAAAAACCTCCGTTGTTTTTTCGGCACACTTGAAAATCTTCTGATTTTCTGTGTGCAGGAAATTTAATTTCCTTGCATGCTGAAAATTTTATTTTTATCATGGTATAATCTTTATTACCTCCAAATTTTTCTTCTTAATCTTTTTAGTTTCTCTTAATGGAGAAGTAAGCACAATTGCTCTTTTTGCTGGACCTTGCACAGATCCTCTAAGCAAGACATAGTCTGTTTTAATTTTTCCATAGTGTGGAAAGATGAGACTTAATTTGTCTGCTTGTCCTTGATCTAAAATTTTTATATTAGATTGAACGCGAGTGAAGAACCCACTTTGTCCGGCTAATGGCGCTCTGAACGTAACTCTTGATGGATGCCATGGAGCAAGGTTTCCCGGTCTTCTTTGTCCTTTTTCTGATTTATGAGACTTTAATGCAATTCCCATTCTCGCAACTGGGCCAGTTAATCCAAATCCTCTTGTTACTGCCCTTGTGTCTATTAGTTGATTTGATGGAAAGAAGTCTTTGAATGAGATCTCTTTCTCGAGGTTATTCTTTGCAAAATCAAATTTTTCTTTTATTGTTCCACCAAGCCCCATTTCTAAAATGTCTGGAGCTTTCTTTTTTCCTGTTTTTTTAACTTGAGTGTAAACAATGACTCTGATATTGTCGTATTGATCAAGGTCTTTTTCAATTTCATTTATACTCCTTGATTTTTCTTTTGGAAGTTTTATTTTTCTCTTCAGTTCTTTGTCAAGATCAGAGGCAAGAACTTCTGTGAAAACATTATGGTTTTTGTAGAATCTGATAGAAAGGATTTTTATTGAAGGAACCTCAAGAATTGTTACTGGGAGAATAATTTGTTTATTTTTTGTCAAAGAGTCAGCTGTTAGGTCAGAAGCAATAATTCGGGCGTTTCCAGCTTTATAACCTATAAAACCAAGCAAACCCTTTTTGTCATAATGCTTCTTTTCTAGGGGGTACCAGTTCACACTTGGAACAATCTTCTCGGCCCTCTTACGAGGCCAGTATTGTAAACTTCCTGCTCTTGGTTTGTGTGTCTTTGGCATTTCTTATTTCCTTGAATCTTTTATTGAATATTATATTTAATCTAAATGATTCTGATCTATCTGATCGAATTACATTTAATGTCTTCATTCTAACTACCCCGTAATGATTTCTAAGAAAACAGGTTTATAAAGTTTATGCTCTCAAGACATATTCTGGGTTTTAGGCCTCAAAACCCTTCTCTTTTAGGGTCTCTTGCTTATCTATGGTTATTTTTCTTATTATTTTCCCTTTCCTTTTTGCTAGGATTCTGATTTTTTCAAAATCCTTTTCTCCTTTTGGCATGATTATGTCGGTTATTGTGTATGTATGAACTGTCAGGGCTTTTTTAAATTCCGGAAGATCGAAAGCAAACTCTGATTTGACTTGGGGCCAGAATTTGGTGTTTAATTCAAGTTGACAGAATTTATCATCTATTTTTGAATCTCCCGCTTTTCCTGGCTTGGGAATTTTCTTTTTTGATTTCAAGGAAATTCCCGGAGATTCTATATCCAATAAGGTTATGTAACATTTTTCTAAAATCTTTTTTATTTGATCAGAAGTTAAATCTTGGTTTATATCATATGCTAATAAGCCAGATTTTTTCTTTTCTCCAGAAAGCTCTAGTTTTTCTTTTGAAAAAATTAACCCCGAACATTTTAGACTATTCGAAATTTGAGAACAGAATTCAACTATATCGTTTGCCATCTCGAAACTTGTTCCGATTTTAATCTTTTCTGGCTGTCTTGTTATTTTAACAACTGCCCTTCCAGGGTAGACTCCTTTTCCGAATCTTACAAATTGTTTATGAACAGAATCATCGATCTTATTTTCAAATATCTTCTTTATGAACATAATAGTTAGAAAAAAAATTAGTATATAAAACCTTTTGAAAGAAAAAATGGGCCCACCTGGAATCCGCTCAAAAATTAGGAATTTTTGGCGCACAGAAAAACCTCTGTTTTTCTAGTGGAACCAGTTCGATTCCAGGAAATTTATTTTGACAAATAAATTTATAAGAATGAAATGGGCCCACCTGGAATCGAACCAGGGGTCTACTCCGTGTAAGGGAGTCGTTGTAACCATTGAACCATGGGCCCTTGATAACAGTATATTTATTGGATTTAAAAAAGTTTAGAATGAGAAATTTATACAGAAACCCCCTTAAAGTTTTGTGCTAGAAAAACAAAAGTTTTTCTGTATGCCGAAAATCTTCTGATTTTCGTCATTTTAGGATACTGTCAACTTAAAGGGATAAGATTATAAACCCTCAATTCTTAAACATCTCAGGAGGTGAGATGTATGAAATGTCCAAATTGCAAAAGCACCAATATTTCTAAAAGGGGTTTTATAAAAAATAAAATTGG